>Ga0209751_10005795_pt1 | contig 11574 bp, 10 predicted proteins | sample RifCSP13_1_FD_184019 | JGI IMG/M metagenome (GOLD analysis project Ga0209751, IMG submission 184019) | Soil microbial communities from Rifle, Colorado - Rifle CSP2_sed 13_1 (SPAdes) (version 2) | ecosystem: Environmental > Terrestrial > Deep subsurface > Rock core/Sediment | place: Rifle...
CCAGGTCTTTTCATTGATAGTGTTGATATAGTCCATTGAGATATCAACGGCGTCTTTCCAGAGCTCTTCAAACTTCTCAAGGGCAAACTTAACGTCAGAGCTATTTTTAAGCTCAACATTGAATTCCCTGTTTGCCACAAGGCCGGATTCGGAGAAGTTGCTGGAGCCTGTAATGACACGGCCAAAGTCCCTGTCATCCTCCGAAAACCTGCTTATGTAGACCTTTGCATGAATGTCCCTGCTTGGATAGGCCTTTATCTCCATCTTGCCTGACGCTAAAAACTCAATAAACTTTCTAACTCCCAACTCTATATCGTAACTGTCCTGAGAATGGTCCATCTCAAAGGTCAGAGATTCGGCAAATATCTCTTTTGTAAGCCTGTGGGATTCAAAATCAATATCAGATTGATGCCTGTGTGCATCTATTATCTCAAACGCCTTCCTGTCAACGTTCAGACCGACAAGGATTCTTATCTTTTCGATGGTTTCAAGGGATTGGTAAAGCTGATGGAACCCGCTGGTGCGGAAGTACCCGACCAGGATGTCAAAGTGCCTGACGTCCTTGAGGGTCTTTCTGAATCTGTCAAGAAGTGTGGCACCGGGGTCGTTTGTGAAAAATGTAAGGTCTGTTTGCATAAATTCCTTAAACTTACCACTGTTTAACCACTTCTATTATTCATCCAATACCTTTCATTTCACCCTCTTTATCTTTGCCCCAAGCCTTGAGAGCTTTTCCTCTATCCTCTCATAACCCCTGTCCAGGTGGTATACTCTGGAAACCTCTGTAGTTCTTTCCGCTGCCAGTCCTGCCAGTATCAGGGAGGCACTGGCCCGGAGGTCAGTTGCCATCACCGGAGCGCCGGAGAGGTATGGGACACCCTTAACTAAGGCGCTGTGCCCGTCTATCCTTATATCCGCCCCCATCCTCTGAAGCTCGCTGACATGCATGAAGCGGTTTTCAAAAACCGTCTCTGTTATTACAGAGAGTCCGTCACCCAGTGTCATTAAAACCATCATCTGGGCCTGCATATCAGTGGCGAAACCAGGATATGGAAGGGTCTTTACATCAACGCTCTTTATCCTGCGATGGCCGATAACCCTTATCCCATCGACCTCAACCTTTATCTCAACCCCGGCCTCCCGCAATTTATTGATAAGGGCCATGGAGTGTTCTTCTATACAGTCCTTGATCTTTATATTCCCGCGGGTAAGGGCTGATGCAATCATGAAGGTCCCGGTCTCTATCCTGTCCGGCATTACCCTGTATGAGACAGGCTTTAACGAAGATACGCCTTCTATCGTAATTACACCGGTGCCCGCCCCCCTGATCCTTGCACCCATTTTGTTCAGCAGGTTTGCGGTATCCACAACCTCCGGTTCGCAGGCTGCATTCTCAAGAACCGTGGTCCCCTCGGCCAGGGATGCGGCCATCATTATGTTCTCTGTTCCTGTCACGGTAACTATGTCGAAGTATATCTTAGCCCCTTTGAGTTTCCTGGCCTTTGCCTCCACATAACCGTGCTCTATCTTTATCTCCGCCCCCATCTTTTCAAGGGCCATAAGATGAAGGTTTATGGGCCTTGCCCCTATGGCGCACCCGCCGGGGAGAGAGACCCTGGCCTTGCCTAATCTTGCAAGAAGCGGCCCAAGGGCAAGGGAAGACGCCCTCATGGTCTTGACCAATTCGTAGGGGGCCTCATGGGAAGTGAGCTTGCTGGCATCAACAGAAACGGTATGTTTCCCCTCATCTGCCTCGACCTTTGCGCCAAGGTTGGAAAGGAGCTTTCTCGTTGTCCTTATGTCCTCAAGGGTCGGGACATTTTCAAATACTGTAGTCCCTTCAGCCAGGATAGATGCTGCCAGAAGAGGCAGAGCTGCATTCTTGGCCCCGCTTATGGTAACATCTCCTACCAACCTTTCGCCACCTTCTACGACTATCGTGTCCACTAAATATCTCCTGTTTTTCCTGAATTAGTTAGGAAAGATATCATATTAAGTCCTTACAAGTAAAGCCCGACTTAATAAAAAACCCTTGTGAAAAGGCGCCACAGGGGTTGAATAAGTCTACACAATTTCTTGGGGTAACTGTCAAAACCAAATCATTTCTTGTGGGCCTTTACCACCCTCTCTATTCCAGCCAGGTCTTTAACTGTAGAGATACTCTCAAATGCGCCTGTATCAGCCATCATTTTTGAAACAGCATCCGCCTGACCCTCTCCAACCTCAACCATCAACCATCCATGAGGTGAAAGGTGATTTGGGGCATCAGCGACAATCCTTTTATAAAAACCAAGTCCTTCTGTACCGCCATCTACAGCCATCCTCGGCTCATAGTCTCTGACTTCGGGCTGGATGTTTGGAATGTCGATATTCTTTATGTATGGGGGATTTGAAACGATGATATCGTAAGACGTGAGGCGTGAGACGTAAGACGTAAGGGCTTCATACAGGTCTCCCTGCAAAAAAATTACTCTGTCCTGCACTACGTTTTTTTCTGCATTCTCTCTTGCAATTGATAGGGCTGCCTCAGAGGTATCCACTGCATACACAACAGCATCTTTCAGTTCATGGGCAAGGGATATGGCAATACAGCCGCTTCCAGTGCAAAGGTCGAGGATCGTGAAAGGTAACTGATTTTGACGTCTAACGTCTAACGTCTCACGTCTCACGGCCTTCAAGGCTTCTTCCACCAATATCTCAGTATCAGGCCTTGGTATAAGGACATCTGGTGTGACCTTGAAGTCAAGGGACCAGAACTCCTGGTGGCCGGTTATGTATTGTAGAGGTTCTCTCGAACCGCGCCGCTTCACTATTTCTCGGAAAGAGGATAGCTCGTCCCTGCTAAGAGGTCTGTCAAAGTTAAGATAGAGGCCTACCCTGTCGAGCCTGAGGAGATGGGCAAGGAGCACCTCAGAGTCGAGTCTCGGGTTATCAATACCCTTTCCCTTTAAATATTCGGTTGTCCACTGGATTATCTTAAGAACTGTCCAGGTCTCGTTAGTCAATGATTCTACCTCTAAACGGCATAGTAAAAAGCTCCAGATGCAAGGCGCGCAAGTCCTGAGGAATGAGGCGTACTGTTAGCTACGCCGTAATGACGAAGGATGCAGCGCAACGCCGCGGGTGGACTTTTTACGAAGCCGTCAATGGACGGTCTCCACGGACTTGAGTATCTCAGCCTGATAGTGGGTTATGAGGGAGTCTACGACCTCTTCGATATCGCCTTCCATGACGGTATCCAGGCGGTAGAGGGTGAGATTTATCCTGTGATCAGTCATCCTGCCCTGGGGGAAGTTATATGTCCTTATCCTTTCGCTCCTGTCGCCTGTCCCAACCATACCCTTTCTGGTCTTGGAAAGCTCATTCTGTTGCTCTAACATCATCTTGTCGTAAAGCCTTGCCCTGAGGACCTTAAGGGCCTTTGCCTTATTCTTGGTCTGGGACTTTTCGTCCTGGCAGCTGACGACCAGGCCTGACGGCATATGAGTTATCCTTATGGCGGAGTAGGTAGTATTAACGCTCTGCCCTCCTGGACCGGAAGAACAAAATGTGTCTATCCTGAGATCGTTTGCATTTACCTGGACGTCTACATCTTCAACCTCAGGCAGGACCGCAATAGTAACAGCGGATGTATGGATCCTTCCCTGGGTCTCAGTCTTGGGAACCCTCTGGACGCGGTGTACACCACCCTCGAACTTAAGCTTACTGTAAACCCCTTTTCCTTCTATGAGGGAAACAATCTCCTTAAATCCCCCTATTCCGGTAGGACTTTCACTCATTATCTCCACCTTCCAGCCCTGTCTCTCTGCATATCTGGAATACATCCTGAAGAGGTCTGCGACAAAAAGGGCAGCCTCATCCCCACCTGTTCCGGCCCTTATCTCAAGCAGGATGTTCTTATCATCATTCGGGTCCTTGGGAAGGAGGAGTATCTTTACCTTCTGTTCAAGAAGATCCTTTTCCTCTGAAAGCCTCTGAAGCTCGGCCTTGGCCATATCCCTGAGCTCTTCATCTGCGTCGTTAAGCAATCCCTTATTATCGTCTATCTCGCTCAAGAGCTTTTTATAAGCCCTATAGGCCTCAACAATGTCAGTCAGATCAGAGTATTCCTTGGAAAGCTTCTGAAACTCTGACTGATTGGATATTACCTTCGGGTCGCTGAGGTAATTCCCGACCTCACTGTATCTCTGCTCAACCTGTTCAAGCTTATGAAACATTATATGACCTCTGGACCCTTCTCATTCTTCAGGGCCTCCTTCAATGATATAAGGGCCACCTCAAGCTGGTCATCGCTCGGCTCTCTTGTGGTAAGCTTTTGGAGCCATAGACCCGGAGCCATTAAGAGACCCATCCCTTTCGAACCAATCTTCTTGCCCGAATACCTTATGAACTCATATGACAGACCTGCTATCAGAGGAATAAATACCAGCCTGGAAAGCGCAGTCTTCCAGAAGGGCATTTCGTGAGAAAGGAAGGAAAATACCAGGATACTCACAAGCATGACTGTAAGAAGAAAACTTGTTCCACAACGAGGATGAAGGGAACTATGCTTTCTGGCATTTTCTACGGTAAGCTCCTCTCCTGCCTCAAATGCATATATAGATTTGTGTTCCGCCCCGTGATACTGAAACACCCTCTTTATATCCTTCATCATGGAAATCCCCATGATATACACGACAAAGATAGTCATCCTTATGGCGCCGTCTACCAGGTTAAAGGTGAACTCACTGCTACCTACTGTAGGGATTACCGTTTTGAGGAGTTTTGTAAGATATAGAGGGAGGACAAAGAAAAGCAGGATGCCGAGTCCAAGGGAAAAGGCCACAGTGAGGCCCATTGCAAGAGAGCCCATCTCCTTCTTTTCTTTCTTTTCTTTGCCTTCCTCTTCTTCCATAGCCATATCGGCAGAAAAGTTAAGCGCCCTGACACCGAGGAAAAGGGCGGAGATAAGGGTTATAACACCCCTAATAATTGGGAGCTTGAACAGTCTGGACGTTTCGGAGAGCAACTTGAGAGGTTCTACTAATGTAGCAATCTCACCATTCGGCTTTCTTACTGCAATAGCAAAGGAGGTGGGGGACCTCATCATAACGCCCTCTATGACGGCCTGCCCACCAACATTAAGTTTCCCAGACAATAGAGCCTCCGGAATCAGGCCTTTTTTGTATTGGCATATTTCTTCTGAAACTTCTCGACCCTGCCGCCGATAGTAGAAAGCTTCTGCTTTCCTGTATAGAACGGATGACAATTTGAGCAGATATCAACCATTATGCTGCTTCCCCTTGTTGAACGAGTTGGCATAACATTCCCGCAGGCACAGTTAATATTTGCATCAACGTAATCTGGATGAATCCCTTCCTTCATTTCAAAACCTCCGCTATTTTTTGAACCTCATATTATATAGACTGTCTTCTTGTAATTCAAGACTTATTTACTCATTGAGTCAAGAAAGTCCTTGTTCGTCTTGGTACCCTGTATCTTTTCCAGCAGAAAATCCATGGAATCTGAGGTCCCCATCTGAGAGAGATACTTTCTCAGCACCCATATCCTCTTAAGCTCATTGTCCGGGAGTATAAGCTCTTCCTTTCTCGTCCCGGATTTGGCTATATCTATTGCAGGGAATACCCTCTTGTCTGCAAGCTTCCTGTCAAGCACAAGCTCCATATTGCCGGTTCCCTTGAACTCTTCGAATATGACTTCATCCATCCTGCTGCCTGTATCAATAAGGGCAGTTGCAATGATAGTAAGCGAACCCCCTTCTTCTATATTTCTCGCAGCACCAAAGAATCTCTTCGGCCTGTGAAGGGCATTGGAATCAACTCCCCCGGACAGAATCTTCCCGCTTGGAGGAACGACAGTATTGTATGCTCGTGCAAGCCTTGTTATGCTGTCAAGGAGTATCACCACGTCCCTTTTGTGCTCCACCAGCCTCTTCGCCTTTTCTATCACCATCTCTGCCACCTGAACATGTCTCTGGGCCGGCTCGTCAAAAGTGGAGCTTATAACCTCACCCTTCACAGAACGCTGCATGTCGGTAACTTCCTCAGGCCTTTCATCTATAAGTAGAACTATCAGGACTATCTCAGGATGGTTGGTTGTAATGGAGTTGGCTATATTGTGGAGTAGAACGGTCTTACCTGTCCGAGGAGGGGCTACTATCAAACTCCTCTGCCCCTTGCCTATAGGCGCCATAAGATCAATAACCCTCATGGTCATATCTTTATCCTTAGGGTTCTTTGGCGGAACCTCAAGTCTTATCCTTTCCTGAGGATAAAGAGGTGTAAGGTTGTCAAAAAGTATCTTGTCCCTGGCCACCTCAGGGTCTTCAAAGTTTACTTTGTCAACCTTGAGAAGGGCGAAGTATTTCTCTGACTCCTTTGGAGGCCTTATCTGGCCGGAAACTGTATCCCCTGTCTTAAGGTTGAACCTTCTGATCTGTGACGGGGATACATATATGTCGTCAGGGCCAGGCAGATAGTTATAATCGGGCGCCCTCAGGAATCCAAATCCATCAGGGAGTATCTCCAGCACACCTTCGCTGGAGATCATACCGTTCTTGTCTGTCTGAGCCTGAAGAAGGGCAAAGATGAGGTCCTGCCTCCTCATTCCGGCAGCACCTTCAATGTTGAACTCCCTGGCAAGTGCCGTAAGTTCGCTTATTTTCTTCTCTTTCAATTCTTTCAGATTCATACTTCTCCTCGTTTAATAAAATACGTCTATTAACATTTGATGGTCTTGTAAAAAATCAGGAAAAGGCTTTTTTCCACCGCAGAGGCGCAGAGAAAAGCTTTTTATACCAAATGGCAACCAAACAATAAACAACTAAGGCATCAGTGTAATACCAAGTAAGCTTTCAATATCAGATAAATTTAATGTTTGAAAGCAACTTGGTATAAATTTCAATATGTTTATCTCCACGTCTCGCTTAGAAGCGCCTACTTTTGGCAGCGCCTCCGCGGCAGATCTTAAGTTTTTACGGCTTTATCAATCTTGATTCTCTTTTTGTAGGAAGCTTATTACCATGAACTCTATTTGGGATTTTTTTAAGATGGAAGAGGTAATCGGGAAGGCTTTATATTGTGGTTCACTCTTCTCAGCTATTACGGGGATTTTCTGTACCCTTATCGGTTAGGTTAATAGGTTGTTTTTTAGGTTGATATAGATATACCCGAGTTCTTAGATATTGTCAAGCGGATATCCGTTACTTTGCCGGTTCTTCCTGAGGCGAAGCCGGTTTTGCCTCCTGGGGCTTGACAGCCGTGGATTTAGCGGTTTCAGGCATAACAGAACTGGTTTTAGAGCCGCCTATCACAGTCAAGGATAGGGATGTTATCATGAATATTATAGCGGCTGCAGCTGTGAGCCTGCCAAGGAAGGTTGCAGCGCCGCTGCTCCCGAATATGGTCTGGGATGCGCCACCAAAGGCTGCTCCCATATCCGCTCCCTTCCCGCTCTGGAGGAGAACAACCAGTACAAGGGAAATGGCCACAAATACATGTATTATTGTTATAACTACCGTCATCTAAAATTACCCCCAATATTTAATTGTAGGGACATAGCATGCTATGTCCCTACTTCAATCTACAAGTAATGCTCCGTATCCTTTGCCATCTCAGGAACCTTGAATTTGACTATCCTCGCAAATGAATCTGCCTTAAGGCTTGCCCCTCCAACCAGGGCTCCGTCAATATCAGGTTCAGTCATAAGCTCATCGATATTTTCAGGTTTTACGCTCCCGCCGTACAGGATTCTTATATCGTCAGCGGCGTGATTGAATATCTTCTTCAAAAGTTCCCGTATATAGGAATGAACATCCTGGGCCTGCCCCGGAGTGGCTGTCTTCCCTGTCCCAATGGCCCACACTGGCTCATAAGCTATGACCAAATCTTCAGAGTTAGAGATAATAACATTCCTGAGACAGGTTGTCAACTGTCTTTCAATGACCGGGATAGTCTCCCCTCCCTCCCTTTCTGCAAGGGTCTCTCCAACGCAAATGACAGGTATCAGCCCTGATGATAGCGCCAACAGTACCTTCCTATTGACCCCTTCATCAGTTTCCGCAAATAACTGTCTGCGTTCGGAATGACCTACAATAACATAATCACATCCGGCATCAAGAAGCATCTCTGCGGATACTTCACCTGTAAATGCCCCCTTATCCTCCCAATATAAATTCTGGGCGGCCATAGTCATATTACTCCCTACGAGCGCTTTTGATACGGAACTCAGGGCTGTAAAAGGCGGGGCAACAACTATCTCCCTCCCTTTCACCTCTAACATCATCATCTTGAGCCTCTTAACAAGTTCAAGGGCATCTGGAATGGTGCAGTTCATCTTCCAGTTACCGACTATCACAGGTTTTCTCATGTTTTATCCGTCAACGCTACAATCCCTGGAAGCTCCTTCCCCTCCAGCAACTCCAGGAAGGCTCCACCGCCGGTGGATATATATGATATCTTGGCATACTCACCAGCCCTGTGTATGGCAACATCCGTGTCCCCTCCGCCGACAATGGTCAGCGCATATGAATTCGCCACATGGGATACCGTGGCATAAGTGCCGCGGCTGAACGCATCCATCTCAAATACCCCCATGGGACCGTTCCAGATGATAGTCTTTGCATTCTGGAGCGCCTCTCCGAACAAGGTAGTAGTGGCTGGGCCAATATCTAAGGCCATCCACTCCTTCGGTATCTCCTGGGTAGTAGTTACCTTGCTTTCCGCATCAGGTGCAAATTTGTCAGCCACTACGCAATCCACCGGAAGATAGAACTTTACCCCTTTGTCCTTGGCCTTGGCCATTACAAGCCTGGCAGTCTCAAGCATGTCCTCTTCAACCATGGACTTGCCCACATTATAGTTCATTGCCTTCAGAAAGGTATTGGCCATCCCCCCGCCGACAATGATCTTGTCGACCTTATCGCACAGGTTAAGAAGTACGTTTAGTTTGCTGGATACCTTGGCGCCACCTATGATTGCCACAAAGGGCCTCATCGGGTTTTCCATGGCCTTCCTGAAGTATTCTAGCTCCTTCTGCATCAGGAGCCCCGCCACGGAGGGGCTGACGTATTTCGTGATTCCGTGGGTCGTAGCATGGGCCCTGTGGGCTGTGGCAAAGGCATCGTTCACATATATGTCGGCAAGCCTGGCCAGCTTTTGTGCAAAGGCATCGTCGTTCTTTTCCTCTTCGTTATAAAACCTGACATTCTCCAGGAGGATGATGTCTCCAACCTTCATTGAATTGACGGCCTTCTCAACGTCCGGTCCTATGCAGTCGTCAAGGAAGATTATTTCCTTCTCCAGCAGCCTGCCAAGCCTCTTTGCTACAGGAGCCAGGGAGTACTTCAGTTCCCGGTCCTTGGGCCTCCCCATATGAGAAGCAAGGATCACCTTCGCCCCTTCATCCAGTGCAAAGTTTATGGTAGGAAGGACCGCCCTTATCCTTGTGTCGTCGGTGATGTTCCCCTGTTCATCCTGAGGGACATTAAAGTCAACCCTGATGAAGACCCTCTTCCCCTTCAGGTTCACATCCCTTATGGTAAGCTTCTCTTTCACAACATCTACCTCGAATTGAAATTGACCAAACTTGGGTAGGGAGAGCTGCGCCCGCCAATTATCGATGGGCTTAGCCCATCCTACAAATATTAAAGTTTCTTTGCAATATAGACTGCCAGGTCCCTCATCCGAGAAGAGTAACCCCATTCATTATCATACCATGAAAGGACCTTCACCATCCTCTTGTCAATAACTGTTGTAGTTGCAGCATCAACTATTGAAGAGTGGTCGTTCCCGTTGAAGTCGCGCGACACCAGTTCCTCTTCACAGAACTGAAGTATCCCTTTGAGCTTACCATCTGCGGCCTTCTTCAGCGCCGCATTGACCTCTTCCAGGGTTGTATCCTTCTCTACATCCACTACGAGGTCAACAAGAGATACGTTAGGAGTAGGAACCCTTATTGCAAGGCCATCCAGTTTTCCTTTAAGCTCAGGAAGGACAAGCGAAACGGCAGATGCAGCACCGGTAGTTGTAGGGATCATGGAAAGGGCAGCAGCCCTGGCACGTCTCAAGTCTTTGTGAGGAAGGTCAAGAATCCTCTGGTCGTTGGTATAGGAATGTATTGTAGTCATCAACCCTCTCGCTATCCCGAAATTCTCAAGGATGACCTTTGCAACCGGGGCCAGACAGTTGGTTGTGCAGGATGCGTTGGAAATGATATTATGATTCGCAGGATCGTATTTATCTTCATTTACACCCATGACTATTGTTATATCTGGGTTCTTTGCAGGTGCGGATATAATTACTTTCTTTGCACCTGCAGCCAAATGTTTGGATGCCTTTTCCCTGTCGGTAAAGAGGCCGGAGCATTCCAGGGCAATATCCACTCCCATCGCCTTCCATGGAAGCTCTGCAGGGTCTTTAAGGGCCAGTATCTTTATCTCCTTTCCATTAACAACAATGGCGCCATCCTTCGCCTTTATCTCTGCATCAAGAATACCGTGAACAGAGTCGTATTTCAGCAGATGGGCCAGTGTCTCTGCGTCAGTGAGATCATTTATGGCCACAAAATCCAGGTCCTTATTATTAAGAGAGGTCCTAAGGATATTCCTCCCTATCCTTCCGAATCCATTAATAGCAACTTTAACAGCCATGACACCCTCCTTGTTATAGTCTCTCTTCCGAAACGTTAAATGAATTATACCCAAATAGCCACTTCCGTCAACTAAATTATTAGACAATAACAGAAAAGGCAGAAAACGTATGTTTTCTGCCTTCAATAATTTTAATCATCTTATCTTTGTCCAGCATATGATGTCAAATTAACCCTGGACAGCGAAATCTATGATGGTGCAGACAAGCGTCTTCTGTGGTAAATTTAAGACATGAACCTTTTGGAATACCAGGCAAAGGATATTCTTTCCAAGGCAGGAATCAGCGTCCCAGCAGGCATAGTAATAGATGACCGCATGGACGTAAGAATGGTGTTGTCATATCTTGGGATTTGTGAAGGGGTATTGAAGGCCCAGATACCTGCCGGAGGGAGGGGGATCTCAGGCGGCATCAAGATTATTCATTCTGCAGAAGAGGCGGAAACAGCGGTAAAAAGACTCATAGGAAGCCGTCTTGTGACTCCTCAGACTGGCCCGAACGGAATTGTTGTCAAGAAGATACTCTTTGAAGAGATGGTCAATGCCGAAAGAGAGTATTATCTCAGCATTACTGTGGATCGTTCGTTGGGCGTTCCTGTAATCATTTTGAGTTCGGAGGGGGGAAAGTCAATTGAAGAAGTGGCTCAGATCTCTCCTGAGAAGATATACAAGGAGCCTATAGACCCTCTTAAGGGGCTTACCACCTTCAGGGCGATAGAGATGGCCAGCTCTATCGGCCTCAGTGGAGAGGCAGCCCAGGGGCTTGCCACGATAATAGCAACACTGTTTGAGAACTTTCTGAAACTGGACGCCCTGCTAATAGAGATCAACCCTCTTGCCCTTACAGGTGGCCGGTTTATTGCCCTCGATGCAAAGATAACGATAGATGATAACGCCCTGTTCAGGCACCCTGACCTCTCTTCTTTCAG
>Ga0209751_10005796_pt1 | contig 11573 bp, 6 predicted proteins | sample RifCSP13_1_FD_184019 | JGI IMG/M metagenome (GOLD analysis project Ga0209751, IMG submission 184019) | Soil microbial communities from Rifle, Colorado - Rifle CSP2_sed 13_1 (SPAdes) (version 2) | ecosystem: Environmental > Terrestrial > Deep subsurface > Rock core/Sediment | place: Rifle...
GAGCATCCGTCGCAGTCCTGGATCGGGCGACAGGAAATCCTCCAGCGGGAGGTCGTGAACGTAGCTCAGATAGGCGAAGGGATCGACGCCGTGATGGCGGCGCAGTCCGTTGAGGCTGGTGCCGTAATGCTCGAAGTAGAACTGGCGGAGGGCAGGCGCCTGGCCGGGATCGATCCCGACGACCTCGATCATGAAGCGGTTGATCCGGTCGCCGATCGCCTCCCACACACCGCTGGAGGCGGGATAGAGCGTGTCATCCAGATCCAGCAGCAAGGTCTGGAAACGCGCCATGGGCTACCGTCCCGTCCCCCACGTCCGATGACAAACCCGTTCGGCCCGGCCGGGAATCTCGCCCTGGGCAGAGCCCATCCTGGGCGTCCGCAGGTCTCTGAGTGGGGACACTAGAACGGGTCTTCTTTGGTCCAGACGCGGATGTTGTCGTCGGTCGGGGGAGGAAGCCGGCGGCCGTAGGCGAACCACCACCCCAGACCGATGGCGGCGGCGGCGACGGCGGCCACGCCCAATTCGGCCCACGCCCGGCGATAGGCAGCCCAGAGCAGTGCCAGAATAGCGACGACGAGCGGGATCGAGGTCATCATCCACCGTCGGCGCCCCTTCTTGACGGTGCGGATCAAGGCCACCGCCAACCCGGCGAAGATCGGCGTCAGGGCAAGGATCGGCACCCAGTCCATACCGAGCAGTATAGGTCGCGGGTCAGGTCGCGTCAACGCGGCCGGCCGAGCTCGACTGGGCCCGTGCCAATGCTTCAAGGTCTCGTTTCTTGTTGGTTCCTCCTGGCCCCACCCCCTTGGCCCCTCCCCGAAGCAGGAGGAGCGCCTTCCGGTCGCTCGGGCGGGGAGGGGAGTTCTTTCACAGAGTGGGCGGGGGCTTTGCCCTCGCCCCTTCTTTGAGAATTCTTTCCTCCCCCTGCGTTTCAGCTCGAGGGCAATCGGCAAGTATGCAGGGGGCCGGGCGGGGTGGGGTCCGACGCGCCGACGGAAGATTTCCAGGAAGGCGGTGATCTCATCGTCGGAACCGCCTGCGAAGGCGGTCGGCGCGCACGGCACTATAATCGCCGGGCGGCGGAGGACCCGTGCCGATCCATGTACTTCCTCAGGACGTCGCTTCGGCCATCGCCGCGGGCGAAGTCGTCGAGCGGCCGTCGTCGGTCGTACGCGAACTGATCGAGAATGCTCTCGACGCCGGGGCGTCGCGCATCGAGGTCCGCCTCGAAGGGGCCGGGCAGACTCTGATCGAGGTCGCCGATGACGGCGACGGCATTGCCGCCGTCGACCTGCCCCTGGCGGTCGCCCGTTACGCCACCTCCAAGTTGGAGAACACCGAAGATTTGTTCGCCATCCGGACGCTTGGTTTCCGCGGTGAGGCGCTGGCCTCCATTGGGGCGGTTTCCCGCATGGAGATCGTCAGCCGGCGAGCCGACGAAACCAGCGGCGCCAGTCTGCGAGTGGAGGGCAGCCAGGCGGGGCGGCGGACGCGGCGCGGGGCCCCGGTCGGCACGGTCGTCAGCGTGCGCGATCTATTCTTCAATACGCCGGCGCGGCGCAAGTTCCTCAAAGCCGAAACGACCGAGCGGCGGCGCGTTCTCGAACTGGTCGGCCGCTACGCCATCGCCTATCCGGCGGTCGCGTTCCGCGTGACGGCGGACGGCCGGATCTCGCTTGAGACCACCGGCCGAGGCGACGCTCGCGAGGCCCTGGCGGCGGTCTTCGACCTGGCGACCGCCCGGTCGCTCATCGAAGTCGTCGCCGCCGCCGAAGCCCCGATCGCCGTCGCCGGTTTCGTCAGCCCCCCGGACGTCCATCGCGCCACCCGCCGCGACCTGACCTACTTCGTGAATGGCCGCTGGGTGCTCGACGCCGCGCTCGGCGCCGCCGTCGTCCAGGCCTATCACGGACTGCTGATGGTCGGCCGTTTCCCGCTCGGTTTTCTGCGCATCGATCTCGACCCGGCCGAAGTCGACGTCAACGTCCATCCTTCGAAAGCGGAGGTCCGATTTCGCCGGCCGGAGATCGTCGTCGCCACGGTGCAGCGCGCCTTGCGCGCCACGCTGCTGGCCCAGGCTTCGGCACCCGAGGCCGAGCTTCCGGGCGCGTGGGCATCGGCGCCGATGGCGCGCATGGCACCGTTCACCGGAGTCGAGTGGGAAAGACCGGTGGCGCATGCGTTCGACAGCGAGCGGCTGCCGCGACCGCCCGGTTCGGTCCCGCTGCTGCGGGCGGTAGGGCAGGTGGGAGCCACCTATCTCGTCGCCGAGGGCCCGGACGGGCTGTACCTGATCGATCAGCATGCCGCCCACGAACGGATTCTCTTCGAGCGTCTGACCGACGCCCGCGCCTCGGCTGCGCTGCAAACGCAGGCGTTGCTCGATCTCGAGCCGGTCCAGCTGAGCCGCGCCGAATCGGCACAGCTGGTCACCCTGGCCGCCGCGCTGGGCAACATCGGTCTGGTCCTCGAGCCGTTCGGAGGAGACACGGTGCGGGTGCGGGCGCTGCCGGCCTTGCTTTCGGACCTCGATCCGGCCGAAGCGGTCCACACGGCATTGGGCGAATTCGAAGAAGACGAAACGCCGCTGGAGGGGGAGGTCGAAGCCCGACTGGCGGCGCGCATCTGCAAGCGGGCGGCCATTCGTGCGGGTCAGGTGCTCTCCCTGGCCGAACAGGAGGGTCTCCTGCGCCAATTGGAGGCGTGCCGTTCGCCGCGCACTTGCCCGCACGGCCGGCCGACGATGATCCACATCTCGGTTCAGGCGCTGGAGAGGCAATTCGGCCGCCGGGGTTGATGGGCCGCCCGCCGTTCCTGTCTGAAGAATTCGCAGGGGCGGGTTTCAAACCCACCCCTGCGCGAGTCCGTGCAAGCGATCGAATGAAGCTAGCGGGCCGGGCGTGTATCGGGTGAGAGGGCAGCACCCGTAGGAAGGCGGACACAGAAAGTGCTGCCTTTCCCGACCTGGCTTTCGACGGTCATCGTGCCGTGCAGCGCTTCGACGATGCGGCGGGCGATCGCCAGCCCCAACCCGGTGCCGCCGACGCTGTCTCCGGGGTCCGGGACGCGGTAGAAGCGCTCGAAGATGTGGGGCAAGCTGTCGGGCGGAATCCCGCGGCCGGTGTCACTGACACAGGTGACGGCTTCGGTTCCGTCCAGGAAAACTCTCACCCGCACCTGACCTTCCGGCCGGTTGTACTTGATGGCGTTCGTCAGCAGATTGAGGAAAACCTGCTTCAGCCGATTGCGGTCGCCCTGCACCGGCGCCTGCGTCGTCTCGGTCTCGCTCTCCAAACGGACGCCCTCGGCCTCGGCCTGCGGTCGAACGATCTCGATGCACTCCTGCACCAGGCCGCCCAGGTGGACCGGCTCCCGCACCATGCGGCCGCGGCCGGATTCGAGCCGAGCCAGCTCCAGAAAATCGGTGGCCATCTCGTTGAGGCGAAACACCTCGCGGTAGACGGTGTCGGCCAGGCGGCCGCGCTGGTCCTCGGGGAGCTCCTGTCGTTTCAACAGGTGCGCCGCGGCGGTGAGAGAAGTCAGCGGCGTGCGCAGCTCGTGGACCATTTCGGCCACCAGATCGCTCTGCTGAAACAGGCGGGCGTTCTCGATGGCGATGGCCGCCTGGGAGGCGAGCGCATACAACATCCGCTCGTCCTCTTCCTGGAAGACCCCGTGCAGCTTGTTGATGGCTTCGATCACGCCCAGGGTCTTCTCCTGGGTCCGCAGCGGCACGCACAGGACCGAACGCGTCTCGAACTGCGTCAGCATGTCGACCTCGCGGTAGAAGCGCGTGTCGGCCAGGGCGTCCTCGACGTGCAGCGGTTCGCCGTGGGCGAAGACCCAACCGGCGATGCTGTTCTCCATCGGGACGACGATGCGGCTGCTGCTGCCCCCGAAGAGCGCCCCGGTGGCGGCCTCGAAGTGCAGATGACGAGTGGCCGGGTCGTAGAGCAGCAGCGATGTCGCCTCGCACTCCGTCAGTTCCTTGGCGGCATCGACGACGTTCTGCAGCAGCGTGTCGAGGTCGAGGGTCGACGCCAGGTCGACCGACACTTCGAGCAGCCGCGCGTAGCGGCGCAGCAACTGCGGGTAGTTGCGAATGGCCGACTGGTCCCGCTCGGTCTGACCGCGGCCGTCAGTCACCCAGGACCTCCGTCGCCAACTCCGGCAGGACCTCGACCAGATCCTCATGCAGGACGGCGTCCGCCCGCGGATCGAGGTAGGTCGGCTCGCGATTGACGATGATCAAACGAGCGCCGGCCTCCAGCGCGATCTGAGGCAGCCGCGAGACCGGCGTGACTTCGAGCGAAGATCCGGCGACTAGCAGCACATCGGAGGCGGCGCACCAGGCGCGCGCCGCTTCCAACGGCGCTCGCGGCAGCTGCTCCCCGAACAGAATGACGTTCGGCTTGAGAACGCTGCCGCAGTCCGGGCAGTGCGGCACGGCGCCATCGCCGACGAGCTGGTCCAGATAGGGGCCGGCCTCGACCTCGCGGTAGCACTCGATGCACGTCGCCCGCCGGACATTGCCATGCACTTCCAGCACTTGGCGCGAGCCGGCTTTCTGATGGAGCTGATCGATGTTCTGGGTGATCACCCCCTTCAGCCGGCCGGACCGTTCCAAGCGGGCCAGCGCCCGATGCGCGGCGTTGGGGACGGCGAGCAGGATCTGCGACGCCAACGGTCGCAGAAAACCGAAGAAGGCCTGCGGGTCGTAGCGAAAGCTGGTCAGCGAGGCGACGGCCATCGGATCGACGCGTTCCCATAATCCGGTGCCGGCCGAGCGGAAGTCGGGGATGCCGGAGGGCGTCGACAGGCCGGCCCCGGTCAGCGCCACGGCGTGCCGCGCGCTTCGCAGCAGGTCGGCGGCCCGGCCTAATGCATGGCGGACCTGCGTCGGGGAGGGGACGGGATTCATCCCGGAGCGAGTTGCAGGTGCTCGATGATGTGTTCGGTCAGCTTGTGCAGCTGATCGGCCACCAGGCTGTCGGGGTGGCTGACGACCAGGGGGCGGCCGCCCTGGGCCGACTGGTGCGCCTGTTCGGGGGCCGGCGAGATGATGCCGGCCAGCTCGAGCCCCAGATCGGTGGCCACCTGGCGCCAGGGGATCTGCAGGCTCGTCCGTTCGCGGTTGACGAGCGCAAGATGGACCTTCGGCCGCGGGATGCCCTCCCGCTCGAGCTCCTCCACCAGAGCACGGGCCAGGACGTTGGAGGGGTAAATCGGCTCGGTGACCATGATCACGCGATCGACCAGCCGCAGGACGGACTTGGTGTAGGGGCGAAGGCCGTCGCCCATGTCGATGGTGACGACCGTGCACATCGAGGCCAGATTGTTGAGGACGGCCTCCATCTGCGCCACGGCCTGGTCGAGGTCCCCTTCATTCGGCTTGGGCGACCCGAGCAGAAGGCGGACGCCGGTGCGGTCGTTGACCAGCTCCGACTCGACCGAGCGCAAGTGGATGTCTTTCATCGAACGATGAAGCAGATTGGAAAGGCCGATCGGGTCGCGCACGCCGAGGATCAACCCGATCGAGGCCCGCCCGGGATTCAGCTCGGCCAGGATCACATCCTGGCCCCGGCCCTGCAGGGAGACGCTGACGTTCAGCGCCACCGTCGTCGTTCCGACGCCGCCCTTGGCGCCCAGGAAGGCGACGATCTTGGCCCGGTCGACCGGCGCTGCGCGGGTCTGGACGGCCCGCGCCAGAACCGCCTTGACGTGGGCGGTCAGCTCGGCGGGGTGGGTGGGTTTGGTCAGGTAGTCGTCGACGCCGGCCTCGAAGCCGGCCACCTTGTCATCGACCATCGTCTTGGCGGTGAACATGATGACCGGGATGTGAGCCACCGACGGGTCGCCGCGCAGCCGGCGGGTGACCTCGTAGCCATCCAGGTCCGGCATCATGACGTCGAGCAGGATCAACTGGGGGTTCTCGGCGGCGGCTTTGCTCAGGCCGAGGGCGCCGTTGTTGGCGACGGCGATCTCGTACCCCTGGCGTTCCAGCATCAGGCCGACGAGCTTGAGGGTGTCGATATCGTCGTCGATGATGAGGATTTTTTCGGCCATCGCCGAGTCGCCTCGCCGTTGCGCCGAGGCAGTCTAGCACAAAGGCCTAGGCGCGGCAAGCCGCGTGCCCCGGCGAACGAAACGCGCCTTCCGGCGGGGGCCGGGGGAAGGGTTGCCGGTCGGGGCGAGACGATGACGAGCCCTAACAAGACGAAGAGGGACTCGGGTGGAATCCACCAAGGTCCCTCGGCGGCAGGCGGCGGCCGCGGCGGTGCTATAATCCGCCCGGCGTGGCACCCCTAAGCCGACCGGGATGACATTCGAGACCTGGGGACTCACAGACGCGTTCGGTTTCGAATTGCCGCAACGCTGGTCTGGTTTCCTGCTTCTCGCCTTTTCTCTGATTCTCTTCCTCTGGATCGTCATCGACCATCGCCGTCGTCAGGATGCGCCGCTCGTCCTCGGCTGGCCGCTTCCGGGCGTTTTCCTGCTGGCCGGCGTCGCGGCCCAAATGGTCCTGGTCGGGTATTTCGCAGCGCCGGGGGGCATGGCGGCGCCCGGTCTCCCGCGGCCGCCGGTGGCTCAGGCGGCGCATCTGCTTGGCATGATCCCGATGGTGCTGGCGGCCGGATGGCTGGGAATCGCCTCGGCGGCGGTCGTCGGCCTGGCGGCCGGGCTGGTTTGCGGTGGATGGTACACGCACAGCCTCCTGACGCCGCTGCATCTGTCCCTTGCGGCGGCCCTCAGCGCGTGGTTGCTGCGGGTCCCGTATCGCGATGCGATCGGCTCGGCGCTACGCCGTCCTTTGGTGGCGGCACTGGTCGGTGGGCTGGGCTACGGCCTTGCCCGCTGCCTCGAGCTCTTCGTCTCGAGCGGTGGCTCAGTCCTGGACGGGCTCGAGTACGTCGTGGCCCAAGGCGGGATCGTCTTGCAGGCCGCGCTGCTGCCAGCCGTGTTGGCCGGCGTGGTCGGCGAGGCAGCCCTGTTCCTGGCGCCCGCTCGCTGGAAGCGGCCGGCTCGCTTGTCATCGGCGCCCTATCTGCGGTCCCTCGGGGCGCGGATGGTTGCCTTCTTCCTCCTAGTCGGCGTGGTGGCTGCGATGGTGCTGCTCGTCGGTGATTGGGTCCTGGCGCGCACCTCGGCGCGCGAGCTCGTTGAGACCCAGATGGCCCAGACGGCGGTGCAGGCGGGCGGGGGGGTGCCGTTCTTCGGCCAAAGCGGACGATCCTATTTGCAGCAAGCGGCATCGCAGCTCGACGCGGCCGGAGGTCCTGTGCCGGTCACGCCGGAGGGCCTTCAGCGAATCCTGACGGCGGTGCCGTTCTTCCAGAGCACGGCCGTCTTTGACGGCTCAGGGTCGATGGCGGCGGCGGCCTCTCTGACGGAAGGTGGGCCTCCGGAGATCGGCCTGGAAGTCGAGGCGGCGCTGGCGGCGGCCCTGGCCGGTGTCCCGCAAGAGGTCAGCCAATCCTTGGATACGAATCCGCCTTCGTCGCAAGCGGTATTCCTGACCCCGATCGTCTCGGCCGACGGCACGACAATCTTGGGTGCGCTTGTCGGGTGGACCGATCTGGCGACCAATCCGCTGCTCCAGCCGGTGGCGACGGTGATCGGCGAATTCCCCGACGGGACGGCGATGCTGGTGGCCGAGAACGGGACGATCCTGCTCCACACCGATCCGCTGCAGGTCGGCGAGACGACGACGCTGGCCGAGTCGATCCGCGGCGAAGCGTTCGCCGTCTCGGCGCCGGATGGTACGACCAAGCTGGCTTACGTCTACCCGATCCCGGGCCATCCGTGGACGGTCGTCCTGACCGTCCCTGAAGCCGTCGTCGATCGGCTTGCCATCCCGATCGCGGCGCGGCTGTTCGCCGTGATGGCCTTCGCCGGTGTTGTCGTCGTCCTGCTGACGTACGCCGTCAGCCGTGGTCTGACCCGGCCGCTGCGGCAGATGACGCTGGCGGCCGAGTCCATCGCCCGCGGCAACCTCGATCGGCCGGTGCCCGGCATCGGCGAAGACGAGGTCGGCCGTCTGGCGGCGGCGCTGGAGCGGATGCGGCGCGGCTTGAAAACACGTCTCAACGAGATGGACCTGCTGCTGCAAGCGACGCAGCGCATGGCGGCGACCTTCAACCTGACGGAGGTCCTGCCGCCCATCCTGCTCGGAGTGCAGGACGTGACGGAAAGCGACTTGGTACGGGTGGCGTTGACGCCACGCGAGGGTGAGGCGGGCGATCTGGAGACGTTCCAGGCGGGCTTCGATCCGGGAGGCTGGACGGCGCTGGATGCCCAATTGCTGGCCCTCAGCCGCGAGCGCGGACGCTTCGTTCTGGAGAATCCGGGACGGGCCAAGGCCGTGCTCGACCTTCGTCTGCTGACCGAACCGCTGGAGGGCCTGCTGGCCCTGCCGATGCGCAGCGAAGAGGATTTCGTCGGCGCGTTGTGGATCGGATACCGCCGCCCTCACCTGTTTACCAGCGACGAGACGAGCCTGCTGACGATTCTGGCCGGCCAGCTCGGTGTGTCGGTCGCCAACGCCCGCCTGTATCAGCGTGCCGAACAGGAGCGATCGCGACTGGGAGCGACCCTCGAGGCGACCCCGGATGCGGTCTTGCTGCTCGACCCCCGCGGGGCGATCGCCCTGGCCAATCCGGCGTCGGAGATGGTATTGCGCGTCAGCCCGGAGCAGGCGCGCGGCAAACCGGTGGAAGACGTCGTGGCGATCCCGCGGCTGGTGGAGATGCTGCATGGGGCGGGAGCGGCCAGCGGTGAGGTCGGCCTGCCCGGCGGGCGGGTCCTGTTCGCGTCGGTGCTGGAGGTCGAAAGCGGCGGTCCGCACCGCGGCGGCCGTGTGTGTGTCCTGCGCGACATCACGCACTACAAGAAGCTCGATATGCTCAAGAGCGAGTTCGTGGCGACGGTCAGCCACGACCTGCGCACGCCGCTGACGCTGATGCGAGGCTACGGCACGATGCTGTCGATGGTCGGCGCGCTCAACGATCAGCAGAAGGACTTCGCCCGCAAGATCCTGGACAGCGTCGACCAGATGGGCCGGTTGGTGGACGGGCTGCTCGACCTGGGGCGGATCGAGGCCGGCGTCGGGCTGAGCCTAGAGACGGTCCAGCCGGCGGCCATCCTGCAAGAAGTCGTGCAGACCTATCGACCGCAGGCGGCCAACAAGCAGGTCGCCCTGTCGCTCGACGTCCCGGATACGCTGGCGGCGATCGAGGCCGACCCGACGCTGCTGCGGCAGGCGGTGGCCAACCTGGTCGACAATGCCATCAAGTACACGCCGCCGCAGGGGCGGGTGCGCATCAGCGCCGGTCAGATCGACGGGATGCAGCAGTTTCGCGTCGAGGACTCGGGCGTCGGTATCGCGCCGGCCGACCAGCCCCGCCTTTTCGAGAAGTTCTACCGGGCGCGCGGGGCGGAGACGGCGCGCGAGCGCGGGTCGGGCCTGGGGTTGGCGATTGTCAAGTCGATCGCCGAGCAGCACGGCGGACGCGTGACGGTGGAGAGCCGTCTTGGATCGGGAAGCGTTTTCGTGCTGGAGGTCCCGATGCGACAGCTCGCGGCCGACACGCGCCCGACGCCGACGGGAACCGCAGAAGGGTAGTCCCCGGCGGAGGCCGGGGGAGTCTCCCTTTGAGCAGCTGGCCCCCAAACGCTGGTCCGCAGGCTAAAGCCTGCGGCTACTCGGAAATCCACGGTAGTCCAGGGCGCAAGGCCCGGCAGGGCCTCTAAGCTTTTAGAAGCTGCCGGCCCTTGACAGAATCGCCTGCGGGCGTATAATACTCGGCACGTTCGGTTTCAGTCTTACGCCAGACCTTACGCCAGACGGCACATCAGCGCTTGAGGAATGCCCCTCGGGCGCTGGTTTTACGTTGCCCGAGGACTAGCACGTTTGTTCCACCCTTGACGGGGGGGCCCCAAGGGAGCTTCTCGGTTGGAGGCGGTTAGCGTGGAATCCAAGGGATTTCGGGCGCTCAGGATCAGCCTGGCCTCGCCGGACACGATCATGAGTTGGTCGTACGGCGAAGTCACCAAACCCGAGACGATCAACTATCGTCGGCTGCGGCCGGAGAAAGACGGCCTGTTCTGCGAAGCGATCTTCGGGCCGACGAAGGACTGGCAGTGCTACTGCGGTAAGTACAAGAACATCCGCTTCAAAGGCATCACCTGCGAGAAGTGCGGCGTCGAAGTGACGCGCTCGGCGGTGCGGCGGGAGCGCATGGGCCACATCACCCTGGCGGCGCCGGTGGCGCATGTCTGGTACACGCGCCGGGTGCCGTCCTACCTGGGCCTGCTGCTCGACATCTCGCGCCGCAACCTCGACCGCGTGCTGTACTTCGCCCAGTACGTCGTGACGCATGTGGACGAAGAGGCGCGGCGCAAGGCGATCAAGCGGATTGAAGAGGAAGTCGCCCGGCTGGAGAAGGAACAGGCCGACGGCCTCAATCAGCGCATCGCCGTGCTCAAGGCCGGGCGCAAGAAGCATATCGACGATCTGGAAGCCAAGGGGCGCGGCATTCGCGAGACGTTCGATGAAACCGTCGCCGCCGAAATCGACCCGGTGATTCAGGAAGGCCAGCGGTTGGAGGCCTCACTCAGCGAGAAACTGGGCAAACCGGCGCGGGCCCCGATCGTGTTCAAGGCCACCGAGACCGCCATCGCCGAAAAGGGCGAGGACATCACGCGCGAGCACCTGACGCGGGTCCAGAAGTCGGTCAAGCTGCGGCTGGACCAGATCGAAGCCGCCCTCAAGGACCGCCGCGATCGCGAGCTGGAAGCGATCCGCCTGGATACCGAGCAGATCAAGGCCCAAAGCGACCTGGCCATGGTCGATCTGCGCAGCACGGCGGACGAGGGCAGCTCGGAAGGTGTCCAGGAGTTACTGGCGGAGAGGGAAGAGCTGGCCGGGATTCGCCCGATGATGTTCCTGGGCGAGTCGAATTACCGCGAACTGAAGGTCCGCTGGGGCCAGGTGTTTCGCGCGGACATGGGGGCGGAAGCCTTCCACGAGATCCTGCGCGGGCTCGATCTAGAGGCCCTGGCCAAGGAGCTGTGGGAAGAGATCCGCCTGACGCGCAGCAAGCAGCGCCGCAAGAAGGCGACCAAGCGCCTGAAGGTGGTCGAGGCTTTTCGCCGGTCCGGCAACCGCCCAGAGTGGATGGTGTTGACAGTGCTGCCGGTCATCCCGCCCGACCTGCGGCCGATGGTCCAGCTTGACGGCGGCCGTTTCGCCACCTCGGACCTGAACGACCTGTACCGCCGGGTGATCAACCGCAACAATCGGCTCAAGCGCCTGGTGGAGCTCGGGGCGCCGGACGTCATCGTGCGCAACGAGAAGCGGATGCTGCAGGAGGCCGTCGATTCGCTGATCGACAACGCCCAGCGCGGCAAGGCCCTGTCCCGGCGCGGCCGGCGTGAGCTCAAATCGCTGAGCGACATGCTCAAGGGAAAGAAGGGGCGCTTCCGGCGCAACCTGCTGGGCAAGCGCGTCGACTATTCGGGCCGCTCGGTGATCGTCATCGGCCCGCACCTCAAACTGTTCCAATGCGGCC
>Ga0209751_10005797_pt1 | contig 11573 bp, 9 predicted proteins | sample RifCSP13_1_FD_184019 | JGI IMG/M metagenome (GOLD analysis project Ga0209751, IMG submission 184019) | Soil microbial communities from Rifle, Colorado - Rifle CSP2_sed 13_1 (SPAdes) (version 2) | ecosystem: Environmental > Terrestrial > Deep subsurface > Rock core/Sediment | place: Rifle...
AGGCCCGCGCGCGCCTGCGGCTCGAGTGGCCCGTCGCCGCGAGCCTCGACACTGGCGAGGTACTTCACGAAGTCGCTACGCCGGACCTCGCTCGCGTCGAGACGCAGGATCACGGGGTCGCGCCCCTCGCAGCCTGCGCCGAGCGCCGCGAGCGCCAGCAGGAGCCCCGTGCGGAGTCGCGAGAAGGGCCGCATCAGCGACCATCATGCCACGCCGGCGACGCGGTCGAGCAGCTCCCCGAGCGCGTCGAGCGGCGCCTCTGCCGCGAGCGGCCAGCGCAGGCCCTCGGGCAGGAGCCGGGCGCCGGGGCGCTCCCCGGCAATCCGGACGAGCGCGTCGGGGCTCAAGGGCGTGCGGGGGTCGAAGCGCACCACGAGCGCGGAGCCGGCCGCGTCGACCTGGGCCACACCGTGCGCCTCGGCCCGCAGCCGCAGCTCGGCGTAGCGCAGCAGGCCGGTGACCTCGGGCGGCGGCGGCCCGTAGCGGTCGCGCAGCTCGGCGCGCAGCGCCTCGAGCTCCGGCGCGCTGCGCAGCTGGCTGACGCGCTTGTAGATCGACAAGCGCTGGTGGGTCTCCGGCACGTAGTCGGGCGGCAGGCGCAACTCGACCCCGAGGTGGAGCGCGGCCCGCGGCGCCTCGCGCGCCGGCTCGCCGCGCAGCTCGAGGATCGCCTGCTCGAGCAGCTTCACGTAGAGGTCGAGCCCGACCGCCTGGATGTGGCCGCTCTGCTGGCCGCCGAGCAGGTTGCCGGCGCCGCGCAGCTCCAGGTCGAGGGCCGCGATCCGGAAGCCGGCGCCCAGGTCCGAGAACTCGCGGATCGCGGCGAGGCGCTTCCTGGCGATCTCCGAGAGCACGGTGTCGGGGGGCACCAGCAGGTAGGCGAACGCCCGCCGGTCGGAGCGGCCGACGCGCCCGCGCAGCTGGTAGAGCTGCGCGAGGCCGTAGCGGTCGGCGCGGTTCACGACGAGCGTGTTGGCGCGCGGGATGTCGAGGCCGTTCTCGACGATCGTGGTCGCGACCAGCACGTCGGCACGGCCCTCGACGAATGAGAGCATCACGCGCTCGAGCTCGGCTTCCGGCATCTGGCCGTGGCCCACCACGACGCGCGCCTCGGGCACCAGCCGCGTCACCAGGCTCGCGAGCGACACGATCGACTCGACCCGGTTGTGCACCAGGAACACCTGGCCGTCGCGCGCCAGCTCCTGGCGGATCGCGGCCGCGATCGTGTCGGTCGAGAACTTCACGACCATGGTCTGGATCGCGAGCCGGTCGCGGGGCGGGGTCTCGATCACCGACATGTCACGGATCCCGGAAAGCCCCATCTGCAGCGTGCGCGGGATCGGCGTCGCCGACAGCGTCAGGCAGTCGACCGTGGTCTTGAGCTGCTTGAGCTTCTCCTTCGCCGCCACCCCGAAGCGTTGCTCCTCGTCCACCACCAAGAGGCCGAGGTCGCGGAACACCACGTCCTTCGAGAGGATCCGGTGGGTGCCGATCAGCACGTCGACGGCACCCGCCGCCACCCGCGCGAGCACCGCCTTGATCTCCTTCGGCGAGCGGAAGCGCGAGATCATCTCGACCGTGACCGGGAACGGCGCGAAGCGCTTGCGGAAGGTCTTCCAGTGCTGGAACGCGAGCACGGTGGTGGGAGCCAGCACCGCGACCTGTTTGCCGTCCAGCACGGCGCGCATCGCCGCGCGCATCGCGACCTCGGTCTTGCCGTAGCCGACGTCGCCGCACACCAGGCGGTCCATCGGGCCGGGCGCCGCCATGTCCACGGCCACCTCGGCGATGGCCTGGGCCTGGTCGGGCGTCTCGTCGTACTCGAAGGCCGCCTCGAACTCGCGCTGCCAGGGGCTCTCGCCGGTGAAGGCGTGGCCCGGGCGCGCCTTTCGCTCGGCGTAGAGCTTGAGCAGCTCCTGGGCCATGTCGCGCATGGCCTTCTTCACGCGGGTCTTGGTCTTCTCCCAGGCCCCGCTGCCGAGCCGATCGACGTGCGGGCGGGCGCCCTCGCCGCTCGTGTACTTCTGGATGCGGTCGAAGGCCTCGACCGGCACCTTGAGCTTGTCGCCCGCCTGGTAGCCGAGCACCATCAGCTCGCGCGACGCACCGCCGACATCCAGGGTCTCGAGCCCCAGGAAACGGCCGATGCCGTGCTCTTCGTGCACGACCAGGTCGCCCACCTTGAGGTCGCGGAAGTCGGAGAGGAAGGAGCGCAGACCGCGCCGGCGGCCGCGCGCATGCAGGTGCACCTCTTCGGGAAACACGTCCCCGTCGGCGAGCACCACGAGCCCGGCCTCGGGGACCTCGAAGCCCCGCGACAAGGCACCCACGCGCGTCAGGATCCGCGTCCCCTCTCCGACGGCGAGGCCTTCCTCGCGGAGCACGTCGCCGAGGCGATCGGCTCGCCCCTGGTTTCCGAGAAACACGACCGCCGTGGCGGTCGCGTCGCGCAGGTCGACGCCGAGCCGGGTCACATCCCCCGCGTAGCTCGGCGCGGGCCGCCCGGCGACGTGGAGCGCTTCGCCTTCTGTCTGCAGCTCGCGCAGCGCCACCACAGGCGACCCGGCCAGGAACTCGAGGAACGCCTCCGGCGCGACGAGCGCTTCGGCCACCTCCGGCAACAGGCCCTCGCGGCGCCGCCCGCGGTCCTCGCGCGCCCGCGCCAGGAGCCCGTCCGCCTCCTGTCGCACGGCCTCGGGCTCGACGAGCACGACGCTGCCCTTGGGCAGGTGCTGCCAGGGCGGGACGGTCGCGCCGGGCACGAGCGGGAGGAGCTCGACGAGCGCGTCGGGTGCGAGCCCACGCTCGAGCGCTTCGAGGAACGGGGCGAGCTCGCGCTGGTCTCCGAACCGCCGCTTCAGGACCTCCGGCAGAGCCGCGAGCAGCGAGCGGGTGGCGAACAGGTCGGCGAGCGGGAGCGTCTCGATCGACTCGATCGCGGCCGTGGCGCGCTGCGTGTCGGGGTCGAAGCGGCGCAGGCTCTCCACGGTGTCCGCGAACAGCTCGATCCGCACCGGCTCGGTCGCGTCCGAGGGGAACACGTCGAGGATGCCGCCCCGGCGCGCCACCTGACCCGGCGCCGTGACCGGGTCCTCGCGCGCGTAGCCGCCTTCGTCGAGTGCCTCGAGCAGGATCTCGGGTGTCATCTCGTCGCCCACGCTCACGTGGAGCACGCGTGTCGCGAGCAGGTGGGGCGCCAGGCTCGGCCGAAGCAGCCCGAAGGGCGAGGCCACCACCGCCCGGGCGCTGCGGGCCCTGTGAAGCGCGGCGGCGCGCCGCGCCTGCGCGTCCGCGTGGCGCGGCAGGCCGCGGAACGGGGGCGGCCCGGGAGCCGGCAGCGCCAGCACCGCGCCAGGGGTCCCGGCCGCGGCGGCGAGCGTGCGCAGGTCCTGGGCGGTCTCCTCGACGTCCCGCTCGCGCGGCACGACCACGAGCAGCGGCCCGTCCACGAGCAGCAGCGACAGGAAGCCGCGCAGAGCGCCCGGGAGGCCGCCGAGGTCGGCGCGCCCGGTGGAAGCGAGCCGGGTCCGGGCGGCGCGGACGGCGGGAAGCTCCGCGAGCGGAGCCAGCCAGGCGGGGAGGCTCACGGGCGGCGGATGCGCGCGAGGATCGCCGAGGTGGAGCGGCCCGGGACGAGCGCCACCCGCACCACGCGGCCACCGTCCTGCTCGACCTCCGTGCGCCCGACGATTGCGTCCTCGGGCCAGTCGGCGCCCTTCACCAGCACGTCGGGCCGAAGCGCCCGCACCACCTCGATCGGCGTCTCGTCGTCGTAGATCACGACCGTGTCGACGCTCTCGAGTGCCCGCAGCGCCTCGGCGCGCTCCGCCTCGGGTACGAGCGGACGCCCCGCGCCCTTGAGGCGCGCCACCGAGCTGTCGGAGTTGATCGCGACGATGAGCCGATCGCCTTCGCGGCACGCCGCTTCGAGAAGGGCGACGTGCCCGGGGTGCAGGATGTCGAAGCAGCCGTTTGCGAGCACCACGCGGTGTCCGGCAGCGCGCCATCCGTCACGCTGCTTCACCAATTCTGCGAGCGGGGTGGCGGCCCGCGCGTGCCAGGCATCAAGCATCTCTGCAGCATACCGCCGCCCTGCAGCGGGCGGGTCGGACCGAAAACGAACACGGAACGGAGTGAACGGAAGCGAGACGGACAATGTCAAAGGCGCTCGGGACTGAGCTCGAGGGGGGCTCCGCGCCCCCCTCACCCCCGCTGGCGAGGGAGCTCCGCGCCCCCCTCCGCTTGTTCGATCTCCAGCTCCGGGCGCTCCGGGGGAGGCTCGACCTCCGCGCCGCCGGTGAAGGACCAGTGGTGCAGCGGACGGTAGATGCCTATGTCCTTGACGCGGCTCTTGACCCGGAACGAGTGCAGCCCGCGCAGGTAGTCGTAGGGCGTGCCGTCGCGCTTGTGGGCGGCGAGGTCGACCAGGTAGGTCCCCTCGACGAGGCGGAGCCCCTCGAGCGAGAGTCGCACCTCCGCGTCGCCCTGGAGGCGGCGCGGCGCCCAGTCCTCGAGGTCGGTATTGGTCCCGTAGACGCAGGTGCCGTCGGCCGAGAACAGGCCGATGCCGAAGACGAAGTCGCTCACGGGCCGGGGGGCGTGCACCGAGAGCGAAAGCGTCAGCGTTTCGCCGGGGACGAAGACGTGGCGCTCGCGGTCGCGCGCGTCGAGGAGCCGCACCTTCTGGATCTCGACCTCGCGGCTGCCCCAGCGTCCGGGGCGGTAGGCGCCCGGGGCGCCCGCGTCGTCGGGCGCCTCGCTTGCGGGGGTCGCTTCCGCGCGTGCGGCATCGGCGGCCGAGCGCGAGCGCAAGAGCGTCTCCTCGCCGCCCGCCACGTAGCTGAGGTACTCGTCTACCACGCGCTTGGGCTCGCCGCGACCACACGTGCGGCCGTGGTTCAGCCACAGCACGTCGTCGCACATCTTCTCGACGAGGCCGAGGCTGTGGGTCACTAACAGGATCGTCTTGCCGCGCCTCCTGAACTCCGAGATCTTGTCGAGGCACTTGCGCGTGAACGCCTCGTCGCCGACCGCCAGCACCTCGTCGATCAGCAGCACGTCGGGGTCGACGTGGATCGCGACCGCGAAGCCGAGCCGCATGTACATGCCCGAGGAGTAGGTCTTGACCGGCGCGTCGATGAAGTCCCGTAGCTCGGCGAAGTCCACGATCGCGTCGTAGCGCAGCGCCAGCTCTTTGCGCGAGAGGCCCAGCATCATCGCGTTGATCGCGATGTTCTCGCGGCCCGAGATCTCCGGGTGAAAGCCGGCGCCGAGCTCGATCAGAGCCGAGACCCGGCCGTCGACGACGAGGCTGCCTTGCGTCGGCCGGGTGATGCCGGCGACGAGCTTCAGCAGCGTCGACTTGCCCGAGCCGTTCTCGCCGATCACCGCGAAAGTCGAGCCACGCCCCACCTCGAACGACACGTCCTCGAGCGCCGTGAAGGTCTCCTCCGGGGTGAGGTCGGCGAGGACGCTGCCGGTGAGCAGAGCGCTCTTGAGCGTGCGCAGCTGGTTCCTGTGCGCGAAGCGCCGGTAGCGCTTGCTGACCGCCTGCGCGACGATCGCGGGCGTAGTCGTCACACTTCCTCGGGCAGCGTGTCGCGCAGGCGGTCGAACAGGAACGCCCCCGCGGCGAAGGCGACGAGCCCCACCAGCAGCGCCAGGAACAGGCCGCGCCAGTGGTCCACGTTGCCGTGGAAAAGCATCTGCTGGTAGGTCACGATCACGTGCGTCATCGGGTTGAGCCGCAGCGCCCGCCGCAGCGGCGTGCCCTCGGCGATCGCGGCGTAGCTGTAGATCACTGGCGTCGCGAAGAACCACAGGTGCAGCACGTGGTTCAGGATGTTCTGGATGTCGCGGAAGTGCACGGTGAGCGCCGAGAGCAGCAGGCTCAGGCCGAGCGTCAGCACCAGCTGCACCAGCAGCGGCAGCGGCAGCAGCACGGCCGTCCAGGCGAGCTTGCCCTGCCACGCCAGGAACAGCAGCAGGATCGGCAGGCCGAGCAGGAAGTGCGCGAGGTTGGCGAACACGCAGACGGTCGGCAGCACCTCGGCCGGGAACAGGACCTTCTTGATCAGGTTGGAGCTCGCGATCAGGACAGAGGAGGACTCCGAGAGCGAGGCCTGGAACCAGGTCCACGGCAGGATCCCGCAGAATAGGAACAGGAAGAAGGGCTGGATGTCGGGCTGGCGGTTCGGCAGGATCACCGTGAACACGAGCGTGTAGGTGAGCAGCAGCAGCAACGGGTTGACGAAGCTCCACAGGAAACCGAGGACGCTGCCGCGGTAGCGGGCCTTGAGCTCGCGCTCGACCAGGCTCTCGACGAGCGGCCAGTGGCGCAGCAGCGACCGGATCGCGGCGATCACGTGCGGCGCGCGCGGCCCGGGATGCCGCTCAGGCCCCGCCCCGCTCCTTGCGGGCGACGCCGAGGCGGGTGACGGCGCGAACGTAGGCGAGCCGCGCGTCTTCGTAGCCCGCTTCGCCGCGGACCTGCTTCATCCGCTCGGCGGCGCGCTTCATCGCGTCCTCCGCACGCCCGACGTCGATCTCGCTCGCACGCTCGCCGATGTCGGCGAGGATCGAGACGCGGTCGGGCCCGACCTCGCACCAGCCCGAGAAGCAGGTGAGCCGGTGCCACTCGCCCTGCTTGCGGTACTTGAGCTCGCCCAGGCCGAGCGATGCCAAGAGCGGCGTGTGGCCGGGACGCACGCCGAAGTAACCCTCCTCGCCGGGCGCCACGATCTCGTCGACTGGCTCGCGCAGCAGCAGGCCCTCGGGGGTGACGATCTCGAGCTCGAGAAAGGACGGCAGCGGCATCGGCCTAGCCCTGCATCGCCTTGGCCTGCTCGTGGACGTCCTCGATGGCGCCGGCCATGTAGAACGCCTGCTCGGGCAGGTCGTCGAGCTCGCCGTCGACGATCATCTTGAAGCTGCGCACGCTGTCCTTGAGCGGCACGTACTTGCCCGGGATGCCCGTGAACTGCTCGGCCACGTGGAACGGCTGCGACAGGAACTTCTGGATCTTGCGCGCGCGCGCGACCGCGAGCTTGTCCTCCTCGCTGAGCTCGTCGATGCCCAGGATCGCGATGATGTCCTGCAGGTCCTTGTAGCGCTGCAGCACCTGCTTCACCGCGCGTGCGACGTTGTAGTGCTCTTCGCCGATCACGCGCGGGTCGAGGATGCGCGAGGAAGAGGCGAGCGGGTCGACCGCGGGGTAGATCCCGAGCTCCACGATCTGGCGCGAGAGGTTGGTGGTGGCGTCGAGGTGCGCGAAGGTGGTGGCGGGCGCGGGATCGGTGTAGTCGTCGGCCGGCACGTAGATCGCCTGCACCGAGGTGATCGAGCCCTGCTTGGTGGAGGTGATGCGCTCCTGCAGCTCGCCCATCTCCGTCTGCAGCGTCGGCTGGTAGCCGACGGCCGAGGGCATGCGGCCGAGCAGCGCCGACACCTCGGAGCCCGCCTGCGTGAAGCGGAAGATGTTGTCGATGAACAGCAGCACGTCCTTGCCCTCGTCGTCGCGGAAGTACTCCGCGACGGTGAGCGCCGACAGTGCGACGCGCAGGCGCGCCCCCGGCGGCTCGGTCATCTGGCCGTAGATGAGCGCGGCCTTCGACTTCGAGAAGTCCTTGATGTCGATGACGCCCGACTCCTGGAACTCGAGCCAGAGGTCGTTGCCCTCGCGCGTCCGCTCGCCGACGCCGGCGAATACGGAGACGCCGCCGTGCTTCTTGGCCAGGTTGTAGATCAACTCCTGGATGATGACGGTCTTGCCGACGCCGGCGCCGCCGAAGAGACCGATCTTGCCGCCGCGCAGGTACGGCTCGAGCAGGTCGACGACCTTGATCCCGGTCTCGAACATCTCGAGCGCCGAGGACTGGTCCACGAGCAGCGGCGCGGGGCGGTGGATCGGGTAGCGCTTCACGGCCTTGACCGGGCCGAGCTCGTCGATCGGCTCGCCGACCACGTTCAGCACGCGCCCGAGCGTCGCGGGGCCGACCGGCACCGTGATGGGCCCGCCGGTGTCGATCACCTTCGTGCCGCGCACCATGCCGTCGGTGGGCTGCATGCTGACGCAGCGCACGCGGCTCTCGCCCAGGTGCTGCTGGACCTCGGCGATCACGTCGATCGGGCTCTCGCCCTCGGAGGTGATGTGCAGCGCCTGGTAGATGGGCGGGATGTCCTTGTCGAACTCCACGTCCACGACGGGGCCGATCACCTGGACGACGCGGCCGGTGTTTGCTTGCGCCATGTTCCCTTCTTCGCCTACGAAGGCGCGCCCGCGCCCGAGACGACTTCGATGATCTCCTTGGTGATCGCGGCCTGGCGCACCTTGTTCATGTAGAGCGTCAGGCGGTCGATCATCTCCGAGGCGTTGTTGGTGGCCGAGTCCATCGAGGTCATCCGCGCGCCGTGCTCGGCCGCCTGCGACTCGAGCAGCGCCTTCCACACCTGGACCTCGACGTGGCGCGGCAGCAGGCTCACGAATATTCCGGCGGGCTCCGGCTCGTACAGGTAGTCGAAGCTCGGCTGCTGCGGCTCGAGCGTGTGGCGCTCGATCGGCAGCAGCCGGTCGACGACGATGCGTTGCTGGAGGACGCTCTTGAACTCGTTGTAGACGAGGTAGACCTCGTCCACCTCGCCGCCCGTGAACGCCGCGATCAGCTCCCCGGCGAGCTCGCGCGCGGTCGCGTAGCGCAGCGCCTGGAAGACGCCGACGCGCTCGGAGCGGATCTTCACGTCCCGGCGCTTGAAGGCGTCGCGGCCCTTCCTTCCGACGATGCCGAGCTCGACCCCGCCTGCCTTGCGGTCCTCCACGAGGCGGGCGGCGGTGCGGATGATGTTCGCGTTGAAGGCGCCGCACAGGCCCTTGTCGGCGGTGATCACGACCAGCAGCACCTTGTCGTGGCCGCGCTCGACGAGCAGCGGGTGCGCATCGGGGTCGGCCCGCGCGGCCAGGCTGTTCAGCACCTCGAGCATCTTGCGCGCATAGGGCCGGGCGGCGAACATCGCATCTTGGGCGCGCCTGAGCTTGGCCGCGGAGACCATCTTCATCGCCTTGGTGATCTGCTGCGTGCTCTTGACGCTGCGGATCCGGCGCCTGATGTCGATGAGGGCGGGCATGCGGGCTCTTCTGCTTCAGGCCTTGGCGGTCGGTTGGAAGACTACCGCGAACTCGGTGAGCGCGGCCTTCAGCTTCTCGCCGCGCTCGCCCTTCAGGTCCTTCTTTTCCACGATCGCCTTCAGGAGCGGGGCCTGGCTGCGGTCGAGCCAGGCCGTGAGCTCCGTCTCGTAGCGGCGGCAGTCCGGGACCGGCAGCTGGTCGAGGAATCCGTTCGTCGCCGCGAAGATGATCGCGATCTGCTTCTCGACCGGTATCGGCTGGTACTGGTTCTGCTTCAGGATCTCGGTCATGCGCTGACCGCGCGCCAAGAGCGCCTGCGTCGACTTGTCGAGGTCGGAGGCGAACATCGCGAAGGCGGCCATCTCGCGGTACTGCGCCAGGTCGAGGCGCAGCCGACCCGCGACCCCCTTCATCGCACCAACCTGCGCCGCACCGCCGACGCGGGAGACCGAGTTGCCGACGTTGATCGCGGGACGGATGCCGGAGTTGAAGAGATCCGACTCCAGGAAGATCTGCCCGTCGGTGATCGAGATGACGTTCGTCGGGATGTAGGCGCTGAGGTCGCCCGCCTGGGTCTCGATGATCGGCAGTGCGGTGAGCGAGCCCGCGCCCTTCTTGTCGTTGAGCTTGGCCGCGCGCTCGAGCAGGCGGCTGTGCAGGTAGAAGACGTCGCCCGGGAACGCCTCGCGCCCCGGCGGGCGGCGCAGCAGGAGCGAGATCTCGCGGTAGGACGCGGCGTGCTTGGAGAGGTCGTCGTAGATGCAGAGCGCGTGCTTGCCGTTGTCGCGGAAGAACTCGCCGAGCGCGCAGCCCGTGTAGGGGGCGATGTACAGGAACGGCGCCGGCTCGGAGGCGGACGCGGCGACCACGATCGTGTAGTCCATCGCCCCGAACTCCTCGAGCGTGCGCACCACCTGGGCGACCGTCGACTGCTTCTGGCCGATCGCCACGTAGATGCAGATGACGCCCGCGGCCTTCTGGTTGATGATCGCGTCGATCGCCACCGCGGTCTTGCCGGTCTGGCGGTCGCCGATGATGAGCTCGCGCTGGCCGCGGCCGATCGGCACCATCGCGTCGATCGCCTTGATGCCGGTCTGGAGCGGCTCCTTGACCGGCTGGCGCTCGACGACGCCGGGGGCCATGCGCTCGACCGTGCCAAAGACGGTCGTCTTGACCGGGCCCTTGCCGTCGATCGGCTGGCCGAGCGCGTTCACCACGCGGCCCACCATCGCGTCGCCCACCGGCACCGACATGATGCGCTTGGTGCGCTTGACCTGGTCGCCCTCGCGGATCTCCTTCGACTCGCCGAACAGCACCGCGCCGACCGAGTCCTCCTCGAGGTTGAGTGCCAGCCCCATGACGCCGTGGGGCAGCTCCAGAAGCTCGCCGGCCATGCAGCGCTCGAGGCCGTGGATGCGGGCGATACCGTCACCCACGCTCAGCACGCTGCCCACCTCCGCGACGTCGATATCGGCGCTGAAGCCTCCGAGCTGCTCGCGAAGAATCCTCGTGATCTCGTCGGCGCGAATCTCCATGCGGCGTCCTTCCTGGTCTTCTCGGTTAGCTGGAGGCGGCGAGCCGCCGCCTCAGTGCGGCGAGGTGTTCGCGCACGCTGCCGTCGTAGGTCCGGCCGAAGGCGCGCACCACGAGCCCGCCGATGATCGCCGGCTCCACCCGCGTGCGCAGCTCGACGCTCGCGGCCGCCCCCTTGAGCGCGGTCTCGAGCGCGCGTTTCTGTTCCGCCGCGAGCGGCACCGCCGAGGTCGCCTCCGCCGCGACGACACCGTGCGCGGCGTTGGCGAGATCGGCGTAGGCCTCGGCCACGTCGGGCAACAGCGCCAGCCGGTCGCGCGAGCTCAACAGCTCGAGCAGTCGCTTCGCGAGCGGCGTCAGCCTGGCGGCATCGGCGAGCGCCGCCACCACACGCCGCTTCTGCTCCGCTGCGAGCGTCGGGTGCGCGAGCGCCAGCCGCAGCTGCGGGTGGCCGTCGAGCGCTTCGGCGAAGGCCCGCAGCTCGTCCCGCAGCGCGAGCACGTCCCGCCCGCCGCCCTGGCTCGCCACGTAAAGCAGTGCGCGGGCGTAGCGGCGCGAGAGAGACCGGGGGGCCCGGCTCACGGCGTCACGCCCGTGCCCGGCGCCGGCGCACACGCGGAACTGATGTTGGCTGTTGGTCTTGCGTCCATGCTGCGGGTCTGGCAGTCGCCTTTGGATCGCCCTTACGAAAGCGGGGCAGAATACCACGGGCTTCGAGAGATGGTCAAAGAAGCCATGGCGCCTTCAGGCCCTCACGACGAGCGGCCGCGGGCCCGCGCTGCGGGTGCAACCGATGACCCGCGCGCCCGCGACCCGGGCGACGAGGGCCGGAACCTCCGCCTCCGGCACGAGCAGCAGCAGGCCACCGGAGGTCTGTGGGTCGTAGAGCAGGGCCTGCCTGGCCGGCTCCGCCCGGCCG
>Ga0209751_10005802_pt1 | contig 11562 bp, 8 predicted proteins | sample RifCSP13_1_FD_184019 | JGI IMG/M metagenome (GOLD analysis project Ga0209751, IMG submission 184019) | Soil microbial communities from Rifle, Colorado - Rifle CSP2_sed 13_1 (SPAdes) (version 2) | ecosystem: Environmental > Terrestrial > Deep subsurface > Rock core/Sediment | place: Rifle...
AGATGTCCGCGGACGATGATCGCGCCTATGGACATCTTCGTGGCCTTGTCGATGAACTCCCGCGCGGCATCCGGGCCGTAGTCCCGGGCGAGCTTGTCCAGGATCTTCCCCTTGAACGCGCCAATCGCGTTCTCGTCGATCGTCCCGGCGACGACCCGGCCTTCCTTGATGACCACGAGGGAGTCTTCCTCCCTGAGTTCCCGGAGGCCGATGTCGCCCTTCGGGGCGATGGAGGACTTGAAGGTCATGCTCAGGTCCTTCGGCAGGACCATGGAGAAGAGCTGCTTGCCCGTCCAGTATTCCTTGCCGCCCTTCTTGACCTCCGGTTCCGGCAGCTCGTGAAGGTCGATCTTGCTCAGGATGAAGGTGACCTCCTCCCGCGTGAACTTGGAGTCCTTGTGCGTCAGGAGGAACCCGCCCGTGATGTGGTCGTGGATGCCGCCGATCACCGGGCCGCCGAACCGCGGGCTGAGGATGTGCTCCTGGACGCGCATGAGGACGCGCGCCTCCGCGCGGGCCTCCTCGCTCTGCAGGACGTGCAGGTTCATCTCGTCCCCGTCGAAGTCGGCGTTATAGGGCGGGCACACCGCGAGGTTGAAGCGGAACGTCTTGTGGGGCATCACGCGGACCTCGTGGGCCATCATCGACATCCGGTGCAGGGACGGCTGCCGGTTGAACAGCACGATGTCGCCGTCGACGAGCTGCCGCTCGATCACGTAGCCGATCTCGACGGCCTCGGCGACGACCTCCGCGTTCTTGTCCGTGACGCGGATGCGGCGCCCATCCGGGCGGATGACGTAATTCACCCCGGCGAGGTACTCGCCGAGGGGTCCGAGGGGCGCCGGGCCCCGCTTGACCCACAGCTTCACGACGTCTTGGTTGTAGGACTGGACGTGCACGGGGACCGTCAGCTCGCGGGCCGCCTCGACGGGCACGCCGACCTCGTTGATCGAGAGGATCGGGTCCGGCGAGATGACCGTGCGGGCGCTGAAGTTCACCCGCTTGCCCGAGAGGTTCGAGCGGAAGCGGCCCTCCTTGCCCTTGAGGCGCTGGACGAGGGTCTTCAGGGGCCGACCGGAGCGGTGCCGCGCGGGCGGGATCCCCGCGGTTTGGTTGTCGAAGTACGTGGTCACGTGGTACTGGAGCAGCTCCCAGAGGTCCTCGACGATGAGCTGGGGCGCGCCGGCGTCGCGGTTCTCCCGGAGACGCTGGTTGATCCGGAGCACGTCGACGAGCTTGTGGGTCAGGTCGTCCTCGGACCGGTCGCCCGATTCGAGGGTGATGCTCGGCCGCACCGTGACGGGCGGGACGAGGAGCGCGGTCAGGATCATCCACTCAGGCCGGGCGACCTCGGGGTTCATCCCGAGCACGCGCAGGTCCTCGTTCGGGATGCGTTCGAGGCGCTCCCTCACCTCCTTCGGGGTGAGCTTGTGCCCGTCCTCGCGGAACGTCGTGGGCTTGTCCAGGGTCACCTTGCCCTGGTCCTCGCCGCAGTGGGGGCAGCGCGCGCGCTTCGTCGCCTCCTTCGCCGTCTCCTTGGAGACCATGCCCACGTCAGTCACGTCCCCGCCGAGGTCCTCGACCTGCTCCATCTCCGCCATGTACTCCATGGCCTGCTGCCGCGTGAGCAGGAGGCGCCCGCACCTTCGGCAGGTGGCCTGGAGGAGCTTCTTGATGTCCTTCACGTACCCGACGTGGATCACCGGCATCGCGAGGTCGATGTGCCCGAAGTGCCCCGGGCAGTCGTCGACCTTGCCGCCGCAGGTCTTGCAGCGGAGCCCGGGCTCGATCACGCCGAGGTGGGAGTCCATCAGGCCCATGTCGATCGGGAAGCCGTCGTCGTCGTACGTGTCGGCGGTGATGATCTTCGTGGCCGACATCCTCCGAACCTCGTCGGGGCTGAGGAGGGCGAACTTGATCGCCTGGATCCTCTTCGTGACCCCTCGCATCGACATCATCGCATGTCCTCCAGCTGGAGCCGCATGACGACCCCCAAGGACAGGAGCTCGTCGAGCAGCAGCTTGAACGCGTAGGACGTCTGCACGGGGTAGATCTTGGAGGTGTTCTCGCAGACGGGGCAGCGCATGTTCCCCTTGCGGTCCTTGATCGCGAAGTGGCCGCACTCCACGTTCCCGCAGACGTACTGGATCGTCCCGTCGGACTCGTCGAGGAGGCGGTCCTTGATCACCATCGCTGCTCCGTGCCCGATCAGGCAATCGCGCTCCATCTCGCCGAACCGCAGCCCCCCTTGACGGGAGCGGCCTTCCGTCGGCTGGCGGGTGAGGATCTGCACGGGCCCGCGGCTCCGGACGTGGAGCTTCCCGGAGACCATGTGGTGCAGCTTCTGGTAGTAGATCACGCCGACGAAGATCTCCGCGGGGATCATCCGGCCTGTCTTCCCGTCATACAGGATTTCCTTGCCGTTGGACCGGAAGCCGTTCTCCTCGAGGGCCTTCCGCAGCGCCTCCTCCCTCTCTCCGGAGAAGGGCGTGCCGTCGACGAAGCGGCCCTCCATCGAGCCCACCTTGCCGCCGATCTGCTCGAGGACGTGGGCCACGGTCATCCGCGACGGGATCGCGTGGGGGTTAATCACGAGGTCCGGGATGATGCCCTGCGCGGTGAAGGGCATGTCCTCCTGGGGCGCGATGAGGCCGATGACCCCCTTCTGCCCGTGGCGGGAGGCGAACTTGTCACCCAGCTCGGGCGTCCGGAGATCGCGCACCTTGACCTTCGCGAGCTTGGAGCCGTTCTCGCTCTCCGTGAGCATGACGGAGTCGACCCAGCCGCTCTCCCCGTGGCGCACGGTGACGGAGGTCTCGCGCCGCTTCTGCGGCGTCAGGAAGTCCGTCTCCTCCTCGAGGAAGCGAGGTGGGCTCGTCTTGCCGATGAGGACGTCGCCGCCCGTGACGAGGACCTCCGGGCTGATGAGCCCGTCGTCCGGCGTCAGGTTCGCGTAGGACAGGTCCGCGCGGGCGCCCCGCACGTCGGGGGAGGGGATCTCGAAGTGGTCCTCCTGGCCGCCGGGGTACCGGCGCTCCTCCGCGCGGTACGTCCGCATGAAGGACGAGCGCCCGAGGCCCCGTTCGATCGAGGCCTTGTTCATCACGATCGCGTCCTCCATGTTATAGCCATGGAAGGACAGGACCGCGACGACGAAGTTCTGGCCCGCGGGCCGCTCGTTGAAGGAGACGTACTTCATCGAGTCCGTCTGGACGAGGGGCTTCTGAGGGTAGTGGAGCAGGTGGCTCCGCGTGTCGGGCCGCAGGCGGTAGTTGCTCGACCCGAGGCCGAGGGACTGCTTCGCCATCCCCGAGCCCATCGTCACGCGCGGGGACGAGTTGTGTTCCGGATAGGGCACGACGCCGGAGGCGACCCCGAGGATGATCATCGGGTCCACCTCGAGATGGGTCGTCTCCTTCGTGACCTGGGGCTTGACCTTGAAGGACTTGTGGCAGTGGGCGCACTCGAGCTCGACGTCCTCGTCCCGGGTGCCCATGTTGAGCCACGTGACGTCGTTGCGGCTCAGCGGGCGCCTGCACTCCTTGCACCGTGCGGGCACGTCGTACGGGTAGACGGCGATGAAGGTGTCCTCTTCCTCCTCCGCGTCGACCCACTCGACCACGCCGTTGCGGATGAGGTCGGAGAAACGGAGGCGCCCGAGCTTGAGGTCCTCGATGTGCTTCCGCGTGAGGACGAGGTGGCCGTCCTTCACGACGAGGAGCGGACGCCGGATGCGGCCCTCGTCGCAGTTGATGATGATCTCGCCCATGTTCTCGTCGTACCGGACGTTGACCTCGTGGCTAAGGAGCCCGGAGCGCCGCCGCTCGCGGACCTCCGCGACGAGCATCTTCGGGTCATCGTGGAGGCCGACGAGGTCGCCGTTGACGTAGACGCGGGTGAGCTGGGTCTGCTGGCCCTTCACCTGCTTCGTGCCCAGGTCCGCGAGGAGGAGCTTGACCTCGTCCTCGGGGAAGCCCTCGGACACGTCGATCACGAGGGCGCAGTTCTTCACGAGGCCGCAGTTCTGGCCCTCCGGCGTCTCGTTCGGGCACAGGCGTCCCCACTGGGTGGGGTGCAGGTCGCGCGCCTCGAAGTGGGGCTGGGAGCGGGTCAGGGGAGAGGTGACGCGGCGCAGGTGGCTCAGGGCACTCATGTTCGACGTGCGGTCCAGGAGCTGGCTCACGCCCGCGCGCCCGCCCACCCAGTTGCCCGTGGCAAGGGCGTGCAGGAGGCGCTGGGTGAGCAGGTCCGGGCGGATCGCGGAGGAGATCTTGAGCTCCCGCCGCCGCGCGTAGGAGCGCTCGAGCTGGTACTTCAGGTCCTTGATCACGTTCGCGAAGGCGACCCGGAAGAGGTCCTCCATGAGGTCCCCCGCGAGCTTGAGGCGCTTGTTCGCGTAGTGGTCCTTGTCGTCCTCCCGGCGGTTGCCGAGGGAGAGCTCGAGGATCGTCCGTGCGACGCGCCCGAGGAAGATCGCCTTCTTGATCCGGTCCTCGCGGGTGTCGCCGAGGTGCGGGAGCAGGCTTCGGTCCAGGATGGACTCGACCTTCTTAATCCGGTACTCCTTCGCCTGGCCCGTGGCGAACTTCTTCTCGAGGTAGCTGATCGCGTCGTCCTTCGTGAAGATCCCGTTCGGCGGGTAGGACTTCTTGTTCTGGCACTCCTCGATGTTCGCGTAGACGATGTTGGCCATCCCCGGCGCGGAGACGATCGCGTTGTAGATCTCCTCGTCCTTCTCCATGCCCAGGGCCTTCATCAGGATGATGAGCGGGATCTGGCCCGAGGCCGTCGGCACGCTGACGATGAGCTGCCCGTCCTTCCGCTTCTCCATGAGCGTGAGGGCGCGATACCCCTCCTTCTGGGAGAAGACCTTCGCGACCTCGACCTTCCGCCCGTAGCGCTCGTTGAACTCGACGAGCACGCGGTTCGGCGCGAGGTCCTCGAGGGAGATCAGGGCGCGCTCCGTGCCGCCGATGATAAAGTAGCCGCCGGGGTCGTAGGGGTCCTCGCCCAACTCGATGAGCTTGCGCTGGTACTCGTCGAGGGTGAGCTCCCCCTCCGTTTCCATGTTCTCCTTGTATAGGAGGCAGCGCTTCGACTTGACCATGATCGGCAGGTTCCCGATGTGCACCCGCTCCGGCTCCCGCTCGATCCCGTTCTCGATGACCGTGAAGTCGAGGTAGATCGGCGCGGTGTAGTTCAGGTTCCGGAGGCGGGCCTCCATCGGCGTGAGGGGATGCGTCGCCCCGTTGGCCTCCTTGACGATGGGCAGGCCCAGGGTGATCGTGGGCTTCGCCTCCAGGTCGATCCGCCCGCGCTCGTCCCGCTTGCGGCCGATCCGGATCTCGATGACGTCCCCCTCCGTGCGGTCCTCGTCAAGCTTGATCACGCCCCGCCGCTCGTCCTCGGGGGAGGAGCGGAGGTTGTCCACGATCCGCTGCATCCTCGAGCTGGGGTTGTCGATCGTCGGGAGGAAGTCGTTGAACGACGCGATGTGATGGTTCACAATGGAGCGTTCTCGGAAGAACGCGTCAATCAGATCTCGCATGCTTTACCTCCCGATGACCAACCTGAACGCTTCCGATACGCCGGCCGTGCCGCTGATCCGCGTGACGCGGATGATCCGTCCTTCGTCGATGGGGCCCTCGATCCTCTCCAGGACCTGGATCACGGGGTCGCTCCGGTGGATCTTCGGGAGCTGGTCCTTCGTGATCTTCAGGGTGTTCAAGACGCGTGCTGCCTCTTCCTCCGGGACGAGGCGATGCTCTGGTACCAGCTGGTGCTCCAGCACATTGAACCTCAAGGGGGGTTCCTCCGCGGGCGACCTCTTTCGACGTGCATGCCACGCACGCGCGAGCCGTACGGGCCCGCGGGGACTTTCGGGGACCCCGCGCGGGCCGCAGGACCCGTTCGAACCCCGGACCACCCGGTTTCTTCCCGCTCTCCCGAAGGAGGGCGGCTAAAAGCCGGATGCTCTTTCTAGGGACGGTTCGAGCGCCATCCTACCTAGCTGAGCTACGGGCCCTCGGGCTGGCGGTGGCGACATGCGACCTTTCGCCTAAACGACTGCTGTAGTTAAACTTTGCGGAGGTCGCACCTACACGCGCCCGAACCGATGGGGCGCCGGACCTCATTAAAATTCACGCACAAAGATACAAATGCAGGAGCGATCGCCGCGGACCACAAGGTTTTATACGCCCCGTTCTTTCCTGCGAATCGTGAGTCCCTCGGAGAGCCGCTGCACCTCCTGCGGCGCGGTCCTCTCGGGCAAGGGCACGACGACCTTCTCCTGCCCGAGCTGCGGCCAGAGCAAGATCGGCCGCTGCACCCGCTGCCGCGACCAGTCCGTCGCCTACCACTGCCCCACGTGCTCCTTCGTGGGTCCCTGAGGCCTCTCCATGGGATCCGTCGCCGTCACGTACCGCATCATGCCCGAGGACGCCTCCTCGGACCTCGCGCCGATCAAAGAGGGCGTCCGGAAGGCGGTCGGGAGCGCGCTCCGCGGGATGCAGGAGAAGGACGTGGCCTTCGGCCTGAAAGCGATCCTCGCCCTCGCCGTCGTGGAGGACGCGTCCGGGCAGGCGGAGAAGCTCGAGACGGCCCTCGGACAGATCCCCGGCGTGGGCAGCGTCGAGGCGATCGACGTCACCCTCGTTTGAGGGTCAGTAGGCCATCTCCCCGCTCAGGAACGCCCGCGTCTCCGGGCGTGAGGGATTCTCGAAGAACGCATGGGTGGGCGCCACCTCGACGATCCGGCCGTCGAGGAGCAGCCCCACGCGGTCCGCGAGTCGCTTCGCCTGGAACAGGTTGTGGGTGACGATGACCACGGTGGCCCCCGTCTCCCTGCGATATCGTCGCGTCGCCTCCTCGAGGAGCCGCACGTTCGCGGGATCCAGGTTCGAGGTGAACTCGTCGAGCAGGAGGACCTCGGGGCGGAGGACCGCGGCCCGCGCGAAGGCGACCCGCTGCTGCTCCCCGCCGCTCAGCCCGGCCGCAGGCTCCTGCGCCCGGTCGAGGAGGCCGACGAACTCCAGGGCGGCGAAGGCGGGTCCGCGGATTCCCTCCTCGGACACGCCCCGGAGCCAGAGCCCGTAGGCCACGTTCTCGAACACCGTGGCGCGGAAGGTCGTTGGGTTCTGCATGATCATCGCCATTCGGCGGCGCTGGGCGAGCGCCTCCGGGCTCCCGAGGCGGACCGTCCGGCCGTGGTATCGGATCTCGCCGGCGTCCGGGCCCTCCAGCAGGTCCAGGAGCCGGAGCACGGTCGTCTTGCCCGCCCCGCTCGGCCCCACGAGAGCGAAGACCTCGCCCGCGGAGACTTCCGCGTTGATCGACCGGAGCACGCCCTTCCCGCCGTAGCTCTTCTCCACCCCGTGGAGCGCGAGGGCGACCGTCACACGGTTCCCTCCCGCTGGAGGCGCTGCAGGATCGCAAAGATCGCGAAGGCGATCACGAACAGGATCACGCCGAAGACGCTCGCCTCGACGTAGTGGGCCTGGGAGGTCTCGAGCACGATCGCCGTCGTGAGGACGCGGGTCTGGCCCGCGATGTTGCCGCCCACGATGAGGACCGCGCCGACCTCGGACACCGCGCGGCCGAAGCCCACCATGACCGCGGTCACCACCCCGACCCGGGCCTCGTGGATCGCGGTGGCCCGCCACTGCCGCTCGTCGGCCCCGAGGGTCAGGGCCGTGTCGTGCAGCCGCCGCTCGACCGCCATGACCGCGGAGATCGTGACGCCCATCACGATCGGAACGATCAGGACCGACTGCGCGACGATCATCCCCATGGGGGTGAAGAGCCACCCAAGGGCGCCCAGAGGTCCGGAGCGGGAGAGGAGGAGGTACACGAGGAGGCCCGCGAGGACGGGCGGGAACCCGTAGAACGTGAAGGCCAGGGTGCGCACGAAGTTCCGTCCGCGGAACTTCTTGAGGGCGACGAAGGCGCCCGCGGGGATGCCGAGGGCCGCCCCGATCAGGGTCGACGTCCCGGCGACGAGCAGGGTGATCACGACAATCTGGAGGACGGCCGGCCAGTCGGTCATCCTAGCACTCGCCGGGCAGGCCCGGCTGGTATTCCGGGGTGAAGAGGCGGTGCCCCGCGATCTCGTAGTCCGCGATCAGGGCCAGACCCCGCTCGGAAACGAGCCACTGGGCGTAGGCCCGCGCGGCGCCCGCCTTGACGTTCGGGTGTTCCGCCGGGTTCACGACGAGGATGTGGTAGTGGTTCGCGAGGAAGGGATCGCCCTGGACCTCGATCCGCAGGTGCAGGCTGGAGAGCAGGGCGTAGAACGTCCCGTCGTCGGTCAGGGTGTAGGCGCCTTTCTCCGAGGCGAGGGTGAGGGTCGCCCCCATCCCCTGCCCGGACTCCAGGTACCAGGCGTCGTTCGCAGGGGAGGGGCGGTAGCCGACGAGGGCCCACACCTGGAGCTCCTTCACGTTCGTGCCGGAATTGTCTCCGCGGGAGACGAAGGTCGAGTTCGTCTCCCAGATCCTCCGGAAGGCGGCGGTGGCGTTCGCGGTCCCCGCGATGCCCGCGGGGTCGGAGGCCGGCCCGACGATGAGGAAGCGATTGTACATGAGCGGGCTGCGGCAGAGCCCATGGCCCTCCGCCATGAAGGCCTCCTCGAGGGAAGGCGCGTGGACCATCGCGGCGTCCGCGTCGCCTCGGCGGGCCATGTCGAGGGCGAGCCCCGTGCCCACGGCCACGTACTGCACCTGGATGCCCGTGTCCACCTGGAAGATCGGGTCCAGGTAGTCGAGGAGGCCCGTGTCCCGCGTGCTCGTCGTCGTCGCGAGGACCAGGGAGACCGTCGGGCGGCTCTCGACGGAGACGGCAATCCCGGCGAGGGCCAGGGCGGTCGCGACGAGGAGCGCGAGCCGCCATTTCGAGATGAAGCCGGGCCACGGGAGCGGCGAAGCGCGAGCGATGGACAACCTCCCCCGCCATGGAAAGTCCGCCGTGTCTTAAACCCGCCGTCGAAGGGCCGCGGGCGGCCTATTTCAATCCGCCCCGCCAAACCTTATATGCGGAACTAAGGGTGCCTGCGGCGTGGAGTTCGCGGCCCTGCCGCTCCCCTTCCAGGTCGAGGGGGACCCGGTCTCGACGATCCTGGGGTTCCTGCCCATCATCATCCTGATCGTCGTCCTCGTGGGGGCGATGATGTGGATCCTCGCCTTCATCTCCCGCTACTTCGAGTACCTGAAGACGGTCGAGAGCGCCTGGCTGGACCGCGAGACCCTCGACTTCGTGCGGCGCGTCCTCGAGGCGGTCTGGATCGCGTTCATGGCGATCGGCGTCCTGACGATCGCCCAGGTCCGGTCCACGACCCTGCACGATTACCTCGTCGCCTTCGTCCGGCGCGTTCCGTCGATCTTCCTGTTCGTCTTCGTCCTCTTCGCGGCCGCGATTGTGGTACGGGCCATCCACCGCTTCGCCGCGTACCTCCGGGGCGAGCTCAAGGCAAAGCCGAAGCGGGTCGCCCCCACGACGGCCCTGGCCTTCACGGAGATCGTGCTGAAGTACGTGATCTACATCAGCGCCCTGGTCATCGCCACCCTGGGGAGCCTCCGGGCCCTGCCGCCCGAGGACCAGGCGTACGTCACGGACAACATCGGCACGCTCCCGAGCGTCGAGCCCATCGCGATCCTCGAGGTCCTCCTCGGCTTCGCGATCGTCGTGATCGCGGACCGCTTCGTGGATTCGATCTTCGAGGACCTGAAGCGGCGCACGACGAAGTTCAGCGCCCGCATGCTCGACGAGTTCAAGGGGATCGCCCGCTACGGCGTCTGGATCGTCGGCGCGATCGTCCTGCTCTTCATCTTCCTGGGGCTCATCCTGTCCGAGTCCCGCCTAATCGTCTTCGTGGTCGGGTTCGTGAGCTTCATGGTCGTCGTGGGAATCATCGCCTTCGAGCCGGTCCGGAACGCCCTCGCCGGGGTGACGCTCCTGCGGGGGGATCCGTTCGACGTCGGGAACCGGGTGAAGATCGGGGACGACCTCGTCTGCGACGTGGTCTCGATGACCCTGACGATGACCCGGGTCCGCACCCTCCGGGGAGAGATCGTCCAGATCCCGAACACGCGGCTCCTCGAGATGCCCGTGGTCAACTTCAGCCGCTCGAAGCCCTACGCGATCTTCGTCGAGGTCTCCGTCGCCTTCGACGTGGCCCACGAGCGGGTCCGGGACCTCCTCGTGAAGGCGGCGACGGAGACGGAGGGCATCGTGAAGGACCGGGCCCCGGAGGTCTTTGGCACGGACGTCGAGGGCGACGCGGTGCTGTACCAGCTCTTCGCGTACACGGACCAGCCCGAGCGGATGAAGGAGATCAAGTCCGCCCTCGTCTTCAAGATCCAGGACCTCTTCGGCGGCGCGGGGATCCGCCCGAGCACGCGGGCCTCCGGGTCCTAGGACGCGCCCTTCCGCAGGATGAGCACCGGACACTTCGCGAGCTTGACGATGCGGTCCTCGACCGGACTGAGGGAGAACTTCCGCAGTCCGCCCGGGGAGGTCGCGCGGATCATGAGCAGGGAGGCCTCCGCGCTCTCCTGGAGGGCCGCGGACTCCCACTGCGTCGAGTAGAGGATCTTGTGCTCCGCGGGCAGGCCGAGGACCTGGCAGCGCTCGAGGACGATCGACGCGTCCTGCTTGAGCCGCTCCGCCTCCGCGGGATCGCGGACGAAGCTCACGATCTCGATCGCCGCACGGTCCGCCTCCGCGAGGACCAGGGCGAGGTCTCCGATCGCCTGAGCGCTCCAGATCGGCGAGGTGAGGAGGACGATCTTCTTCAGGGGCCGCGCCATGCCCTGGGTCTTGAACACGACGACGTCGCACGGCGCGTTCTCGATGAGGTAGTCGATGTTGCTGCCGAGGATGCGGCGGTCGCCCTCGATCCGCGCGCCCCGCCAGCCCATGACGAGGAGGTTCACGGCCTCCTCCCGGATCGTGTCCAGGATGATCTCGTAGACCTTGTAGCCGATCTTGACCACGGGCCTCGTGTCGACCCCCATCTGCGTCCCGATCTTCGCAAGCTTCTGGAGCCCACGGATGCGGTCGTCCACGTATCGGAAGCGGATCGCCTTCGGCGGCAGGTTCCGCGGGATCTCGACCACGTTGAGGAGGCTCAGCTCCCCGTTCCGGGCCCCCGCCACCCGCGCGCCGAACTCGACGAGCTCCGTGTCCTCGAACTCCCGGAGCGGCAGGAACACACGGTACCGCTCGAGCTCGACCGCATCCTCCTGGATCGTCAGGATCGAGGCCACGTCGGCGCGGGCGGCAGGCCGACCCTTCCGGATCGCCTCGCGGCCGCCCGCGAAGTAGTGGTAGATCAATCCGAGAGCGAGCCACAGCGCGCCCAGGTAGGTGGCAACGTCGCCCGTCGGGAGGGCCAGGACCGCGCCGCCCGTGGTCGGGTAGTTCCAGAGCACGCCCCCCACCGCCAAGTCCAGGGCGATGGCGAAGAGCGGCAGGGCGGGGACCAGGGGCACGCGGAAGCCCGGGGCGCTCCGCCGCTCCCGGCGCCGCAACGCGATCACGGACGCCTGCACGAACGCGAAGAGACCG
>Ga0209751_10005806_pt1 | contig 11559 bp, 9 predicted proteins | sample RifCSP13_1_FD_184019 | JGI IMG/M metagenome (GOLD analysis project Ga0209751, IMG submission 184019) | Soil microbial communities from Rifle, Colorado - Rifle CSP2_sed 13_1 (SPAdes) (version 2) | ecosystem: Environmental > Terrestrial > Deep subsurface > Rock core/Sediment | place: Rifle...
CAACTGGGCATTTGTCAGCACGCCCGGAGGGATTCGAACCCCCAACCTCCTGATCCGTAGTCAGGTAAGGACTGTTCCGCGTCGTCCCGCGCACTGCCGTTCTGTCACCAGAAATGTGCATCTACCAGGGGATTTGTTGCTCGGCGATCCCGGCCAGGATCGGGGCGTGTCGACTGGTTCTCGATGCGATAGGCGCCCGATAGGCGCCCGCAGCCAAATATATCCAATGACCGCAAATAAAGCTGATTGGGCCGTGCCCTTCGCACCGATTGGGCGCTATGTCAGAGTGCGGAGTCGGCGTTCGTTGTCGCTAGTTCTTTCGGCTGGAGAAAGAGAACTCTCACCTTGGCACGGTCTGACCGCTCACTTCCCCTTGTCTTCGTGATCGCGTCGAAGCGAGGTGGTCGACAATGTGCTTGGCGTCCCGACCTACTCCCCCCACGAGTGCCGAGCTCAGCGAGTAAAGGAAGAGGAGCCCGATGAAGTAGAGGCCGGGACTGGACTCGATGATGCCCCGATTGTGGATCGGGATGCCGTTGTCGGTGGGGAGAGGGAGATCAATCCACTGGAAACCAGGTGTGAATCCAGTGCACCAGACGACATTCGAAACATGCAGGGCTCGTCCATCCTCGAGCCGCGGGTATCCGCCCTTGACTCCTGTCGTCCGTGGCACTCGCTCGACACCTGCGGCCACGATGTCCTTCCTTCGAACCCGGCCGAGGGGGATGCCACGAGGTGGATCGAGAAAGTGGTTACGGACCCTTCTACCAATTGGGGTCTGAACGGTCAGAACCCGCGTTGCCATGAACCACAGGATGGGCGTGAGTAGGCGGTCGGGGATGGTCCCAGCCCTGGTGGGCTCCTGACCGGTGTCCGGACCCGAGAGCCATGTCTGGTGGTGACGGGCGAGCTCGATGGCTATCTCCGCGCCGGAGTTGCCCGCTCCCACCACGACCACGCCCCCTTCCCGGAGTTGTGATGGGTTGCGGTACTCCGTGGAGTGGAGCTGCACGATCCCCTGATCGAGCTGAGGTGCGAATGGAGGGACGCGAGGGTTGTGATAGCCGCCGGTGGCTACGACGACGTTGTCGGCGAGCAAGGAGTCGGCGCCGCAGATCACCTCGAAACGATCCCCGATCTTGGACAGTCTGTCGACTTTGACGCCAGTTTGGATCGGAAGCTGGAACTGGCGGGCGTAGGCCTCCAAGTAATCGGCCGTTTCGTCCTTGGTTGGATAGGCGGAAGGTGATCCCGGAAATGGGATCCCGGGCAACCCGTTGTAACGCGATGGCGTGAACAAACGCAACGAATCCCACCGCTTCCGCCAAGCGTCACCGATCCTGTCGTTCTGGTCCAGGATCATGAAGGGGAGACCCCGCTGAGCCAGGTAATAGCCCACGGATAGGCCTGCTTGCCCTCCACCGATGATCACCGATTCGACTTGCCGATTACTCATTCGTCACACCTACGATTCGCTGCTTCCAGAACCTAAGAGGATCAGCGGTGAATGCCTACCGGGAGTTCTCCCAGGTGGCGAAACCATGCTGCATGGCGAACAAGGTCGCGCCCGCGCGGGTCGAGACACCCATCTTGCGGTAGGCGTTCTGGATGTGATAGTCGGCGGTCTTTATCGATATCTGGAGATGGCGGGCGACCTGCTTCGTCTGCAGACCACGTGCCAGGAGACGCACGACCTCGAATTCGCGCTCGGTCAACCCTGCCGGCCGTTCTACCGGCGGGCTCCGATGTCCTGCAGCTTCCAAAACCGCATTAACCGCCTCCGAGGCAAGACGTCCCGCACGGACTTCCGCCGTGAGAGCGTCGACGGCTTCGGCCGGAGAGAAGGCTTCGCGATAGGGCCGTGGCTCGGTCATCGCCTGATAAGCATCGGCGGCGGCGAGAAGACGGACCATCGGGTCGAGCGACGGAGCAGCGACACCACGGTGATAGCCCGAGCCGTCGAGACGCTCATGATGGAAACTGGCAACGGCGGCGAGCCCAGCGAGGAACGGGGATCGCACCAGGACGCGCTCGGTGTGGTAGGCATGCAGCCTCACCTGCTCCCAGTCGTCCATTGTCAACGGATCATTCTTCTCCCAGATACGCACGGGCACCGCCACCCTTCCCAGGTCATGCACGAGCGCGGCACGGCGGATGGTCACCAGCTCCGCAGGACCGAGTCCCAACAACGTCGCAGCAGCCGATCCCATATGCGAGACCCCACCAGAGTGCCCGACCATCTGTGGAACAGCGATGTCCGAGAAATGACCCATGGCGGCCAGCGCCTGGTCGATCGCCTCGCCCTCCAACATCATCCACGGCTTTGGCTCCGAAGCCAGAACCAACTCCCACAGAGACGCCCTTGAATCCACCTCGAGGATCGCCGCGGCCTCCTTTACGAAGCGCTCGGCGATGTATGGGTCGAATGCCCCGCCTGCTCTCTCCGCAATGACTTGCCCCACGAACTCCTCGTCACCAAGCATGTGCTGGAAGGCCGCATCACGCGCGACATGAACGATCCGAACGGGCAGCGGGATCTGCTCTTCCCGGACACCATCGGGCAAGCCCTTGCCGTCCCAACGCTCACCTTCAAAGGCAAATAGCTGCGACACGGTCGTGCCCAGGCCTAGCGGTTCGGTCAGCATCCGGGCTACTTCGCAGGTGGCAGCGACCACGCTGGGAAACCCGAGAGCCAATCTCGGTAGCCCGCGGGCGAGCTGCCAGGCACGCACCGGCAGCGACCCAACAGGGGGCGCCACTGCGCGCATCATTCCCCTCGCCGCCTCCGCCCTAGACCCGAAGCGAAAGGGGGTCGCATATGTCGTCAGGGCGTCGTCGCCGCCGAAGACATCAAAGCCCACGTCGGCAGGGGCGGTGCAACCAACGTAGAACAGGAGGCAGTGGAAATAAGTCTGCAAGGCCGTCTCCGGACCGACACCAAGGCGATCACAGAGCCGCATCGCGACGAGAGTGCTCCGCAATCCGTATTCCAAGCGCAGCCCCATGGCCAGGTCGGTTGCCAGCGAGAGGGCCGCGATGAGCTCTGCGGTGCGGACCCGCCCTTGATCGGGCAACGCGTCGTCCATCCCACGACATTAAGCCGTAGGGATTGAGGCGAACACGTTTGGGCGGTACTAGACCTCAAGCTCGGACAGACCAAAAAACCCCTGTGAGCATTGAGGGTTTGGCTGGTGGCCAGGGGCAGGATCGAACTGCCGACCTACGGTTTTTCAGACCGTTAAAGGCGCTTTCGTCGCGTTGGCGTATGCCTCCAAAACCCAGTTCTGATGGGCCTTTTCGTTGGTCAGCCGTTCGCAGTGATTGGCATCGTTTCGCGACAAATCGCGTCCTCAGCGCGTCTTGGGCTCGAACGTCCGTCTATGAGACGAATGACGCCCCCGACTCGAACCGGCGCCTCATGGCCTTTCCTTCCATGCAGTGAGAAGCAGTCGAACGTCTGATCGCTTTGATCGACGGGTGATAGGCGCCCGATAGGCGCCCAGTCCATAGAGCAATCGAGACCCAAGCGACGGAAACCCAACAACGGCAAGGGAATGGTTGGCACGCCCGGAGGGATTCGAACCCCCAACCTCCTGATCCGTAGTCAGACGCTCTATCCAATTGAGCTACGGGCGCAAGCTTTTGTCAGTTGTCACGGGGTGCTCATGAAGCCCAACCGCGGAAAGAATGTTAGGCCGCCTGCCCGTGCATCCTTCACGACGCTTCCCCCAGGACCGGGCGACCTGCCTGCCGATTCAACGGCTGACTCCGCAACGGCATTCCTGGGCTCAGCTGATCCTCTCGGTTCACCGCTTCTACCCTTGGCTGGGTGAAGGAGGAGGCATACACCAGGCACGAACAGGTCCGGGCCGCCGAGGTGATTGCGGCCTGCTGCCTGGCGACGGATCTGGGGATGGGCTTCCCGTTCGAGCATGGCCTGCACGCCACCTTGATGGCACAAAGGCTGGCCGCCCTCCTCGGCGTCGATCCCGAGACCAAGTTGCACACGTATTACTGCTGTCTCCTCACCTACACGGGGTGCACCACCGACGCCGACATCGCCATCCGGATCTTTGGGGGCGACAGGACCGAGAACATCACTCCCGTCCAGTTCGGGTCGAAGGCCCAAATGCTGGGAGGCGTCGTGCGGGCTGTTCAACCTCCAGACCTACCGCCGCATCGACGGGCTTACGAGATCGCACGAAGGCTGCCGAAGGCGGCTCGATTCCTCACGGGGGGGCCCCATTTCGAAGCCCTCTGCGACGTGGCAGAGATGATGGCCCGGAGGCTCGGTCTCCCACCCTCGATCCACCGACTGTTCGTATATCTGACCGAGCGATGGGACGGCAAGGGAATCCTGAGCCGAGCTGCAGGCGACGAGATCCCGCTACCGCTTCGTATCAACAGCGTGGCCAGGGACGCCGCATACCAGCGCCTGATCGGCGGGGACGAATACGCCGTCGCGATGATCCGAGAACGAGCCGGCAAGGCCTTCGATCCCGAAGTCGCCAACGCATTCGCTATCGAGGCCGCGGAGGTGCTGGCCGCCGCCGACGCCCCCCAGTCCGCCTGGGAAGCAACCCTGGCCGCCGAGCCCAAACCGTGGTTGACCCTCGACGGAGAAGAGATCGACCGGGCCCTGGCCGCCATGGGCGACTTCGCCGACCTGTTGTCACCGTTTCATTCCGGACACTCGGCCGGGGTGGCGAAGCTGGCGGTCTCCGCGGCCAAGCAGTCCCGGTTCGACCCCGCCGATGTCGAGCGGGTGAGGCGGGCGGCGCACTTGCACGACCTGGGGCGAGTTGCGGTGTCTCCACGCGTCTGGATGAAACCGGGGTCGCTCTCGGCCAGCGAGTGGGAAGGCGTCAGGCTCCACCCCTACCACACCGAGCGGGTCCTCTCCCGTTCCCCGTTCCTCGCCTCCTTGACCGAGATCGCATGCAACCACCACGAACGGCTCGACGGGACCGGCTACCACCGCGGAGTCTCGGCGGCCTCTCTGTCCCCACCCGCTCGGCTCCTCGCCGCTGCTGACGCCTTTCACGCCATGACCGAACCTAGGCCCCATCGAGCCCCTCTGTCGGCAGAGCAGGCTGCCGAGCAGCTGGTCCGAGAGGCAGGCGCCGGTCGGCTGGACCCCGACATGGTCCGGGCGGTGGTGGAGGCAGCCGGCCAACCCGCCCCCCAAGTGGAGCGTCCGGCCGGGCTAACTGAGCGGGAAACCGAGATCGTCAGTCTTTTGGCCCGCGGCCTGCAAACCAAGCAGATGGCACACGCCCTCCACATCTCGGTGAAAACCGCCGACAGCCACATCCAGAACGCTTACCGGAAGATGGGCGTATCCAGCAGGGCCGCCGCCATCCTGTTCGCCATGGAACATGGCTTGGTGTCGTGGGGTGACCTCCCGGGAACCCCTGCCAGTCACCGTTAGCGCGGATCCTCCGAGATCGACTTGCCCCTCGCCCCGAGCGGGAACAGAGCCGGGCTCAGGAGAACTCCCGATTCCCCTCCAAGGGGTTTGCTCGTACGGTGAACGGCATGGAAAGGGGATACCCGCCGAGCTTCGCAGCCAGGATCCGTCTGGTCAGCGCCGTAAGCGCCGCCCTGGTGTTTTCGGGCCTGGTGGTGGCGACGACGTGGAGAGACGAGACCCCGCTCGGCGCTCCCAACTACTGGCCGTGGCTACTTACCGGGCTCCAGGTTCTAGCCCTGTGGTCGGCGGGAAGGGGCCGGCGGTGGGGATGGCTTTTGGGCGGGTCGGTCCAGCTCCCCTGGATCGCCTACGCCGTAGTGACCACACAACTCGGGTTCATACCCGGCTGCGCCATCTCCGCCGCCGTCCAGACCCACAGCTTCCTTCGCCGCCAGAGGTCCTACCCGATGGCGGTAGTCGAGTCGAGCCCTATTGCAGCCAAGGAGAAGATCATATGAGCGAGCAACGAGAACACGTAGAGACCCTCGTCATCGGGGGCGGTCAGGCCGGCCTGGCGGTCGGATACCACCTCGCCCAGCGTGGCTTGCCTTTCCTGATCGTCGACGCCAACCAACGGGTGGGCGACGCCTGGCGGAACAGGTGGGATTCGTTGAAACTCTTCACCCCCGCCCGATTCGACGGCCTGCCGGGCATGCCCTACCCCGGGCCCCGCTGGGGCTTTCCCACCAAGAACGAGTTCGCCGACTACCTCGAACGGTATGCCAAGGAGTTCGACCTGCCGGTGCGGACCGGGGTCAGGGTTGACAGCCTGGCCCGGAACGGGCAGCAGTTCGCGGCCACGTCCGGTGACCGCCATCTCGAAGCCGACAACGTGGTGGTGGCCATGTCCTCCTGGCAGCAACCCCGGGTGCCCGGGTTCGCCTCCGAGCTCGACCCCGGGATAATCCAGCTCCACGGGGCCGAATACCGCAACCCTGGTCAACTCCAGGACGGGGAAGCCCTCGTGGTTGGGTTCGGCAATTCGGGAGCAGAGATCGCTCTCGAACTGTCCAAGACCCACCGTGTGTGGCTGTCAGGACAGCCCTTCGGAGTCCTCCCGTTCCGGCCCTCGAGCCCCGTCGCTCGAGTACTGATGCCCTTCGTCGGCCGGGTCATCTTTCATCGGGTGCTTACCACCAGTACCCCCATCGGGAGGAGGGCCCGACCCAAGATGCTCACCGGTGATCCCCTGATCCGGGTCAAGCCCAAGGATCTGGCAGCGGCAGGAGTAGTGCGGGTGCCGCGAACCGTCGGGGTGGTCGAGGGCCTACCACAACTAGAGGACGGCCGCCGCCTCGACGTCGCCAACGTGGTGTGGTGCACCGGAGCCGACCCCGGCTTCTCGTGGATCAACCTTCCCGTGCTCGGCCCGCAAGAGCCGAAGCACGACCGAGGCATCGTCGAGGACGAACCGGGCCTCTACTTCGTCGGGCTCAAGTTCCTCTACTCCAAGTCGTCGGAGCAGATCCACGGAGTGGGGCGCGACGCAGCCCGCATCGCCGATGCCATCGCCCTTCGCCACCGGGAAGTCACGAAGATGACGGTGGCGCCCGGGACGTGACGGCCTCTTCTGGCCCGCGCCGGTCTGCGGTCCATTCTGAATCCGACTCTGAGACCGGTTCGAATCCACTCTGTGTGGAGCCGACGGCCCCCGTAACCTCCTCCGCGTCACAGCGTCTGATTCGGACATTTACGCTCGTCGGCGACCTAGGCTTTCCCTGGTCAGCACACCGCTCAGTGCGGGATATTCCGTAGTCAGACGCTCTATCCAATTGAGCTACGGGCGCAAGGATTGTCAAGGTACAGGTGGCTTCTGGCGATCAGCGGTCGGTGAGCCCCTGAAGCAGAACGCTCGCCACGCCGCCTTGACTCGGCTAAGGATGGTAATCGGGATTTCCCTCCCGTTTCCCCGCTGGGAGCTCGGCTGAGAGCTTAGGTGGAAGGCGCGATTGCTCAGCGGTGGCGTGATCGATGGCCTAGCCGCGGGCAGATATCTGCTGTACGGCCCAGCTGTTTCCGTCCGGATCGCTGAAGGAAACAAACCCGACGTTGTCGAGCGCTGCCCCTCCCCGGCCTAGGCGACTCGAATCTCCGTCGAGCAACTGGATCTCGCTGACCTTCACCCCCTCGCCCGATCAGGTCAGCCCGAGCCGCGGGTAAGTCGGGGACAACGAGCTGGAGACCTTGCAGGGTGCCCGGCGACATATCCCCGATTCCTTCGCCGATGACCATCGAGCAGCCCGACCCACGAGGAGTCAGCTGGACGACGCGCATCTCATCGCTCACCTTGGTGTCATGGTCCACGGTGAAGCCGACCTGTTTGGCGTAGAAGGCCTTCGCCCGGTCAACGTCCGACACAGGCCCCACTACTACCTCCAGCGTCCAATTCATGCTGCCCCTTTCCTTCGATCCTCAGACGGTTCCATGGGCGCTACCGGGTCTGGTCTAGGAACTCGCAGTGTGAATGACCCGTGGCCCGAGCCTCCCGCATCCGTCGGCGCTCTGGCATCACGGTGTCGGCAGCCGCAATCTGGCGAAATTTGGCGGAGAGAGAGGGATTTGAACCCTCGAGGGAGCTAAATCACCCCCTACTCGCTTAGCAGGCGAGCGCCTTCGACCACTCGGCCATCTCTCCAGGAGGACCAGGGACCGGTCCGATCCCTACATAGGGTACCGAGTCCTCCCGCCGACACTGCCGCCAGTTCCTTGGATTACGGACGGAGCTTTCGTCTGGGCGTCCTCGACCTACGGTGTAGGGGTCTACTCGTCGATCGCCATGAGCCATTCCGACCAGTAGCGCTTCCACGGGCCGACATCGTCGGCGGAGGGCAACTTGGCGTGCTGGATCGCCACCGTGGTGCGCCCGTCCGCTCGGGCGTTGATCGCGAACTCCGCGGTCCCGGGTCCGATGGCGATCCGGACGTTCTTCGAGGTCGGACGCGACCGGAGCTCGGTTTGAAACCTCGGGAACAGGTCACCCCGATCGGCGGCATCGAGGAGCTTCTCGCGTAGGGCGTTACCGTCAGCGAGGACGGTGCGCGAGGCGTTGACCGTGAACATGCCGTCGGGTCCCTGGTGCGGGAGCCTCAGGCCGGTGATTCGCTCGTAGCCGACGGTGACCGCCTGAGCCCACCAACTGTCGATGCCCTGCTCGACCTCAAGGTAGGTAGCGATCGCCCCGTGACCATCGCCGTTTCTCGGCCAGGCGTCGATGGCGTCGGCCCATTCGTTCCAGCCCCTACCTGTGGCGGCGCGGACGGCCTCGTCGGTCGTGTCCGGTTCGGCCGCCCACGCCCTGCCGCGCCCTTTCTGCCCCGACCGCACCCGGGCGGCGCCATCCTGCGGTTCGCCAGTCTTCTCCAAGCGTTTTCGAATCCTGTCTTTGAGAGATTCCTGTCGAGTCATGAGCACCTTTCCATGTACCGCGAGCCGGCGTCTTGAGGCCTGCATGCCCCCGGACCGGAGTCCCGGTCCGGGTTGATGCCGGCTCAGCCATACATCAGCGATCCCGGCGTCGTGAGTAAATCACCGGTCTCGAGCCACGTCTTTAGACCGGAGAGGATCATCGGCCAGCCGCCGTAGAGCTCATTGTTCGCGCCCTCGCGCAGCTGGTCGTGGGTGACGGTCAAGCGGCAGGAGTCGCCGATCGGTTCGATCTCCCAGGTGACCCGCGAGGTCCCCTCGTTCTTCACATCGTCGCTCCAGAGCGCAACCATACTCTGGACGAGCTTGTGGGGCGGGTCGACCTCGAGGTTCTCCCCCTCCCCCAGGGGACCGTTGGCGGCCGGGTGGCTCATCTCGAAACGCGAGCCGGGCGTCCAGTCCGAGGTGACCCGGGAGCCGAAGTTGTACTTGCTTCTGATCTCTGGGTCGGTGATCGCCTCCCAAAGGCGTTCCGGGGTGGTGCGGATGTAGATCTCGAAAACCTTCTCCATGGGACTCTCCAGTCTGTTCTTGAGACCGCTGAGCCCGGCGGCCCACGGCTCGGCGTATTTGCTCACCCACCGGTCGTGGATGAGGCGGATCGGGACCGGGTTCAGGAAATGGAGCTTCTCGCGGCCGCGCCGCCTGGTGACCACCAGGCCCGCCTCCTCGAGCTGCTTTAGGTGCTTCATCACGCCAAAGCGTGTCATCGAAAAGCGCGCCCCGAGCGCGCTCAACGATTGCCCATCCTCGCCGAAGAGCTCGTCGAGCAGGCTCCGTCGGGTCGGATCGGCCAGGGCTCTGAACACTGCGTCCACCCAACCAACAATAGGTGACCCTTTAGTCACATGTCAACCAAGGCTGATCGAACGGCCTGCCACGCTCCCACTGGTAGGCATTCGGCGTCGCTCGATAACGGCGATTCAAGGCGAGCCTGCTGGCGAGCCCGCCCCGGCGGATTGGGCAATCCCTTGTCACCGAGGTGTGACAAACGGCACTACCCGTCCCTTCTTCAATGGGGTGCAATTTCTGACATGGATACCGAGCATCATCGACGGAGCCTGATTCTGGTGGACATGCCCGAGGGAGAGTCCTTGGCGGCCGGGTTCCTCGAAGACCTCGGTCACCCGGTCTCCGTATGTCACGGCCCGGCCCACGCCACTCTCTGCCCGATTCTCTCGGGCAAGGGGTGCACCATGGTGGAGGGTGCCCACGGGATCGTCTTCGAGTTAGATCTCGATCGGCCCCAGCACCGAGCGATACTCAAGCGCTACAAGGAACTGGTGCGCGACGATGTGCCGATTCGGGTGGTGGTCACGCCGGACCAGTCGATCAAGCACGCGGAGTTGCTAAAGGGTGTTCGGGTGTGGACCCATCGACCGGGCATCGGCGACTTGGACGGATTCGCCGCCGAGGTGGAAGCAGCCGACCGGTTCAGACCGCCCGATGACTGACAAGCGGTGAGCTGGCGGGGCGATTCCTCGGCGCGCTTACCCGACTCGTCGCGGCTCAAGTGGTACATCCGATGGTCTCCCCCACCGTGCCGCGCACCCTTGGGCCAGGCAAGCGGAGGGAGTGGGATTCGAACCCACGAGGCCCCGTAAGAGGCCTAACGGTTTTCAAGACCGTCACTTTCGTCCGCTCAGTCATCCCTCCGAGTCGGTGATCGTTCGGCGCGGATCACTGCCGACCCGTACCGAAAATCGGCGGAGGGAGTGGGATTTGAACCCACGAGGAGGTAAACCCCCTACGGCATTTCGAGTGCCGCGCACTAGTCCGGCCTATGCGACCCCTCCGAGGGATGAGCCAGGGTGGACGCGCCACCCAGCCCTGTCAACTCGTCGCGGAGGGAGAGGGATTTGAACCCTCGTGGCGGCGTTGACCGCCAACACGCTCTCCAGGCGTGCGCACTAGTCCGGCCTATGCGATCCCTCCGAGCGGCCAATAGTGTACGCGGTCGATGGCAGACCCTTTCTACGAGAACCTGATGAGGCTCGCCATCGAAGAGGCGAAGCTGGCACCCCAACACGGCGACGTGCCGGTGGGGGCCGTGCTGATGACAGCCGACGGCGAGGTGGTTGCCCGAGATCACAACCGCCGTCAAGAGCTCAACGACCCGACCGCTCACGCCGAGCTGCTGGTCATGAGTAGCGCCGCTCGACGGCTCGGTAACTGGCGCCTCTCCGACCACACCCTGGTGGTCACTCTCGAGCCCTGCGTCATGTGCGCCGGCGCCGCCGTCAACGCCCGCCTGGGAGGCATCGTCTACGGAGCGCCGGACCCAAAGGCGGGTGCCGCCTGGAGTCTCTACAACGTCCCTCAAGACAAGCGGCTCAACCACCGTTGCGAGCTGGTGGCCGGCGTCCTCGCCGATGAGTGCGCCGCCCTTCTTACCGAATTTTTCGGCGACCGCCGCGACTAGCTGCACGTCGAACCGCCGCGAATATCCAGCACGTGACGAGCCCCACCCCACCCACAGACATCTGTAGGCCCTGGGTTCGATGCTCTGATTAGCCTGGCCGGGCCGGTGGCGAGTTGGGTCCTGCGCGGCGGGGCCGCGTGAACCGGGTCAGGTCCGGGAGGAAGCAGCCCTAAGCGATTGACCCCGGGTGACGCAGACCAGCCTGGCTCGCCCCGGTCAACCGCTCTCCGTGGTTATGAGC
>Ga0209751_10005811_pt1 | contig 11555 bp, 12 predicted proteins | sample RifCSP13_1_FD_184019 | JGI IMG/M metagenome (GOLD analysis project Ga0209751, IMG submission 184019) | Soil microbial communities from Rifle, Colorado - Rifle CSP2_sed 13_1 (SPAdes) (version 2) | ecosystem: Environmental > Terrestrial > Deep subsurface > Rock core/Sediment | place: Rifle...
GGTGCCGTTGCGCGCCATGGCGGTCACCATGGTGCTGCCTTCGACGCCGTGAGCGGCGTCCGCCATGGCTTTGCAGGAAGCCATGACCGGGTTGAGTACGCTGAGCGCATTCTCGCCCAGGAATTTCAAGACTTCCATTTCCAGGGCGCGGTCGCCTGCCACTTTGGCGATCCAGGGGGCCAGCTTGGCGGTATATAGGATGGACCCCGCCTTGTTGCGGTTGTGGCCCTCATCTCCCATGTGCAGCGCCTCGGACAGTAAAGCGCGGATATCAAGACCGCCGCTGGCTTCAATGGCTTTTGCCAGCAGAGGACCCATCTTGTCGTTCATCCATTTGAGTTTGGCGATCACCTCTTCGCTGTACGCTCCGTAGCGCAGCACCTTGCCATAACCCTCGTTGAGGTTTGAATAGGCCTTGTTGCCATGGGTCTGGTTTTCGATTATATAAACCAACATTGAGGCGGAGGTGACCCCAGCCATGGGTCCAACTGTGCTGTGATGGTGACAGGGGGCAAAATCCACGCCACCTTTTTTCACCAGCGCCTCGGCTTCCTTCTCGTTCTTCGCCAGGCCCTCGAAGATGAGCGCGCCGATCACCGCGCCGCGCAGCGGCCCAGACATGCGCTCCCATTCGATGGGCGGCCCGGCGTGCAGCAGCAAGTTATCGCGCATGCCGGGGATGACTTCGCGGGCAGGAGCCACACCCTTTAAGAGGGGACGCGCTTCCATCATGCGCTCAACGGCGGTTTGGTTGGCTTTGTCTATGTTTGCCATTCAAGCCTTCATCTTCTCTAGGATGCTCATCAGGTCTTCGTTGCCGGCAGCCGGTGGGCGCCAGTCCACCTGGACGGCTTCCATCATGCGCTCAGCGGCGGTTTGGTTGGCTTTGTCTATGTTTGCCATTCAAGCCTTCATCTTCTCTAGGATGCTCATCAGGTCTTCGTTGCCGGCAGCCGGTGGGCGCCAGTCCACCTGGACGGCTTCGGCGCCCTGCGCCTTTAAGCTCTCGTAGAACGATTCGACACCGACGTTGATAGCGGCCAACGGCTCAGCGAATTTTGCAACGGCGGCCGTTGATGATGGAGCCTTGGCCAATTTGGAAGCCACATAGTCGACAGTGGCTGCGACTTGACGAAATACGGTGGCGCCTGCTTTGGTAAGCTGCTTGATCTGCTCGTCGATCTGCTGCGGGTCCTCATCCGTTCCGATCACAAGGGCAACAAATTCGAGGTCCAGGCGCGCTTTGCGGTGCGCGGCGATGGCCGGTGCCAACTCGCTGGCTGGGTCCGGGTGGGCGCCTTCGCCAAGCACGACGTCCAGTAAGATCAGCCCGACATCCGGGTCGCCTGCTTCCTGCTTCATGCGGCGCAAGCGCAGATCGTTATCTATCATCGGGTGCAGGCGGCCCACGGTGAATTCATCTTCTCCCAGATCGAGGATAGTGTGACCTTGGCTGTTAAGCGGATTCGCCAATTCCTGGCTGGGGCGGACGGGGAGGTTTGAATAGAGCGGGGAAAGGAATAATTGCAGCCCGCTCAACACTTCGTAGGCCAGCGTGCCGCCGGAAAATAAGCCGCGCAAATAGCCCTGGCTCGATCTGGCGGCTACTTTTATTACTGCCGGCAGCTTGGCTAACTCAACTGCCAAGCGTGCAGCCTGGTCCAAGCCCGCGGCAAAATACAACGAACCGATCTGGGCAGCCGGGGGAGCGAAGCCAATGAAATCCACCACCACCGGTTTTCCGGCGCGGTGCGCAGCGGCCAAAAGGTTGCTGGCCGTCTCTTCATCTGGTGGTTTGGAGATTAGAACAATTACTTTCGTATCAACATCAGCTGCCAAGTAGCGCAACCCTTGCAGCATGGTGCTGGCCCCGACCTCGGCCTTCAGGTCCCGGCCGCCGGTGCCGATAGCCTGGGAGACTCCGCCGCCCAGGTTGTGGATGCCGGCCGAAACCGCTTGCAGCCCAGTGCCGGAGGCGGCCACCAGGCCAATACTGCCGCGGCGAACGCGGTTGGCGAAACCAATACCGATGCCATTGATGCTGGCCGTGCCGCAATCAGGGCCCATCACCAATAGATTCTTTTGCGAGGCCTTTCGTTTGAGTTTGACCTCCTCTTCAAGGGTCACATTGTCGCTGTAAAGAAATACGTGCTTGCCAAACTCAAGCGCCTCATCCGCCACTTTTGCCGCATAGCGGCCGGGAACGGAGATCAGCACCCATTGGGCGGCCGGTAGGCTCTTGGCCGCCGCAGCCAGGCCGCGCGTGCGGAAAGTACCCACAGCCATTGACTGACGCTGCTTGAGCAACGCGTCTACTTGGTCCAACGCGGCCGCCGCGTCGTCAGCCGCCGCAGCGCGCACCACGATCAGCAGGTCGTCGGGATTGGCGCCTTTTACCTCGGCGGATAGCAGATCACTATCGGCCAGCAATTCCAAATTCGCAGGTGTGGCCATCACCACCCCGGCATCTTCTACGCCCGGTAACTTGAGCAAGTTGCGCTGCAACTGCATCAGCACGACAGAGTCGTAATACGCTCCGGGCCTGATCTGGCTCTCAGTGACGCTCAAACCAGCTCCAGCAGATCGTGTTCAATCGCCGCACTCCAGGAGAGCAGATCTTCGTCGCGATTGAAATCCGCGGCCACCTGCAGCCCAAGCGGCAATCCATCCTTGCTGAATCCGGAAGGCAACGAAATAGTGGGGAAGCCGGCTTGGCTCCAGGGCAAGTTCATGATCGGATCGCCGGTGCTGGCGAGTCCTTTGGGCGCCGGGCCGGTGGCGGAGGGCGAGATCCACATTTCTATCCCGTGCATTTCCATTAGAGTGCTCAGGTTCAATCTAAAGAAGCTGACACCATCAAGCGCGCTCTTCAGGGCCTTAGCAGAGACCGCGAATCCCTTCTCGATAAGAGTCGCGGTCTTCTCGTGATAGAGGGAACGATAGCTCTCGTACCAGCGCGAATGAACTTGGGCCGCCTCAGCAGCCAGGATCAGGTTGTGGCGCTCCGTGATTTCGTTAAGGTCCTCGAAAAGGTCTAGTCGTTTAACTTGATAACCGGAGCCTTCCAGCAGCTTGACCAGTCTCTCGAAATGGGTGCGCATTTCTTCACCGGCGCGGGCGAGGTAAGTCCCGGTGGGGGCGGCCAAGTAGGTCTTTTGGCCGGAACCCGCCTTTGGCGCCCACCCGGCGCAGAGAATGGCAGCCGCGTTCGCAATTGTCACCACATCCTGTGCGAAGAGACCAACATGGTCCAGCGACTTGGCCAGGGGGATTACACCCTCGGTTGAGATACGGCCGTAGCTGGGCTTGAAGCCCACCACGCCGCAGTACGAAGCTGGTCGAATAATGGAACCGATTGTCTGCGTCCCCAGCGCCAGGTCCACCAGGCCTGCGGCCACCGCCGCGGCCGAGCCGCTGCTCGACCCCCCGGGGGTGTGTTCGGTGTTGTGCGGATTCCGAGTCGGACCGGGTGCAAAGTAAGCGAATTCTGTAGTAGCAGTCTTACCGGCAACCAGCATGCCGGCTTCTCTTAGCAGAGTGACGCAGGTCGCTTCTGTGCCGCGCAGCTGGTGGGCGGGCAGGCGGCTGCCGGCTTGCGTGGGGAAGCCGTCCACGTGGAAGATATCTTTCACTCCCAGCAGCATGCCGTGCAGCGGGGGCCGCACTTGAGCGGACTTTCGACGTGAGCGCCCGAATGGGAGGCGGCCTGCCTTGCGAACGCGGCGTTCAAGGGCGGCGGCCTCCTGCACTAGGCGTTTGAAACGATCTCCCTCTGGAACGAAAGCATGGATCTTCGGTTCTTTGTCCCGATACAAAGCCTCGAAGGTTTCCAGACGTTCTAATATTCCGGTTGTCTTGCGTCCATATCTGATCATGACGTGTGCATTTTCTCCGCGGCCAGCTTGGCCGCATCCACGATGTGTTGGTAGCCGGTGCAACGGCACAGGTTCCCCGAAATCGCCTCGCGGATCTGCTCTTCGCTGGGTTTTGGGTGATCCTGCAAATAGGGCAAAAGGGTCATCAGGAAACCGGGAGTGCAGAAACCGCATTGCAGGCCGTGTGCTTCCCAGAATGCTTCCTGCAGAGGGTGCAGGTGCTTCTCGTCGGAGCTCAAGCCTTCCACCGTCATGAGCTGGTGACCGTCGGCTTGCACGGCGAACATGATGCAGGAGCGCACCGGCTTCCCATCGAACAGGATGGTGCAGGCGCCGCACACGCCATGCTCGCAGCCAATGTGGGTGCCGGTCAGGCCAGCCACCTGGCGAATGTAGTCCGCCAGCAGCAAGCGCGGCTCGACGTGGTGCTGGTAGGCTCTGCCGTTTATTGTTACGGAAATAGGATAGTCAGCTATGGTCACGATTTCAGAGTCTTCTCGGCGCGAGCCAGCGCCTTGGCCAATGCTCGCTCGGTGAGAGCCGCGGAGAGGTGGCGCTGGTAATCGGCGGAGGCATGCAGGTTCCCAAAGGGGGCCATGTCCTTTTGGCTGGCGATCAGCGCCGCGTGGCGAAATGCATCCGTAGAGGGCTTTGTTCCTTTGAGGCTGGCGACCGCCTGCGAAGCTTCCACGGGACCATCGCCCACATTCAAGTAGACCAGTTTAGCCTGTTGGCAGGTTCCATCCTTCGCCAGCGTTAGCAGGGCGGCCACGCCTGCCATAGCGTAATCCCCAGAGCGTCGAGCCAGCTCCATGAAGGCGTAACCGGTGTACTGCGCCATGCCCGGGAATTCGACCTCGACCAGCAATTCATCCGGCTGCAGGGTGGTGGCAAACAGGCCAGCGAAGAAATCCCGCGCCTCGATCCAGCGCCCAGCGGACTTGCTCTGGGCGCGCATGCGCGCATCGAGGGCGATACAGATCACGGGCAGCTCGCTGGCCGGGTCGGCGTGGGCGATGCTGCCACCTACCGTGCCCCTGTTGCGAATTTGGGAGTGGGCGATGTTGGGGATGGCCTCGTGCAACAGGGGGGCGTGGGTTGCCACCAAGCCATCGTATTCGGCCTGGGCCTGCACGGTCATGGCCCCAATGCGCAAGGCGCCGTTCTTACGGATGTAGCGCAGTTCCGTGATGCGATTCAGGTCGATCAACAGGGTGGGCTGTGCCACGCGGAAGTTCATCGCCGGGATCAGGCTCTGGCCGCCGGCTAGGGCCTTGGCCTCGTCGCCGTGTTGGGCCTTTAATTCCAGGGCGGCTTCCAGCGAATCGGGTGCGAAATACTCGAACGGGGCGGGTTTCATGCGAGGAAACTTTATTGTAGTCGGGGCTTAAGCGGCGGGCAAGCCCAATATCTACGCTACTGGCGGAAGGCCGCGATCACTTGGGCCATAATAGCCAAGGCGATCTCTTCGGGGGTCACCGCCCCGATCTCCAACCCGATCGGCGCGTGAAGGCGGGCCAGGCTCGCTTCACTCACTCCGGCTTCCTGAAGGCGCTGCCTGCGCTTGGCTTGTGTCTTTTGGCTGCCTAATGCGCCTACGTAGAAGGCGTCGCTGGCAAGGGCGGCCAGGAGGGCGGGGTCGTCAATCTTCGGGTCATGAGTGAGACAAGTAATCGCCATGGATGAATTTAGTTGGAATTCTTGAAAAGCTTGCTGGGGCCAGGCCTGAATAAGCTGATCGACATGTGCAAAGCGCTCCGCTGAGGCAAAGGTTTTGCGTGGGTCAATGACCACCGAGCGAAAGTTGAGAGTCCGGGCGATGCTGGCCAGCGCGACGGCGATGTGCCCGCCGCCAATGATCACCACGGTCGGCGAGGCGCCCAGCTGGTTAACAAAGATCTCTTCGTCGCCCTGGGTAAGGAGAGCGGAATGTTTGCCGGCCAGTGGTAGGTCTTGATTGGAGACCAGATCTCCGTTGCTGCCGGCAATTCGCGTACCTTTTTCGTCGGTTAGGGTTTGCGCGCCTAGCTGCTCTGCGGATCCACTAATCACTGTGATTAGCAGGCTGCCTCGGTCAGACTTTAGCCTGGTAAATAGGGTGGTAAGCAGGGGAGGGTTAGCTGGCTGCACGAAAATATCGATTTCGCCGCCGCAGGCCAGACCCACATCCCAGGCTGTCTCGTCGGCGACGCCAAAGTGGAGGCGTTGAGGTCGCTGAGTCTTGATTACTTCCTGGGCTACCCGGATGACGGCGCCCTCCACACAGCCTCCGCTAACGGACCCAGCCAGGCCGCCGCGCTCGCTGATCGCCATGTACGAACCGGGTGGGCGCGGAGCTGACCCCCAGGTGGAGATAACCGTGGCCAGAGCAACCCGCTCGCCTGCCTTCAGCCAGTTCTCCAGGTCCGGCAGCAACTCGCGCATTTAATTCTAGCTTTCTATTTGCTTCTTGACGCAATCGAAAAATTGGCCGCCTAACTTCTGGGTCAGGCTGTTCATCATGCGCGCCGCCAGGCTGGCGATGGTGCCCAGCACGATGACATCTGCTTTCCAGTCCATAATGGTGCTGCCCGATTGGCCATCGCGCAAGATCATCTCAGCCGTGCCTTCGACCACGCTGCCAGGAGCTGTGCCGCGGCCTTTTATCACGGCCCGAGTGGGAGCTTCCATTGTGACGAATTCAACATCGCCGGATACCCGCACTTTGAGGTTGCCCAAGCCCACAGAGCCCACACCCTTGTATTTCTTGTTTTCCTCCACTACTTCCATGCTTTCGAAGCCGGGAGCGCACTTGGCCACGAAGTCCGGATTGGTCAGGTAAGACCATACCTTTTCCCGGGGAGCCTTGATGGTGGTTGAGCCACTAACTTGCATAGCCACTCCTTCGCCTTTATTATGCCCTGCATGCGCATAGCCAGTAACCATAATATTACTGCATCACTTATCCGCCTTAGACCAACAGCTCACCTAATTTAGGGTGGTTTGTATAAACGCCGCGGTATTTCTTTGGTAGTAAGGCGGCAATGCGGGTCATAATCTCATCGGTGTAGCCAGTCAGGAACTCATCCCGATTTTCTCTGGGTAGGGGCGGGATAAAGAATTCTTCGCCGACAGTGATGCGGATTGATGGCCTGTGGAGTTTTCTCAAAGATTCCTTAATGACCCGATCCTCGGTCCCGATTACGCCAATTGGGATAACTCTCGCCCCGGTTTTGGCGGCAAGGAACGCCGCCCCTGGCTTGCCCTCAAGCAGCGCTTCCGTGGGGCTGCGCGTGCCTTCTGGGGCGATTACCAAGAACCCCCCACGTTGCAGGCGCCGTAGGACCTCTCGCAAGGTTCCCAAGTCGGCCTCAAAACGCTCCAGAAACAGGAGGTCCAGTTGCCGTACTACCCAGCGCATCAAGGCACTCTTTCGATACTTCTCTGCGACGACAATGATCACGTCATCCCGGTTGACAAGGGCCAGGGTGAAGATGAAATCCAGCCGGCCAAGATGGTTGCACACCACGATGATAGGACCCTCGGTCCTTTGAATCCTTTCGATATCTGTGATTTGTACGCGGGCGATCAAGTGGACTACCAGGTTGGCAACCAACCGGAAGGCGCGGCGCTTGATGCGCAGCCAAAAGTTCATGTGGCTTTGCTTTGCTGGCTATACGGCTCGTGCAGCTTCACCGGTTCCTTAGCCTGCAGGCGCAGCCGTAAATTGAGCATCTCTACAAACACCGAAAATCCCATGGCAAAGTAGATGTACCCTTTGGGGATCTCCTGGTGCAACCCTTCTACAACCAAGGAAAAGCCGATCAGCAGCAAAAAGGAGAGCGCCAGCATCTTTATGGTGGGATGGCGGTCAACGAATGCGCTGAGGCTTTTGACTGAGAGCAGCATAATCAGGATGGCTATGACGATCGCGCTGATCATCACTCCTACGTTATCAACCATGCCGACGGCGGTGATCACGGAATCGAGTGAGAAGACGATATCCAGCACCATGATTTGAACGATCACGCTAAGAAAGGTGGAGTGTATTTGCGCCTGGCTATGCCCCTCTTTGCCCTCAAGCTTGTCATGGATCTCAAACGTGCTCTTCCCGATGAGAAACAAACCGCCTGCCAGCAGGATCAGGTCCTTGCCTGAGACATCCTGCTCAAGGAAAGGCAGGGTGAAGAGCGTGATCGTCAGCCGCGAGATCCAGGTAATAGAAAGCAAGAGGGCAATGCGGGTGAGCATGGCCATACTCAAGCCCACTCGCCCGGCGCGGGCCTGCTGGTCTTTAGGCAGCTTTCCGGCCAGGATGGAAATAAAGACCAGGTTATCGATACCCAGCACAATTTCCAGCGCGGTCAGGGTAAGCAGTGCGATCCAGATCTCCGGGTCAGTCAGCCATTGCATTGCCTTAGCTCCTTTGGACGAGGACTGCTGGGATTATAACTAAGCGGCTAGATGAACAAGCTGCCGAGGGCATCAAAAAACCCAAGCAGGTAGGCTGCTGAGAACGCAACGGTAGCAATGACTACCCAGCGCACCCAGGACGCCCCTTTTGCCACGGCCATGCGCGCCGCCACCCAAGCGCCGCCCATGTTGCCGCTGCCCAGCAGAACCCCCGCAGCCCAATCCACCTGGTTGTTGCTGGCAAATATCAGCAGCGAAGAAATCGTAAAAACGAGAATGATTACGATCTTGACGGCATTGGCGCGCACCAGGTCATAGCCAACCGACAACACCAGGGCAGCCAGTAGGAAGATGCCCACTCCTGCCTGGATAAACCCTCCGTAAACGCCGATAGCGAAGAGAACCAGCGCTTGTTGCCAGCTAAGCGCCTTCTCCAGGGTTAGCACCTTGCCCTCCAGCCAGCGCTGGGGACGCAGCCACATGACGAAGAGCATCAGCACCATCACCGCACCTATGACGCGTTCCATGAGCTCTTCGTTCAGGTTGACGGCGATAGAAGCCCCCAGCAGGGATCCGAAAATCGCCGGCACACTGAGGAGTAAGGCACCGCGCAGGTCCAGCATGCGGCTGCGGTTGAAGCTCAGCCCGGCTACGATGTTTTGTAAGATGACACCTATGCGGTTGGTGCCGTTCGCCACGGTGGCCGGCAAGCCAAGAAAGATGAGCACCGGCAGTGTAATCAGCGAGCCGCTGCCGGCAAGCGTGTTGATGACGCCGGCCAGGAAGCCGGCGCCTGTCAGCAGCAGATAGAAATACCAGGGCATCTAGGGGCTCAGCAAGGAGCGTTGCAGCTGCAGCAGGATATTTACGAAGACCTCCAGGTCGCTAAGGGCGGAAAACCTGGCCGCGGACTCCAGATCTTCCTTAGCCAAGTCCAGCCTTGCTTGCAGGGTGGCGATGGTATCTTCATATTCTTCGCCCAGTTCGGAGCCGAGCAAGCTAAGCGTCCGGGTGGTATTTAGCAAGGCGGCCGCTGCGTCGTCTGGGCGGCTACGCTGGAGCTCAAAACGGGCCGTGGAAGCGTCGACCAGCAAGCTAAGCACTTCGCGTTGTGGCCTTACGGCTTGCAGCTCATCCACACTGGCCTCCAGGGTGGCCACCTCGTCCTTCGCCGCCGAAAGCTCGCCCTCAAGCTGTCGAATCTGGTTGGCCTGCGGCGTAATGAGCACAAACCAGAGCAATAACACGGTTACGGCAAGAGCCAGCAAACCAATGATCACCCTGCGCGTCCACTTGAGGAAGGGGTTTTCCCGTCCGCCCTCCCCGAACATTTCCTTTTTGTCTTTTACTGGATCGTCGCCTGACATGCTGCCTCCCGAAAAGAGTCGTTAATTCATTGTACATTAACTGGCTCGGCCGACAGGCATTGGTGGCGCTATGGGCCTCTAGTAGGGGAGGCTTTTAAACTTCGAATGTTTTATTGACTATTTTTCTTAGCCACCCGAGTTTGGTTGAATCAAAGAGGATTTTTCGAATCGCATTCATCAAACCTACCGGTGGGGTAGCCCTAATGGCCTTATTCGGTTATTTACTTTCGATAAGTATTATTATCGCAAACAATACATAGCATCATATATGCGCTTTCCTCCGCTGCCTCAACGTTAGCGGCAGGCTTAATAGGTCAAGTTTTTGTGAATGGCACGATGCACAGGATGCCCGGCAGCGCGCACGATCCAGATGTTCGAGATATTGAAGATTTGGCTGGCACGGCGGAGCCTTGCCGGTTGAGCTCAACAGTCGAACTGGAGGTACGGTCAACCCTAACGCAGTATTCCCACAGACGAGGAATTAGCGGCCTCCTGGGCTTCCAGAGCGGCTAGGTTGGAGAGAAAATGACCTCACCCCAGTAATATCCTATCTACCCCACACAACTGCCCTTAGCTATAATGATTTGAATGAGAGTGCACTACCCCTATTGTCACGTGGCTTCAGTTCGCATAACTGTTCCTAGATGGTGGAGGAAAAATGCAGGAAATACCAGAACAAACAGAAAAAGAACAAGCTTGCAGTCTTATTAAAAGATATGTATACGCATTATCATTGGGGGTAAAAAAGATTTTCTGGGCTTTTGGTTTAGTAGAGGGCTTTACAGGTACGGGCAATCACGAGTTTGATCATACAGGTCTAATTTATACAAGGGATACTGCAAAGGATAAAGAGATGAAAAAATTAGCCTATTATTCATACAAACTATTGACCGAAAAACTAGAAGGATGTAATTTCTCAAAGGTAGAAAGATTAAAGCTCGGAGAAAGAATATTTGCCTACAAGTTTAATAAATTAGGTAAAGCAATATATGTTTTCTGGGCTGAGTAATTAAATGACTTTTGATGACATCAAATACAATCCGAAACAAGGTAATTTCATTAACACATTGGCTAAAAATCCTCGTTGGGAAAAAATAACACAGACGCCTTTTAAGCCACACATCACAACAATTACCCTTCTATGTGCTCCATTATTATTAATTGCCACACTTTCGATTATTTGTCCAATTGCAGCGATTATCGTATCTTTGGCGACAATTACAATAGTGGTTTTTATTATAAAACCTGAAACCCCTTATTATTTATTAACAATATTACATCATTTTGGATTCTTCTTCTTTAATTTTTATATGCCGCACGAAAAATCTGAGTTGTTTATGATTATAATACCTTTACTATGGCTTTTGTCGCGCAGTATTAATACCGCTACTCCGTACTTTGGAACGGTATGGGATATACCCTTATTACTATTTTGGGGGCTCTCATTGTTATCACTTGTATGGACCGTTGATCTTCTCAATGGGTCAATGCAGTTGTTAGTTCTTTCTTTTAGTTTTATAGTTTATTTTGTGGTAACCTTATCGACAATAAACAACCATAATAAATTGAATATAGTTATATGGCTTGTTATTATACTAGGAATTCTAGATAGCATTATTTGTCTTCTTTCTGTATTTTCAAAATATAGTTATCCTGACTATATTCAGAGTCAATTAATTAACTATAAAAATTTTGAAATTACTCTTTTTTTCAATTTTCTTGGTAAAAGGGGACATGCCTTTAACCATCCTATAACAACGGCTTTTTTCCTTAATTTTGCATTGATGCTATCATTTGGTAAGTTTTTAACTACTAAAGGAAATAAGAAAATAGCTATTAGTATAATCACGTTCTTAATGTTAACAGCACATTTAACAACATTAAGCAAAGCGCCGCTACTCGCTTTAATAGGGGGTGTCGT
>Ga0209751_10005813_pt1 | contig 11550 bp, 6 predicted proteins | sample RifCSP13_1_FD_184019 | JGI IMG/M metagenome (GOLD analysis project Ga0209751, IMG submission 184019) | Soil microbial communities from Rifle, Colorado - Rifle CSP2_sed 13_1 (SPAdes) (version 2) | ecosystem: Environmental > Terrestrial > Deep subsurface > Rock core/Sediment | place: Rifle...
TTTATTTTTGGCCTGGCGGTGGCGCGCACGTTTGGCGCGGGCATCATTCTGCCGGAGAGCGTGACGCTGCCCATCGTCACCGCCGCGACGCTCAGCGCGGTGGCCTGGCGCGGCCTCACCTGGCAGCTGGGCCTGCCGTCCAGCTCGTCACATGCGCTGGTGGGCGGGTTGGTGGGGGCCGCGCTCGCCGGAGCCGGCTGGCAGGCCGTCCACCCGCAAAGCGTGACAAAAGTGCTGATCGCGCTGTTCTTCTCGCCCATCGCCGGCTTGTTCATGGGGTATCTCGTGACCGTGCTCATTTACTTCCTCGTGCAAAACGCCACGCCCGGCGTCAACCTGCTCTTTCGCGGCGGGCAGGTGCTCACCGGGCTGGCGCTTGCGCTCAGTTGGGGCGCGAACGACGCGCAGAAGACGATTGGCCTGCTGGCGCTCGGGTTGGCCGTCTACCGCGGGGAGCGATTCACCATTCCGGCCTGGGTCACGGCCGTCTCGATGGCGGCGCTGGCGCTCGGGGCGCTCACGGGCGGCTGGCGGCTGATCCGCACGCTCGGGATGAAGTTCTACCGGATTCGCCCGGTGCACGGCCTGGCCGCGCAGGCCGCCGCGGCGGCGGTGATCTTCGGCGCGGCGTTCGTGGGCGGGCCGGTGAGCACGACGCAGGTCGTGAGCACGGCCATCCTCGGGGCAGGCGCGGCCGAGCGGGTCAACAAGGTCCGCTGGGGCGTGGTGAGCGAAATCGTGTGGGCCTGGGTGCTCACGATCCCGGCGACGTCGGTGGTGGGCGCGGGGCTGTTCGTCTTGCTGAGGCGATGGTTGTAATGAGGGATTTGGAGATTAGAGATTGGGATTGGGGATTGGGCGGTTTGGGGTAAAATTCAGGCGATGCGCAAGGTCCTGATCGCCGATCCGAATACGCCCTTCGCGACCGTCGTCGGCGAGGCGCTGCACCGCATGGGCGGATACAAGGTGGAGCTGGCGGCCTCCGGCCCCGAGGCGCGCGCAAAATGCGCGTCGCTCAAGCCCGACCTCGCCGTCGTGGACATTGACCTGCCCGAATGCGACGTGGCCGCGCTCATCGGCCAGATGCGCGACGCCATCCCCGGACTGCCGGTCGTGCTCATCCCCTACAGCAAAGATGACGCGCCCGCGGGCCTGGATATTCAGGGCATCCTGACCAAGCCGTTTTTCCTGCCCGACCTGCCGGAGCTGGTGAACGACATCCTCGGCCGGCCGCAATTCAACCGGCCCGAAGTGTATATCCTGCCCGACAGCGACGCCCGCGCGCAGACGCTCATCCATAAGCCCGCGCCGAAGCCGGTCGGCACCAAGCCCCTGCCCCGGCTGGACAGGCCGGTCGTCGTCCATAACGACCAGCGCCCGGTGATCGAGGGGCACGTGGAGGCGTTGAGCCACGCGCTCAGGGACGAGCCGGTGCTGCTGACGCAGGGGAAAAAGGTCATCACCATTTCGCCGCGCCTGAGCCAGACGGCGATTGCCGCGCTGGCCGAGGTCGTCGCCAGGGCATGGCGCACGAACGACAAGGGTGGAGAAGTGATCCGGTTTGAAGGCGACTCGGACAGCACGCGCTATATGCTGTATTCGCTGGCGGTCGCCGGCGATCTGGTGCTCTCGGTCGCCCTGCGCGTGCGTATTCCTCTGCCCAGCATCCGCCGCCTCGTGCGCGAAGCGGCAGAGGAGTTAGAGTTAGTCGTAATCGGTTGAATATGGCCCCCAAGCGTAAAACCCTCTACCTGATTGACGGCCACGCGCTGGCGTATCGCACCTACTTCGCCCTCACGAGCATGGGCGGCGACCGCGAGGCCTCGCGCTGGATGACGAAGAGCGGCGAGCCGACCGCCGGGACGTACGGCTTCACTTCGGTGCTGATCAAAATCATGGAGCAGGATCAGCCTGATTACCTGGCCGTCAGCTTCGACGTCGGGCGCACCTTCCGCGATGACCTGTACGCGGAATACAAAGGCACGCGCGCGAAGATGCCGGACGAACTGAGCGTGCAGATTGACCGACTGTACGACGTGGTGCGCGTGTTCAACCTCCCCATCCTCACGGCCGAGGGCTACGAAGCCGACGACGTGCTCGGCACAGTCGCGAAGCGCGCCGCCGCCGAGGTGGAGGTCAAGATCGTCACGGGCGACCGCGACCTCCTGCAGCTCGCCGACAAGCACATCACCATCAACCTTGCCGGGCAAAAGCTCTCCGAGGCGGTGGACTACGGCCCTGAGGAGGTCAAGGCCAAGTACGGCCTGACCCCGAAGCAATACGTTGACTTCAAGGCGCTGGTCGGCGACAAGAGCGACAACATCCCCGGCGTGGCCGGCGTGGGCGAGAAGACGGCGACCGACCTCCTTGAGCAATACGGCTCACTCGACAAGATTTACAAGAACCTCGAAAAAATTCCGGCGCGCTTTAGGGCCAGGCTCGAAGCCGGGAGAGAGGCGGCCTACCTCTCGCAGAAACTCAGCGCCATCGTCACCGACGTGCCGATTGACTTTGATCTCGAGGCCTGCCGGGCTGGTGTGTTCGACCGGGACCGTGTGGCCAGGCTGTTCCAGACGCTGGAATTCAACTCCCTGCTGAAGAGAGTGGACAGGCTTGTCGCCGGAGAGGCGGCGCAGAAGCCAGAAGGCGGGGGGCAGCAGGCGGAGGGCGGAAGCCAATTGGCCTTGTTTGGCGGCGAAACTGCAGGGTCAGGCCTTGTGTCTGCCCCCTCCGCCCCCGCCTCTCAAGGCCTGACGCAGACCATCGTCGTCTCCGATGCGGCGGCGCTGGAGGCGCTGGTCAAAACGCTCAACGCGGCCGCTTTCATCACCTTCGACGTGGAAACCACTTCCACCGACCCCATGCGCGCGGAGTTGGTGGGGATTGCGTTGTGCGTCAAAGAAGGAGAAGGCTATTACATCCCGGTTGGATACAGGGGAGAGGATGGAGGTCAGAGGTCAGAAGTCGGAAAAGAATCTGACCTCCGACTGCCCACCTCTCACCTCCAACTTCCATTAGCGAAAGTCCTCGCGGCTCTCAAAGGCCCTCTCACCAGCCCTCGTATCCCCAAATACGGCCACAACCTGAAATATGATTACACCGTCCTGGCCCGCCTGGGGTTGAAAGTCGCGCCGCTGGCCTTCGACACGATGATCGCCGAGTGGCTCACCGATCCGGGTTCGCACAGCCTCGGGTTGAAGAAACTCGCCTTCGTCCGCCTCGGCGTCGAGATGACCGAGATCAAGGAACTGCTCGGCGCCGGCAAGAAGCAGATCACGATGGACCAGGTTCCCATCGCGCAGGCTGCTCCCTACGCCGCCGCCGACGTGGACATGACCACGCGGCTGAGGCCGGTTCTCCAAAAGGAGCTGGAGGAAAAACAGCAGGTCAAACTCTTCAGCGAGCTGGAGATGCCGCTCATCCCGGTGCTGGCCGAGATGGAAATGGCCGGCATTGCGCTTGATGCTGAGCATCTGGGTGAGATGTCGCAGGAGCTCGAAAAGCAGTTGGCGCGCATCGAGCAGGACATCTACGCGCTGGTCGGCTACGAATTCAACGTCAACTCGACCCAGCAGCTGGCCGAGGCGTTGTTTGGCAAACTGCAGCTCAAACCGGCGGATAAATCGCGCAAGACGGCGGCCGGCAAATATTCCACCGCCGCGGACGTGCTGGAGGAGATGCGCGGCCAGCACCCGGTGATCGAGAAGATTTTTGAGCAGCGCGAGATCGCCAAACTCAAATCCACTTACGTGGACGCGCTCCCTCAGGCGGTGAACCCCGCGACGGGCCGCGTGCATACCTCGTACAACCAGGCCGGGTCGGTCACGGGGCGTATTGCCTCATCAGAGCCGAACCTGCAGAACATCCCCATCCGCACCGAACTTGGGCGGCGCGTGCGCAAGGCGTTTGTGGCCGCGCGCGGGCAGCGGCTCGTCGCCGCCGACTATTCGCAGATCGAACTGCGCCTCGCCGCGCACATGTCGCAGGATCAGACCCTGCTCCGGGCCTTCCGCGACGGCGAGGACATCCATGCCGCCACTGCCGCCGCCGTGCTGGGCGTGCCGTCCCACAAAATCACCAAAGAACAGAGGCGAACGGCGAAATCGGTCAACTTTGGCGTCCTCTACGGCCAAAGCGCCTATGGCCTGATGGGCACGACCGGCCTCACGCTGGCCGAGGCCGAGAACTTCATCAAAAGCTATTTTGCGCGCTTCCCCGGCGTGAAGAAATATCTGGACGAGACGAAACGCCTCGCCGCCGAGCGCGGGTATGTGGAGACCCTGCTGGGCCGCCGCCGCTACTTTCCGGGCCTCGCCCAGCCCGCCGGGTCGCGCGAGGCCGCGATTGCCCGCGCCCGCCTGGAGCGCGAGGCCATCAATGCCCCCATCCAGGGAACCGCGGCCGATATCATCAAGCTCGCCATGCTGCGCCTCCCCGCCGCGCTCGCCAAAGCCAGACTCTCAGCCCGGATGCTCCTGCAGGTTCACGACGAGCTGGTCTTCGAGTGCCCCGCCGACGAGGTCGAAAAAACCGCGCGGGTCGTGCGCGAAGTCATGGAGCACGCCTTCACGCTGGACATCCCGCTCGGCGTCGAAGTGCGCAGCGGCAGGAACTGGGAAGACATGAAGACCAAATAACGCATACCCCAATGATCCAATGACGAAACGGGGTCATGCCTCATTTGTCATTGCTCATTCCTCCGTGCTATACTCTAATCGCTATGGCCGGCAACCGTGAAGCATTCGAGCAAGCCATGAACCGGGGCCACTCAGCGGCCTGGGAACTGCAGTGGGACAAAGCCCTCGCCTGCTACCGCGCGGCCCTCACCGAGTTCCCCAACGAACCCAACGCGCTCACCAGCCTCGGGTTTGCGCTGCTGCAATCGGATAAGCCGGAAGACGCGCTCAAGGTCTACCAGCGCGCGGCCTCGCTCACCCCCGGCGACCCGATGGCCCCCGAAAAGTGCGGCGAGATTTTCGAGCAGCTCGGACGGCTGAACGAGGCGGCGCAGACCTACCTCGCCGTCGCGGAGATTCACCTGAACCGCCGCGACATCCCCAAAGCCATAGACAACTGGAACCGCGTGGTGCGCCTGACCCCGGACAACCTCAACGCCCACTCGCGGCTGGCCCTCGCCTACGAGCGCACGAGCAAAACCCCGCTGGCCGTGCTGGAGTATATCGAAGTGGCCCGCATCTTCCAGCGCATGGGTCACAGTGAAAAGGGGATGCAGGCGGCGAATCGCGCCTTGCAGTTGATGCCGCAATCCCCCGAGGCCCACGACGCGCTTGAAAAACTCCGCAAGGGCGTCCCTCTCCCGGTGTTGGCGCAGGTCACCGCCTCCCACGCGCCCCGCCCCGGTTCGACCGGCATGCTCTCGCCCGGCGCGTTGGCGGCGCTCGACCAGAAGGCCGCTCGAACGGGCACCTCCCGCCTGGACAAAGCCTCCGCGCGGCTTGAGCGAGTCGCCTCGCCGCTGGATGCCTCCAGGGAAGTCGCCCTGGCCCAACTGGCCGAAATGCTCTTCGACGAGGACACTGACACCAGCAAAACGGCCGGGTCGGTCGCCGCCATCACCAAAGGCGCTACCGGGCTGCTCGGAAAGGGCAAACCCAACCGGGCGCAGGCCATCATGTTCCTCGGCCAGGCCCTCAACAACACCTCCAACAACGAAATCGAGGCGGCGATCGGCAACTTTGAGAGCGTCCTCGACGCCGGCCTGGAAAGCCCGCTGGTCGGCTTCATGCTCGGCGCGCTGGCGCTCGAAGCCAACCGCCCGAAGGAGGCCATCAAGCATCTGCAACCCGTGGTCGCGCGGGAGGACGTGGGCTTTGGCGCGGCTTATGGCCTGGGCGAGGCCCACCGCCGCGAAGGCAACCTGCGCGAGGCCTTCACCTCCCTGCTCGAAGCGCTCAAACGGCTGGACATGCAGCTCGTCTCGCCGGCCAGACAGGATGCGCTGGCCGAGGCCTACGAAACGGTGAACGAGTCACTCGCGCGCGCTTCGGATGCGGAGGTGGCCCGAACCGTCCCCGGCCTGGTGCAGTTCCTGTCCGGCGACGGCTGGGAAGAGCGCGCCCGGCAGACGCGCCAGCAGTTGGACGCGGCTGCAGAGGATGGGCAGGTGTCCACACTGACCGACATGCTCGCGGCGGCCGGGGGCGGTAAGGTGCTGGACAGCATGCGGCGCATCGAGCAGTATATGAAGCAGGGCTTGTGGGCCACGGCGATGGAAGAGGCCTTCTACGCGATCGAATTTTCGCCGACCTACCTGCCCGTGCATACCCGCATGGCGGAGATCCTGACGGCCGAGAACAAGCCGGCGGCCGCCAGCGCCAAATACGCCATCGTCGCCGAGAGCTACCGCCAGCGCGGCGAGAGGGGCCGGGCCGCGCGCATCATGCAGCAGGTCCTGCGCCTGAACCCGCTCGACCTCAACGTGCGCAGCCAGTTGATTGACATGTATCTGGACCAGGGCAAGCTGGAAGACGCCCTGAGCCAGTACATTGAGCTGGCCGATGCGCACGCCACGCTGGCCGACCTGGCCACGGGGCGCGCCACGTATTCCGACGCGCTGAAAGTCGCTCAGGAGAACCGGCTCGACCCCGCCTGGAGCGTGCGCATCCTGCACAAGCTGGGCGATATAGACATGCAACTGTTGAACTGGCGCGAGGCGCTGAAGGAGTACGAACAGATCAAGACGCTGGCGCCCGGCGACGAGAAGGCGCGCCTGACGCTGATTGACCTGCACTTCCGGTTGGGCAACCCGAAGGGGGCCGTGAGCGAGCTCGACGCTTTCCTGAAACAACTGCTGGCGGCGCGGAACGTCCATCGGGCGGCGAGCGTCCTGGAAGAACTGTCCACCAACTACCCGGAAGACCTGACCCTCCTCACGCGCCTGGCGCGCATGTATCAGGACATGGGCCGCAAGATGGAGGCGATTGCCCAGTACGAAAAACTTGGCGAGTTGCAACTGAACGCCGGGCAGAATGTCCAGGCCGCGGAAACGATCAAAGCCATCATTGCCCTCGGGCCGGACGATCCGGCGCCGTATCAAGAGCTGCTGGCCCAAATATCGGCGTAAGTGAGTAGGGGCGAGGGGTTCCTCGCCCGGCGCGAGCGGCCGGTCGCCTCTACGGGATGGCCCAAATCTCATCCTGAGCGAGACGCCGACCCCGACCCCGGGGTCGGTCTTTGAAAGGACCTGGGCCGATCTCTCCGGCCGGCGGTTTCCCTGCCCGTGAGCGAGCCTATTCGGTGAACGAGTTCCTGGTTGAAATCTCCCTGCTCTTTTCCGGCCTCGACTGGCTGAGCCTCCTCGACATCCTGTTGGTGACTCTGACCATCTTCAGCTTGCTGGCGCTCGTGCGCGGGACGCAAGCGATCGTGCTGCTGCGCGGCATCATCATCCTCGTCATCGCGATCGCCCTGCTCACCGCCTTCCTGCGGCTGCGCGCCTTCTCGTGGCTCCTGCGCAGCGCCCTGCCCGCTTTGCTCATCTCCATCCCGGTGATCTTCGCGCCCGAAATCCGGCGCGCGCTGGAGCGGTTGGGCCGCGCCGGGATCATCGTGAGCTTCAACGCGCACGCCACCCCTGATATCCAGTCGGTGATTGACGCCATTGCCTCCACGGCCCAGCGCCTGTCCGAGCGGCGACATGGCGGGTTGATCGTCATCGAGCGGCAGGTCGGCCTGAAAGACTACGCCGACACGGGCGTGGCCCTCGACGCCGCCGTCACGGTGGAACTGTTATTGCAGATTTTCTATCCGAACACGCCGCTGCACGACGGCGCCGCCATTCTCAAGGATGACCGCGTCGTCGCGGCGGCCTGCATCATGCCCCTCACTTCGGGCGAGACGATCACCGACCGACAGATGGGGCTGCGCCACCGGGCGGCTCTCGGCATCACCGAAGTGAGCGACGCCGTCGCCGTGGTCATTTCGGAGGAAACCGGCAACATCTCCGTCGCCCACAATGGGCGCATGATCCGCCGTCTCGACGCCGCGCGCCTCAAGAACATCCTGGCCGCCTTCTACCGCCCGCGCGGGGGCATGTCGTGGAGCGACCGGTTGCGCCGCCCGTTCGCGCGGCGGCCGGTCGGCGCTCAGCGCAACAAAGAAAAAGAAGTCGCCGGAGATTAAGCGCACATGGGTCGCTGGTTCTGGGAAAACGTCGGCACGCTTCTGCTCTCGTTTCTGCTCGCCCTGGTCGTGTGGGTGGTGGCGGTCAACGAGGAAAACCCGACCGAGGAGCGGACTTTCGCCGAGCCGGTCGTCGTCGAGTTGATCAATATTCCCTCGGATTTAATCCGGGTCGGCTTGGTCGTCACCGAGACGACCGTCACGATTCGTGCGCCCCGCTCCACCTGGGACGCGCTCACCGCCGAGCAGATTCATCTCTCCGCCGACCTCATGGGGCAGACGCCTGGCACGTATGATATCCCGGTGAGCTGGCATCTGGATCAGCCCACCGCGCGGATCATCAAGCTCAATCCGGCGTTTATCCGCATCACGCTCGAGAGCCGCACGACGCGCGAACTGCCCATCCAGGTCGAGCCTTCCGGCGAGTCGGCGCAGGGCTACGAAGCCGGCCGCCCGCAGGCCTCCGCCTCCACGGCCACCATCACCGGCCCCTCGTCGGCCGTGGACCGCGTCAGCCAGATCCTGGTTTCGATCTCGCTGGCCAACCGCAAGCAGGATTTCGACGACGAAATCCCGCTCATCCCGGTCGACTCGTCCGGGAGACCTGTGAGCGGGGTGACGGTGGCGCCGGCCACGGCGCGCGTGATCGTGCCGATTACGCAGAAAGCCGGCTTCCGGGACGTCGCGGTGAAAGTCATCACCCAGGGTCAGGTGGCGGCGGGTTACCGCATCACGAACATCACCGTCGCCCCGCCCGTCATTACGGTTTCTTCCGGAGATCCGCTCCGCGTAGGCGACCTGCCGGGTTATGTCGAAACCCAACCTCTGGACATTACCAACGCCAGCGACGATATTGTTCAACGTCTGACGCTGGCCCTGCCCGAAGGCGTCGCGCCGGTCGGCGAACAAAGCGTGCTGGTGCAGGTGAATATCGCGGCCATCGAGGGCAGCTTGACCGTGCCCCGGAAGCTCGAGATCCAGGGCCTGGAGCCGGGGCTGACGGCCTTGCCCTCCCCGGATACGGTGGATGTGCTGCTCCTCGGCCCGCTGCCGGTGCTCGACACGCTCAAGCCAGAAGATGTGATTGTGTTTATTGACCTCGAGGGCCTGGGGCCGGGCACGCACCAGGTGACGCCTCAGGTGAGCCTGCTGCCCGAGAAGCTGCGCGCCGAAAACATTCTGCCCGGCCAGATTGAGGTGGTGATTGAACGCGGGCGCGCCACCCCCAGCCCCACCCCCGGCGCCACGCCGACGAAGAAACCATAGCCGCAGTGAGCAGTGATCAGTGATCCGTAACCAGTGAACAGTCAGTGGTAAACTGACGACTGGTTACTGGTTACTGACGGCTGATCCCGATATGCCTAAACGCCTCGTCGCCATCGTCGGCCGCCCAAATGTGGGCAAATCCACGCTCTTCAACCGCCTGACCGGAGAACGGCTCGCCGTCGTGGACGACGCCCCCGGCACGACGCGCGACCGGCTCGTGGCCGAGGCGGAATGGAATGGCGTGACGTTCAACATCGTGGATACCGGCGGCATCGAGCCGCTGCCGCGCAAGGCCGGCGAGGCGTCTGTGCTCTCCGAAGACTCCGCGCCGTATATTCCCCAGATGCGCGCCCAGGCCGAGATGGCGATTGCCGAGGCGGATGCGGTGATCTTCATAACCGAGGTCACCTCCGGCGTCACCGCCGCCGACCGCGAAGTAGCCGACATTCTCCGCCGCCATCAGAAACGGCAGGCCGACGGCGCGCTGGCGCCGCAGGTGATCCTGGCCGTCAACAAGAGCGAGAACTTCAAGCGCCGCGAAGAAGCCGTGGAGTTCTACGAGCTCGGCATGGGCGAGCCGATCCCTATCTCGGCCCTGCACGGCACCGGGACAGGTGAATTGCTCGACGCGCTCGTCGCCGCGCTGCCGCCGGCCGCCGGGGCTGAGGACGCGGACGCCGTGAAAATCGCCATCGTAGGCCGCCCGAACGTGGGCAAGAGTTCCTTGCTCAACCGCCTGCTCGGCGAGGAGCGCGCCATCGTCAGCCCTATCCCCGGCACCACGCGCGATGCGATTGACACGCCGCTGATTTACGACGGCGTGCCGGTGATCCTGATTGACACCGCCGGCATCCGGCGGCGCGGCCACATTGATCCGGGTGTGGAGAAGTGGAGCGTGCTGCGCGCCCTCAAGGCCATTGGCCGCGCGGACGTGGCCCTGCTGGTCGTGGATGCGACCGAGCCGTTCACCGCGCAGGACGCGCACGTGGCGGGCTTTATCCTCGACGAGCTGAAAAGCGTCGTCGTGGTGGTGAACAAGTGGGATGTGATCGAAAAAGACGAGCATACCCTGGAGGCCTATACCCAGAAACTGCGCGCCGCCTTCCATTTTCTCGATTATGTGCCCGTGCTGTTCATCTCGGCCAAGACCGGCCAGCGCTGCCATCAAGTCCTGCCCACGGCGCTCCGCGTCCAGGAAGAACGGCTGACGCGCGTGCCCACGGCGGAACTGAACCGCATTGTGCGCGAAGCCGTCATGCGGCATCCGCCGCCGCCCCGGGGCGCGCGGCAGCTCAAGATCAAGTACGCGGCGCAGGTGCGCGTCGATCCGCCCACTTTTCTCTTCCACGTGAATGACCCTAAGCTGGTGCACTTCTCCTACGAACGCTATCTGGAGAACTGTCTGCGCCAGGAATTCAGTTTCCTCGGCACGCCGCTGCGCCTCAGCTTCCGCAAGACCAACGAGCGGTAGGTTTCCACGGACCGGCAGGGTTCCCCCTCTTCATCTATCCCTAAAGCGCGATGGTCAACAAGTAGGGTTTGCCTATTGCCTCCGACCCGCCGTATAATCCATCCAATCGTTTGTTGTCCAGGAGTGTCACCTTGTCTTTCTCAACTACGCCGAGGGACGCCGCCGAAGCGCCGAATCCCTCCGAGGCCGAGGCGGCGACCGCCGGGCCGCAACCGAACTCGCTGAAATCCCTTTTCCGCGAAATTATCGAAACCGTCATCCTCACGGTCGTCATTTATGCGGTGGTCAACTTCGCCACGGGGCGCTTCCGGGTGGAAGGCACGAGCATGGAGCCGAGCGTCCATCCCGGCCAATATGTGCTGGTGGATAAGGTTTCCTACAGGCTCGGCGAGCCCCAGCGCGGCGACGTGATCGTCTTCAACTATCCTCTGGCGACCGACCGTGACTTCATCAAACGCATTGTCGGCCTGCCGGGCGAGACGGTCTCCATCACCGGCGGCGCCGTCCAGATCAACGGGCAGCCGATCACCGAACCCTATATTGCCGCCCCTTCCGCGGCGAGCGGCGCGTGGACGCTCGGCCCAGCCCAATACTTCGTCATGGGCGACAACCGCAATAGCTCTTCGGATTCGCGCAGCTGGGGACCGCTGGAGCGCCAGTATCTCATCGGT
>Ga0209751_10005815_pt1 | contig 11550 bp, 9 predicted proteins | sample RifCSP13_1_FD_184019 | JGI IMG/M metagenome (GOLD analysis project Ga0209751, IMG submission 184019) | Soil microbial communities from Rifle, Colorado - Rifle CSP2_sed 13_1 (SPAdes) (version 2) | ecosystem: Environmental > Terrestrial > Deep subsurface > Rock core/Sediment | place: Rifle...
AATCTAAAAGCCTCCTTTTTGGCTTTAGATTACGACTTCTTAGGGTGTTCACTTTTAATCTTTAAATCGTGTAAAAACGGTTCACTTTTAATTTTTAAATGACACTCAATTTTAATCGCCTTGACATTAAGACCACAAACTGCTTTAATTGGAAAGTAAGGAGGGTAAAAATATGGAACTTATGGAAGCAATAGGATCAAGAAGAAGTATAAGGTTTTTTAAACCATGGAGGCCTGTGGAAGAGTGGAAGATTCAGATGATGCTTCAAGCCGCACGATATGCGTCTTGCCAGGGCAATTGTGGTTCAACTGAAGCTATAGTGATAGATAAAAAAACATATCCAAAGGACAAGCTTGAGAAGATAATAGAATGCGCCTCACCGTTTAATGAAATCCATCTTCGCCAAGCCCCGGTTGTGATCGCATGGCTCTTAAACCTCGACGCTTGGTATAAGGAACTAGTCCAGTCCTTTGCAGTTCTATTTCCTGCAAGAGCAGTAAGCGCGGCTCACGGCTGGACATATAAGTTACTTACAGAGGTTACTTATCCACGTCTCATGAGCTTTCCACGAGAAAGGACTGAAGCGCTCCTTAGAATTGAGGCAGGGCAAGCGATAGCTAACGCATTCCTTGTAGCAACCGACCTCGGGCTTGGGTGCTGCCTTCTTGCAACTGGAAGGAAACCCGCTGAGTTTCCAAAGGCGTTAGGTGTCCCTGATAATGTCGTTCCGATTTGGCTTATGGCTGTTGGATATTCTGCTGAGTCACCAGGGCAAAGACCTAGGAAGCGTTTTGATAGGTTATTTCACCTGAATGAATACGGAAATCCACTTAAAGAAGACCCAACCGTTAAAGAAGAACTAAAAAGGAGAAAGCTGATTCAGCCCATGGACCCGCTTCCAGGAAGAGATGAAGAGGTACAAAGCATCTGTAGAATGTTTGGATTTTCAGAGGATCTTCCCGATATGCCCAAAGAGCACATAAGAGCCCTATACGAAGATGAAAAGTCTCCGTATTACGGTGAACTTCCACCTGGACTCGAAGAAAAAGGGGTTTAGAAGGTATAACGTCATTGCGAGGAGCGAAGCAACGAAGCAATCTGCACGATGTATCATTCCGAATCCTGCCCTGAGTCTAATAGAATGGTATCTCCTGTGTAAAGGCGAATGAGCAGTGAGGAATCCCAAACAGATTGCTTCGCGGAGTTTACACTCAGTTTATCGAAGTGTTCGCAATGACAATTGTGTATAGTTTGCAATTTCGATTAATTTGAGTTATTCATTCTTGCATTGAGACAATAACCTCAGCGCCACTTCCTTTACTTCCTCAACTGATATATCTCTAAGGCATTTGACCTCATAGGGGCAACTCGGTGTGTAGCCGAATTTTGTGCAAGGGCTGCAAGATAGATTTTTGTTTATTGCAATGTGGCGTTTACCTATAGGTGCCCATTTCTTTTGAATGCCAGCCCCGAAGAGCGAAACCGTTGGTGTTCCAACTCCATACGCAATATGCATGATTCCGGTGTCGCCTGAGACGAATAAATCGAGTTTGGAGATTATTGCCGCAGTTTCCATAAGAGATGTTTCTCCAACAAAATTAAGGACTTTATCTCTCCCAAGAATTTCTTCAAACCTTATCGCATCTTTAACCTCGTACTTACCACCAACGAGTACTATTCCTAAACCTTCTTGAGATAATCTTTTAGAAAGCTCTGCAAAATTAGTTGTTCCCCATCTTCGTTCTGGAATTGTTGCTCCAGAGAACACTCCTATAAGGGCCAGCCATCTTTTTTTAAATTCCGTAACCTTGGGCTCTATACTAGAAATTAGATCCGAGTCAAGAGGAATAAATGGCTCGTTTTCATTAAAATCATATCCTTCTCCTGTAATCGCTGAAACCAAATTCAAGAAGCTGTAAACCTCATATTCGTCTTGGTTATATGAAACTGGATGAGTGAAGAGGTCTCCCCTCTCATTGGTAGCAAATCCAACTCTTATAGGTGCTCTTGTTAAATAAGACACTGCGGCGGTAAGGCGGTGCCATTGCTCTGTATCTATCACTATATCGTAACTTATCCTGAGCGTTTTAAAAAGCTCAATCGGGAATCGAAAGTCATAGAGAAATATCCTGTTGATATAGGGACAACTCGAAAGTAGCCCTGCATTTCTTTTTTCAGCAAGAACCTCTATTTCAGAACGACTAAAGCTCTCCTTTAAAACCTTGAAAGCAGGATAAAGAAGTGCGGAATCACCAACCCCCCCTGGGCGTATTACAAGGATTTTTATTTTTTTTGACAATGCTTTAGTACCAAAATGGGGAGCGATTTCGCTGATGGCTGATAATCCACTGCCATCGCTCTCAGGCTGAAGATCAAATCCATGTTGCGGCTGTGTATTTTTGTACATGCAATCTAAACCTTTCCTTGGTTTTACAAAGAACTTTACAAATGAACATGAAAGTTTTCCAAAGATGCTGTCAAATTTCTTTAAACTATTTATCTTTAAGTTCATTTAAAATGCCCTGTGCTTCTATGCTTAATGGCTCAATAAGCCCACTTCGAATAGCCCTTTCAGCGTTTTCTCTTGCTTTTTCCCTCTCACCAAGCCGAATATAAACCTTTGCTAAAAGAAGATTTGCCCTTCCATAAGAGCGGTACATTTCCAACGTCTTTTTCAAATACTTTTCTGCCATTCTATAATCAGAAACAGAATTTCCGTATTCCCCTTTTATAAAATAAATAAGCCCAAGGTGGTAATACGTCCTTCCATACGTAGAATCATAGTAAAGAGCCTTAAGAAACCACTCCTCTGCATTCTTATAGTCCTCTTTATCCAAATAAACAAGCCCAAGATTATTTGCCGTAGTAGCCCTTCCCCTTTTGGTGTCCTTTACCTCAGGATCAAGAGCAGTCAAAAGCTCTCGAATTGCCTCGTCTTTCTTTCCAGCATCTTTAAGTGCCATTCCATAGTTTGAATGAGGGATTGCATAATTAGTAGCTTTTGATGATGTGTCTTCCCAGAGGATTAAGTCTTCCTTCCAAACTTTTTGCCTATCTATAGTAAAACACAGATACGAAAAAGAGAGAAGAAACCCAAGCGCCAAAGCTGCTTTTTGAAAGTTTATCCTTTTTCCTACTTCGAATATAAAATGACCAACTAGCAAACAGTATCCTGCAGAAGGGATATATAAATATCTCTCCGCAAGAGGAGTTGAGGAGAAAACAGAGATTGCCACAAGACAAGAAGGACCAAGGGTTACACAAACCCAGAATATACCGAAGGGATTAACATATTTCTTCTTTATTATTGATATGACACTAATGACACATAGAAGAAAAATTACAAGGATTGAGGAAATGAAAAAATAAATATCATTTGGCACACTACCTATAAACGCATTGAATTCAAACGGAAAAACAAGTTTATATATATAGAAGAGATATGAATTTAGAAGTATCTTAAGATGACCTAAAATTTGGGAACCCTCATAAGTAGAACTGGTAGAGCTTTGAGATATGAGATCAGGAACGCTATCAAAAGCCCTTCCTCTCAGATAGAAATAAAGCAAAATCAACAATGCATAAAAAGTGTATTTTAAGGTAAAATTACGTATCACAAATTTACGACTAAGTAGATCAAAACCTAAAGCAACAATAGGAAAAACAATAGCTACTTCCTTTGAAAGAAGTGAGAGGAAAAAAGAAAAAGCGGCTAATGTCACAAACCACAACTTTCTAAATGAAAAGATATGAAAGATGAAAGCTATGAAAAAAAACAGACCACTTAACAAATCCGTTCTCCCTGCAACCCAAGAAACCGACTCGACATGCATTGGATAAAGTGTAAATAAGAGAGAAGAGAGAAAGGCTTTGATTTCTTTTTGATCAACACTGAATTCCCCAAACACAATGAGCATTAAAAAATAGAAGGTAACAGTTGATATAGAATAGAAAACAACATTACTCAAATGAAATCCAAAAGGTGAAATTCCCCATAAACTACGGTCTAGAACATTTGAGATAAAGATTATAGGACGGTAATAGGGCGCTAAATTCTGACTCCTTTTTATCTTGGGAATTATTATTGATTTTATACGGGAGGCTTTGAAGGAATAATAGGTCTTTTCTATTACCTGCACATCGTCCCAGACAAAATCGTTTTTTAGGGAAAAGGCAAATACACCAAAAGAAACAAAGAACAAAAAAAGCGAAGCAAAGGCTTTACGTTCAATCAGCCACATAGAATAATTATAGTATTGGAATTACTTATAACAAAATGAAGAACACCGCAGCAAGTTAGAAGGTATGGTCTTAATATTAAAGCGCCACAACTGTCATTGCGCGGAACCCTGAGCAAAGTCGAAGGGGACGAAGCAATCTGACACGAAGTGTCATTCCGAACAGAGTGAGGAATCTAAGATTTCTCGCTTTGAAATGACAAGAAAAAGAATATTTACCATGACGCAATGATGACAGCGTAAACCATGTGGCAAGCTACAGGAAATTATCAAATTAAAAATTATAGTTAGAATTTACTTAGATTCAACTATGCCATTTTCTGGGTTATAAACGTATTCTTCACCTAATGGGTTAGGCGGAAAATCTGCAGTGGTTTCATTCACTATAAACCCTTTTAGTTCAGCTAGATCCTTAGGAAACCTTCCATATAAATATCTAAACCTGCGGGCTTTTGCTGTTAAGAAGATGAGATTATATCTAAGCTGCTGATTTACCAAAGTTGAGCTTCGTACAGCTTTTAGTTTGCTTACTATAATAAATTCCCCTCCATAAGGCTCCTTAGGTATCTGTTTTATTATGCCAGCATCCCTTAGGGCGACAAGGCTTGTTGGGATTTCATTATAACGCTCAATATATTCCCTTAAAGCCTCAGTATAACGGTCTTCCGTATCCATTGTGTCGAGTTCTTTTAGGTTTTTTAAAGCGAACTCCCTTCGATGTTCATTCGTAGTGGTTTCATAAATTATCTTCCAAATCTCTCTTGAGAGTTCCCTATTTCCGCCTTTAAAATGCGCTGAAGCCGCCATCCCCTTAATGTGTGCGCGGCGAAGATCCGAAAGACTAGGTTTTTCTGAGGCTTCGTTAAATAGTTCTGCGGCTTTATCATAGTCTTTGACATAAAGATAATAAATAAAGGCCTCCTCAAGCGGCAGGCGGAAGTTTTCTGGGTTATTCCTCCTTCCTTTATCAAAAAGCATTGTCCCTTTCTTAATATTACCAAGACCAAAAGGCGGCGGCTCAGAAAGGAATGTTCCGCCAAATCTATAAGCGTTTACAAACTTGGGATCGAGGTCTGTAAGTATATCGAAGTAGTGATAAAGCAGCGCTGGATTTTTTTCTTTAAAACGCCTGCCGCCAAAGTACTGAATTGCCCTCATCCAATAAATGTCTGCAAGCAGTTCCTTATATCCAAGCGATAGCCTCTTAAGAGCGGATGAAGTAAAATAGAGAGTCTCTTCGATTGACCTGAACCTTCCTCTTAGATTGTCAATCCCTTTTTGAAAAGGAACTGAGATAGCAATTAATGCAAACACGAGAATTAGCCACTTTACTGGGCCCTTGAAGAGTGAGGTAAACATCGGTATCACACCATTTCTATCAAAATAGTGGTGCATTCAAAAAGAATTGTCATTGCGAGCGTAGCGAAGCAATCTCCTCTTTTAAGACTAAGTGGCCACTTAGTATTGAGATTGCTTCGTCGCTCTGCTCCTCGCAATGACAGGCTTCCGTGTGCACCTAAAAAAATTGAATTGCTATTATTTGAATTCTCTCTTCTCAAATATTATTATGGATAGCACAAGAAGTGCCAGCACATAAAGTATGGCATAAGCAGTTGTATATAGAATAAGCTCCGCACTTACACTCCCTCCGTAAACCGCCTCACGTCTTACATCAAATTTTTCCAGGTTAGGTATTACCCTATAAATAACCTCAGTTATAAACCCTACTACTGGATTTTTTACCTGCTCAGCTAAAAGCCTTATGTCACTTGAAAACCGTCCAATTGCAAAAAGAAAAAAGGTAAAAAGTACACTCATAACTGGGGTAGTAAAGCTTGAAAAAACAAGAGCGATTCCAATTATCACTATAAATTCAAGATACTCAAAATAGACAGCTTTAAAAAACTCTGCGAAATAATGCCCTCCATAATAAAACTTTATAAACCCTGCATGTCTCATCTCCGTATATAGCACTAAAAGGAAGAGTATAAAAGCCATAGCCGCCGTATTAACAAGAAGCGTAAAGCTGAGTCCGAAATATTTCCCTAAAATAAACTCATATCTACGAATGGGTTTTGAAAATATGTTATATACCGTTTTTTTCTCAATCTCTTTATAGACAAGTCCCATCCCAAGAAATATAGAAATCATAATCCCGATGAGTGAGATTGCCGTAAGCCCTAGATCCTTTACAATCTTGTTATACTGCTCGGCAGAGATGCTTGCAAAGATAAGAGAGCTAAGAATCATCACAAAAGCAAAGAGAATTAAACTAAAAAGAACCCTGTCTCTTATCGCTTCGATAAATGTGTTATGTGCTACACTCCAAATTCTTTTCATTTATTTTTGCCACTAAATACATGATTCATGATGCAAGATACATGATACAGGATGTATGAAAGTTGTTACTTGTATCGTGCATCTTGTATCATCATACACGATGGCTTCTTATAACTGCTTCTCTAAAGTTAAATAGTTTTGCACCTAGCTCTTCATAAGCATGGAAAAGCTCCTCAAAAACTTCTTTCTTGAGAGACCCTGTTTCGTAAAGTATCTCTAAGTGAACTTTAGTTTCATCACAGGATGCAATAGCATAAGTCAAAAACTGAATAAATTCGTTCTTGTATCTCCTTCGCCCAAATCCCTCAACAACATTAGACACTATGGACTTTGAAGAACGCCTTATTTGACCGCCTTCCTCATACATCTCAAACTTTGGTAGTTTATCTATTGTCAGTCTATGAACCTTAACTGCAAACTCTTTTGCTGGTGAATATACCTCGAGGTCTTTGTATGATTGAGGTTTTTTCATCGTGCATCCTGCATCTTGTATCCTGCATCCTCATTACTTTCATTCGTGACCACTTGTGTCAATTAGCTTCGCTGAAATGCCCGACCCTCAACCCCGCATTTTCGGGGTTAAATTATTAGTATTATCCTTCTTTGCTTCTTCAACGAAAAGCCCCTCAAGCGATTTTCTTAATGGGTGGAGCGAAATTATATCCGCCCTGCATTGGGAAGCTATCTCCAAAACCTTAGCTTTTATATCCTCATCAAATTTGAGAACAAAAAATCCGGTTCTCTTTTCAACAGCAACCTTAAGGTCAGTAAAGTAATTAACTATCTTTTCATCTACACCTTTTAAAAGCATCTCATAATCCGTATGAATTCCCTCAAAGAGTTTTGCAAGCTCACCTGTTTTTACAACACGCCCTCCTATTATAACTCCCACTCTATCGCAAAGGGCTTCAACATCTGAGAGTATATGAGAGCTCAAGAGAATTGTCTTACCAACCCTTTTTACCTCCAAGATTAATTCCCTTATCTCCCTTTGCCCCATCGGGTCAAGGCCACTCAGCGGCTCATCGAGAATTAAAAAATCAGGGTCATTTATAAGAGCTTGGGCAATACCGATTCTCTGAAGCATCCCTTTTGAATATTTTCTTAATTGTAACCTTCGAGCATGAGACATCTTCACTTTCTCAAGGAGCTCATCAACCCTTTTTGCAAGTCCCTTCCCATCAACTCCGTGTAGTTCTCCCATGTAGTCAAGAAGTTCTTCGCCTGTTAGATAATCATAGAAATATGGATTTTCAGGTAAGTAACCTATATGCTTTTTTACATCTACATCTCCCATTGGCTTACCCATTATTTCAATCCTTCCGCCCGTAAGAGAAACGAACCCAAGTATTACTTTAAATGTTGTGGTTTTCCCCGCCCCGTTTGGACCAACAAAACCAAAGATTTCTCCCTTATTCACAGAGAAAGACACATCATTTAAAACTCGAACCTTTTTTCTTAAGAACCCCGAAGTATAGTCCTTTACTAGATTCTCTATCTTTAGCATGGTTTCTAATTTGGATAATTTTGTAAAATTATATGCCTATTATAAGATCTTTACAAATCTATTAATCATAAAATAACCTTGTAAGATCACCATTCCTTCGACCCCTCGACAAAGACTGTCCTAATCGAAGGGCTCAGGGAGTCTCAGCGCAATTGATCGCTAGCGAATAAGTTAGCATAGTGCCAGTTCCCCGAACGGGCATCATTTGGGCTGATGAGGGCATCTGCCCCTAAATTTTATTCCTGGATGGCGGGGTTAGAAAACCCAGCCTTTCGTTGTTGGTGAATAAATTAATCATCGCCGTGGAAGGCGGGACTTTCGAGTCCCGATTGAATCGCGGCCGCTAATACAAACGAAATTGTCATTGCGAGCGCCAGCAAAGCAATCCCATCATTCTTACCGTCATTGCGAATGAAATGAAGCAACCTGTTTGAGATTCCTCACTTCGGAATGACACTTCGTGTTAGATTGCTTCGTCCCCTTCGACTTTGCTCTAGGGTTCCTCGCAATGACATACAGAGGTCGAAAACCTAGAGCGGAGGTCAATCACAAAACAAGGGGTGGCAGAAACCCTACCACCCCTTGTTTTCTTAGCTCAATATTTTAATCGCAAGCTCCGGCAGGAACGCCTCCTTGGCTACCATCTCGGGTGGCTTGATAAGTTCCATTTACACCTGAAGCTTGTTGAGAGGTAGTACACCTTATTACCCCATCTCCCCAGACCCCATAATCCCTTCTACCAGTCTTCAGCACACCACTCGGAGAGGCTTCCCAACCAAAGTCGGCTTGAAGAAGTGTATCAGGTAGGATAGCTCCAGGAGGGTCACTCCAATCAGCTCCATCGAGATCCGTATCCGTAGAATCATTAGTCCAAGCGACACAATAGCCTGCTTTTGAGTTTCCGCAATCAGCTAGAGCAGCCGGCGCGCCATCAGCCTCACTACGAGCCCCTACAAAGCTGTTATCTACAAGCGCGTCTGATTCAAGGCAAGTAGCACCACCTGCAATAGTATCATCAGGACACCGTAGAGAACCATCAGTAGCGACAGGGTCTTCTCCTATTAAATCAGTGAAATCCCTTATTCCATTATCATCTATGTCCTGCTCAAAGAACTCTCCCTCTGCATCCCTTAGAGTCTGCATCGCCTTTCTTGCATTCGCCTCGTTTGCAGAAATCCTAGCCTTAATTAGGTTAGGAACCGCAATAGCAAGGATGATACCTATAATCGCCGCAACTATGAGAAGCTCAATCAACGTAAAACCCTTCTCGTCCTTTCTACCCCTCTTAAACTTTAACATCTTGACTACCTCCTTTAACGAGTTATTGTAGGATAATTATATTGCAATTATCATGCCAGTCAAGGGGAAATAATCTGTAATCTGATAACCATCCGAAACAAAAGGATTTTATTGTTTTCCACAACAGGGATTACCTATTCCTACCCTGTTAAAGTGACAATTTTTGTCACTTTCGGGGCTAATTATGACAAAATTTGTCACTTCATGAGGATATGGCCGGGTATATGCAGGTAAACCATTGAGACAAAAAGATTTTATATCTTTCGATAATCTAGAATTCCATCCTCAATCACCGCTAAAGTAACACCTTTTTGGACTAATCATGACAAAAATTGTCAATTATACGTTCGTTCATCGGCAAAATTCAGTATGTTTTGCAGAACCTCTCAGTTGGAGTTTTTGAATACAAAATTAGACCACTATTTCCAAGTCGCTAATTTTGGTTAAATTATATTTTAATTTGACTGAGGGCTAGAGGAGTTTTTAATTTCTTGGACTGCTTAATTCACGTTACACATATATAGTGCCTTGTCATGCCCGAATGTATAAACGTTCGATTAAATTGGGGGGCAACTACGACCTACTCTTTTATACGAGGTTAGAAAACCTCGGCTATCGCAGTGTAATTGTGTAAAATTATCCTTTGATAGCTGCGACTTTCCACTCGCAGATTTTTTTTAATTGGTAGATTTATGACTCCTGCCCTGCCGCTCCTGCTTTCATACCCGACTGCAGATATCGGGTATCCATGTTTTCTTTTATGGATTCCCGCTTAAGATACACGCAGATATAACTTAATAAGAATAAGTGCGGAGATTCAAGGAAGCTTAATTTATTGGTTTTTCTACAGAAAATTTCCGATACTCTTCACTTAACTATAGTTATAAAATTGTAAATTAATAAAATAAAGGTTAAGTTCTAAGTGCTTATATATAATTTCAAATGAACTATAAGATACATACAATACTGAGGAGAAAAAAGTAATGAATAAAAAAATATATTCTGTCTCTTTTCTATTTATTTTTTTTCTACTCTGTTTGTCAATCACTGGGTGCGGCGACTTGAAGGTTGCTTCATATTTTAATCCGTCTGACCCAAAACTTAATAAATACAAGACGCTTGAAATTGCAGATTTTGAGACCGAAATAACCGATGTTCCAAACGAAGCCCTGACAAGGATTTCAGATGAGGTAGCAAAGTTAACTGTTTCTAAGAACATTGGCTTCCAAAAAGTGGAGCGTGGTTCAACTGAAGGCGACCCCACTCAGCAAACCCTTGTCCTCGTTGGTGAAATAACAGGATATGAATCGGGAAAAAGCTTTAAGAGGGAAGGGGGGGCGTTAAAATTTGGCGAGGCTTCTCTCACAGTTCACGTATGGCTTTTAGATAAAAACACAGGAGATAACATCACGAATGGTGAAGTAACCGGTTTGAGCACGTTTGGATTTCTAAGAAGCGGATTTATTACAAAAGGTGTTTATGAAGCTTTAGCACAAGAGATTGTAAAATTTATTTCTAAGAATTATTGAAAAGGAGGTTAAAATATAGTAACCTAGCTTTCCAAGTTGTCATTGCGAGCGTATCGAAGCAATCCCATCTTTTAGGATTACTGATTGGGGGATTTCGAAGTCTGGATTGAAAAACATTTTATTCGGCAATCTAAGATCAGCAATCCACAATCGAATTTGAGATTGCTTCGTCGCTTTGCTCCTCGCAATGACAGGTGTAAGGTCTTGCTCTTTGTAATGAAAAAATAAATTATGAATTATTTTCTGACACACTATAAATATATAAGCTCAAGGAGGGCGACGTCTATGAGAAAAAAAATATCTGTTCTATTGATGCTTCTATTTCTTTCAGTGTTTATTTTAGGGGCTCAGGATTTTGCTCAATCCAAGGAAAAGCCCAAAGAAGATAATTCACAGATGCAAAACTCAAATGCGGCTCCATACTATGAGAAAGGAAGAACCGCGTTTCTGCAATTTACGCCTAAAGGATTTCAAGATGCGATCGTATACTTTAACCAAGCAATCGAAGTAGACCCAAGGTACGCTCCGGCTTACGCAGGCCTTGGAGAAGTTTATTCATTTATTGGCTTCTATAAGTTGGAGGTGAAAGAAGACTACGAGGAATTCTATAATAAGTCCTACGAAAACATCATTAAAG
>Ga0209751_10005818_pt1 | contig 11547 bp, 10 predicted proteins | sample RifCSP13_1_FD_184019 | JGI IMG/M metagenome (GOLD analysis project Ga0209751, IMG submission 184019) | Soil microbial communities from Rifle, Colorado - Rifle CSP2_sed 13_1 (SPAdes) (version 2) | ecosystem: Environmental > Terrestrial > Deep subsurface > Rock core/Sediment | place: Rifle...
CCTTCAGGGCTCGTAGGTTCCGACGACTCCTGTCCAGTCGCCGGGCTAGGGTTGGCCCGTGCCGACGAAGACGCTCGCGATGCTCGCCCTCGCGTTCGTCGCCGGCTTCGCGCTCGCCGCCTGTGGTGGCGACGGAGACGGTGAGGCCACCGGGACGACGCAGACCCAGACCACGACCGAGACGGAGAGCGAGACGACTCCGACGACGACCGAGGAGGTGAAGCCGACCGTCGTGCGTGTGACCGTGACGGGAGGAGTGCCTCGGGGTGGGATCGTCCGAGCGAAGGTGGACGAGGGCGACCGGGTCGTGCTCGTCGTCTCCTCTGACGTCGCCGACGAGGTGCACCTGCACGGATACGACATCTCGCGCGACGTGGCAGCGGGAGGCACGGTACGGATTCAGTTCACCGCCGACGTGCCGGGCCGCTTCGAGGTCGAGCTCGAGGAGCGGGGAGTCCAGATCGCGGAGCTGACCGTCCAGCCGTGACACCGCTCGCCCACGGGATCGGGGGCGTCCGCGATCTCCCCGTTCCCGAGTCGTTCTTCTTCACGACCGCGGCCGTCGTCCTCGTCGTCTCGTTCGTCGCGCTCGGGGCGCTCTGGCGGAATCCGCTGCTCGAGGCACACGCGGGCGGACGTGCGCTGCCGCGAGGACTCCAGGCCATCCTCCTCTCGCGTGTACTCCGCGTCGCGATCCAGACCCTGTGCGCCGCGCTCTTTCTCCTCGTGCTCGCGGCGGCCCTCTTCGGGACGACGGTCGAGAACGAGAACCTTGCGCCGACCTTCGTCTACGTCGTTTTCTGGCTCGGGCTCCCGCTCCTCTCGGTGACGCTGGGGAACGTCTGGCGCCTGCTGTCTCCGTGGCGGGCGATCGCCGACGCGACCGTCTGGCTGCTCGAGCTCGGTGGGCGAGAAGCGCGGCCGCTGCTCAGTTCCCCGCAACGGTTCGGCCGCTACCCGGCGGCGGCCGCGCTGTTCGCGTTCGTCGCGCTCGAGCTCGCGCACCCGCGGCCGTCCTATCCGCGCACCCTCGCCGTCGCGATCGCCCTCTACAGCTACTGGGCGCTCGCTGGGATGGCGATCTACGGGCGCGATGTCTGGACCCGGGGCGGCGAGGGCTTCGCAGTCGCGTTCTCGCTGCTCGCCCGGATGGCGCCCTTCGCCGTCCGCGAAGGGAGGATCGTCGTCCGCTGGCCGCTGACGGGGCTCGGCGGCGCCGAGAAGGTGGCGGGCACGCTCGTCTTCGTGGCGGTGATGCTCGGCTCGACGAGCTTCGACGGGTTCAGTCGCACGAGCGTCTGGCAGGACCTGATCGTGGACGTGCGTGCCAGGCTGGTCGACGAGTTCCCGAGGGTGTCCGACCTCGTGGTCACGGCGGTCAATGTCGTCGGCCTCGCCGCCTTCGTCGCGGCGGTGGCGCTGACGTACCTCGCGGCGGTTGCGGCGGCGCGCCGCCTCGTCCGTGCGCCGCGCTCGCTCGTCCCGGACTTCGTCCTCTCGCTCGTTCCCATCGCGCTCGCGTATCTGGTCGCGCACTACTTCTCCCTCTTCGTGATCTACGGCCAGTTCGCCCTGGCTCTCGCCTCGGACCCGTTCGGCCGCGGGTGGGACCTGTTCGGGACGGCTGGGAACGTGCCGAACGTCTCGCTGCTCGCCCCGAACACCGTGTGGTACGTGCAGGTCGCCTCCCTCGTGGCCGGCCACGTGGCCGGGCTCGCCGTCGCGCACGACCGAGCGGTCGCGCTCTTCGAGAGAAGAGGCGACGCCCTTCGCTCTCAGTACCCGATGCTGGCGCTGATGGTGCTCTATACGGTCGGTGGGCTGTGGCTGCTCTCGCGGGGGTGATTGCCCACGGTGACCGGCGCCCCGACCCGGTTCAGGGACGGCGACGAAGCGCCGCCGTAGGCGCGACAAACCCGGCGTAGAGGAGGAGGGCCGCGAGCGCGACGATCGGCGCCAGCGCGCCGACGCCCAGCCCGGCGAGCCCGCTGCCGAGCGCCGCGACGCCGACTCCGGCGAGGATGAGGGCGTTCCCGAGCGGGCGCCGCCGGAAGGTCGCGAGCGCGACGAGCACGACGGCAAGGGTCCCGAGCGAGTTGCCGAGGATCGCGACGACACGGGCAGGCCAGAGCTCGAGGACGTCCTGCGCCGCCGGCACGTCGGTCCCCGAGGGCTCTCCCTGGATCGGCACGGCGAGTGCGACTCCAACCGCAAGCCCCATGTAGACGAGCGTGATCGGGACGATCCGGCGTCGGCCGACGAGGAGGAGCGAGCCGGTTCCGAGGAGGGCGGCCGTGAGGAGCGCCCCGCCCAGGTAGTAGATGCGGAACGCAGGGTCGCTCCAGCCCGCGGCCGCCCCCCAGGCGAGCGCACCGGCGGCGAGTGCGTATGCCGCAAGCGCAGCAGCCCATGCGGCGAACTCGGCCGCGCGCTGCCTCCGGAAGCGGCGGACGAGGTCCGCCGAGAGGCGCAAGGAAAGGAGCGCAGCCGCGAAGGCGAGGAGGGCGTCCACAGGGCAGGACTGTACTTCGCGGGCTTCTGTAATCTGCGCGCGTGCATCGGCCCGTCGCCGCGCTGGTCGTGGCCATCGTGGTGGCCCTGACGCTCGTGCTCTCCTCACTGGAGGCGGCTGCTCCGAAGCGGGACTACGCGGCGGCGGCCTGGACGATCCTTCCGCCCGGAGAGAACGGCAGCCTCTCGTTCGACCGCAACACGACCGACCAGGCGAAACTCTACGACGCGCTGACGCCGCTCCGCGGCGATGTGACCGCCCGGGACCTCCGCCGCTTCTTCAAGCCGGCGCCGCTGGGGCTCGGGTCCGACACGCCGCAGAAGCGGGAGCGTCCCCGCGCCGGCGTGACGATCGTCCGCGACAGCTTCGGGGTCGCGCACGTCACGGGGAAGACCGAGGCCGACGTCGCGTACGGCGCCGGCTGGGTGACAGCAGCGGATCGCGGGCTCCTGCTTCAGCTCATCCGCGGCCCAGCGCGTGTCGCCGCCCTCGACGTCCCAGGCCTCGACCCGCTGGCACTCGCGCTGTCGGGCAGAAACTTCGTTCCGAGCGCGGAGGCCGAGGCGTTCCTCGCCAATCAGCTCGACGCGCTCCGCGCTCAGGGAACAATCGGGCCCCGAATCCGCGCGATCATCGATGCGTACGCGTCCGGGATCAACGGCTGGTACCGGGCCCAGGGGATTGCGGCGGAGCCTTTTACGGCGAACGACGTCGTCGCCTCAGCGGCACTGATCGCAGCCCGTTTCGGGGCCAATGGCGGCCGCGAGGTCGCGAACTCGATGTTCCTCGACGCCCTCGAGGAGCGCCTCGGCGAGGCGGACGCTCGGCGTGTCTTCGCCGACCTGAGGCATGCGAACGATCCGGAGGCACCGGTCACGCTTCTTGGGAGCTTCCCCTACGAGCTTCCGTCCTCGAGCGCTCCGGGCAGCCCGGTCATCGACGACGGGAGCTTCGCCGGCGCTCCGCTCGCGCAGCGCTCGAGCGCATCGAACGCGCTACTCCTCGGCTCGGCGCGCTCAGCGACCGGGCACCCACTCTTCGTTGCCGGACCGCAGGTCGGCTTCTTCTTCCCCGAGTTCTTCGCCGAGATGGAGCTCTCGGGTGGTGGGTTCGCGGTGCGTGGAGCCGTCTTCCCTGGATTGCCCGTCGTTCTCCTGGGTCGCGGACCGGACTTCGCCTGGAGCGCCACCTCCTCGAACGCCGACAACATAGACCTCTTCGCCGAGACCCTGTGCGGCGGGGACGACCGCCACTACCTCTACCGCGGGCAGTGCAATCCGATGAGACGTCTCTTCGTCGGTACGCTCAAGGCCCAGGGGTCTCCCGACCAGCCTGTGGCGTACTACGAGACTACGCACGGGCCGGTGGTTGGCTATGCGACGGTGGACGGGAAGCGGATCGCCATCGCCCTGCAGCGCTCGACGCGTGGTCGCGAGATATTGAGCTTCAGGCCCTTCTACGAGCTGAACACCGGCCGCGTCACCTCGGCCGAGCGTTTCCTGCAGACGATGAACGGCGTCGAGTTCAGCTTCAACTGGTTCTATGCGGACGACAGGGACATCGCGCTGTTCTCGAGCGGCCGCCTGCCGGTGCGTGCGCCAGGTACCGACCCGGCGCTGCCTACCATCGGCACGGGCGAGTACGACTGGCGCGGGTTCCTCCCCTTTGCGGGGCACGTGCGCGGCATCAACCCTCCTTCGGACGCGATCCTGAACTGGAACAACAAGCCGGCGGCGAACGTCGGCGCTGCCGACTCGAACTTCTCTTACGGCTCCGTGCAACGGAGTGCTCTCCTCGCGACCGAGATCGCAAAGCGGAAGAGGCACACGCTCGCGACCGTTACAGCCGCAATGAACAAGGCGGCGACGCAGGATCTGCGCGTGATACGCGTCTGGCCCGTCGTTCGCGCCGTGCTCCGTACCGGCGCCGCTCCCAGTGCCCGGGCCGAGGCCGCTGCCGGACTCCTCGACTCCTGGAGGGCGGCAGGGGGTAGCCGCCTCGACCGCGATCTCGACGGCAAAGTGGATGCCCCCGGGGCGGCGGTGATGGACAAGGCGTGGCCGAGTCTTGCGGACGCGGTGCTGACACCGGTTCTCGGGCCGCTCGCCGACCGGTTTGGCCGGTTGGTGCGGCGGAGTGCTGACGCCGATCCGAGCGGTAACGCATACGGTGGTGGTTGGTACGGCTACGTGGACAAGGACCTGCGGACGCTCTTGGGCCAAACCGTGAGGGGCCCGTACTCGCGCCGCTACTGCGGCGCGGGTGTCCTGCAGACCTGCCGCGAGGCGCTGTGGGCCGCGCTCGACGCTGCGGCGGCGCAGCTCGAGGCCACGCAGGGCCCCGCTCCCTCTGCCTGGCGCGCCGACGCGACCGCTGAGCGAATCCGCTTCACCTCCGGCGTGCTGCCAGACACCATGCGCTGGACGAACCGCCCCACCTTCCAACAGGTCATGTCCTTCTCGGGTCATCGCCCCAGGTAGCTAGGCTCCGAGGGCATGGCCGTGAAGCGCTACCTCATGGCGCCGGGGCCGACGCCGGTTCCGCCCGAGGTGCTCGCGGCCGGGGCCGAGCCCGTCCTCCACCATCGTGGGCCCGACTTCCGCGAGCTCATGCTGCGCTGCCTCGCACGCTTGCAGGAGGTCTGCCGGACGCAGAACGACGTCCTCCTCTACACGGCATCCGGCTCGGGTGCCTTCGAGTCGGCCGTCGTGAATCTCCTCTCGCCCGGTGAGCCCGTGCTCGCAGTCACGGCGGGCGAGTTCGGAGATCGCTGGGCTGCGCTGGCTGCGACATATGGCGCAGACGTGCATGAGCTCCGCTACGCGTGGGGCGAGACGCCCCGCCCCGAGGACGTTCGCGCGCGACTCGAAGACACCGGCGCGCAGGTCGTGTTCCTCGTCCACTCGGAGACCTCGACGGGCGTGGTCGCAGACGTCCAAGCGCTCGCTCAGGCAGCGCGGCAGGCGGGAGCGCTGACTGTCGTCGACGCTGTCTCGAGCGTCGGCGCCGTTCCGCTCGAGACCGACGCCTGGGGCCTCGACGTCGTCGTCGCCGGCTCGCAGAAAGCGCTCATGACTCCGCCCGGTCTCTCGCTCGTCACCGTCTCTTCGTCTGCATGGGAGCGAGCCGCGCGAACGACGACGCCGCGCTTCTACTTCGACTGGGCCAGGATGCGGGCTTCGCTCGAGACGGGTACGACGCCGTTCACGCCGGCCGTCTCTGTCGTCGTCGCCCTGGATACGGCGTTGGGTCTTCTCCTCGCGGAGGGGCTGGAGGCGGCGTACGCGCGGCACGCGGCGCTCGGCCGGGCCTGCCGAGAGGGGGCGAAGGCGATGGGGCTCGAGCTCTTCTCGCCCGACGAAGAGCGGTCGGCGATCGTCACTGCGATTCTCGCACCGAATGGAGTGGACGCGCGCGAGCTCGTTCTCGCGCTGCGCGACCGCTTCGGCATCACCGTCGCCGGCGGTCACGGCGAGCTGGCGCCGCGGATGTTCCGGATCGGCCACATCGGCTACTACGACGTTTTCGACATCACGACCGCGCTCGCGGCGGTCGAGTTCCTCCTCGTCGAGGCCGGGGCGGACGTCGAACGGGGGACGGCCGTGGTCCGGGCGCTCGAGGCGTACCGGGAGGCGGTTCGTGTCGAGTCCTGAGCCGGAGCGACCCCGAGTTCTCGTTCGGGAGCCGATCGCCGAGTCCGGCCTCGAGCACCTCCGCCGCCGCTTCGACGTCGTCGAGGACGCCGACTCGGATCTCGCCTCGATCATCGGCGGCTACGACGCGATCGTCGTCCGCTCGGCGACCACGCTCGACGCGGGCCTGATCGAGAGGGCCGTCCGACTCAAGGTCATCGGCCGCGCGGGCGTGGGCGTGGACAATGTCGACGTCGACGCGGCTACCAGGCGCGGAATCGTCGTCGCCAACGCTCCCGAGGCGACGGTGGTGTCGGCGGCGGAGCACACGATCGCGCTCCTGCTCGCGGTCGCCCGAAGCATCCCGCAGGCGCACGCCGCGCTGAAGGAAGGCGGCTGGGAGCGGTCCCGCTTCGCAGGAATCGAGCTGGCCGGGAAGACGCTGGGCATGCTCGGCCTCGGGCGGATCGGACGCCAGGTCGCACGGCGTGCGCTGGGCCTCGGGATGCGGGTCGTGGCCTACGACCCGTATGTCGCGCTGGAACGCTTCCGCGAGCTCGGGGTCGAGCCCGCCTCGACTCCGGAGGACGTGTTTACAGCAGCCGACCTGATCACGCTCCACCTTCCGTTGAACGCGCAGACACAAGGGCTCCTCGGGCAGGACGCCTTCGCGCGCATGCGCGACGGTGTCCGGATCGTGAACACGGCCCGCGGCGGGCTCGTCGACGAGGGTGCGCTGGTCGCCGCGATTCGCTCGGGCAAGGTCGCCGGAGCCGCGCTCGACGTGTTCGAGTCGGAGCCGTATGCGGGCCCGCTGCTCGGGCTGGAGCAGGTCATCGTCACGCCGCACCTCGCGGGTTCGACGACGGAGGCTCAGGACCGCGCAGGCCAGATCATCGCCGAGCAGGTGGCCGCGGCTCTCGACGGCGAGATCGTCCAGACCGCGGTGAACATCCCAGTCGTCGAGCAGGCTGATCTCGAGGTGCTCGGACCTTTCATCCCGCTCGCAGCGAAGCTCGGACGCCTTGTCGCCGCGCTCGTGGCGGGCAGGCCGCAGCGCATCGTCGTCGCCGCCCACGGGCCGCTTTCGGACTACGACACGCGCCTCCTCACGGTCGCAGCGCTCAACGGTGTGTTCCAGGATCGAGTCGACCAGGCCGTGAACTACGTGAACGCGCCGGTGATCGCCGCCGAGCGGGGGATCGAGGTCTCGGAGCAGCGCTTCGGCTCCTCCCAGCACTACACGAACCTGGTTCGTGTGGCGGTGACCGCGAACGGGGAGGAGGTCGAGGTCTCGGGGACGACCGTCGGTCCCGAGCCGCGGCTCTTCCTCGCTGGAGCGCTCGGCTTCGCGATCGACATCGAGCTCGCGCCGCGCATGGCCTTCCTCGTGTACGACGACGTTCCCGGCGTGATCGGCCGAGTGGGCACGATGTTCGGCGAAGCGGGTGTGAACATCGCGAACATGGCGGTCTCGCGGACGAAGGAAGGCGGGAAGGCGCTAATGGCGTTCTCCATCGACACGGACGCACCGCCGGATCTCCTCGAGCGCGTCACGAGCTCGGGCTTCGACGATGCACGCTTCATCACTCTCGGCTGAGTGCGTGAACGCACCGGTTTCCGGGTTGCGCGGCTTCGGCTGCGGAGCGCAGAACGGTAGGCTGCGCGTGTGGTAGCGGCCTGGCCGGAGCCCGTCGAGCGGGTGTCCTCTTTCCTCCGCGAGGCCGGAGCCGAGGCTCGGATCGAGGAGTTCTCCGACGGAACGCCGACAGCCGCAGACGCCGCAGCCGCGGTCGGATGCGGGCTCGACCAGATCGTCAAGTCCCTCGTCCTCCTCTGCGACGGCCGTCCCGTCGTCGCGCTCGTCCCCGGAGATCGACGCGGCGATCCGGAGAAGATCGCGCGTGCGGTCAAGACGGAGAGCGCACGCGTCGCCTCGCGCGACGAGGTGGAGACGGCCACGGGCTTCGCTCCCGGCGCGGTCGCTCCGTTCCCGCTTCCGGGGGTGGAGACCGTCCTCATGGAGCGGACGCTGCTTCGGCATGCGGTTGTGTGGGCAGGTGCGGGATCCCCGCGCCACATGGTCGGCCTGGCGCCGGCCGAGCTCGGCCGTCTGGCGCGTGCACGACCCGTGGACGTCGTCCAAGAAGGCGCCTACGATTTCGCTGGAGAAAAGGAGCGCTGACTCGATGCACGAGACCGACAAGATCTGGATGAACGGAGAGCTCGTCGACTGGGCCGACGCGAAGGTCCACGTCGCCACCCACGGCCTCAACTACGGCACGGGCGTCTTCGAGGGGATCCGTTGCTACGCCACCCCGAAGGGCCCGGCCGTCTTCCGCCTGCAGGACCATCTGAAGCGCCTCGAGAACTCGGCCAAGGTTCTGTACATGGACCTGCCGTACACGGTGGACGAGATCCGCGCGGCGACGCACGAGCTGATCGCCGTCAACGGGCTTCCTGCTTGCTACGTACGCCCGATGGCGTTCTATGGCTACGGAGAGCTCGCGGTCGGGACGACGGGCAACCCGGTGGACGTCGTGATCTTGAGCTTCCCGTGGGGCGCCTACCTCGGCGAGGAGGGTCAGCGCACCGGGATCACGACGAAGATCTCGAGCTGGGAGCGGGTCGGCCCCAACGTCATCCCACACGCGGCCAAGGCGACCGGGGTCTACCTGAACTCGATGCTCGCCACGACCGAGGTGCGCCGCGCCGGCTACGACGAGGCGATCATGCTCTCGAGCGACGGGTACATCGCCGACGGACCCGGGGAGAACATCTTCGTCGTGAAGAACGGTCGCCTGCTGACGCCGCCGCTCGCCATGTCGATCCTGCCCGGCATCACGCGCGACACGGTGATCCAGATCGCGCAGGACCTCGGGCACCCCGTGGAGGAGACGCTGCTCATCCGCACCGATCTCTACCTCGCGGACGAGATATTCATGGTCGGCACGGCCGCCGAAGTGACGCCGGTCCGCGCGGTGGACGACCGGGAGATCGGACTCGGCCCGGTGACGCTCGAGCTCCAGAAGGCGTATCTCGACACCGTCAACGGCCGCAGCGAGCGGTGGAGCCACTGGCTCGACGTCGTCGAGATGTCGCCGTCGCCTTCCCCGTCGTAGTGGCGTCGACGAGGCAGGTCCAGCTCTCCAAGCCGTGGCTGGACGAGCGGGAGGAGGAGCTCGTCACCGAGGTCCTCCGCTCCGGCCGGCTTTCCCTCGGGCCGACGATCGACCGCTTCGAGGAGATGCTCGCCGAGCGTGTAGGCGCGCCGTTCGCCGCCGCGGTCTCGAGTGGGACCGCCGGCCTCCACCTCCTCTGCATCGCTGCGGGGGTCGGCCCGGGCGACGAGATGATCACGTCGCCCTACTCGTTCGTCGCGTCCGCGAACTGCGCGATCTACGAGGGAGCGGCTCCTGTCTTCGCGGACGTCGACTCGCGCACGCTCAACCTCGACCCCGCCGCGGTCGAGGCCGCGGTGTCGGAACGGACGCGGGCGGTCGTCGCCGTCGACATCTACGGCTACCCGTGCGAGCTCGACGAGCTTCGCGCCGTCTGCGACCGGCACGGTCTCGTGCTGATCGAGGACGCCTGCGAGGCGCTCGGCGCCCGCTACCGTGGGGCGCCGGTCGGGTCCCACGGCCCCTCGGCAGTCTTCGCCTTCTACCCCAACAAGCAGATCACCACCGGGGAGGGAGGCGTTGTCACGACGCACTCCGAGGAGGAGTGGCGGATCCTTCGCAGCCTCCGGAATCAGGGTCGGGCGGACTCCGGCGGATGGCTCGAGCACGCCCGCCTCGGCTTCAACTACCGGCTCGACGACATTCGGGCTGCGATCGGCCTCGGCCAGCTGGAGAAGCTCGACGCGATCCTGGCCAGACGAGCCGAGGTTGCGGCGCGCTACGGGACCCTTCTCGGGGACGTCGAGGGGCTCGAGCTGCCGTGCGCGGATGACGTCGAGCATGAGCGGTCCTGGTTCGTCTACGTCGTCACACTCCCGGCCGGAAGCGACCGTGAGGCGGTCATCGATGCGCTCGCCGCCAGCGGCGTCCAGACAGCGCGCTATCTCCCTTGCATCCATCTCCAGGCGTACATGCAGGAGCGGTACGGCTTTCGCGTGGGGCTCTGTCCGGTCGCCGAGGCGATGAGCGCCCGCACGCTCGCCCTCCCCTTTCACGCGCGGCTCGACGAGGAGGACCAGGTGTACGTGGCGGAATCGCTTCGGGCTGCGCTGACTTCGTAGGGGCGAGATATATCTCGCCCCTACAGCCTGCGTCCGACCTCTCAGGGCGAGGCACTCGCGGTCTGGGCGCTATGGGGGATCGATACCGCGCTCGTCCTCGTCACCTACTCACGCCTTTCGACCGACGAGCTGTATCACGTGTCAAACGACGGGGTCGCGGGTGGGCTGAGTCGCGCCGCGGTTCTGCTCGATTTCCCGATCGCCCTCGTTGCGATCGCCGTGACCGTCGCCGCCGCGGCCGTCCTTCCGCGGCGAGTGTGGTGGATCGCCGGACCCGCGATAGCGCTCTCCGCCGTCGTCGCCTGGCCCGGGGTCGTCGAGCAGGCAGACCTGGACGCCAAGCCGGTGAACGTCGTGCCGGCGGCCGGAGTAGCCCTAGCGCTCGGGCTGACGGTTGCCGCAACCCGGCGCGTCGGCGCAGGATTCGCCTCGCGGCAGCCCGGCGATCCCGCGCGGCTTGCCGTCGCAGTCGTGACGCTGCTCGTCTCGCTGCCCTGGCTTGCGGCCGAGCTAGGCTTCTTCCTCCAAGGCGGCGTCTTCCTCACTGAGCCCCTGTACAGGGAGAAGAGCGGAGAGGTGCTCCCGGCGGTGCACCTCGGACACCACCACGGCCTCGACGGTGCCCTGCTCCTGTTGAGTGCGCTTCTCCTCTCTCGCATGCGCCCACCGAAGTACGGAGTCGCTTACACAGTCCTCGTCGGGTCGATGGCCGCCTACGGCGCGATCAACTGCGTGCAGGACACGTGGCACGAGCAACTCGTCAAGCGTGGGTGGCTGGAGTGGGACATACCGAGCGCGCTTGTCCCGCGGGCACACTGGATCTGGCTGGTCACACTCGCCCTCGCGGTCGTCTTCACGCTCGCGTTGCGGCGCGAGCAACGCTTCTCCCCCCGTACTTCGTGACCGTCCCGAATCGCATACTGTCCGATACATGACGGCGGCGAAGATGATCTTCCTCGGCTTCGGGAAGTACGCGCGCGCCGACAAGATCTACGCGCTCGAGCCGATCACCGGCGAGGAGCGCGGGCACGGCCGGCGCACGCTCGTCTGGGTCGACGGCATCGCCGAGCCGATCGTCGCCTCGCGCACCGAGCAGACCATCCTCGAGGACATGACCGACGCGAGCGCCGTCGTCGCCGACGTACGTCGCGGCCGCCGTG
>Ga0209751_10005819_pt1 | contig 11546 bp, 8 predicted proteins | sample RifCSP13_1_FD_184019 | JGI IMG/M metagenome (GOLD analysis project Ga0209751, IMG submission 184019) | Soil microbial communities from Rifle, Colorado - Rifle CSP2_sed 13_1 (SPAdes) (version 2) | ecosystem: Environmental > Terrestrial > Deep subsurface > Rock core/Sediment | place: Rifle...
CATAATAATATACGTATAAGGAAGCGCTTTCGGCGAAGAACAGGAACGCATAAGCCAGCATTGACTTGCTGAAAAGGCTTGCCATGTATTTGAACAGATCGGGATAAAATACGAGGAGTGTAAATGTCAGCAGCCCGCCCATTATGGCGGTGATAGAGTATGCAGCCATGCTGACCTTGATGAACTCATACGCCATGTCGTCGTATCGTTGGTCCTTGGTAGCCATACCAATAGCCTCTATTATAAGAACAAAGATAGGTACTGCAAGGACGAATGCTGCAAACCAGAGATGTAATTGGGCAACTATCCAAACCAGAATCCTGGGGTTAAAGCCTCCTATCTGAGGATAATCGGCCGAAGTCAATTTTGGCGCAGGAGGATATGCAGCTTTCTTTTCGCCCTCTTTAACTGCCTCAGCAGGCGCACCCTCTGACTTTACCGCCCCTTCAGGACTGGCGGTACTGGCAAAAACAGGTAACGAGGTGAAGGTGAAACCACCCGCAAATAAAACAGATAATAGCAGAGTCAGACAAGTTAATCTCTTAAATCCAGAAAAAAAACTCATACACACACCTCTTAAATAGAATTTTTTGTTTTTATACCAAGTTGCCTTCAAATATCTACTTTTAAGATTAATGAAAGCTTAATTTGGTATTACTTGTGATATATCAGTGATAGTCCCTGGAGCTTCATCAACCCTGCATCGAACAAGAGGAAAAAAATAACACTTACCACAAGAGCTACTGCAAACGTCCCATAAAAAGATTTCATCATATCCTCCTTATTGTAATCATAAAAACCAGATGAAAAAAGCCAGCATTGCGACTGATACCGAAATGAATAATATCGGCCCTGCCCATCCCGCATTTGATTCTGTTTGTCCCTGCATATCTCACCTCATTTATTAAAATAAATTAATCAGCTACCTACTTGACACCATTTAGTTATATGATATCTTGATTCAATGTTTAAAAAAGAAAACATACATGGAATAGTAATTTTTATTGGTCTTGCCGTTAACATCCTGGTGATAGTGTCTTTACTGATTTATTATTTCACCCATTGAGTTCACAAGCTCACCAGTAATGGCAACGATAAATATCAATTTCTCTTTAGACTGTCAAGTTTTTTTTTGAGAGGGTGAAAGTTTTTCCTAAAAAGCTTAATGACGCAGCAACGACCCATCTGTTCCCAAAAGGTAGCGCTTGTTACTCCCTGAATTAATTACATAAATCCAAAAAAGCTTGAATAGCTGTTACTGAAAGGTAACGCGATACCTATTCCAGCGATTACATCCCATAGATCCCTGACCACTCAAAAAAAAGTGTATATAGTAAACAAAATCAACTTGTTCCCGCTGTTGAAGTAGATTCCAAAAAAACCGTTGGCATACCATTTGCTTATAACCACGGGCTTGATAAAGTCCTTTTGGCACGTGCGGCAAAAAATACCTGTAAATTACCAAATCTTATTTTAAATTAAGGAGGCGATAGTGGCGGGGTTTAAAGCTTTTTTGAAGTCTGGGCATCCAGGTACTCTTTTCGCATCATTTCTATATTTTGACTTTTGCTTCGCAATATGGGTCTTAAATGGCGCAATGGCGCCTTTTATAAGCGAATCTTTCCACTTGACCCCTGCCCAGAAGGGATTCATGATCTCAGTGCCGATAATGTCCGGCGCTCTCATGCGTTTTCCACTGGGAGTCCTGGCGCAGTATATAGGGAGAAAGAGCGCTGCGATGCTGGAGATGGGTCTGATATCCCTTGCCCTTGCTTACGGTTATTTCTTCGTTGACACATATTCTGAAGTATTGAACATGGGAGTTCTCCTCGGCATAGCAGGGGCGAGCTTCGGGGTGGCATTGTCCCTCGGCTCCGGTTGGTTCCCTCCAGAGAAAAAGGGACTGGCTATGGGGATAGCTGGAGCAGGGAACAGCGGCACAGTCCTTGCTGTTTTATTTGCTCCTCCATTAGCACAAGCTTACGGCTGGTCAACTGTATATGGTCTCGCTGCATTCACGATGTTGCTGCCAATGGTTGTAATGATGGTATTTGCAAAGGAGCCACCTGATAAAGAGCACCATACTCTCAAGGAGCTCTTAAAATGTCTGGTGGAGAAAGATGGATGGGCTTTCAACGCCATGTATGTAATAACCTTTGGCGGGTTCATCGGTCTTTCCAACTTCCTTCCTACATTCTTTCACGATCAGTTTGGGGTGACAAAAATTCAGGCCGGTCAGTTGACCATGCTGGCTGCCTTAATGGGAAGCGGAATTAGAGTAGTAGGAGGATATATATCTGACAGATGGGGCGGCGTAAATACCTTGACCTTGGTATACGTTGTGGTTATTGCGCTTATGGTAGTTATTAGTTTCGGACCCTCACTTACTGCCACTACTATCCTGTTTATGCTTATCTTTGGCTTCCTCGGTATGGGCAACGGGGCAGTGTTCCAACTGGTGCCGCTACGGTGGCCAACTACTACTGCTGTCACAGGAAGCATGATAGGGGAAATAGGGGCCCTTGGAGGCGGTTTTATTCCAAATGCAATGGGAATGTCAAAGCAGTATGCGGGAACCTTCCAGTGGGGTTTTATTGCATTTGCTGTTTTGGCAGGGTTCGTGTTGTTTTGGATGAAGTTTGAGCAGAAGAAGTGGGAGCAGAAGTGGATAGAAAAGGGTGGTAGGGCGAAAGTGCGCGGATAAAAAGGCGCATGTCTTCATCTGCTAAAAAACCAATTATGGGGGAACAGACATAATGAGTTACAAGAATATTATTTGCCCAGTTGATGGGTCCGAATTGGGTGATAAGGCTTTGGAAGAGGCTGTTTATTTAACCAAGATTTCAGGAGCTAAACTGACACTCTTATATGTTTCGGAGCAGGCATATAAAGCGGTACTTATATCGGACTCCAAGGAGTGGGATGCTATTCGCGAGGGATGGAGAGCTGAAGGAACGGAGATTTTGCTGAAGGAAAAGGCTAAGGTTGAGGCAAATGGTGTAAAAGATGTACAGATTGTGTTAAGAGATGGCGAAGTTTCAAATGAGGTAATATCGGAGACTTTGGAGAAAGGTGCTGACCTTATAGTTATGGCCAGCCATCGCTATTCTCCGGTTGGAAAGCTCTTTCATGGAAGCATTATAGATCGGGTTACTAAAAGATCGCCTTGCCCTGTTTTATGGGTCTTTAAATAGAGCTTTCTGATAAGGAAATGTTTTATTTATTTGACGCCCCGAAATAAAGATTGACAAGTGTTTTAGGGTCATGTAAAAGGTTATACGATTTTCAAAAAAATCTATCAAAGGAGGTGCAAGGTTATGGTGGTGAGTGGGTATCAGGGTTTATGTAAGAAAGGTTTTAAAGCTTTACTGGCAGTACCTCTTGTAGCTGGAATGGTGATGTTTCCGGTTGCCGTTAAGGCTCAACAGGCTGCTACAGAGCAACCGACTACTGCAGTCGAGGCTTCAGTGCCGCAGGCGGAGGCTGTTGCAGAAGCAGCCCCAGTAGAAGCTGGCGATGCAAATGTCGGCAGGGCTTTGTTCACAGGGGAGACGAGATTTGCCAATGCAGGTCCAGCATGCATGTCTTGTCACAGCGCCGGAGTTGGAGCGTTAGACGGCGGCAACCTCGGTCCAAACCTCACAAAGGCGTATGTTGATGAGTCCAAGAACCCCCTCCTCAGTACCGCATGGGTAAACGGAGGCGGAAGCCCAACAATGGGTCCAATTTTCGCGGCAAAGAATATCACCGAGGCCGAGATGGAGAATTTGAGGGCTTTCCTTAAGGCTCAGGGAGCGAACGACGTAGCTCCGTCGCAGTCCGCGACCTTTGCCGGTATCGGCATAATCGGATTTGTGGCAATACTTATCCTCTTTACCATTATTTGGAGCGGAAGGTATAGCAAAAGAACAAAGAATACTGCCCATGATGCTTTGTGGAGAAATTACGGTGGAAAGGGAGGGATATAACTAATGGCTACATGGATACAAGACGAGATTAGTCCAAGTAAAAGAGGTTGGGAAGAGTTTTACAGGAACCGCTGGCAGTATGATAAGACTGTACGGAGTACACACGGAAACAACTGTACAGGTGGATGCAGCTGGATGGTGTATGTAAAGGACGGTATCATCACCTGGGAACTTCAGGCCATTGATTACCCTTTATTAGAGTCCAGCGTGCCACCGTATGAGCCAAGAGGATGTCAGAGGGGTATTTCGGCTTCCTGGTATGTTTATAGCCCTGTTAGAATTAAGTATCCATATGTTCGCGGCACTCTTATCGACGCATGGAAAGAGGCTAAAACAAAGCATTCCGATCCTGTTGATGCATGGGCAAGCATTGTTGAGAACGCTGAGTTAAGCAAGAAGGTAAAGTGGTCCAGAGGAAAGGGCGGATTCCGAAGGTTTGATTGGGATACTGCAGGCGAGATTATAACCGCTGCGCAGGTTTATACAATCAAGAAATACGGACCGGACAGGAACATAAGCTTTTCGCCTATTCCGGCTATGTCGCAAATAAGTTATGCGTCAGGCGCACGTTATCATCAGATGATTGGCGGCGTTAGCATGAGCTTTTATGATTACTATACCGACCTTCCAAGCGCGCATCCAGAGGTATGGGGTGAACAGACCGACGTATCAGAGAGCGCGGACTGGTATCATTCAGGCTATGTCGTTGTAACGGGTGCAACCCCGAACAGGACGAGGACACCGGACGCGCATTTCATTTCTGAGCTCAGACATGGTGGAGCCAAGCTCGTTGTTATGACTCCAGATTTTTCTGAGACCGCAAAATATGCAGACCTGTGGGTTCCTGTAAAACCAGGTTCAGACGGTGCCATCTGGATGGCTATCAACCATGTCATACTTAAGGAATTTTATGTAGACAGGCAGGTTCCGTATTTTGTCGACTATTCAAAGAACTATACAGATCTTCCTCACCTGATTAAGCTCAGAAAGACTAAGAACGGGCTTGAGATGGGAAGGTTCCTCATCGCTAAGGACCTTAAGGACTATGCAGATACTGACAACAATGAGTGGAAGTATGCTATGTGGGACGCCAAGGCAAACAAGGCGAGGATTACGTACGGCGGGATTGGTTACAGGTGGGCAAAGGAAAAGGACAGTCACGGTAAGTGGAACACCCTTATCAAGGACGGGAAGACCAATGAGACCTTTGATCCTTCTCTGTCAATCCTTGACATTAAGGATGAAGCCGTTGAGTGCGCCTTTTATGAGCTCGATTCGGGTGAGGTATACAAGAGGCAGGTCCCTGTTAAGTATATAGAGACAGCTACAGAGGGCAGAATACCTGTCACTACGGTGTTTGATATGCAGATGTCGCATGTTGGTGTTGCTCGTAAAGGCCTTACAGGCGACTTTGCTAAGAACTACGATGATGACACGGCCTTCTCTCCTGCATGGCAGGAAAAGTATACAGGTATTGGCCGCGCAACGATTATCCAGATAGCCAGGGAGTTTGCATCTAACGCCGAAGTTACAAAGGGCCGCTCCATGATACTTAGCGGCTCCAGCTCTAACCATTACTACCATTCAGACCTTATTTACAGAGACTTCATAGGGGCGCTGATGCTCTGCGGATGCATCGGCAGGAACGGCGGCGGACAGAACCATTACGTTGGACAGGAAAAACTTGCCTGCTTTGACGCATGGGGGCAGGTTGCCCTGGGCCTCGACTGGCAGAGACCTCCAAGGCTCCAGAATACACCGAGCTTCTGGTATGTTCATACACAGATGTTTAAGTTTGACGATAAGCTGACTGAATACGCAGTAATGCCCGATAAGAGCAAGGTTACCTATGAGCATTGCGCCGATTGGCAGGTCAGGGCCGTCAGGATTGGAGGTCTTCCGTGGTATGGCCAATGGAACAAGAGTTCCCTTGTGGTGGCGGAAGATGCCATGAAGGCAGGAGCAAAGACGGACGCCGAAATAGTTGACTATACAGCAAAGCAAATCAAAAGCGGAGCGCTTCAGTTTGGCGTCGAGGATCCTGATGCGCCTGAAAACTGGCCCAGGGTCTGGATGATATGGCGTGGTAACGCCCTTGGCTCCAGCGCAAGGGGTCAGGAATATTTCCTGAAGTTCCTCCTTGGCACCCACAACAATCTGGACTGCGAAGAGGTGGCAAAACCTTCCATAAAGGAGATGAAGTACAGGGAGTCGCCACTTGGGAAACTTGATCTCATAGTAGACCTGAATATGCGTATGAACACGACTCCGACTTACAGCGACATAGTGCTTCCTGCTGCACACTGGTATGAGAAGGAAGACATAAACACGACTGACCTGCATACGTTTATTCACCCGATGGGTGCGGCGGTTGCGCCAAACTGGGAGGCAAAGAGTGACTGGGATGCATTTGCATTCATCGCGAAGAAGTTCTCTAAGCTCGCAGAAAAGCACTTGTCGAAGCCTATGAAGGATGTTGTAATGACTCCGCTCATGCACGATACTCCCGGCGAGATAACACAGCCGGCGATACCGGAAGTCAAGGACTGGAAGAAGGGAGATTGCGATTTTATCCCTGGGCAGACAGGACCAAATTTAACCGTCGTCACAAGAGATTTCCCGAATACATATAACAAATACTCGTCGTTCGGCCCTCTCATGAAGACCAAGTATGGGTTCCACGGAATCATGCTTAACGGTAAGCCGTTCTATGACGAGTATATGAGCAACCCACATGTTGATAAGGTTGAATGGGGCGGTGAGAAGTACATCTCTCTGCAGACAGCTAAGGAGGCCGCAAACATCGTCATGTTCTTCTCAAACGTTACTAACGGCGAGGCGAACTACCAGGCCTGGCAGGAGGAGGAACATCACTCAGGACTGCATGGCGACACATACAAGGAGGCTAAGGAGTCGGTTAAGAAGATATTCGGCCATGACCCGTCTAAGGTATGGACCTTGAAGCACGTCGACTTGCAGCCACTGGCAATGAATACTGTGGATACGGAATATCACGGTCTTGCCGAGGAGATAGGTGGGCCGGACAGGAATTTCCGCACCAACTATGACGATATCGTACAGCAGCCGAGAAGGTACCTGAACAGCCCGCTCTGGACTGGGGATACAAGATATGGGAGGACGTACAACGCGTACACCAACCAGATAGATTTCAGGCTGCCATGGAGGACACTGACAGGAAGGCAGCACTATTATCTTGATCATCCTACATTCCTTGAATTTGGTGAGGCCCTGCCCACACACAAATACAAGCTTGATCCGAGCAAGATGAACGAGCTTAAGAGGAGCGATAGGACTGGAGCTCTCCACCTAAATTACATTACCCCTCACGGTAAGTGGCAGATTCATTCCACTCACTATGACAACCTGAGGATGCTGACTCTTTCCCGCGGAGGAAACTGTGTATGGGTCAACGACAGGGATGCTGCAAGTATAGGGATCAAGGACAACGACTGGGTGGAAGCATATAACGACAACGGAGTCTATGTGGCCCGCGCTGTTGTCAGCGCCAGGATCCCAACCGGCACACTGTTCGCCTATCACTCTCAGGAGAGGACAATCAACGTTCCTAAGGCTCAGACCAGAAACAAGATCAGGGGCGGGTACCACAACAGCCTTCCGAGACAGAGGCTGAAGATGCCGACACTGAGCGTCGCCGGATACGGACAGTTCTCGTATGGATTCAACTCATGGGGACCGATTCCAATTATCAGGGATACGACTGTCTTGCTTAGAAAAATGAAGAATCAGGAGGTGGAGTGGTAATGGATATCAGAGCCCAACTATCAATGAGTTTCAATCTGGACAAGTGCATAGGGTGTCATACATGCAGTGTCTCGTGCAAGAACGTCTGGACCAGCCGCCAAGGCGCGGAGTATATGTGGTGGAATAATGTGGAGACCAAGCCAGGTGCGGGATATCCACTGACTTGGGAGGACCAGGAGAGATACAGGGGCGGATGGGAGGTTGCTAACGGAACGCTCCGGTTAAAGCTTATAAAGGACAACAAGTTAAGGACTCTGGCGAGCATTTTCTTTCAGCCAAATCTGCCGACTATTGATGACTACTATGAGCCTTTTACGTATGATTACCAGAACCTGTTCAATGCACCAGCAAGCGATCATCAGCCGGTTGCAAGGCCGAAGTCGTTGATCACCGGTGAGTTTATGGAGAAGATAGTCTTAGGTCCGAACTGGGACGACGACTTGGGCGGATCGCCTCTTTATGCCACAAACGACCCGAACCTGAAGAACTTATCGGATTCACAAAAGGAATGTCTGACAAAGTTCCATAAGCTCTTTATGTTCTATGTGCCGAGGATATGCAACCATTGCCTTAATCCGGCGTGCGTAGCAGCGTGTCCGTCCGGTGCAATATACAAGAGAGGGGAGGATGGCATAGTCCTTATTGATCAGAATACCTGCCGAGCATGGAGGTTCTGCATAAGCGCTTGTCCGTATAAAAAACCTTTCTATAACTGGGCGACAGGCAAGTCGGAAAAGTGCATCTTCTGTTATCCAAGGACTGAGACAGGTCAGGCTAACGCTTGCGGGCATGCCTGCACCGGAAGGATCAGAACTGTAGGGGCCTTGTTCTATGACGCAGAAAGAATAGAGGAGACGGCTAAGCTTTCTGATGACAAGATAGTCGAAGGACTGAGGAATATAGTGTTAGACCCTAATGACCCGAAGGTCATCGAGGCAGCTAGAAATGCCGGTATCGAGGATAACTGGATAGCCGCTGCACAGAGTTCTCCGGCTTACAATCTATTCAAGAAGTGGAGACTGTCGTTGCCAAGCCACCCTGAATTCAGGACGCTCGCAATGAACTTCTATATTCCGCCACTATCTCCGATACTCCATCAGGTTAAGGCCGACAAGGGTGGACTATTTGACCCTGAGACAGATGGTTTCTTCACTGAGTTGGATAATATGAGGGTCCCGATAAAGTATCTGGCGAATCTGTTTACCGCAGGTAATGAGAGCCTGATCGTTGAGTCCTTGAAGAAGCAGATGGCCGTCAGGATGTGGGCGCGTATGAAGCGTGTTGGCGACATCAGTGAAAGTGAAGTGAAGAGCGCACTATCTGCCGTCGGTTTGACTGAGAAGGATGCAGCAGATATTTTAAGAATCAATACGATTGCAACGTTTAAGGAGAGGTTCGTAATTCCTGAGACGCATCGCGAGAGTAAGAGTACTATAGATCCAAGGACTATGTATGAGAAGAGGGGATCTATAGGATTTGGATTTAAGAAGCAGGAAATAATCGGGAGGCAGTGGTAATAATTGATGGTTGAGGTTGAGGTTAGTAACTTATACACGTGCCTGGGACAATCCCTGAGATTTCCGCATAATGATATATTGCCTCATGTAAACGAGAGCATAGAAATCCTTGAGAAGGGGCATTATCCGGAGGAAATTTTAAAGGAGCTCAGGTCATTTAAGAAAGACGTCGAAAGGTTGACGCTTGATGAACTTCAGGAGTTATACTCTTATACCTTTGAGTTTACGTCGGAAACTACACTGGATATGGGTTGGTATAGCCATGAGGGGTTTAAGCGAGCACAGAACTTGCTTACCATCAAGTCAATGTATAGAGATCAGGGGTTCCCCTTTGATGAAGTTGCCAAAGGGGAACTTCCCGATAATCTGGCAGTAATTCTGTTTTTTATCGGTCATCTAAAAAATGAGGAGCTTAAAAGGAATTTTGTGAAGACGTATGTGATCATGTCGATGGAGAAGCTGCACAGAAATTTTCAAACCAAGAAGAACGCCTATAAGCACCTGATCAATGCTGTTTATAGAGTATTAGACAAAGACATTAAAGACATTAAGGAGGTAAGCTGATGGACAAATTGTTGTTTGGCGCGTTGCCGTATGTGCTCCTTGCGGTTGGAATAGTAGGGGCGATCTATAGGTATAATTCAAACAGATTTACATGGTCATCCCAATCTTCACAGTTTCTTGAAAACAGGACACTGTTTTTTGGGTCATTTCCGTGGCATTATGGGATAATGACGATACTCTTAGCTCACTTTGTAGGTTTTCTGATTCCAAGCAGCGTTCTTGCATGGAACAGCGTTCCTGTCAGGCTTTATATCTTTGAAGCTTCAGGACTTGCGCTCGGATTTCTTGCGCTGTTTGGCCTCTTAGCACTTACGTATAGGAGACTCACCAACAGCAGGGCAAAGGCTGTAACTTCCGGGTGGGATGTATTTTTACTGATTGTGCTTATAATTCAGGTTGTGACTGGGCTGGCAAATGCATTGCTTTACAGATGGGGCTCAAATTGGTACGCAGCTTCTGCCGCTCCTTGGATGTGGTCAGTTATCAAGCTGAATCCTGAAGTGGATTATGTGGCCAATCTGCCGCTCTTTACCAAGGTACATATCTTTAATGCAATGCTTATAGTACTTCTGATACCGTTTACGAGATTAGCGCACTTATTTACAATTAACATCTATAAGTATCTGGTTAGGCCTTATCAAGTCGTCAGGTGGTATGGTCGGGATCCAAAGACTGAAAATATAATTCAGTACAAATAAGACAAAAAAAGGCGGGCGTAACGCCCGCCTTTTTTTTGTATAATAACCTTTGACTATATTATAAATTTAACTAAAGGAGCAAAATAATGTCTTGGTTAAAAAGATGGGAACCTGAAGATGCACAATTTTGGAAACAGGAGGGGAGTGGGCGAGCCTGGGGGACGCTCAGCGTAACCACGTTCAGCCTAATTGCCTCATTTGCCACTTGGTTTGTCATGAGCGCCGTCGTTGTCCGACTGCCCCAGATAGGCTTTAAATTCGATACTATGCAGTTGTTCTGGCTTGCTGCTATGCCGGGTCTTTCGGCAGGCGCGATGCGAACAGTGCATACATTTTTAATACCGATCTTCGGTACAAGGATGACGATAACCGTAGCAACATTTATTAAACTCATACCTATGATATGGTTAGGTTACGCGGTGCAAAACCCTGAAACCCCTTACATGCATTTCCTTATGATATCATTCCTATGCGGCTTTGGAGGCGGAGACTTTTCTTCATACATGCCTTCAACAAGTACCTTCTTCCCAAAGAGGCTTCAAGGGACTGCAATGGGATTGCAGGCAGGTATTGGTAATTTCGGCGTGAGCATTGTGCAGTTTGTAACACCTTGGATCATAGGCTTTGCTGTAGTCGCGGCAGCTGGACCATCTCAGGTCATGACAAAGGCCACACCTGTATTTGATGTTAAGATAACTAAAGAGGCAGGTGTTATCAAGGACGTGATCGTGGTTGGAAAGCTTGCTGGAGCCATGACTGTTGTGAAAAATGAGGCCGGTTTAGTTCAGGACGTTATAATTGCCGAGACCGATGCTACAAAAGGGATGAAGACAGATGTCAAGAAAAATGCTGATGGAATTGTCACCGATTTAACGGTCAAGAAGATCATAAAGAAGGACATATGGCTTCAGAACGCCGCCTTATGGTATGTTCCCTACCTTCTGATCGCCGGCATAATCTGTGGGGTCTACCTGAGGAGCATTCCTATGAAGAAGCCCTCATTTGGCAAGATGATT
>Ga0209751_10005821_pt1 | contig 11542 bp, 10 predicted proteins | sample RifCSP13_1_FD_184019 | JGI IMG/M metagenome (GOLD analysis project Ga0209751, IMG submission 184019) | Soil microbial communities from Rifle, Colorado - Rifle CSP2_sed 13_1 (SPAdes) (version 2) | ecosystem: Environmental > Terrestrial > Deep subsurface > Rock core/Sediment | place: Rifle...
ATCGTGAGTGCCGTAATTCCGATTATGGAAGCATATGTTATGAGTTTGCGCATGTTATAATCTCCTGAGTTAATATTTTGCAAGAACAATGCCATACGCCGGGCAGAGATTTTTATTTTTAAGTACTTGTTTTTAAAAGACTTTTGCAAGGCCTTCGAGCCCGCCTTCCCGCCCATGACTTGCCCCGGTGTTAGAAATTCCGAAAACCCTCCTGCAGAAACGATGAGGGCAAGGCCGATTACTTGAAAAAAATGCGTAAATCCGATAAGTTAGAGCGTAAGGCGCTATGGTGTAAGAAATCCAAACACCAGTATCTTTCACAGGTAAACGCTCTTGAATTTTTTAACTTGTTGAAATACCATCATTTTTGAGAAAATAGCGTCACGGGCCAGTTGGTTTTCTTTACACTTTTGCATTCCCATTGACCCATCAAATAATTGGAGAAACCGTTCAGAATTCCGATATATCCTTATATGGCCTCAGGGGGATCGATGGAAGTAGTAAAAATAAACGGAGCTTGCAAGACTTTCCGGGTAGACAGGAACGAGGTCAAAGCCCTCAACGGGATAGACCTCTCAATAAATGCCGGAGAATTTCTCGCCATCGTCGGTCCATCGGGCAGCGGCAAGTCCACCTTGCTTAACCTCATCGGATGCATAGAGAGGCCTACTTCAGGGACCATCCTGTTCGAAGGCTCTGACGTGACCCGCCTCTCAGAGGACGAACTGGCGGAAATCCGTTCTGCGAAGCTCGGGTTTATCTTTCAGACCTTCAATCTGCTTCCTGTGCTAACGGTCAGGGAAAATGTCGAGTATCCGCTTCACCTGAGGAAGACGGCAAAGGACGAAAGGGACAAAAAGACTCTCGCCATTCTCAAGGAGGTCGGCCTCGAGGCGCACGCCAGCCATAAGCCTTCTGAGCTGAGCGGAGGGCAGCGGCAGAGGGTGGCCATAGCCAGGGCGCTTGTCGGCGCTCCTTCGATCGTCCTGGCCGACGAACCCACGGCAAACCTCGATTTAAAGACAGGCGAGGACATCCTGAAGCTCATGAAAGAGCTCAACAGGAAGCACCGCACCACTTTCGTATTCTCGACTCATGACCCGAAGATAATGAAGCTCGCGGACAGGATAGTGGAGCTCAGGGACGGGGAGATAGCGGGCAAACAATGTACCTGAGGCTGGCGTTTAGAAACATATTCAGGAACAGGCTCCGCTCGCTCATTACGCTTGCGGCCATAGCGTTCGGCTGCATTTCGCTCACCATAGCCGGCGGGTTCATAGAGGATACCTTTGACCAGATGAGGGAGAGCTACATAAGGAGCTTTCTCGGACACATGCAGATATCGAAGGTGGGCTACTTCGAAAAGGGCGCTGCCCGGCCTTTCGATTATATGATAGACGAGCCTGAGAAGGCGCTCGGCGCCATAAGGTCCAACCCGAGCGTGGCTTCAGCCACGCCGAGGATAGAGTTTTCAGGCCTCCTCAGCACCGGAGATACCACGATCTCACTTATTGCCCAGGGCGTAAACCCGAAGTGGGAGAACGAGATCTCTACCTTTGTGGAGATCGATGCCGGCGAGAACCTCTCGGAAGGGGACGCGTACTCGATAGTGCTTGGCAAGGGGCTGGCGGAGGCGCTCGCCGCAAAGCCGGGCGACCCGCTTATACTTGTCGCAAATACACGTAGCGGGGCAATAAACGCCCTCGACGTCGAGGCCAAGGGCGTCTTCCATACAAGCTCAAAGGCCTTTGACGACAGGTCCATACGGATACCAATAGACACGGCGCAGAAACTGCTTCAGACAAAGGACATCCAGACAATAGCGGTGCTCCTCGACGACACAGGCAAGACCGACCTGGTAAAAGGCGAGCTGGAGACGGCCTTTGCCCACAACGGCCTTGATCTCGAGATAAAGCCCTGGTACGAGATGGCGGACTTCTATACCAAGACCGTCGACCTTTACAGGAGGCAGTTCTTTGTCCTCAAGCTCATAATAGGCATCGTGGTAGTCTTAAGCGTATTCAACACCATGAACATGTCCATACTCGAGCGCGTGGGAGAGATAGGGACCCTGATGGCCCTTGGCACAAAGAGGATGGGCGTGATATCGCTTTTCCTGCTCGAAGGGCTCATCCTCGGCGTCATCGGAGGCATAATAGGGCTTGTTGGGGGCTACCTCCTTGCCTCGCTTATATCCTGGGTGGGCATACCGATGCCGCCCCCTCCCGGCGCGACCATATACTGGACCGCAAAGATAAAGATAGTCCCTTCGGTATTGGCCTTCAACTTCGGCTTGGCTGTGATTGCTTCCGTAGTCTCGTCGTGCTACCCTGCCCTCAAGGCCTCAAGGCTTGAAATAGCCGATGCGTTAAGACATAATATCTGAGAGATGCCTGTGAAATCGCAAATAAAGATCATCTCGTTTCTTTTCTCAATCCTCGTTCTCTTCCCGGTCTTTTCGCTGGCGGCCGTCAACAGCGCCGATGAAATAGTCTCAAAGGCCGACGAAGTCCGAAGCCCGCAGCTCGACTACACCGTCGACGTAAAAGTGACCAGCGTAAACCCCGAAGGCACGCAGAGGTCCTCCGCCTACGAGGTGCTCGTAAAGGGCAAGGAGAAGACCATCATAAAGACGCTCTCTCCGGAAGCTGACAGGGGAAGGACCCTTCTCATGCTCGGCAAGGACCTCTGGGCGTTTCTTCCCGATGTCTCCAAGCCAATAAGGATATCCCTTCAGCAGCGACTCCTGGGCGAGGTCGCCAACGGCGACATAGCCAGGGCCAACTTTTCCGGCGATTACACGGCTAAGCTCCTCCGTACCGAAAAGATAGACGGCCAGGAATACCATGTCCTGGAGCTGACCGCGATATCCGACGAAGTGACATACAACAAGGTGGTCTACTGGGTAAGGAAGGACAACCTCAACCCGTTCAAGGCCGAGTTCCACGCGGTCTCCGGGAGGCTCCTCAAGACCTGCTCGTATGAAGACTACAGGGTCCTTGCCGGGAAGAAGAGACCCTCGAGGCTCGTCCTGACGGACCCGCTCGTAAAAGGACGCATGTCTATTATCCGGTACGAGAACATGAAGGCACAGGACCTGCCGGACAAGTTCTTCACGAAAGACCATATGAAGAAGCTCAAATACTAAATGATGCGCTGGCTTCGACCCGGACTCATTCTATTTTTTATAGCGCTGTTCATGCCTGCCCATGCTTCGGGAGGCCCTTCTGCATCCAACCTGAAACGAACCGCGACAGTCGAGATAACGGGCGTCGAGGCCCTGACCGGAGAGAGCGGCACCTCCGTGGAAATAAGGCTCTCCGGAAGACCCGATTACAGCATAAGGTCCCAGATAAGCATCTCCGCCATTCACATCGAGTTCAAGAACGCCGCGCTCTCGCCCAAAGTCCCGAAACGCACCGAGGTATCAGACGGCAGGGTCGTCGATATTTCGGCTTCAGAGACCGGGAAGGGCCGCGCCAAAATAACCGTCAGGACATACCCCGGGATGAACTACAAGGTCCTCTCTGACGGCGCGGGTTCCGTAATAACCATCGATGTCGAGCCCCCCCCGGCGCTCTACAAATCAGAGCCGTCTTCTCCGAAGGCGCCGGGCTACTCCATTGACCTCAGGGGCTTTATCAAGCACGAGACAGCGTACAGGATAGCCGAGCCCCAGGATTTTACAAAGATCAGGAATACCTTTTACCTGGCCTCTACCGGAACGCTTTCAGAGCATGTAAGCTACAAGGCGAGCGCCAGGGCTCTCTATGACGCGGTCTTCGACCTTACGGACAACTACCCGCAGGCAGTAGAAGACGACCAGGAGTCCGAGGCTGACCTGAGGGAGACGTACCTCGACATTTCAGCAGGCGACTGGGACTTAAGACTCGGTAAACAGAATATCGTCTGGGGCGAGGCAGTGGGCCTCTTTTTCGCCGACGTGGTCAACGCCAAGGACTTGAGAGAATTCGTGCTGCCGGACTTCGATTTCATAAGGATACCGCAGTGGGCGGCGGACATGGAATATACGAAAGAGGCATTCCATCTTGAGCTTGTCTGGATACCTGTGCCTGAAGTCAACAAGATAGGCGTCGCAGGCTCTGAATTCCCTATGGCCGTGCCGGTGCCATCGGGCGTTACCCCCGTCATATCCGGCACGGCGGAGCCTGGGAGCGGCCTGGAGGGGAGCGAACTCGGAGCAAGGGCGTCTTACCTTGTAAACGGGTGGGACCTGAGCCTGTTTCACCTTTATACCTGGGACAAGTTCCCTGCCATGAACAGAGCGGTCTTTTCTCCGACGGTCTATCTGTTCTCGCCTGACCACAAGAGGTTAAACATAAGCGGCCTTACATTTTCCAAGGAAGTAAACGACGCGGTGCTAAAGGGCGAGTTCGTCTATTTCTATGGCAAGCACTTCTCTGTAACAGATGCCGCGGACGATGACGGTCTCCTCAAAAAAGACTACCTGGACTATCTCGTCGGCGTGGACTATACCTTTTTCGACAAACTTGATTTCAACTTCCAGTTCATGCAGCGCATCATATTCGGCTTCGATGACAGGATATTCAGGGAGGAGCGCGTACGCTCCTCTGTTTCGGTCTGGTTCAAGACCGGCTTTCGGGAAAATCGGATAGAACCCGAGTTACTCGTCATAACCGGGATAGACGAGCTCGACATGCTCTTGAGGCCGAGCGTATCTTTCAGAGTGCTTGGCAATCTTCAGGCAAAGCTTGGGCTTGATATCTTCGAAGGCCCCATTGACGGCATATTCGGCCAGTACCGCGACAGGGACAGGGTCTACGCAGAGGCGAGGTATGACTTCTAAGAGAGAAGACATATACAGGGAAGCCACGAAGAGGAACCTGGGGCTTTTCACGGAGGCCGAGCAGGAGCGCCTTCGTAACGCCAGGGTGGCTGTCGCTGGCCTGGGCGGCGTGGGCGGCATCCATCTGGTGACGCTCGCGAGGATGGGCGTAGGGAACTTCAATATAGCCGACCATGACATATTCGAACCCGTGAACTTCAACCGCCAGTACGGGGCCAGCATGAATACTGTCGGGAAGAGCAAGACCGAAGTAATGCGAGAGACTGCCCTGTCCATAAACCCGGAGGCGGGCATAAAGGTCTTTTCCGACGGCATAAACGAATCCAACATCGACGAGTTCCTCGATGGCGTGGACCTGGCAGTCGACGCCATCGATTTTTTCGCCATAGAGGCCAGGAGGCTCCTTTTCAGGAAGGCGCGTGAAAAGGGCATCCACGCCGTTACTTCAGGCCCCATAGGGTTCGGCGCGACGCTTCAGATTTTTTCTCCGACAGGGATGAGCTTCGATGAGTACTTCGGCATATCGGACGGCATGGATTACATTCGCAAGATGATAGCCTTTTCGGTCGGGCTCACGCCCAGACCGCTCCACCTCGGCTACATGGACCTCTCGAAGGTGGACCTGAGGGCAGGCACCGGCCCGTCAATGGCCTCTGCGTGCGCCCTTTGCGCGAACCTCGTTGCAACTGCCGCCGTTGATATCCTGCTCAGGAGAAAGACCGTCAAGGCAGCTCCCCATTACTTCCAGTTCGACCCTTACAAACAGGTCTACAAGAAGGGTTACCTCTTCATGGGGGGGCAAAACCCGCTGCAGGCGTTCAAGAGATGGTTCCTGCTGCGAAAGATAAGACCCATGCTGGAAGGAGCGAAGGAAAATGGGAGCCGCAATTGAAGAGATAAGAAAGATAGTCACCTACGGCGTGATGGCGCCGTCCGGGGACAATTGCCAGCCCTGGGCCTTCCGGCTCAAAGGCGATCTCCTCGAAGTCATAGACGACAGGACAAAGGACACTTCCTTTTACAACTTCCGCAATACAGCGTCATACATAGCCCACGGCGCTCTTCTTGAGAACCTGAGGATCGCCTCGTCTGCCCTGGGCTTTTCCATGGAAGAGGCGATTTTCCCTGAAGGCGAGGAAGGTCTCATCGTAGCCAGTATCCGCTTTTCAAAGGCTCCCCCAAAAAATGAACCGCTCTTCCCTTTCATTGATAAGAGGTGCACCAACCGGTTCAAGTACAACGGCGCGCCCCTTACGGACGAGGCCCGCAGGGGGCTTCTCGCGTCAATCAATAGTATTGCAGGCGCGGAGCTTGCCCTTGCCGAAGGCCGGGCTAAAAAGATTGCCGCAAAGGCGGCAAGCCAAAACGACCGCATTCTCTTCGAGCACAGGGGCCTCCATGACTTCCTCTTCGACCACATCAGGTGGAGCGCAGAGGAGGCCGAGGCCACCAGGGACGGCATGGACATAAGGACCCTGGGGCTCGACCCTGTCCAGCAGAGGTTATTCCCTTTGCTTAAGTCCTGGGGCATTCTGAAGTTGCTAAACTCCGTTGGCTTGAGCCGCATGGTACCGCATCAATCATATATGCTCTGCAGCGGCTCGTCTGCAATGGGGCTGGTGCAGGTAAAGGGGAGCGACCCAAGGGCCTTTCTCGACGGGGGCAGGGCAGTTCAACGGGTCTGGCTAACGGCCTCGATGCTCGGCCTATCGCTCCAGCCCATGACCGGGATACTCTTTCTGTTAAACAGGCTCTATAATGAATCTGACAGCATCGGGTCCAGCTACAGGATAATGCTGAAGAGAGCTGAAGCCCTTCTGAAGGAAGCCTTCTCTCTCAAGCCGGGCTATACGCCTGTCATGCTCTTCAGGCTGGGGATTGGCAGGACGCCGAGGGTATCCTCTCTAAGGAAGGCTATTGAATTAAAGGCGTAAAAGCTGCTTTCATGCTGCTCAAAAAGCTCCATATGCCAGGCGTCGAGGAGCGAGTCGTACTCTTCATGTACGTCGCAGTGACGAGCGACGATGACAACGCAGCAGATGGACTTTTTCAGCAGCATGTTAAAATAAAAAAAGGGCGGACCAGACGGTCCGCCCTTTTGATTTGCAGCTTTAGTGCTTATTACTTCCTTACCCTTCTCCTGACATACATGCCGAGGCCAAGGAGGCCGCCGCCAAGCAGGAGGAAAGTACCGGGCTCAGGAGTTACCACGACCGAGGGGTCGTTGCTGGTAAACATCCAGGGGCTGCCGGCAGCCGTGTTCACATTCAGGTTAGAGGTGCCGTACATCTGGACCAGCGGGCTCCCGCTCTCGCTCTCAAGCGGGTCGTCCGTATACGAGAATGTGTACCCTGTGTTGTTTGTGACGAAGTTCAGTCCGAACCAGCTGTCGCCTATGGCCTCACCGAGGTTTGTCGGAGGGATGATAGGCGCATGGGTGTACCAGTAGCCGCCAAGGGTCGTGAGCGTGGCCCAGAGCGACCCGTCGGTCGAGTTAGCGATATCGGTGGCGACAGGGCCGTCATCGGAATATCTGGTAAGTGAACTGTCGGAATAGAGCTTCATCACAACGCCGCTTGCGAGCTCTGCCGCGCTGATGACGCCGTTCGGGTCATATGTGCTCGTACCCATTGTAATGTGATAGGTCAGGCCCTCAAGATAGGCCGCGGATACCGTATTCAGGAAGTAGCCAGTGAGGGTGTCTATGCCACCCGCCAGGACGTTATCCTCATTCCAGACAGTACCGCTGTACTGGTTGTCTATGTTCTGGACATGAAGAATACCGTAGAACTGGTCGCCAGCGCTTACAGTCCCTGACCCGTCTACGTCAACCCAGTTCTCTATATTGTTGAAGTAGATGTCGTTCACACCGCTGCCCCCGAGTACAGGAGAAGCTTGGGCAGGCGCACCGGACACGACTGTTGAGAGTCCGATTACAGCTGCCATAATTGCCAAATTCCGCTTGATGCTCATCTTATCCTCCTTTCACCAACTTGAATATTGTGAAGTTTTATTTGTCTATTTATAGGTGCAATGGCTGTGCCAAATCCCGCAAATCTCTCTTCTGCTCTTAACTTGTTGAATTCTCAATGTATTTTATAGGGCGGCAATTCCCTGCATTTTTTAATGGCTTTTTGGGTTTGTAAATAAAAAGAGACAAACTGTAAGATATTTCGACAGGCTCCGGGACTCCAAAAAAGGTATTTAGATGAACTCTGATTCGATGTGATTTGAAGGCGGGTCAGTTCCGGGCGAGCAGCGTTTCCTCAAGCGCTTTTACTATCGCGGGGTCATATAGAGAACCGGAATTCTTTTTCAACTCTTCCAGGGCCTCGGCTGCCGAAGACGTGCTCCGGTAAGGCCTTTCCGAGGTCATTGCAGAGTAGGCGTCTATAACCGAGAGCACCCTTGAGAGGAAGGGTATCTCCTCGCCCTTGAGCTTGTCGGGGTAGCCGGTGCCGTCCCATCTTTCATGGTGGTGGAGGATGATCTTTTTGACCTTCTCGGAGCATTCGAAATTGCTGAGGAGCCCGAGGGTGTTGTATGGATGGGCCTTGATCGTACGCTGCTCGGAGGCCGTAAGGCTTTTTTTGTCCAGGACCTCGCCGTCGACCACCATGAGCCCCAGGTCATATACCATGGCCACATAATGGGCCGTTTCGATATCTTCTTTGCCCGCGTTCAATCTTTCGAGCGCCTTTACGAGGAGTTCGTTGAACGCGCCCCTCTTCTTCTGGTATCTCTTCCGGTATCCCTTCTCGGCCTTCACGAGGCTGTCAAAGGACGAAATGAACCGGTTTATATCCTCGTCAGGGTAGTCGCCTGAATTCAGGCTATCTATGAATGTGGATATTCGCTCGCTCAACTGGGCTGCAAGGGCAAGGTCCTGTTCGCTGAAGGCCCCGGCTGATTTCTTGTTATTCAGGTTCAGCACGCCTATTACCTTGTCCCCGGCCTTGAGTGGAAGCGACAGGAGCGACCTGTTGTTGTACTGGGGGATACTCCTTCGGCCGAACCGGGGGTCTTTTTCCAGGTCATCTATAAGGAGGGGTTTGCCTTCAAGGGCCACCCAGCCCGCTATGCTGTCTCCGACCTTTATCCTCGTGCGGTTTATGACATCCTCGCTCAGGCCCCGCGCGCTCTTTATCGTGAGCTCGCCGGTGAACTTGTCCGCGAGCATGATGGAGCATGTGTTGACATCCAGGAGCTCGGAGACGAACTCCATGAACTTCTCCATCGTGATGTCGATTACGGTCTCGACGCGCTCCTTCGCGCTCTTCGGTATCTTTATACTTATGGCGAAGCCCTTATCGGTGTTCTCCGCGCGAAGCCCCCATTTGTGCACCTCGGCGGTCTTGCTGGCCAGATAAAGCTTGAGCCTGTCCCTGCCCTCCTCCGTATTGGAGAACTGCAAAGGGACAAAGAGGAACGGTATCGCGGCTTCCGGCAGCTTCCTTGAGGTCAGGATGACGACCTCGACGTCCTCGGCCTCGGAAAGGCTTATGGAAATTGAATCGCCATTCTCAAGGTAGAGGCTCAGCCCCTCTATGAGGTTCATGAAGAACTGGACGACCCTTATCTTGTCGCCTACGATATCCGACACGCCTTTCCTGATGTCCGTGTTCAGGTGGAAGTTCCTTCTGGATATGGTCACGTTCAGAAGCCTGGAGCCGATGATATCCTTCTCGAGTATCTCGCCGAGGTTCAAGACCGCCTTCTTTATCACCCTCATCTCGTTCTCGAGCATGACGAAATCCAGGAGGTTCTCGACCGTATGTATGAGCTTATCGGTCTCTCCGGCTATTATTGACTGGAACTCCTTGTGCTCGGCCCTGGCAGACTGGTCCGTGTTCTGAAGGTAGTAAATGGCGCCCTTTATCGAGTTCAGCGGGGTCCTGAGCTCATGGGAGACCCGGGTGAGGAACTCGGTCTTGACCACGTCAGACTCGATGAGCTTCCTGTTGATGTCTTCAAGCTCTGATGCCTTTGCCCGGAGCTGGTTCATCAGGAAGGCGTCCTCGAGGACGATGGCTGCCTGGTTGGAGAGGATCTTGATGAGCGAAAGCTCATCTTCGGTAAAGGCCCCGTCCGCCTTGTCGTTGATGTTCAAAACGCCAAGCAGCCTGTTCCTGCTCACGATCGGGCACGAGATGAACGAGCGCGTCTTGTATTTGTCAGAGCCCACGCGGCCGAAGCGCGGGTCCTTTTCTATATCCTCGACCAGGACCGGAACCCTGTCTTTGGCAACGGCGCCGGCTATTCCCTCTCCCACCTTGACCCGGTAATTGTTTATGAAGTGGATATCCATGCCGCGGGCAGCGAGAATATAGAGCTCGTCCCTTCCATTGACGAGCATGAGGGAGCCTTTTTGAGCGTTTGTATAGTTGATTGCAAGGTCGAGGATAAGGTTCGAGATAGCCTTTATATTGTCGGTGGCGACAATGGCGCTCGAGACCTCATTGATTATCGAGAGTTTCTTCTCGAAAAGTGAGGGGTTGTCCATTTCGATAAAATTATAGTGCATTTGAGGTAAAAGGCAAAGGGAATTGAAAGAACCGATTTAATACTGTACGGCCGGGGCTCTGACCTGAGGGCGTTCAGATATATTGCGGCTGAACTCCTCAAAAGGTCTCCGGACAGCTCTCCATATTAAGAGAGCAAATCCTGTGCCATGATACAAACTCGCTTCCTGCTCTGTTTTTTCAAGCAGCTGAATGGAGATGAATGTAAAGACTTTCGACAGAATGTAAAAATATCCCGTAAGTGGGCGCCTCTATCCACGCGCCCCTCTCCGGCTTCAAATAACGTCCTTAATCTGATATGATTCCTTGCGATGAAACAGGTAACGGATACCAGGAGACCGGTTACACTCATGCTCTTAGGGAGCGGGCTGAGATTTCCGGCGTTTATCGGGGCGCTCACCGCGATCGAGGAGAAGGGCATAAAGGTCGAACGGGTGGTGGGCGCATCGGCAGGCTCCATCATCGGCTCCCTCTACGCGGCAGGATGGTCGCCGATCGAGATGAAACAGACCGTCATGGGCCTGGACACGACTGTATTCAGGGACTTCAGCCTGCGGGGGCTTATCGCTGGAAAGGGCCTGTACGAGGGCAGGGCCGCTGAGGACTACATAGACGGGCTGCTCGAAGGCAGGAGGTTTTCAGACCAGTTCAGGTTCCCGCCTTTTATAGTCGCCACCGACATCCGCAACAGCGCTCCTTTCGTATTCTCAAGGGCGAAGTTCCCGGACCTCAAGGTCTCGAGGGCCATACGCTTTTCAATAGGCATACCGCTTGTATTCTCTTACATGCACTTCAACCATTCCGGGAAGACGCACACCTTTGTGGACGGCAATCTCCTGTCCGGAATGGTTGAAGTGCATTTCCCGGGGTCAAGGCTTCTGATATTGAAGGTGGTCTCGAACCGGACCCTTCAGCATGACCCGGAGAGGTTCAGCTTCGTTTCCTACATGAAAAACCTCGTTCTGCTGATGATGAACGCGGTGGAACGGGAGCGGGTGGTGGGTAAAAACTGGCAGGAGACCATACTCATCTCCTGCGGCGACATCCACACGGCAAAGTTCGCGCTGCGCGCGGAGGACAAGCAGTTCCTGATGGACCAGGGATATGACCAGGTCAGAAGGTATCTGGATTACAAGTGGGAGGTTTGAAGCTCTCAGGTCAGGTTCTGCAGCCCGTGCTTTTTCATGAGGTC
>Ga0209751_10005822_pt1 | contig 11541 bp, 14 predicted proteins | sample RifCSP13_1_FD_184019 | JGI IMG/M metagenome (GOLD analysis project Ga0209751, IMG submission 184019) | Soil microbial communities from Rifle, Colorado - Rifle CSP2_sed 13_1 (SPAdes) (version 2) | ecosystem: Environmental > Terrestrial > Deep subsurface > Rock core/Sediment | place: Rifle...
ACTAGCTGCGTTAGACAAACAGATCGTACGCCGGTGGGAGGACACAAAACTGATACCGGAACGCGCTGCGCATCTCAATTGGCGCTCGCTGGCACGGCTGAACTATTCCCAAGCCGCAAGGCAACAAGCATGTGCGGACGTTGAACGGCTCAACAACGTCCGGGATGACATTGTTCGTCAAATTGAACAACGCCGCCAACCGCTTATTGCAGATCGTGATCTAGCGCGTGAAGTCCTCGATGTTCTGGAGAATGCTCATGGACTTGACCAACGTTCTCGATGTCAGAACGGCCTGACCCTGCCTGACCCAAAATACGAGCGCTATCAAATCAACGCATTGGAAAGCAGCGCCGAAACGCTTCGCGATTCGAATCTGCTGCGAGAAGTGCACGAGTGGGAAAAGCACGCTGCCAGGAGCGATTCCGAGATCAATTGGGAAGGGAGGGCGATTGCGCGAGAGATCATGTCCGGGTTAGCTGTCGAGCAAGCAAAGGAGCGATGCAACATTTTCTAGAAGGTAAGAAGGTTGCATCGTTACACCTTGGTAATCACCAAACCGCGACCCTGCGAGAAGTCGAAGCACGCAAACTTACTGATTACCTCACCCGCACAATACTTGAAACCCGCGAACAGCGCGATCATCGTCATACCGTCAAATCAGCCGCGCGAAACCATCACGGTCGTCTTGTTAACGACGTTAACAAGGCTTCGGACTTTCACGCCGCTGCCCGTGAGTTTGCTTCCGAAGCAAAAGGCCGCGAGCCACAGTTTACTGACAAGGAGAAGATCAATTTGGAGATCTACGCTGAACGACAGAACGACGCGACGGAAAGAGAAAGATATCTAGAACTAGCTCGCAGCGACTCGCGGTCTCAGAGCCGTGAAGCTTCTGTTTCCCGAAATCGGTAATAACAATCAGCCGTTGTTGGCGCAGGTTTAATTGAACAGGGAACCGCAAGGAGATTCCGATGCCGATCTTGCCCCGGGCCCGGTAAAGATTAAGTCTCGCGGCGCAGCGTTGCTGCGTTGTCATTGCGCTCTGGCGGAAGTTCCCGGTAAGCCTCACCTGCCGTCGAGGCCGGGATACTCAAGCGCGATCGCTTCACCGTATGCGAGCTTGACTCCTGAGACCTAAGAAAACGTATGTCTACTTGATTGGTAATGGACATTATTCAGAAACCGGGCCGGTCATTGTGGCTCTTAACGATCTTCGCACCGCGGTCTCTACTCAGATATACTGCGGGCGGCCGAGGCCTTATTCCGATGGGAGTTTTAACCTGATCGGACTCGCCGGCCCAAAAATTCATTAAGGACCAGGATTTTGGAGTGCTCAGCGAGTGACGTTTCGGTGAGTTTTTCTTAACGCTGTCGAAGCCGCAAATAGTGCATGACCAATCCAAGAGTTCGTGGTCGAAAGGGAACCATCTCCATGCGACCAACTAAACAGCAGGGCATCGGCGCGGCGATTATTGCTGCTGTTGCAGCATTGATTATGGGTTACTGGCAGTTTGTATACAAACCTTCTAGGTCAGACACAAATGGGGTCGTTCAATATTCAGGCAGGGTCGTGGATTCTGGAACCCAGCAAGTTGTACGAGGCGCAAAGGTGAGCGTGGATACGAAAGGCCTGCCGCAAGTTTACTACTCAGATTCAGATGGAGTTTTTTATCTGAAGCTTCCTTCAGTCGATTCTGTTCGCATTCGAGTGGAAGCCAACGGCTATGAGACATTCGAAAGAAATGTTTCTGTATCAAGAACTGGTATTGAGGATGTTCGTCTGCAGCGTCTTAAGATCGACGTTCCGCCCAATAATCAGAATTCACCATCGGTAAAAGGTAATAGGAGATCCTCAAACAAAAACCAACAAAATCAGATCGACCAGATCCTCCGTTCAGAACCATCAAATAGGCCCAACTGAAGAAGCTCAGACGGCGGAAAATGATTCTCCAAGCGAAAAAGAGTGCTCGTCGGACGAAGCGAATCTGGCTCGTGATGGTGCTACTGACACTCGCCTTATCCGCCCGCGCCCAACCAGCCGTTCAGAATGAGAACAAGCCCATAAGCGAAGAAGGTCTCCTAATGCTGCTCGAGCAGAGAATACCTTCCGGAGCTTTGATTCGCGCAATTGAAAGGCGCGGCGTTTCGTTTCAATTAACATCGGTTTCTGAGCAGGAATTCTCCGACGCAGGCCAGTACTTAGGAAGCAACGGGCTAAAGTTTCTCCTTACGACAGTTCGCGGCAACTTTCGCCCTCCCGCCAATCGACCTTACCGCCTAACTTATCGTCTGCTTGAGGGACACGCCATAGATCTCTTGATGGATCGAAAAATCGGTCGTCAATGGGACAGGGTGCTAGGGGCTAGATATTTTATTGTCCAAAATGAAGTCTTAAAGACACTTACTGAGCTCGTAAATACGTTCTCAGATGAGTTCTCAGGCGACAAGTTTTTTCGCGAAGACCGTACGCCTCGTACAAGTCGGAGGTTGGCCAGCCAGTATAAGATACAGAATAAACGAATGTTCGTGGGGAGCAGCGGAAATCTTCCAGGTGGTCAACCTTCGACTATTTTGTCAGCTGATAAGGTTCTGCCACTCGTCAATCTGTTGAATGATTCCAAAGAAGAATGGCGGTTTCAGGCGTTCAGGTCCCGACGCTCTGACCTTTTCAGTTTTTGGAAATTCGCTAGCCGCCGTGATTTGGAAATGTTTCCCTCTACTCCACTTCAAGAGTTCTATTTGTTCATAACGAAAAACTATTTTCCACGTGACTTTGGATCGGTTCTGTTAGATTTCCACGAGCAGTTTGGCTGTGACGAAGGATTTGACTGGAGCGGTTATTTCTTTGGACCTTTACTGCGATTGAATGTGGCTATTCTTGAGAATGTATCAGGGGAACCGATGAATGTCGGACGCTTTATTATTGAAGAGAACCATTCTGACCGGCTTCGTACGCGCCAAGAAATTAGCGTCGCTCTCCAGTCACGTCAATCTGAGAAAGAATACTTGTTCTCGCCTGGCATCCTAAAATCTGGTGAGAGTATTGTGATACCCATTGAGTTGTCGCTGCTATCTGAAGAACTAGCCGGTGTTAGTGACGAAGGAAAGCGTGCGATTCCTCCTACCGGGTATGCTGACTTGCTCAGGCGAGTAACAGCCAACGGGGGAATCAAAGCAACGGGTACCGGATATCCAACTATCAGCGCTGAGACACTACAAAGATTGATGCTAGGCGGCAATAAACGCAAGGTTTCAGCCGGTAATGAATACCTTTACGGCCCATCGGTACGCGTTGAGAGTATTGAAATCAACAAAGTCGGTTATCTAATAAGACAGTTCGATCCGTCGAGACTATTAATCACAAGCGGAACCGACGAAGAAGTGATGGAGGAGATTGGCAGTTGTCCTTACGTTTATACGTATTCAGCTCCTGAGAAAGCTTGGTTGAGTGAGGGCGTTATTCTATACGGGTTTAATTCGAAGCTCAAAGAATCAACAGATGAATTGGTATTGGAAAGGTTCAACGGAAAGTTGATAATCGTAGAGAAAGATCCGGAGGATTCTTTCATAGATATGGCTTACATTAAAGCTTTTACTAGTGAAGGAAGAGAGATCATTCTCAAACCAAAAAACACGAACCTGCTGTACGCTGATAACCAGTATCTCAAGCTAAAACAAGGTGGACAGGTGATCGTTGATTTTGAAATTCCTTCAGGGCTAACCGCAAAGCGTTATTCCCTCGTTGCTTCTGGCTACTACTTACCTTACGGGAATGAAATTCATAAACCGTTCAATGGATCGTCGCGAAGGCAGCTCACAAGAAAAGCTAAACCTCGGGGCTCAAGTAAGCACTGAACATTAAAAAGAGCATCGGCTGACCGAAATGATAAGTTGGCGTTATTGGAACAGTCGATAAGCAACCCGCCCTACCAAGCTTCTTTCCGACTCCGCCTATTTCATTCAGTGGTAATCAGAATCTTGAGAACAAAGTTCTTGAATTCCCCATTTCTCGCCGAATTTTATAAAGTTGAAACACTTACCTCTTGCGAGTTTGTAATTCGACAGATCGATGGAACCGGAACGACAATCCCGAGTAGTGTGCGAATGTCTCGTCAGGGCTGTTAATAGACTCGCACTGGGCAAGGCGGTCCTGACCCATTTACAACTTCGCTGCTTGACTTCTTTACGGTTCTAGCCTCGAACAGCGAACGGCCCGCGTCATGTCCTCACCCCACGCGCGGGCCTTTCTGATTCTCACGGCACCAAGCGGCACTCAAGCAAGAATTAGTGTTTGCTTTGTTGGCCGTTGACGGCCATCGCCTTCAATGTCCTCACCCCACCGAAGGCGTTTCATTGCCGCGCACTTTACGATCTACGGCTAAGCTAGTCAAACAGAGTTCTCCAAGATACGTGCAGGACAGGCTGAAATCGCCATTTCTAATCGATCGCACCAAAAACAGCGCTCACATTTGACCTGTAATCGATTTTTGGGAACGAACCAGGGCACTGGACACGGACTTTTCAAATCACTTCCGGATCTAAAACAGGCTTGGAGTTGTTCCTACTTCGACATCCATGCGCATGATTAACTAGTCGTTGTCATTCTCAGGATGATTCACCGCAGTACTGACCGGATAACTCTTCATTGGGGAGGGGAATGGCGATAATAGTTTCTTTAATGCCGAGACACTTGTATTTGTATCAAGCCAGACGTCGTATGACTCGGGAAGCAGTATAGCTGGCATGCGATCGTGAAGCGGTGCTACAAGTTCGTTCGCAGTCGTCGTAATGATTGCGCACGAGCTAACTGACTTTTCGCCATCGTTCCACTGATCCCAAATGCCAGCGAAAGCAAACGGAGATTCATCCATTAATTGTAAATAGAATGGTTGCTTCGATTTTCCTAATCGTCGCCACTCGAAAAAACCGTCCGAAGGAATCAAACATCGGCGTTGCTGAAACGACTCGCTAAAGCTGGGTTTCGCTTCGAGCGTCTCACACCGCGCGTTGATGAAGCCTTTGCCATCATTACTCCACGAGGGAATAAGACCCCAAACGAACGAGGTCAGCTCGGCCCCGTGTCCGAAATCTGCGATCGCCAGAATGGTCTGACCCGGAGCAATGTTGTACCGCGCTTCGAATGGAAGCTCTGAGGTGCTCAACCCCTTGAGGTTTACTCTGTCGCGAGATCGAAGCGTAAAGCGCCCACACATAACCTCAAGACGATACCGTAAAGATTTCTTGCAAGCCAACCACGACGATCCACTCGCAAAACAATGAAAGCGAGACGCCGGTCGGGGAAATGCCAAGTGGCAAGTCTTTAAGGACCTTTGCCTCGCTTCATCCAACTTCGGCTCCATGGCCGAGCTGACTCGTGAGAAATTAATCCCGTACTGTTTAGCCTGTCACAATCTTGCCCTGAAAAGTGAGGCCGCCGCGTCCTCACCCCCACGGCGGCCCGTCGGCACTGGATCGCTCCCTGTGTCTGAGCGGGAGGCCGTGCCAGACATTAAGACCGATATATGAATTCGTCCCTTATTTCTTCTTTGAGCGGGCTTATGAGAATCTGCGGTGCCGTCGCGGAGTCCTGCTTACTTACCCATTCGTCTACGCGCGCGTTCCGAGAGTTTTCCAAAGCCACCCACAATTTCACTTGCCGTAACCATCACGATTGGCAAATGCTCGTGGTGGGATAAGGATCGGGCTAGCTTCGTCAATTCCAGACCTCGCAACTCAAGTTCGAATATCAACAAGTCATATCTAGGATTGCCTTCCAGAAAGAGAATCGCCGAACCGACGTGTGGACAGGACACGATGTGGTATTCAGGTTCTGTCAAAACCTTTCGTAGAGCCCGAAGGAAGTCCAGGTCACCACCGACGTACAGCAGCCGGACTCTTGCCCTTTCGGAGTTAGCGATTTTCAGGCAATCGTGAGGTAGCATGAGCATGGGACTTCCAAAACCGCCTGCTCAAACCAAGGGCATTCTGATATGCTCTCGACGTTCTAGGCTTTGACAATCAGGCAACGGCCAAATGCGTAGCTCACAATCCCGTCCAGTCGAGAGATGAGCATCGCCGTTGAGCATGGAAGGTTCCTACTCACGGCGAATCAGAAGCGCGACATCAGGCTAGATACTATCGTATCTAGCAGGCGGGATAGTGTCAAGGTTGAGTCTTCAGCGGGAGGTGACTCCCGGTGAAGAAAGCCTCCCCGACCAAATCAGGCCGTCTGGCAAAGAAGCTCAGGAAGATTCGGCTGGACCTTGAATTGTCTCAGAATCAGATACTGGAGCGCTTAGGGTTCGCCGATGATTTGTTTCGCAGCAACATTTCGCAATACGAGCGCGGACATCGTGTGCCCTCCCCCACTGTTCTGCTTGCCTATGCACGCTTGGCGAAGGTCGATCTGGCGATCTTGATCGATGATGATTTGGATCTGCCAGAAACGTTATCTGCCACAAGCAAGAGTGCTGTTGCCAAGCGTCCAGCTGGAAGCCGAAAGAAGAAGCGGTAGCTGGTCGCCCGTGTAAGTTTCTATTAGCAGTCCGCTAGTCTCGCATGTTTTGATTTACGAATCACCAGGTTGGATCAGCGAGTTACAAGGCTGAAATTGAGCAATGAAGACAGTTGGCGAGAAGACTTTTGAGGAATATCTCGACGCGCACGGGATCAAGTATGAGTTTGAGCGACTGCTACCAGACAAGAAACAGCCTCCTGATTACACTATATTCCACGACCGAGAATACTTGCTCGAAGTAAAGGATTTCGATCCCACGGACGTACCTGAAGGTGGAGCCTACGATGGTTACGCCCGAATCAGATCGAAGATTGACAGCACTTCGAAAAAGTTTGGAGAGTATGAGGGCTATCCTTGCGCGCTCGTGCTTCATAACAACGATGTCGCGCTGGTCGATGTAACCAATCCTGACTTAGTGCTTGGAGCGATGTATGGAAACGTGGGAATCGTCGTACCCTTCGATGTGGAGACTGGCGAATCCAAGGGTCAAGAGTATCAAGCGTTTCTTGAGGGTGGAAAATGATTCGACCGCACTGGAAGAATCCAGAAAACACGAGAATCAGTGCGCTGATAAGTACAAGTAATACCGACCACGTGGGAATATCAGTGGAGTGCTTGTGCAACATAAGTCTGTTCGCTCCTTTTGGTAAATTTGAAGTTTTGGGGAACTGCTTAAAGACTAGCTAGGCGGCCCTCACAGTTCCTCAAGGAGGTTAAACTTGCCATAGGCGGCTCTTAAGAGAGCCTTGGAATAAGGAACGCGTCCTCAATAATGAGGACATATGTCATCAGATAGAGAAAATCACATCGCGTTCTTCGCGCGCACCAACTTTCACGACAAACGAAAAATCTTTCGTATTCGGCGGGATGATCGTCACGCACATATGTACGTCATAGGCAAGACGGGAAGCGGTAAGACCACGCTTCTTGAGACGCTCGTTCGCCAAGACCTTAAGCTTGGCCATGGCCTCATGTTGCTGGATCCGCATGGGGATATGGTTGAGCGCATCGCGGCCGCTGTGCCTCCCGAGAGAAGGAACGATGTTATCTATTTTAACGTTCCGGACATTTCGCAGCGCTTGGGTTTCAATCCAATGGAGCAGTCTCACCTCTTTAACAAGTCGCTTACCGTTTCCAACCTTCTTGAGATTTTCAAGAAGCTGTGGGCCGACTTCTGGGATCCACGCCTTGAACACGTACTGCGAAACGCATTTCTGGCATTGATGGACCAGCCGGAGGCAACACTGGCCGATGTGCTTCGCATGGTCGACGATCGGGAATTTTGCAGGAAGGTCGTCGCGGAGACCAAGCAATAATCAGGTGCGCGCTTTTTGGTTGGGCGAGTACGAGCACTACTCTCCCGCGTTTCGAGCTGTAGTTGTCGCACCAATTCAGAACAAAGTAGGGGCGTTTCTTGCGGACCCAATTCTCAGCGGGATATTGACGCGGAAGAAAAGCGCGTTTGATTTGAGAGAAGTCATGGATAGCGGGAAGATCCTTCTGGTCAACTTAGCAAAGGGGAGGATTGGGGAAGATGCCGCCGCACTTCTGGGTGCGCTCCTCATAACCAAAGCTGGTCTTGCTGGTTAAGTCGCGCGAACGTGGCTGAAGAGGAGCGGCGAGACTTCTTTGTCTACGCGGATGAGTTTCACACCTTCACCACGTTAAGCACCGCCTCGATGCTTTCGGAGCTTCGCAAGTATCGTGTTGGAATGGTCTTGGCGCATCAGTATATCTCGCAGCTTGATCCGCAGGTGCGGGACGCAGTGCTAGGCAATACAGGTACTATAATCACGTTTCGGCTCGGGCAGCCGACGCCCATACGATTGCCAAAGAATTCGCGCCAGAGGTGTCGGCCTTAGACGTGATGTCTCTTCCCAATTACCACATCTACCTAAAGCTCCTGGTAGGCGGGGCGGTATCGAGGCCGTTTAGTGCGCAAACCCTTTGGCACCTTGCGTCGCGGACGCCTGAATAACACGGATTCACTTCGCGCTTGTTACAACCCTCAGCCACAGATTCAACTCGTAGTCCTTTATCGCCCCTTCGCCGGTAACGGCCGCGGTTGCGTGAGAAGGAGTCTCGACTTGCAATCATCTAAAATAAGATTTCGGCAATGGCCGAGACGACGGGGTGTCAAAGGCGAGGCGTGAGCCGTGAGTTTGTGGAAGAGAGCCTCGGCCAAGCTTGCACAGAAAACCATTCTAGTCGCAGAAGGAAGATCCGTTGGCCGGTCTTGACCTGGGACCCCATTGACCGGTTTTTGAGGTGCCCACCGAGGCGGAATGATGCTACTCTTTTTTCATGCAAGACGAAGGTGTTCCCCCGAATAAAGAACGTTCATTCTTTGAGCAAATAAAGCTTGAATGTGGTCCGCTAATACACCACTCTGCAAACATAGGTGTATTGTTCTTATCCGTTCTTGTGTTTAATTTGGTAATACAGATTCTTCGCCACCTTTCTCCAACTCATGAAGCGGCTTGGCGGAATCTGGAATGGCTTGATGTAGGCGCGGCAAAGATCCTTATGTATTTGTTTTTAGGTCACACATTCCTGATTCTGTTTCTAAGGCTTTCTTGGTCAATTAAGGAAGAATTCTCGAAGACGTGGTTTACTACCCTTCGCAAGAGAAAGCCGAAAAGCGAAGAAACAATATCGGCAACAAATCCCCAATCTTTGAGCAGCACTAGGAAAACTACATGATTGAGTATTTGAGCACGCGCTTGTTTCGAAGGAGTTGGAAGGAATTGTTTTATCAGTACCTTTACGACTTCCTCGTGGCGTTGTTGCTTTTTGTGATATGTGGAATGTTCTTCTCGTTCGAGCGCGCTTTCGCGTGGGTTCCCGTGTTTGTCGTCTCAAGTATCATGATCAATTATGCTGTTCTATCGCTTCTTGTTTACTATCAACATTTGACTGCGCAACAAGCAGTACTAATGAGGGCGAGGGCGAAGTCTCGATTTCAGCCACATGCGACGCCCTTTGCTCGCACCAAATCACTTCCACGAATACTGCGCTTCTTTTCTAACTGTGGAACGCTCCTTTGGTCCGGTTATATTACGGACTTTTCAGATCACATGTTATTGGCTCGTCGAGCCACGTTGCTTAGAGAGCTCTTGTATCCGATTGTTTATTGTGTTGGGAGAGGCGCCAGGAAAGAGAAAATACAAGCATTTTATTATCCGTCTGATTATGGAACTAGCTTGAAAACTCGGGTGAGCTTGCTTCAACAATCAAAAATAGAAGATTCAGAGTTCAAATATTACTCCTTGTTTTTTCTCAGTGGCGCGAAGGTGGGGGAAATAAAAAATAGCATTGACGCTAATATGTTGAAAGAAATGTTCTTTACGGTGCCGAGATTTTTTTCGCCCGGAGAATCTGCTAAAAGAGAACATCGCGTCTTTGCAAAGGTTAAGAGAATCGAGGTATTCGCCGGACCAGTTGATGATAGTATTTTGGCTGTAGTGGTAATCTTCGATTTTAAGAAAAGAATGTCTCCAGCACAGCAAAATTTGACCGTCGAATCTGAGTTGCTTTTTCATGACAGAATTTTCGACTTCTTTCACACAACGTATCGCATTAAAAACAGTGACATGCGCTTTCAAGATTTGGGGTATCGTGCCGCGCCCGATCAAAGAGCTGAAGAAGCTGTTACAAGATCTTCACCAATCCAATTGTTACTCCGAGCAATACTGCGCCAATAATTGCGCGACGTGTCTGGCTATAAATGTAGGACGTGATAACACGCAGGAGTTTCGTCCCGTTACGTCGAGGGTGCGTATTCGTGTCCCGGTAGCTTGCGCCTTTTGGTTCAGACTGGGCGCAATAAGTCACAGCCTCTGCCCGTTGTTTCGCTTGATACTGTTCGTACTCAATGCGTCCCAAGGCATAGTGCTTAGCTTTGCATTGACCGCATAGACGAGGGATTCGCCGTTTGGAATTGCGCCCTCTGTCTCGCAATCGGAATGTGAACGGTAAGTGTGTTCGACTTGTTCGCCGCAGCCGCCCTCGCAGGGTGTTTGTTCAACGAGCGGCCCCGCAATCGAATGAATCGCGTGCTCGTTCACGCCGAATGCTTCGGCGATGATGCCCGCCTTTACCCTCGCGCCCCAATCCAATCCTCGTACGGCCCTTTGACGCAGCGCTTGGCTGTTTGATGCGAAGACGACCTTAGCTACATCCGACACTAAGGCTGCGATCCGAATCCTTACTTGCGACTCGCGCTCCTTTAACGCCAGGCGCAATCCGTCTATTTCTGCTTCTCCCTTTGCCGCTGCTTCCGCTACTGTTTTGAGGCAGTCAGAAAGTAGTGTTTCGTTGTTCACTTTTCGAAGTCTCCCCGGATGAGATCGCCGGGAGTTATCGGAGGCATCTCCTCAGTCTCGCGCTGCACGAATTGCGGCCGTTCCACGAATTCCTGTAGCGCTTTATCCACAAATCGAGCACCGACTTCGGCTGAACTCTCACCATAAATTCCTAGCTTAGCCAAACGTTCGAGCAGGTCCAGCGATTGTACAGACAAAGCGTGGTTGATCGTTTCTTCATATCTACCATCGTGAAAGTCAATTTTGGGTGCCATCGTAACTCCTAGTTTTCGAATCCGGTTCATTGCAGCTCCGATTTAGTTACTCAGTGCTAATCGGAAGCTCTGGAAACTTTCATCACATTATCGCTATTCGAAGAAAATCCGCGAACGCGGATCGAGCGCATGGCGCACGTTGAGTAGATAAGGCCTCGGCCTGCATTCCACTCCGTTCCATTCCAGCCGAGAAGAAATCTAGTTTAGTTTCCCCCTCTGCGGGCCGATTGTGCCACGAGAGCCCAACCGCCAACTCTCCGCAAAGCCTCCGAGTCCTCCACTCCGTTCCGGCAGTGCCTGTGTCGGTTGGGCGCCCACCCGTGTCCGAACGTCGCATTTACCAGACCAAAGACACCGCAGCGAAAGGAGCACCGAACAAATGCAGCACAATTCAAAACCAGCGCCCGACGTTCCCAAGTGGTCAGCCTTATTAGTTGAAGCAGTCAAC
>Ga0209751_10005823_pt1 | contig 11541 bp, 11 predicted proteins | sample RifCSP13_1_FD_184019 | JGI IMG/M metagenome (GOLD analysis project Ga0209751, IMG submission 184019) | Soil microbial communities from Rifle, Colorado - Rifle CSP2_sed 13_1 (SPAdes) (version 2) | ecosystem: Environmental > Terrestrial > Deep subsurface > Rock core/Sediment | place: Rifle...
CGGGGGGCTGAGTTCAAAATGTTTTGAATTCGATTGCTATCCCCATGTGATGCCTCGATGCGCTTTCCTGTAAGCTGAAGGAGTTCTCTTAGCTTTTTAGAAATCTTTTGTGTGTTTTGTTGAACAACGGCTAATTCTGCCTGTTGTTCTTTTTGGTAAGTTTGCAAGTATTGTCTATACTCTACAAAGATGCCCCCTGCAATGAAGAGAAGGGATACAACAATAATGAAACTTGTTCCTGTAAGAATGGGTTTTAAGAAAACCTTAAGGTTTCTCGTAATTTCCATACATTATAATTCCGCCCTATTTGTATTTTTATTTTACTAATCTTAAAGGAGAAAATGGGAAAAAATCAAATGAATAATTTGAGAGAAACTTAATAACCTTTCCCATTAAAAGCTCTGTAAGAGGTTAGATCAAACAAAAAGATCTGGGGTGCACGTAATTTACCCGGCTCAACTGAATTTTGTCATGTTCTTTATGCGCATTTTATTTAAATATGCAATTAAATACAAAATACAAAGATTGAAACGTTGTTAATGAATGTGTAAAAACCCTTGACAGTTTCCCCATTTATTTTTATGGATGTGTCAATGGTTCGTTCTGTAAAATCGTTATTCTTGTTGCCCGGCTTTCCCTAGGGCACAAAGTCCTGTTAATTAGCTTAATTTTTATCTCAGTTGGTATGAAAGGTCACGATTAACAATGTAGTGTAAACTTGTGTGATTAAAGATTGTCCAGACACTGTCTGGAAAATTAAGCTGGTCCCACTTTGTAGAGCTCATTTATCTGGATAATCCAACCAAACGAGATTTTTATGCGGAAATGGCGCGTCTTGAACATTGGGGTGTTTGTACGTTAAAAGAAAAGATTGACAGTATGATGTTTGAAAGAACATCAATAGCAAAACAATCTGAAGTTGTCATTAAAAGAGAAATACAATGTCTTTTATGGCTTGAGCGTCCATTCTTTTATAACTATATTCTGTCTGGTACACCCATGTGTTTGAAGTCATGTGCAACCTCCCCCGCTCAGTGAATAAAAGGGAGCTGTATGAAAACAACCAACAAAACAAAGAAATCTTGTGAACAATGTGGAAGCCAAAATCTAAAAGCTTGTAGAGTGCCCTATCCCGTCAGAATCAAAAACCAACACCTCAACATCCAACGAGTATCAGTCAGAGAATGTCTCGACTGCCATATCTTTATGCCTACAAAAAGTGGAAATGAAAAAATTGCCCGCTCTATCATGGCGTTCATGGACATACTTGATGAACACACCTTCCCTCCAGTTTAAACTCAGAGAAAAGGAATCTTTATGCACTTTGATAAACTCATCAATCTTATAGGACCCTCAACGCCCACTAAAAATGATCCATTTTCGCCCATAAAAATTGGCCCACTAACTGCGCAGGAATATTCTTCTTTTCACCCTTCGTTTTCGTGAAACTTCTTCTTAATGACTATAGATGAGGGAGAAGATTTAGGTGGATCTTGATTCTATATCGGGAAGAAAGCGGTGCTTTCTGAGCGAAAGAAGCAAGGAAGGGTGAGGTGATCTTTGGCGGCTTCTTACCTTGGGGTGAGCTCAAGGCTCGTACGGCTCCATAGCTCCTGCTGAAAGATATGTATTTGTACTAAGTCTTCTTCTCCCTTCTGCCGAAGTTATACCGTCGCTAGAAGGGCTCTTCTGGCGCTGCTGAGAAGGTTTTAAGATGGCGTCTGATTTGAGTGTAATAGTGGCTTTCTATTGCCAAGGCGAGTTCCATAAAAATGTCAGCGATAAGTGAGGCTTGAGCATCAGATATCTCTTCTGGGAGAATCTCATAAAGATTAAGACTCATACCTTTCTCCTTGTTGAGGTTGTTACCTTTGAGAAGGCTTTTGTTTTTCTGGGTGTTCTTCTGAGTGTTTTTCTGAACTCTTTGGAACTCTAAGACTTGGCCCATCAATGCGAATGACCGTGCATCCATGGTTAAGTCTATCTAACATAGCATCAACGAGTTCCTTGTGCTTAAAGACCTCATACCAAGCTTCAAAGTCAAGATTGGTGGTGATAATCGTTGTCTTTTTTTGATAACGCATATCAATTAGCTTAAAAAAAATATTGATTTGCTCTGAGGTAAGGGTCAGATACCCCAGCTCGTCTATTACAATAACGTCATAGTTAGCCAAAGTACGTAATAATTGAGACGTCGTTCTGTCCGCAAGGGAGGCATAAAGTTCATTCAGCATATCTTGCGCATTATAAAAGCGCCCACGATACCCATTGAGGACAGCTAAACGTAACAGGCTCATCGCAATCCCTGATTTTCCTGTTCCTGTTTTACCAATTAAAATAACATTGTCATTCCGTTCAATAAAGGTCAGCTTGGCTAAACCCATAATTTGGGTTTTATTCACCCCGGGTTGTTCTTTAAAGGGGAACGTGTCGAGCGTCCAGGTCCAGGGTAATTTCGCCCGCTTAAGGCGACCTGCAAGACACCGTTCTTGTTGATGGCGGTATTCCCTTTCCAGCAACTCTATCAACACATCGTGGGTAGCCGTCCCTTTCTTTTCTGCATTATTGAGGACATCCTCTAAACAAACCGCCATTCCTTGCAAACGCAATTGATCTAATAAAACTTGTATTCTCTCCTTCATGGAACTTCCTCCTCTAGATTAAAATAATCTCCAGCAACAGCCTTGATAATCAACCCTTCAAGACGATTTAAATCATAAAGCCCGTAGTGCTCTGCTTTTTTGATCGCACAAAAAAACGCCTCTCTTGGATATTCCCTTTTAAGGTTTAACAACCTCTTGAGCTGTCGATGCCCTCTCCCTCGTACATGTTTCTTCAACGCACTGATATACTGATCTAAAAGATCACACTGCCCCCGCAGCTCTGCTTCTATCTTCACTGCAGCTTGTTGTGTTTGTTTCATGTGGTTTTTAGAATGGTGACCAGGAAGACGACTCTTCTCATACCGTTTTCCTGATATTCGAGGGTGAACGGCAATTTCTCGATGCTTGTAAAAGAAACGCACTGTTTCTGGATATTTGTACACATCCACTGTTTTGCCAATCAGCGTTTCCGGAGCAGAATAGCGGTTGGTCTCTAAATTAACGTAGCCTTGACTATCAACAAGACGTTGATAATGTTCATAAATGGGAGGCAAAACCTCAGGGAGGGGAACAAGATAGGGTTTTTCTTGGATAAAAGCTGTGGAAGGCGCCATCCCTAAAATACGCTTTTCTTTTTGATTGACCACAAGACACCACTCTTTGGCCTGACGATTAAGATCTTCCCAATCCTTAAAGGTCCTTCCCGCTAAAAAATTGGTCTCAATATAATAAAAGGGACGCTCGCACTTACCTTTTCTATCAGCGTGGTTGATACGATGAGCCATAAATTCAAACCCGTACATGCGGGAAAAGGTTATCATCTCTGGGGAGATGACGGCGTTAGAACCGCACCCTCCAGATAAAATCACACTGGTGTTATCAATAACACAGCGTCGGCAACTCCCTCCCATAAACTCTATGCCAGCCTTGAAGAATGTCTTTGCCTCAAACCGGGTAAAACAAGGATAATATTGCATGAAGAGTTTTCGACTATACCCAAAGACTAGGGAGGCACATTGCACCTTAACCTTTTTGTCTCCCAAGAAGACCCAATGGGGAGAGGTGTCATGCTGCATCTCATCGCCAGGCTGAAAGCAATACTCTCCAACCCTTTTAAGAGGGGATCGAAGCCCAGCGTTTCGAATATACTGCTTAAGGGTCGTGTAACCAATGGTTACAGAATACTCTTCTTCTAAAACCTCTTTAATACGCACAGCATTTCCATGACAACGTGTAAAGAGCTCCCTCAAGACGGATTCAATGTCTGTTTCTTGGCTTTTGAGGCTTTTTCTGGGTCTTGAGGGGATATCCACTCCTTGTTTTAAAATAGTTGACACAGTGCTTTTTGAGACCTTCAATAACCTGCCGATCTCACGGTTGCTTTTCTGAGCTTTGTGGAGAGAATGAATGGTCTGACGCAAGTCTCTGGTCAACATGTCAATCCCCGTACTGTTTGGGTTAATTCATCAAACTTGGCTTTAGCCAGACTTAATTCCTCTAAAGGCTTAAGCCATGCCTTTTGTGTTTGCCTAAAAAAAATACTTGGAGCTAAGACAGTTAATGTCGATAAAAGCGAGCTGAGCATTTGGCACTGAACTTCCCATTCTCCTTCGGGTCCCTTTTTTAAAGCCGTCGTTTGTGCCTTTGTTTCTATAAGCTTCTGGGCTTTAAAAAATAAGCCCGGATCCTCCACCATTCTGGCCCGCACCTGAGCGTTTGACCCTTGGTAATGATCATAAAAAGATTGCATCTCACGCGTGCTATGAGAATGTTTTAAGAGATAGGTTAAAAGGCTCTCTGCATGTTCGGGTATTGCGCGCGCAATAGGAGCAAGAACGCGCACACAAACCCATAAAGAGAGTGTCCCTTTTGATAAGATATCGACAATAGAATCTGGCAAAGTCTCAACCAAAGATAATCTGCCGCTAACCCAACTTTGCTTCCGCCCCATCGATGCTGCTAACTCCTGTTGAGAAAGACCACAGTGGCTATGTAGCTCATGAAGAACAAGGGCTTCTTCTAAAATCCCTGGGGTACGGGTCGGGTGGCTCCGTAACATCCTCATCAAGGCATCTTTAATGGGACAATTCCACACTTCAGCCTCAATGGTATCCTTGCTCAGGCGTTTCAAGGCTCTGACCCGATGATAGCCATCAATCAGCACCCATTGGTGCGCTTCCTCCTCTGGCACGATAATGACGGGAACTAATTGCCCGTATTGCTCAATGGAGCTGGTCAGCATTTCAAGCGTCCTGGGATTTTGAGCACGCAAATGGGCATACCGCAGCTGCAAGCAGTGATGTTCAACTCTCATAACTTGTTTATCTGCCATCTCATCCATCGTTCAAGGGTCTTGGCGCTCAGCCAATGTTCCCCCTTATCAGACGGATTTGTCTCTGCCTATAAGGTGGATGTTTGCAACGTTCCCCCCATTTGTTGAAAACCCTTTGGAATAACAGAGATTTCGACGATTAACGCGTCGCACTTTGCAACGCCTGCATGAGAGACGGGAACTAGCTCATATATCCCTGCTTTAAGAGGTGTTTTTGCGATTAACGCGTCGCACTTTGCAACGCGTGACGTCTCTCTGTTTGCAACCCGCAATGTCTCTCTTCCTCGCACTAACTTCTTGTGAAGCCGCCGTTGCCTTTCCTTCTCCCGATTCCTATCCGTGTAAGAAGGATGAGCCACTCGATAACTCTTCCAATAGCCAGGGTTGTTCTTCCTCCATCTTTGATAGGCATGTTGGTGGTTTTCACGATAATCAGGATCGTTCTTGAGTCTCGCTCGACGCCAGAGAGCCTTTCGTACATTCTGGCATACCAAATGGCTACAAAAACGTTGCTGGGGATTACGCAGAGGTCTAAAAAAGGCGTGACAATATTGACATGTTCTTCTTTCCATAAAAATCCTCATCCTCAATGAGGTTATGGTAAAGATTTCTTATATTTTTAAGATTTGGATTTTTTTACTGGCCGCTCATTGAGGGAGGCGGCCAATTTTTATGGGCGAAAATGGATCATTTTTAGTGGGCGTTGAGGAGGGGATGCTTACGCATAAAAATAGCGTTGCTACGGTTAAATTTAATTTCATTTTTTTCTCCAATTTTGTTTTTCGTTGAAATTTTCAAGCTTCTTCCAGCTTACATTTATTAAACACCATTTTTTTAAAAAACTCAAACGTCTGAATTAGCCATTTGCTTAATGCACAACATCACTTCAAAAAGAGTTTCTCTATGTTATAAGCAGTTTTCCCCTCAAGTAAGGAGAGGCGTTCACCGTTTCTGTACTTTCATTAAATAATGGGATTGATTTAAAGAGCGAGACTATCTTATCATTTTTCTAAACTTTTACCAAAATTAGAAATTACCTAAGAAGTTAAGGAGGGACATTCTATCGAATTTTACCAATTCTTAAACGAGAACCTCTCTTTATTACAACAGAAAACCTTCGAGCATCTTGCATTTGTTGCGATAACGCTATGTATCGCCTCTAGTCTGGCCATTCCTTTAGGTATTCTCATCGCGCGCTTTTCAATTCTGCGTGGCTTTTTTTTAAAAGCAGGGAGTATTTCCCAAACAATTCCAAGCCTGGCCATGTTAGCTTTATTGATTCCCATTTTAGGATTGGGGGCGGAACCAACCCTTATTGTTCTTACGTTTTATGCCCTTTATCCTATTTTAAGGACTACATATATGGGTTTAAAGAGTGTTCCGCCTGAGTGTATTGAAGCTGCAAATGGCTTGGGATTCTCTAATTTTCAAAAATTATGGCATGTGGAGCTTCCCTTAGCCCTTCCTATGATTCTTTCAGGCATACGTTTAGCAACCGCCTCAACCATTGGTATTGCAACTATTGCGGCTTTTATCGGGGCAGGGGGATTGGGTGACTTTATTACACAAGGATTGGCATTGAATGACTGGCGGTTGATTCTCCTTGGAGCTATCCCGACAGCCTTTCTAGCTCTAGGGTTTGACTATGGAATTTCTCAGTTTGAAGATTACCTTCATCACAGGGAAAAAAGCCATTTTAAATTAAAAGTGCTCGGAAGCTTTTGTGCTCTGTTTTTAATTTTTTATGGTGTACAGATGACCTTTTTCTCAAAGGAGAAAAACATCCTTGTCATAGGAAGTAAAAATTTTTCTGAGCAGAACATCTTAGCCGAAATAATGGCACAACTTATTGAAAACAAAACAACCTTGCAGGTTGTTCGCAAATTAAATCTCGGAACAACAGCCATTGTCCATCAAGCCCTTTTGAAGGGGGATATCGACCTTTATCCTGAATACGATGGAACGGCTTATTTGACAGTTCTACAAAGGCCCTGGGATGGAAAAGAAAAAGATCTTTTTAATAAGGTCAAAGAAAGTTATAAGCATCAGTTTCATTTGTTATGGCTAGATCCTTTTGGATTTTCAAATTCTCAATCTTTAGCCGTTAAAAAAGAAATAGCGACTAAATATCATCTTCGAGCTTTAAGTGACCTTGTTCCCTTTTCTGACACATTAGTTGTAGCTTCTCCTCCCGAATTTATTCAACGACAAGATGCGTTGCCGTCTTTAAGGAAAGCCTATGGGTTTAAATTTAAGGACATTCTTCAAGTGTGTTCCGAGCTCATGTACGTTACTGTTAATCATGGATTGGCAGATATCGTAGCTTCTTTTACGACGGATGGACGGCTGAAGGGACATGATTTCGTTATACTTAAAGATGATAAAAATATTTACCCTCCTTATCATGCAGCGCCAGTTATGCGGGAAGACATAGATCAAAAATATCCACAAGTAGAGAAAGTTTTATCCTCTCTTGCTGGTTTAATTTCTGAACAACAAATGATAGACTTAAATTATGAGGTTTCAGAAGGAAGGCAAACGCCTGCTGAAGTTGCATACTATTTTCTAGAAACTCATCATCTTCTTTCAAAAGAGTAAGAAGATTAATAACCCAGGAATCCAAAGGGGGGCAGATTGATTTTGATGAGGAAAATACCAAAACCCCTTCTCTTTGGGGCTGTTTTCATTCTGGTGATAATGATCGTTTATATTCTTGTTGGCTTTATTCGTTATCAGCGAAATCATGATCTTTTGGTTCTTTACGGCAACGTGGATATTCGCCAAGTTGACCTGGGATTTCGGGTTAGTGGCCGTCTTCAAAAAATGTTCTTTGAAGAAGGCGATGAGGTTAAACAAGGGGACGTTTTGGCTGTTTTGGATAAGGCACCCTACGAAGCAGATCTTGCGGCTGCCAAAGCTCAAGTGGGTCAAACGGAAGCCAATTTTTTAAAACTTATGCACGGGAGTCGTCCCCAAGAGATCGAGGAAGCCAAAGCCTTGGTAGGAGAAAGAGAGGCTACTTTTACCAATGCAGGTATTCTTTTTGCCAGAGAAAGTGAGCAAATTAAAATTGGTGCTTCTTCTCAACAAGCTTATGATAATGCTTTGGCTCAAAAGAAAGAGGCGGAAGCGCAGTTAAAAAGTGCGAAAGAGAGTCTAAGCCTTGCCCTTGAAGGGTTTCGGAAAGAGGATATTCAAGCTGGAAAAGCCGCCGTGGAGGTTGCAAAGGCCCAACTCGACAGCGCTAAAATTAATTTAAAAGATACAGAAATATTTTCTCCGTCTGATGGGATTATTCTCAGCCGCGTGCGTGAGCCTGGGGCAATTGTTGCGCCTCAGTCTATTGTTTATACAATAACGCTTCATAAACCAGTTTGGATTCGGGCTTATGTTTCTGAGCCCAACTTAGGACGTATAAAACCTGGTATGGAGGCCTTAGTTTTTACAGATTCCAACCCGGATAAACCCTTTAAAGCACATATTGGCTTCATCTCACCTCAAGCGGAGTTTACGCCAAAAACTGTTGAAACCCCAGAATTACGTACAGATCTTGTTTATCGGCTGCGTCTTTATGTTGATGATCCAAAAGGCCAGCTTCGTCAAGGAATGCCTGTCACAGTTAACTTAAAAATCTCTGACTAGGAGATGCCCAACATTAAAGATTCAATTCATATTACCTCTCTCTCAAAACAGTTTAAGGGTGAGACGTTGCCTGCCCTTCAAGATGTGACGGCTGTGATAAAAGCGGGGACCATTACGGGATTGGTGGGCCCTGATGGGGCAGGAAAGACAACTCTCCTTCGTCTTATGGCAGGTCTTCTCTTGCCTACCCAAGGAAAGATCAGTGTTTTAGGATTTGATACGGTTAAGGAGCCCGAGAATCTTCATGATGTTATAGGATATATGCCTCAAAAATTTGGTTTATATGAGGATTTAACTGTTATCGAAAACCTAAACTTTTACGCGGCTCTCCATAACCTTTCTGAAGAGGAAAAACCAAAGGTTTTCGAAAAAATGTTTCACTTTACTGCCCTGAGACCATTTACAGAGCGGCTTGCCGGCAACCTCTCTGGGGGGATGAAGCAAAAATTAGGGTTGGCATGTTCGCTTTTAGGGAGACCCAAGGTTCTTTTATTGGATGAGCCCAGCGTGGGGGTCGATCCCATCTCCCGGCGTGAACTTTGGGAAATGGTGCAGGAGCTTGTTCAACAGGGCATTTGTGTGGTGTGGTCTACGGCTTATCTTGATGAAGCTGATCAATGTGGAGAGGTCCTTTTATTAAATAAAGGGAAGCTGCTTTTTTATGGTCCCCCTAAAGAGTTAACCAAGCGGGTGCGCGCCCGTGTTTTTGAGATGGATATCCTTTTTAAGAAGCGACGGCTTATTCTTAAAGAATTTTTAAAACGTCCGGATATCATCGACGGCGTTATTCAAGGAAATAAGCTGAGGTTTGTTTGCTCTCCTTCGTTTCACATAGAAGAAAAGGAAGCCAAGTGGCAAGCTGTTGCACCAAGATTTGAGGATGCTTTTATCGATATTCTTGGGGGAAGTCATAATGGGGAGTCAGCTTTGGCTGAAAATATGCCCTTCAAACATATAAAAGGCGGGAATCATCCGATTCTGGCTGAAAATTTAACAAAGATGTTTGGCACCTTTACAGCTGCAAAGGATATTTCTTTTGAAATAAAACAAGGAGAAATATTTGGGCTATTGGGACCCAATGGAGCTGGAAAATCCACAATTTTCAAAATGTTATGTGGGATTTTGCAACCGACAGCAGGACGTGCTCTTGTTTCAGGTTATAATTTAAAAACAGCTCCATCTCGAGCCCGATCACGCATAGGCTACATGGCTCAAAAGTTTTCCCTTTATGGTGATTTGAGTGTTCAAGAAAATTTGGATTTCTTCTCAGGGATTTATGGCCTTGTTGGGCAAAGGCGACTTAAAGAAGTTCAACAGATGATTTCAATTTTTGATCTTTCTTCTTATTTGAGAAGCAATGCTGGACTGTTGCCTTTAGGGTATAAGCAAAGATTAGCTTTAGCGTGTTCTCTGATGCATGAGCCCGATGTTCTCTTTTTAGATGAACCGACATCTGGTGTTGATCCGCTCGTTCGCCGTGAGTTTTGGAATCACATTAATGGCATGGTCGAAAAGGGAGTTACAATTATGGTAACGACCCATTTTATGGAGGAAGCAGAATATTGTGACCGTATCGCTTTGATTTATGGTGGGGTTAATATTGCAACAGGAACACCGATGGAATTGAAGGACAAGGTGAAGACCAAGAAAAGGCCAAATCCCTCTCTAGAGGAGGCCTTTATAGCCTTAATTGAACGAATAGATAGAAAGAAAGCCTCATGACTCATTTTTCCTTTCGACGCTTTTTTGCTTACCTTAAAAAGGAAGAAAAACAAATCCTTCGGGATCCCAGCACCTTTCTAATCGCTTTTGTGTTGCCTCTTATGATGCTTTTTATTTTTGGATATGGGGTTTCTTTGGATGCAGATAAGGTTCCTCTTGGTCTCCTCCTTGAAGATACGTCGCCTACAGCTAGAAGCCTTGAGAATGCTTTTTTAGGCACAAACTATTTTAAGGTGAAGACAAGCTATAATCGAGCAGAGCTTGAGGAGGACCTTACAGGGGGGCGTCTCAGAGGAGTAGTCATTGTCCCGCAAGATTTTTCAATAAAAGTTCTTGAAGGGACAGTGGCTCCTCTTCAAGTTTTGCTTGATGGGAGTGAGCCGAATACAGCTCGATTTGCCCTGAACTATACCGAAGGGGTTGTCAATAATTGGGGAATACAGCAGAAAATTGAAGGAAAAACCTCAGTGATTCTTCCCCTTCAGATGGAGCCACGGGTATGGTTTAACGATTCCTTGAAAAGCCGTTATGTTCTTCTTCCTGGATCCATTGCGGTTATTATGACGCTCATTGGGACCCTTCTCACCGCGCTTGTTGTTGCACGAGAGTGGGAAAGAGGCACTATGGAGGCTTTGATGGCAACACCCATTCGCATTTCAGAAATGCTCTTGGCGAAACTCGTTCCCTACTTTCTTTTGGGTCTCAGTGCCATGATTCTTTGTGTTTTCCTTTGTGTTGTTTTATTTGGTGTTCCTTTTAGGGGATCTTATCTCATTCTTCTTGTTGCCACTTCCATTTTTCTTCTAGCAGCTCTTGGGGTTGGTCTTCTCGTGTCTTCAACAACACGTAATCAATTTGTTGCAAGTCAAATTGCTATTATCATCGGTTTTATTCCCGCTTTTATGTTGTCTGGGTTTGTTTTTGAAATCAGCTCCATGCCAGAGATTATTCAGGCTATGACCTATGTTTTTCCTCCGCGTTACTTTGTGACGATCCTTCAAAGCAGTTTTTTAAGTGGAACAACATGGGCTCTGGTGATGCCGAGTCTTTTGATCATGTTACTTATCGCACTTTTTTTTCTAGGCATTTCTGTTCTTAATATGAGGAAAAGGCTTGATTAACATGGGGCAATTAAGACAAAGCTGGATTCCAATTAAGGCCCTGATTATCAAAGAAATTCTTGCGGTGTGGCGGGATAAAAAGAGCCGGATTACTTTGATAGTACCCCCTCTGATCCAATTG
>Ga0209751_10005824_pt1 | contig 11540 bp, 12 predicted proteins | sample RifCSP13_1_FD_184019 | JGI IMG/M metagenome (GOLD analysis project Ga0209751, IMG submission 184019) | Soil microbial communities from Rifle, Colorado - Rifle CSP2_sed 13_1 (SPAdes) (version 2) | ecosystem: Environmental > Terrestrial > Deep subsurface > Rock core/Sediment | place: Rifle...
AGTTCGCCAAAGAATATAGCTGGATCATTATCGCCAGGCGCATCGTCTCTGTATACGAGGATCTATCCGAGAATCCTTCACATTCTTGATCGGATTATTCGCATTACCGGCTTACCGAACCGAAAACCAACGCCCAGACGGTTGACTCTCCTTCCATCCGGTTATACAATATAGTAGTTTGAAATCGAATTACTAGAGTAGGAATGGATCTGCAATCGGATTTGATCGCACTAGGACTGACCGAGTACGAATCAAGGGTGTACCTTTCGCTCTTGGAAGGGAGCCCGGCGAATGGCTACCAGGTCAGCAAACGCACCGGTGTTCCACGTTCGATGGTTTATGAAGCCTTAGGGCGACTGCATGCGCGCGGAGCGATTCTGAAGGCCGGTAATGATCGCTCAACCCTTTACCGCCCGGTCCCTCCTGACCAGTTGCTTGATAGATATGAGGAAGAATACCAGCGCCTGCTTGGCAATTTGCGGGTGCGCCTCCAGGCGGTCTATTCATCTCCACATGGAGAACTATTAGGGACAATCGCCGGGGAGAATTCGATTCTTTCCCAGGCCTCCAGGATGATCCAGGAAGCCGGCGAAGAGCTCCTGCTCGTCTTGAATGACCGCGTACTGGAAAGATTACGAGAATGGATAGTTAGCGCCTGTGCACGCGGATTGCCAACCGGCGTCCTGCTTACGGGCATGGGGGATCTGGCCTGCGAGAATGTCGCCCACCACCCACCCCTGGAGAGCGAGCTGCAGGGGCTAGGAAATCTCATGGTGGTCGTAATCGATAGGAAGGAATGTCTGATCGCCAGTACAGGTGAGAATATGTCCGGGACAATCACGAACAATCAAAATATGGTGTTTATCACCAGGCAATTCATCTGGATGGAACTGTTTACCCAACGACTGTATCGCCGCTTGAATCCAGAGCTAATGGATCTGCTCGATCAGGAGGAAAGAAGAATTCTTCAAAGTTTGCGAGGATAACTCATAATGGCCCTGTATGATATCCATACTCGGAGGCATGATCAGTTCGAGGAACATTACCACCACACCCATAAAGACCCTCATCGAGGAGCTTCTGCGCTTTCCGATGTGATCCTGGGAGGTCAGGATGGACTGGTCAACGTATTGGGGGTTATCCTGGGTGTTGCCGCAGCCACCGGTGACCCGCAGATCGTCCTGGTTGCCGGTCTGGCAGCAACTTTTGCCGAATCGGTTTCGATGGGAGCGGTGGCATATACCTCGACTCTGGCTGACGCCGATTTCTACGAAAGCGAGCGCGAAAGAGAGTACCGCCACATCATGGAAGTACCCAATCTCGAACGCCAGGAGATACGTGAAATCTATGCTGATAAGGGTTTCCATGATGATTTACTCGAGCGCATCGTGGATACCATCACCGCCGATAAAGACGTCTGGGTTGCTGTGATGATGTCAGAGGAACACCGGTTGATCCCGTCGAATCGCAAGGCTGCTCTGCGTTCTGCGATCATCGTCGGTGTGGCTGCCATCATCGGGTCGTTGATCCCACTGGTGCCTTTCATGTTCCTGACTGTGAAAACCGGAATATGGGTGTCTATCCTGGTCTCGGCACTCGTATTGTTCATTGTTGGCGCTTATAAGGCTCGCCTCACTGTGGGCCATCAGGGAAAGAGCGGTCTGGAAATGGCGCTCATCGGGACGGTCAGCGCCCTGGTTGGTTACGCGGTTGGAACCTTGCTGAAATTGCCTGTCACCCCATGAGGAGGATTAATAATAAAAATGCAAACTTAAGATTTTCGATTTTGACATACACTTAAGGCGATTGTTGAAACTTCTGCATCCATCTAATACAAATCAAGTTGGGAGTTGGGCCATGAACCGCCTAGTAAACATACTGCTTATCCTTGGACTGCTCCTCACAGGAACAGTCACGATCTCATTGGGAGCGAACATCATCCAACAAGGCGATCGACCTCCTCAGGCCACTGTGGTTAGTGAGAATGGTGAGGCGCCCATCTACATACCGCTGATTATGGGATTCAGTTCCACATACACGGTCTCCGGGAGTGTCCTGGATGCCGGCAGCCACCCGGTAGCAGGCGTAACGATAACAGACCAGACCGGGCTCAGCGCCGTAACCGATAGCAACGGTTTCTATACCCTGGAAGGGCTCTCCGGCGGCGAGCACGCCCTGGCGCCATCCAAACCCGGCCTGGTATTTAAACCTTCTTTAGCTCAGGTTGATGTTTATTCCAATAGCGAAAACCTGGACTTCACGGCGCTGGCGGAGTGCGCTAACGGTTTGGAAAACGGGGGTTTCGAGAATAATTCCGGCTGGACTTTTCCCGCCACAGAATACAGCGCCGGATATTCCACCGCCAAAGCACACAATGGGGACCGCTCTGCGCGCACCGGCATTGTTAACGACTCGAATATCTATAGTTTCTCCTCTACCCGCCAGAAGGTGCACATCCCTTCCGATGCCAGTAGCGCCACCTTGAAAGTGTGGCTCTACCCGCAAAGTGAAGAGGCCGCCAATCTGGCGCTTCCGGAACTACCAACCGAGGCTGGTTTCGAACAGACGGAACTTGCCTCCGACGTCCAGTATGTGTTGATCCTGGACCAGTTCGGCAATATCTTGAAGCAGCTGTTGTGGACACGCAGTGACGCCAGGGAATGGCGGCTGTACGAGTTCAATCTCAAGTCGTATGCCGGGCGCACGATCCTCATCCATATCGGAACTTATAACGATGGCGTCGGCGGAAGGACAGCCATGTACGTCGACGACGTCGACCTGGAGATCTGCCCGGCGGGACCGACCCCGGTGCCTTCCCCCACCGGAATTCCTGGCACGTGCGAAAACCAACTGTCTAACAGCGGCTTCGAAAACAATAAGGCCTGGGATATCCCGCTCACGGCGCGTCCAGCGCGGTATTCGACAAAGGAATTACATTCGGGTTCGCGTTCGATGCTGACCGGGCTGATAAAAGATGAGCCTAATATCGTGAGCTATTCAGATGCCGGGCAGTGGGTGACCGTCCCCAAGAATGACGATAATGCAGTACTTAAATTTTGGAAGTTCCAGCGCTCAAACGAGCTGGGTCTCACGGCATTGCCCGAACCCCCTCCACTGGGCACGGCGTTCAGTCTGGAAGCTTCTGCCGGCGATGTCCAGTACCTGCTGATCCTCGACCAGTTCAGCAACGTCATCGGTGTCCCAATCTGGGAGCGCGATAACACCGGTGGGTGGGTCTATGACGAGATTAGCCTGAAGAAATACGCGGGCAAAACCATCAAGATCCAGTTCGGCACCTATAACAACGGTGTTAGCGGGCTAACCGCCATGTTCGTGGATGATATGGTCCTCGATATCTGCCCTACGGCGCCGGGGACACCCACCCCCTCACCGACTCCAGGAACCCCCACCTCTTCGCCTACACCCGGACCGACTCAGACCTCATTGCCCCCCGGTTGTTCAGACGAGATCACCAATAACAGCTTCGAGAAGGACACCGGCTGGTTCATCCCGCTCACAGAGTTCTCGGCAGGCTACTCGACGGTACGCGACCACACCGGAGAGCGCTCGATGCGCACCGGGATCACGTCCCAGGCTCACAATCGTTACAGCTATTCGGATGCTGCGCAGACTGTGACTATTTCGGCCTCAGCAGATGATGTCGAGTTGAGTCTGTGGATTTACCCGATCAGTAGCGATGCAGCTGAACTGGCGCTGGCCGAAATCCCGCCGGGACCAACCTTCGGAACGGCGGCGATGGCCAGTGACGTGCAATACGTGCTGATCCTGGACCGTTATGGCAACTGGATCGATACGCTCCTCTGGGAACGCAGCAACTCACAGTCCTGGAAGGAGTACTCCTTCGACCTGGATCGCTACGCCGGAAAGACCATTCGGATCCAGTTTGGGACATACAATACCGGGTGGGGTGGAGTCACATCCATGTATGTCGACGATGTCGCGCTGGAAGTGTGTGACTAGCGGCTATCCAATCAATGCGAAATTGAACCGGTGAATGTTAAAAGAGGCGGCAGGTGATAAGCCGCCTCTTTTAATTTAAGGGACATTGGTTCAGGTTTTGGATCGCCTCCTGAATCCGCTCGATTCGCCGTTCCGGGTTGGGGTGGGTACTGAAAAACTCGGGTGGGGCCTGGCCCTGGCTGGCGGATGCCAACACCCTCATCACCTGGACCAGCTCGCCAGGATCATAACCAGCATCATTGATGAAGCACACACCCAGGAAATCTGACTCCAATTCATCCTCTCGACCATACTTCATGTTGACCAGCTGTCCGATCAAAACTGCCATTCGAGCGGTCTGGGCAGAGGATGGGTTATTCGGGTCGTAGGAAGCGATAACGGCAGCTCCGGTCAATCCTTCGGTCAATTGAGCCTTGGCGATCTGTTCGGCGGAATGCCGCGCGACCACATGACCGATCTCGTGCCCTAACACCCCGGCTACTTCGCCCTCGGTTTGAAGCTCTCGGAGCAGGCCATTCGTGATGAAGACCTGACCGCCGGGTAACGCGAAGGCATTAATGGTTTGATCGTCGGCCAGCAGGTGGAACTCGTACTGGTAAGAGGTTTGGCTGGCTGGGGAGGCCTGGACCGGTGACTGCCCAGGCGAAAATGACTAAAATTGCCAGGACGAACGTTCCAGGAGAACCTACCAGTATCGAAGCTTTTGTGGCGAATTTCCTGAAAATGTCGTTCATTTTTTCAAGTTTCCTGAGATCGATAATTCAGATTTGAAAGGATTTACGTGAGGATTAGTAACGTGGGTTGTCGAACTCGGACAGTCAGATTTCCCCCGGAGGAAGCGCGAGGAATTCATCTTCCTCGCGCTTCCAAATTCTCCTGATTAATCGTCGTATCTAAGCTCTTCCCAGGCGACCTTGACAGCCTCCTTGAACCGCTCCCAGGTCCCAGGATTACGGTCGTCCCAATTACGCCTCGCTTCCGGTTCCAGATAGTCCCAGTCGTAATCCCGGTAGCGTTCATCGGTTGCCAGGTCGTACCCGTAGCGGTAAGCAGGCAGATACTGATCGAAGGAGTATTCCGATCCCATGTAGTAATTGTCATAGTGGTCCCGGAAACTCGAACTATAGGAATCAAAGTCCCCGAAGTTCCCTGTCTGTGAAGTGTAAGTATCTCGTGGAAAATCGGACTCTTCCATCATAGTAGTGTACGGACCGGCATTCGGGTCAAATCCGGTCCACCCGGTCTGCCTCCATTCCGTGACGCGCCGGTTAATATCCACGGGGTTGTGGCGATTGAGGATTTCCACGGCTTGGTTCACCCGCTCAGCGGAAGTACGTACAGTTACCAGGGTGCCTCCTCGACGAACGCCTTCGGCGTAATAACCGGCAGACTCTTCAGGAATCCCCATTTCAAGAAGTGCACCGAGCAGACCACCCGCGACTCCGCCGGCGACTGCGCCCACCCCGGCCCCGGCTAATGCAGATAGACCAGCAGCAATCGGCCCAGCAGCGATCACGGGACCGATCCCTGGGATTACCAGAGCGCCCAGGCCACCTACCAGCGCGCCAACGCCAGCTCCAACAGCCATCCCCTCAGAAGCGCCGGAAGCTTCCTCGCCGGTGCCCATACCCCGGCTGTATCGACCGGTTTGATCACTGGCGACTAAGCTGATATCCTCGCTGAGGTAACCGTTTTCCAGGAGCGCTCGCACCGCTTTATTCGCAGTTGAAAAATCATCAAACAATGCTGCAACCGTTTTAGCCATATCAGACCTCCTAATATTTTTTAATATCGTTCTGTTAGGCAGATTAGGAGATGTGTTTTTCTCCTAATCCACATCTCGGATTAATTCTTGATCACCTTTTCGGTGGCCTCGCCGACCATCTGCTGGGCGCGGTTCCTGAAGACAGGAATCCGCTCCTTGGTGCTCATCGTAATGTCTTCCAAGGCGCGCCCGAGGCGATCGCGAGTGCCAACAACTGCCTCAGAGACTCGCTCTTCGATCTCTCTGCTTCTATCGCGGATAAGAGACCGTGTTTCCTCGCCAGACATCGGTGCAGTCAAGATTCCTACACCTGCTCCGATCAATGCTCCGACGAGCATTGCGGCTGAAACTGAAAGAACTTGGGTCGTTTTTTCGTTCATAAACACCTGTACTCCTTTCGATGTGAATACCAAAAAATATAATCATGAATAATACTCCCTTCAATGGGGAATGCACCTGTAAACGGGGTAGGGATTTACCTAGTTCAACCAATTGAAGGAGTAGGGTGGTCCTACTCCTTCAATTTTCGACCGGGTACTATTATTCAGTCTTTTTTGATACGACGGCCTTCGAATCCTTACGCGTAGACCGGAAACCGCGCCCAACTTATACGGGGGAACGACCGGGCAGGGCCCGGACGATCGCAACGACGATGACAGCTCCTATGAAAGCGACGACCAGGGTTGTCAGGTCGAAGCCCGATATGGGATTCTGGACGTTGAACAGGGCTGAGGCCAGGAAACCACCAACCAGAGCCCCGACGATACCCAGGATGATGTCAACCAGGATGCCGTATCCACTCCCTCGCATCACCATGCCGGCCAACCAACCAGCGATTAAACCGACGATAATCCATGCTAATAGACCCATCTTGTGGTTCTCCTTACTCGAAAATTATCCGCTCTTCATTTTCGCTTCAGTTTCACGCAGGAACTCATCGATCTCGGCTTCCGCCTCCATCTTTGAATAGCCATATCGTTCCTGAAGCTTTCCAGTCAAGCGATCCCGCCGGCCTTCGATCTCCAGCAGATCATCGTCGGTCAAATCCCCCCAGTATTGCTTGACGCTTCCTTTGATTTGGTTCCACATTCCAGCCAGAATATCGTCTACCATTTTATTTTCTCCTCTCTGAGTCTGAATCTGCGTTTCCGCAGTATTTCTGAAACTACTATACGTTCGATTGAAGCCGACCACAATGGGGATTTATCCGATCATTGGTTAGGGTTTTCCCTACTGATTTAGGGAGAAATTTCCCTAGTGGAAACTTCCTGACGACCAGTAAGGATATCCTTAGCAACAATGGATGGGAGGGCCGATTACCTGCTCTTGGTGGTTCCTTTGAAAAAGGTGTATGATCTCATTCAGGTTCTGAGATCCGGCATGGTTATCCCGCAGATTACTCTGGTCGCGTTGATCCGATATTCAGGCTTCGTCAGAGTTCGCCTCGAAATGGAAGTTTATAAATGAGTGGGGAGATCGTGGATCGGAATATGAAGGACCAATTCTGGCGAGATCCGGGTACGCGTCGATATCTACTCCTATTGATCCCGATCGCTATTTCCATGTTTATGGTCTATCAAATTGCCCGCCGAGGTGGGTTTAACGTGCATCCGGACGAATATGCACATATCGATGCCATTTGCTATTACGAAACCCACTGGTGGATGCCGAATGTGAATTCTGACGGGATTATCTACAGCGGCTATGGATGGAACCGGCTTTACGATGGCGAGTTTGTTTATCTGTTATATGGGAAGCTAGCCCTGCTAAATCGGGCGGTAGATCGTCTTTCTTCCATAGAGGTATCTGACCCGCCTGCTCTACTCCGAGCCGTAGAAAATTTGTTTTTTTCTGCGCGTGTCTTGGGTTCTACCGTCTGCGAGAATCAGATCGAGATATATTCCAATTACCGGATGTTTAACGTCTGGCTTTACCTGATTACTTTGCTAATACTGTTTGGCTCTAGCCTAAGATATCCCTGGCCCCTCTCGATAGCCCTGCTCTTGCTGTGCTTACCGCAAGTCAGTTACATCTATTCTTATGTAAATTCCGATGCCTGGGGTCTATCGATGAGCGTGTTTTTATTCGTTTTTATTATGGCTCGGCGGGAGAACCTTCTTAGATCGTGGCCAGATTTGATCGTTCTCGCAATCTTGACCAGCCTGGTGAAGATTGCGAGAACGATAAAATCTGGCCACGATCTAAGAAGGTTCTCCCGCTTAGGATTGGGACTGGTTGAGGATCTGAGAATCCATAAATCCGTATCGGTCATACGATACCTAATTCGGCTTTGTTTGCTTTTCGCGCTCACATTGCTTTGCGTTGCGCCGTTCAAGATCGTGTATCCATTGTCGCAAGGTAACTTTGAGGAACGAGCCCAGGAGATGCGCGAAGAAAGGGCCTCCCCGGGGTTTAAACCCAGCCATCCGACTCACATAGGTTACCGCTTGGCTGAACGTGGATATTCGATCTGGTCTGTGGCAAATATGGATTGGCTGAAGCTTTCAGCAGCCAGTTTCTATGGTCTTTTCGGATATATGTCCGAAAGATTGCCCCAATGGCTTTACACGATCGCATATGGATTAATGTTCATCCTGGCTGCAACCACATTCGTTAACCTGGCTCTGCTGTGGAAAGAAATCCATTTTACTGAACGATTCATGATTTTATTCGCCCCCATCAGCATCCTGCTTGTCGTCCTGGCTTCCCTGTACAATTCCTGGGTTTTCGATTTCCAACCCCAGGGACGCTACTTGTTTGCCGCTCTAATCCCTCTCGCTCTACTCCAAGGGGGGTTGGTTTGCCACGAACCTCGCTCAGTTAAGATCTTCCGGCTGTTTTCCTGGTTGATCTTATATCTACTCTGCCTCGGAGTGCTTTGGTTTTCCGTGCTCGGAAACCCCAAACTCGTACCCGGTTGAAGTGGAGAGGCTAGCGCCTCATCACTTTTAACACTTATCACAAATGAAAACCTCATCGATAGGGAAATTTCATAGAATAAGGGCAGCAAGATTAGGCCTTCTATGACCTTCACCCCTATCGAGGAGGCAGCAATGTATTTTGAAACGATACTTGTGACCGCTGGGGCTGGATTCTTGACTATCGGTCTGATCCTTTCCAATGACATCGTCCGGACCCTAAAGAAGCAGAAACTGGCTACACCATGGATCATTCTGCGGCTATTGATCTTCTTCTTCTTCTTCGGTTACGCCTTCATGGCAGCCAGGTTTGCGGGAGTCGATATCCTCACGGCAGTCTCGAATGACTCGATCGTTGCCCTGGTTTTTTTCTTCGGTTCCGTGTTCGTTGTTCTACTCGCTTTCCTTAACCGCGACCTGTTCGCCAATATCTTTGGCGTTCAAATGAGCGACCGGCAGGCAATCGCGAAATTCTTACATTATTCGAAATTGGACGAGGATATCGATGAGAGCCAACTGAAAGAAATATTCGATCCGCTGCGCGATAATTGTGGGAAAGTCATCCGGTATTCCATCGCGGATATCGTCCGGGCTCACCCGCTCCTGGAGAGAGGGATTATCCTTGAACAAGCGATGGGCGGCAAGAACTTCACCCTATATCTACGCCATCGCTGTAGAGACGGCTTTCGCGAAATCCCTGTGTTTCATGATTGCCGGTTAGAGTACCGGTCCCAAAAATCATCCCGGCTACTGTGATGGATCCCGTCGAACTCATTTCCTTAACCGGATATGTGATGCCTGTTGGGAACGGCTCGGTTGGAAAATCGAGCGTCGCAAGGATCCTCGACCGGTTAAGCAGCGAGTCCGTTACGTATGCAGATCTGATCAGCTCTGTCTCGAAAACGAAAAACCTGGAATTTGAATTTATTCCTACGGGTCTTTGCTACCAGGGGATTCCCTATAAGATCTTGATCCAGATGCTTGTTCCACCCGGGCAGAGAGGCAATCATCTCGATGGCACCGGGCGGTCATTTGAAGACGTCATCCAAATCTATCGTTTTTATATCCGGAGGATAGATGTTGTCCTGCTCACCTATAGCCTGGCTGATCGGGAGTCTTTTTATGCTACCGAACAATGGCTGGCGAAAGTAGCAGAGCTGTGTAACTTTCGCACCTGTTTTATCCTTCTGGGTACCCACCTGGACCAAATGAATCGCAGAGAGGTTGGGCAGGATCAGATTACGGAGGGATTGGAATTTCTCACCAGGCACATTACATTGGTAATTCCGGCCTGGCAAGGTAAATTTACCCATTTGGAGATATCCAACCTGACAGGCTACCACCTGAACGAATTGAAAAAATATCTGGCATGGTGCATTTTTCTATCCAGATGCCCAATAATTCCATAAAATAGCATTCTTGGTGAAAAGCAGGGGCTGTACAATAAGAGAGGGGCAGCCCCTTTCGCGTTTAAATGAACTGTGATTCTATAGGGGTTATGAAACGAAAACCAGCCGCAGCGACGTTCAAACCATACGCAATGGCTCAGCCGAGCCTGCTCCCAGCGAGTTGGGATGAATTGATCCCGGCCGATCAACTGGTCCGGGCGGAGTACCGGGCGATCGAAAAAATCGAACTGGACCCGCTGCTGAGGAAGTACGAGGGAGGCGGGAGAAGCGGCTATCATCCGGGGATGATGTTGAAGGTGCTGGTATATGCCTATACCCAGCGAATCTACCCATCCCGGCAGATCGCCAAGGCCATGTGGGAGAATGTCAACTTTCTGTGGCTGAGTGGGGAGAACCGGCCGGACTTTCGGACGATCAACGGTTCTCGGGGGGAGAAGATGAAAGGGGTGATCGAGGCGATGTTCACTTGCGGTGCTTGAGCTGCTGGTAGAAGAGGGGTATGTGAAGCTGGAGAACTACGTTGTGGAAGCGACGAAGATCGAAGCGAATGCGAACCGGCACCAAGGGGTGTGGGCCAAGGGCCGGGCGAAGTACCAGGAGCGACTGAGGTTGGACGCTTTTTAAAACTTAAAATATCCATTGCTTCTGGTCGAAAGAATCATCAAACCATAAGTATGTGCTCGGTTTCCAGATTACACCTAAAGATTTGGAGAAAGTCGGATAAAATGTAAACCAATAAAAAAAAAGGAGAGATAAAATGACCGAGAAACCCCAAAAAACCAAATCGAAGCGTGTCTCTGTGAGTAAGCGAAAACTGGCCCAGACTGCCGGAGAATTGGAAACCATCGCTGATGTGACCGCCTACAGTGGCGCAGCGCAAGTCGTCCAGGGTGGCGCGGAGATGCAGCTCGCAGGAGACGTCGCCGCGGCCAGCGCAGCCCAGTTGGCCCAGGGCGCCAGCGACCTGACCCGGGCGGTCGACGCGGCAGTTGTCGCCGACCGGATGGCTACCCTGAGCGAGGCAGTTGGCGTGGCAGGTGTTATGGATATGGCGCAAGGTGTCGAAATCCTGGCCGCTTCCGACGATGTCAGCGTGATGAGCGCTTTGGTTGGCCTGATGAGCCTAGAGGACGTGGAGCACGGCCTCGAGCTGGCGCGTATGGCAGGCGAATTCTCGGTGGTCAGTCAAATCGTTGCCGCACTCCAGATGCCGCTGTTGACAGCCTTCCTCGAAGAACGCGGCGGGAGCCTGCAAGTGATGGCGGTAGAACAAATCCGCCAGGCCGGCAGCACCCGCAGCCTGGCGCGCGCCATGGCTGCTACCGGGCAGCAGATCGCTGGCTTCGGCGAGAACGAGATGGCGGAGGGGGTCGTGCGCTTGGCGGTGTCCGAAGGGATGGCGGAAAGAAGCGCGGAGCTGGCTATTGGTGGCGAGATTCTCGCGGAGCAAGGCATTGAAGAAGTAGC
>Ga0209751_10005825_pt1 | contig 11540 bp, 6 predicted proteins | sample RifCSP13_1_FD_184019 | JGI IMG/M metagenome (GOLD analysis project Ga0209751, IMG submission 184019) | Soil microbial communities from Rifle, Colorado - Rifle CSP2_sed 13_1 (SPAdes) (version 2) | ecosystem: Environmental > Terrestrial > Deep subsurface > Rock core/Sediment | place: Rifle...
CCTCCATGTGCACGCTCCCGTCCGCAGGGAGGTGCTTTCGGAACCAGTGTTGGTCGCGAGGCCCGTCGAAGGCCCCTGTCATTACCCGGAAATGGCGCTCACCGAGCCGCATGATGGTCAGATCGGCCTTGAATCCCCCTGCCTCGGTCAGAAGCGGGGTGTACACCGACCGCCCCACGGCCACGTCGACGTTGTTGACGGTCATCTTCTGGAGATAGTCGACTACCCCCGCACCGGCGAAGTCGAAGATGACGAACGGGGACAGGTCGATCATCGCCACCCGCTCCCGCATGGCCAGATGTTCGGCGGTGGAGATGGGCGACCACCAGCGGCGATCCCACTCGTGGGGACGATCCTCGACCCCGAATTTCTCGACCAGGCCGGCATTCGACTCGTACCAATGGGGGCGCTCCCAACCGCCCGCCTCGAAGTAGACGGCCCCGAGCGCCTGGGTCCGAATATGAAACGGCGCCAGCCTCTTGTCACGTTCGGAGGCCCACTGCTCGCGGGGGTGCACGATCCCGTAGGTCTTGTTGAAATGCTCGGCACACCGGGCGCGAATGTGGTGTTCGGTGCGGGCATATGGGTAAAAGCGGGCGATGTCGGAGGCGTGGGGATCGAGTTCGGGATACCCGTGGGTCATCCACTCGGCGACGGCCCGGCCCGTACCCGGACCTTCCTTGATCCAGATCGCCGCCGCCGACCATAGGTTTCCGATCTCGACCGTCTCCCCGATGAGAGGCATGGCGTCGGGGGTCAGAGAGAGCAGTCCGTTGATGCCGTACTTGATCTCGGCGCCGCCGAGGATGTCAGGCATCAGCTCGAGGGCATCTTCGAGTTGGGGATCGAAGTCGTCCATGGTGAGGGGAAGTTCGGTGGGCGAGAGCCGCGCTTCTTTGATGGAGGGAATCTCGTCGGGGTTATAGAAGATCGGCCGGTGGGCGTAGGACCCCACCTCCATCGACCCGGCGGTCTGCCGCTCGTACATGTATACGTCCATGTCACGGACGATGGGGAAGCCGAGTTCCTTTCCGGTGGCAGCGAGGATCGGGATGGGGCCGACGTCGATCATCTGGTGGACTGCAGGGGTGAGGGGGATGGTGGCGCCGGCCATCCGAGCGATGCGAGGACTCCACACCCCGCAGGCGATGACCACGTAATCGGCGGTGATTCGTCCACGGTCGGTCACCACCGCCTTGACCCGGCCACGATCGGTCTCGATGGCGAGCACCTCGGTGTTGGGCAGCGAGGTCAAAGCCCCCTTGGCTTGAGCCCTCTCCCGGAAGATGGTTCCGGCCCGGAGTGAATCCACCGCCGACACGGTCGGGAAGTAGCAGCCGCCGACGAGGATCTTCTCGTTGATGAAGGGGACGAGTTCTTTGATCTCGCGGGGACTGACGAGGTGGGCCTCCATGTCCCAGTTCTTCGCCGATCCCATCCGGCGGCGGAGCTCCTCCATCCGCTCCTCGGTGCGAGCCACCTCGACGCCCCCACAGGTGAAGCTGACCCCCATATCCTCGTACTGGCGTTGGGAATCCAGCGTGAGCATTGCCATCTCTTTGTTGTGGTCGACCGGGAAGATGAAGTTGGAGGCGTGCCCGGTGGAACCGCCCGGGTTGGGGAGCGGGCCCTTGTCTATCTGAACGATTTCCCGCCAACCGAGCTCGGCCAGATGCCCGACCACCGAGTTGCCGACGATGCCGGCCCCGAGCACCACCACCTGGGCCTGTAAGTCGCTCACAATCACCCTCCATCCGATCTATCAACAGGATATGACCAGGTGCGGCATGTGGTGGAGATCATGGAGTCGCCGCCGCGCTCAACATCTCCGAATTCGTCTTGCTCACCGAAGTCAGGGTCGCGGTCTGAGTCGTCCTACAACGAGAGACGGTCAACCGATCTCCGCCAGCACCTGCCCCAGGGTTTCGGCCAAGAGATCGGCGTGGGTCTCCTCGAAAACCAACGGTGGGCGAATCTTCAAGACGTTGCGGCCCGGTCCGGTGCGGCCGATGAGGATCCGACGGCGGCGCATGGCGTTTTGCACGGCTTCGGCCATCCGCGGATCCGGCTGGGCGTCCCTTTCAACCATCTCGACGCCGATGAACAAGCCAGGGCCTCGCACCTCGCCGATGCGAGGGTCGCGCCGGGCGAGGTCGCCAAGCAGCCCACGCAGATAACCACCTACCCGTCCCGCCTGGGCTGGCAGCTGTTCTCTCTCCAGCACGTCCAGCACCGCCATTCCCACCCGGGCCGCCACCGGGCTGCCGGCGAAGGTCGAGAAGAAGTGCTCCCGAGCCGCGAACGCCTCGGCGATGGCGGGTGTGGTGACTACCGCCGCCATCGGGTGGCCGTTGCCGATCGGCTTTCCCAGCGTGACGATGTCGGGAACGACTCCGTCGATCGCGAATCCCCAGAACCTTTCCCCGACCCGACCCAAACCGGCCTGCACCTCATCGGCGATGCACAAGCCTCCCGCCGTCCTGATGCTGGCGTAACCCTCGCGCAGATAAGCCGGTGGCAGATCGAAGATCCCGTCGCTCGAGAAGACGGAGTCGCAGATGAACGCCGCCGGGCGGTGACCGGACCCGGCAAGCGTCGCGACGGCTGCATCAAAGGCAGCCGCGTAATGGTGGATGGCCGGGGAGGCCGGTGCCGGCACGGTGGCAACCCAGGCCTCGGCGCCGGCCCGAAGATGCTCCTCGGGCGAGGTCGCATCGGTGGCGATGGTGGTGCCGTGATAGGCGAAGTCGGTGATCACGATCCCCAGCTGGCCGGTGACGGCCCGGGCCATTCGGAAGGCGAGGTCGTTGGCCTCGCTACCGGAGTTGGTGAACAAGACCACGCTCAGCTCGGGGGGCAAGAGCGCCGCCAACCGGTCCGCATAGTCGAGCACCTCATCCACCAGGTAGCGGGTATTGGTGGTCAAGCGCGCCGCCTGCTCGGACAGCGCCGTCACCACCTCGGGTCGGGCATGGCCGACGTGGGGGACGTTGTTGTACGCGTCGAGGTAGGCATGACCCTCGGTGTCGTACAACCACACGCCCTCACCCCGGGCGAGCCGGACTGGCTGGTCGTAGCTGAGGTTCAGGACTCCCCCGAAGCGGCGTCGCCGATGGGCCAGGGCTTCGTCTGTGTCCACCCGGGGCCGGTGCACTGGGGCAAAACCGCAGGCCCGCCGAACCAGGTCGGCGCGCTGGTCGGGATCGTGGTGGGTCAGACGCTGCAAGGCTTCCCACGAGTATTCCGTGTGGGCGAGGATGTAGTCGCGGTTGTCGGGGTGAGAAGCGGCCCGCCAAGCCCCGATCAGAAGTGACTGCAGGAAGCGCCCCGCGACCAGGTCGGGAACGAGACCCACCTCCTCCGAGGTGAGAGGTTGATGACGGTGATAGGAGGCGATGAAATCGGGTATGACCTCCAAAGGGTCCTCGCCAAAGCACTGGTAGCTGGCCGCCACCGCCGGGTCCGCCACCAGAGACCCATGCACCAGGTCACCGAAGTCGATGATCCCAACGAGGTGGCCGGCGGAGTCGACTAGCAAGTTATCGGGGTTGAAGTCGTGGTGAACGGCCTGCCACCGGAGCGACGGCAGCACCGGTGTCACGGTCGTCTCGAAGCGATCAAGGGCAAGCTCGACGAAGGACCGGCGTTCGGCTGGCAGGTGCCCGACCAGCGGGCGCAGTTCCCCAACCCGGCTCAGGTCCCACAGCAACGGCCGTCCGGACAGATGATGGAAGAAGCCCTGCAGCGAACGATCGAGGCTGGCGAGCAGACCGGCGAGATCGCGGCGCAGACCGCGATCCGAGGACCCGGCGGGTAGCGGGGTCCCGGCCAGGAAGTCGACCATCACCACCAGGTGCTGGACGCCGCCCAGTTGGACGCTACCCAACCTGCCGTTCTCGCGGGTACGTCGCACCCTCGGCACGGGCAGGTCGGGAGCCACCCGAGCGATGTGCTCGAGCGCAGCTGCAACGACGTCGAGGCTCTCTTCGGCCCGGTTGGCGATCTTCAGGGTGAAGGGGCCCTCGGCTGAGGCGATGCAAAAGTTGGCATCGCGCTCTCCCGCCAGGCGTCGGGCGTTCCCCTCGATGCCGTACGCCTCCCAGGCTACCCGTTCGGCGTCGGCGGGCTCGGCCGGCGGCGTCGGGGTGGCCAGCAGCTCAAAGGCGTTGGTCATCGTCCGGGCAAGATAGCGAGACAGCCCGGTGCCCTATCCGCCCGCCGCTTTATGACGGTGGGCAGGCCCTCAAAGAGCCTGCCCACCGTTATTCGGTCGTGTCAGTTCTGCGAACTAACCGTTTACGGGAGCCAAGCCTGCCAAACGTCGGCGTTGTCGGCTATCCATTTGGCGGCGACGTCTTCGATCGGCTGCTTGTCGATCTCGGCGGAAGGCAGCATCGATAGCTGATCGTCGGTCGTCACGGTGAATTTCTCGAGGAAGGCGTACACGTCGGGCGCCTTTTCCTTCAACAGGGCCGAACCGGCCTTCATGAGGACATCTTCGGGGTAGTCGCAGTCGACACCTCCGTCACCGGCGGCGGCATGAGCTCCGCACTCCTCGGTATAGGCGGGCAGCTCCACCTTGACCAGGCTGTACTTGGCCACCGCCGCGGTCGGGGTCCACCAGTACATGAGTATGGCCTCATGGGCGGCCACCCGGGCGTCCAACTCGGCCACCGTCGTCGGTTCGGAACCCGAGTACTTCACTTCGAAGGGCAGCCCGAGGTTGGCGATGATCTGCTCGTCGAACTGCGAGTAGGAGGGATCCGTACCGAGGAATCGTCCGTTGTCACCGGTCTCGGCAGTGGCGAACAATGCCGCGGCATCGGCGCTCGTGTAGCCCTCCCAGGTCGCCAGCTCCGGATGCTCGTCGATGACGTACTGGGGCACGAACCAGCCGATCTTCCCGACCGCGCCGAGATCGCCCAGTCGGACCACCGAACCATCGTCAAAGAAGGCGTTCTCGGTGTCGGTCAAACCGGACGGCCAGAGCTCCAACACCGCGTCGAACGTGCCATCGGACAGACCGGTGAACATCGCCTCGTTCTCGTCTACCGTCACAGCTTCGACGGGATAGCCGAGCTCGGATTCGATCAGTTGTTCGGCCACCGCCACGTTGAGGGCGGAGGCGGTCCAAGCATTGACCACCAAATTGATGGTCGGCTTGTCCGCCGGGGCGGCAGTGGTAGCGGTGGTACCGCCACCCGCGTCGTCCCCACCACACGCGGCGACGACCATGGCGAGCATCAACAGCACCGCCGAAAGTCTCGTTTTCATTGTCTGAACCTCCTAGTCATGTAATTACCGACCCGGCTAACGCAGCAGAGACGGCCCCGGTACATTACCGGGCATGTGCGATACCGGCCGGGACGGAGGGCGCCAATTGCCCGGCGCCACAAGCCGGGGCGCCACCGGGCCGGTCGGAACAAGGCCGTGAACTCCGAGTCCTACCTCTCCGTCGAAGGACTCTGGAAGGTCTTCGGACCCCGACCCGAACGGGCCCTCCAGATGGCCGAGGCCGGCAAGGGCCGCGCCGAGGTCTTGGCAGAGACAGGCTGCACCATCGGCATCAGGGATGTGTCGTTCGAGGTGAGCCGGGGAGAGACCTTCGTGGTGATGGGGCTTTCGGGCTCGGGCAAGTCCACTCTGATCCGCTGTGTCTCCCGGCTGATCGACATAACCCGCGGTCGCGTGCTCTTGGACGGTGAAGACCTCACCGCCATGGACGAAGAGGCACTACGGGAAGTCCGGCGCAAGAAGCTCTCGATGGTGTTCCAGCACTTCGGTCTGTTCCCCCATCGGCGGGTCATCGACAACGTCGCCTACGGACTCGAAGTACAGGGACGCTCCAAGGCTGGACGCCAGGCGCGGGCCCGCGAGGTCATCGAGATGGTCGGCTTGGCCGGTTGGGAGTATCACTATCCACAGCAACTTTCCGGCGGGATGCAGCAGCGGGTGGGTTTGGCAAGAGCGTTGACGGTGGAACCCGATGTCATGTTCTTCGACGAACCTTTCTCGGCTCTCGACCCGCTCATCCGCCGCGACATGCAGGACGAGCTGATCCGGCTCCAAGACGATATGCACCGCACCATCGTCTTCATCACCCACGACTTCGCGGAGGCCATCAAGCTCGGCGACCGGATCGCCATCATGAAGGACGGCGGCTTCGACCAAGTGGGGACGGCCGTCGAGCTGATAACCAGACCGGCCACCGAATACGTGCGTGAATTCACCAAGGACATCCCCAAGGCCAAGGTCCTCACCGCTGCCGACGTGATGACGGCGGGCACCCCGGACGGACGGAGGGTGCCAGCCAGTGCAACGATCGAATCCATTGTTCCCGGGCTCCTCGACGACCCCAGCCCGCTTACGGTGGTCGACGAGGAGCAGCGGGCCATCGGAATGGTCGATCGGGCGGCGGTGGCGAGGGTGCTCGCTTCATGACGGCGGCGGCCCCGCCCATCCCGGTCCTAGCCGATACCCAACCCATTCGACGCGCCGCTCCGTGGTTCGTGCTGATCTTTGGGGTGGTGTTCCTTCAACTTGCCTTCGCCACCCGGCAGGCGTTCCCGGCCGTGTGGGACACCGCCTTCTCGGCGCCCCTCGACCGCTTCGCCCGCTGGGCGCAGGCCAATCGGCGAACTCACCCGCTCTTCACGGGGTTCTTCGTACCACTCACCAACGCACTCAAGTGGGCGTTGGGAGCCATCCAAAGCTTTCTCGAGTGGGTGCCTTGGTACGTGCTGGTGCTGGCCGTGGTTCTGCTGATCCTCTCTCGAACCCGGGACTGGAAACGGGCCGGGGTGGCAGGCGTGGCGATGTTCTATCCGGGCATGATCGGCGTGTGGGACTCGACCATCGAGACGGTGGCGTTGATGGCAATCTCGGTGATCATCTGTGTGATCATCGGCATTCCCCTCGGGGTGTGGGCCGCCTTCCGGCCCAAGCTCGAGCGAGCGATGCGACCGTTCCTCGACGCCATGCAAACGGTGCCGGCGCCCGTGTACTTCCTGCCAATGTTGATTTTCTTTGGGGTAGGCCCGGTAGCGGCAGCATTCGCCACGACGATCTACGCCCTTCCCCCGCTGATACGTCTCACCACCCTCGGAATCCGCCAGGTGCCGAGCGAGGCCGTGGAAGCCTCGGAGATGTTCGGGTCGAGCCGCCGGCAGACTCTCTTCAAGGTTCAACTGCCCATGGCGCTTCCCACCCTCATGACCGGGGTCAGCCAATCGATCATGATGGCGCTGGGAATCGTGGTGCTGGCGACGCTGCTGGCGGCGGGAGGTCTCGGCCAAGATGTCATGGACACCCTCCGAACTCGCAGCACCGGCCGCGGTCTGGCGGTGGGCCTTGCCATCGTGGCCGTGGCGATGGTCCTCGATCGAGTAGGTCGTGCCATCGCCGAGTCGGACCCAATCCGAGCGTGGTCTCGCCGGGCGACCTACATCGCCGTAGGTGCACTGGTGGCAGTAGTAGTGGCCGGGCGGCTGCTCGGTTGGGTGGCGTTTCCAGAAGTGTGGAGCGTCGAGGCCTTCGACCCGATCGACACCACGGTCACCTGGGCCCGTGACAACACCTCCTGGCTGACTCGTCCGTTCAACGACTTCGTGGTGGGACAGATCTACGTTCCCACCAAGGACTTCTTGACCGAGACGCTGGCTTGGCCGGTGCTGATCTTCGCGGCGGGCTGGCTGGCCTGGCGCGCCAAGGGTTGGAGGTTGGCCCTGTTTACCGGCCTTGCCATAGCGCTGGTCGGTTTGATTGGATTGTGGGCGGTTTCTCTCGACACGCTCACCCAGGTGATCGCGGCGGTGGTGTTCGCCCTGGTAATCGCCATCCCGGTGGGTGTCTGGACCGGGCGCAACCCACGAATCGAGGCGGCCATCGGTCCGGTGCTCGACGCCTTTCAGACCATCCCCTCCCTTGTCTACATAATTCCGGTCGTCACCCTGTTCACTCTCGGGATCATGCCGGGTGTGATCGCCTCGGTTCTGTACGCCATGGTGCCGGGGATTCGCATCACAGCCCTCGGCATCCGACAGGTCCCACCCGAGAGCATCGAAGCGTCGCGCACCTTCGGAGCCACTCCCCGCCAGACCATGTTCGGAGTGCGAATTCCCCTCGCTGCCCCTACCATCCTGGCGGCCATCAACCAGGTCATCATGATGGTGCTGGCCATGGTGATCATCGCGGGTCTGGTGGGCGGCGGCGCACTCGGCTTTGCCATCATCAGTGCCGTCACTCGGGCCGAGACCGGCAATGGATTCGAGTTAGGAGTGGCGATCGTCGTAATGGCGATGATCCTCGACCGACTGACCCAGGCATGGGCCGCCAAGGCCCGCCCCCCGCCGGCGGTGGTCTAGCCAGTTTTCGGCTTCCATTTGTCCAGACAACGTACCTAGCGTTGACCTGGTGCAAGTCCGCTTCGACGACCTTGTGACCGGTGAGAGCCTGGCCCTGGTGGAGCCGCTGCGCACCATCGAGGCAGCCAAGCCGGCCGAGGTCCTGTCGGCGATCGCGGAGGCGGAAGCGGCTGCTCGAGAGGGCCACCACGTGGCCGGATTCGTTTGCTACGAGGCCGCCCCGGCATTTGACTCCGCTTTGGTCACTCGACGACCTCCCGACCTGCCTCTCGTGTGGTTCGGAGTATTCGGAGGAGTCGAACCCGCCCCCCCCCGACAGCCAGCTTGGTACGAGGTGGGAGCGTTGGTACCGACAATCGAACGTCCCCGGTACGAGCAGGACCTGGCCGCCATCCGCTCACTCATCCGCATCGGGGACACCTACCAGGTCAACCACACCTTCCGCATGCGGGCGGCCTTCGACGGCTCACCGGCCGGCCTCTATGACGATCTCTGCCGTACCCAACAGACTCCGTACGCCGCCTTCTTGGACATCGGGGACCTGGCGGTGGCGTCTGCCTCCCCCGAGTTGTTCTTCGCGAGCTCGGGTCGGCGGATCGTCACTCGACCGATGAAGGGAACGGCCCGGCGAGGGCGCTGGAGCGCCGAAGACTCCGAGCAGCGGCACCGACTGATCCATTCAGAGAAACAACAGGCGGAAAACGTGATGATCGTCGACCTGTTACGCAACGACCTGGGCCGGGTCGCGGAGTTCGGGTCGGTTCGGGTCGACGAGTTATTCACAGCCGAGCGTTACCAGACCCTCTGGCAGCTCACCTCGACCATCAGTGGGGTGGCTGCGCCAAACACTTCGCTGGTCGATGTATTCACCGCACTGTTCCCATGCGGCTCGGTGACCGGAGCGCCCAAGCCACGCACGATGGAGATCATTTCCCAGCGTGAGACCACTCCCCGCGGGGTCTACACCGGAGCGATCGGTCTAATCCGCCCGAACGGCGACGCCCGTTTCTCGGTGGGGATCAGAACCGTGGTAATTCGTTCCGGGGTGGCGGAATACGGCGTCGGCAGCGGCATCACCTGGGACTCCTCGAGTGCCGACGAGTACGAAGAGGCCCTGCTCAAGGCGAAGGTGCTGACCGAGCGGCATCCCGATTTCGATCTGATCGAGACGATGCGCTACGAGCCGGGAATCGGAATCGACTTGGTCGACCGCCATCTGGCACGGATCAGGGAATCGGCCGAGTACTTCGGTTTCGACCTACCCGCTGACCTCGGCGAGAAGCTGGACGCCTTCAGCGCTGACCGACCTTGCCGGATCAAGCTGACCTTGACCAGGCGAGGGCGGTTCAGTATTGAGCAAGGCGACCTCCCGCCGCCGGCGGATGGTGTCACCGCGGCGGTAGCGACGGACGATCCCGTCAATCCAGACGACCGTTACCTTTTTCACAAGACGTCACGGCGCGAGGTCTATGAGAGGAGGCGGCGGCTCTACCCGGACCAGACCGACGTGATCCTGGTGAATACTCGAGGTGAGGTCACCGAATCGACCATCGCCAACGTTGCAGTGCTGATCGAGGGCCACTGGTACACCCCCCCCCTTGAGTCCGGCTGCCTGCCGGGAATCAGACGCGGCCTGTTGATCGAGCAGGGCCGGCTGACCGAACGGGTGATGACGGTGCCCGAGCTTCGGGCTGCCGAGCAGATCGCGCTGGTGAGTTCGCTACGAGGTTGGCGGGCGGCAGAACTAGTAGAGATTCTGTCCACCAGACATTGAAAATGCGACCGTCGGGTGTGCGCGTCCCCACCCACCAAACCCGTGGGTAAGTCTTCACACGACCTTCTACTCGTCGGGTCTGCGCGTCCCTACCCACCAAACCCGTGGGTAAGTCTTCACACGACCTTCTACTCGTCGGGTCTGCGCGTCCCCACCCACAAACCCGTGGGTAGATCTTCACACGACCTTCCCAGCAGTTGGACCTGTGGGCGCTGGCATAGGCTGGAGCCATGCCAGAACCCTGGGTTCGGGATTACGATCAGACAGGTGCCGGGGCTGACCGCCTCGGCTGAGGAAGGAGGTGACATGCCCAAGGGAAGGTTGACCGTACCGATGGTCCGCGTCGGAGACGAACTACGCCCCGCCACCTGGGACGAGGCGCTCGATCGGGTCGCCACCGGACTCTCCACCACCAAGGCGGCCCACGGGCCCCATGCGGTGGGAATGTTCTCGTGCTCGAAGACCACCAACGAGCTGAACTTCGCCAACCAGAAGTTCATGCGGGCCGTCATCGGCACCAACAACATCGACAGCTGCAACCGTACCTGACACGCTCCTTCGGTCGCCGGTCTGGCGGCTGTGTTCGGAGCCGGCGGCGGCACCAACTCCTACCAGGAATTGGAGGAGACGGATGTGCTCGTCCTTTGGGGCTCCAACGCCCGCGACACCCATCCGATCATGTTCCACCACATGCTGGCGGGGAAGCGCAACGGTGCCCAGCTGGCGGTGGTCGACCCTCGCTCCACATCGACGGCCGCCTTCGCCGACGAGCACCTCGCCCTCAACGTCGGGTCGGACATCGCCCTGGCCAACGCCCTTGCCCACGTCATCATCAGTGAGGACCTCCAGCACGATTGGTTCATCGACAACGCCACCGACAACTACTTGGCGTTTCGAGACTCGGTGGCCGCCGCCACCCCCGAGTGGGCCGAGGCCCAAACCGGTGTGCCGGCCGACCAGATCAGACGCCTGGCGCGGATTTATGCCAAGGCCGATCGAGCCATCATCTGTTGGACACTCGGCATCACCGAGCATCACAACGCCACCGACAACGTCCACTCCCTGATCAACCTCGCCCTACTCACCGGCCAGGTGGGCCGCTTTGGAGCCGGCCTCAACCCGTTGCGCGGCCAGAACAATGTGCAGGGGGGGGGCGACATGGGAGCGGTTCCCCTCCGCCTCCCCGGATTCCAATCGATCGCCGATCCGAGCCTACGCAAACCCTTCGAAGAAAGCTGGAGTGTCAGGCTCCCCGACCGGCCGGGTCTGAACGTAAGCGAGATGTTGTCGGCAGCCGGTACCGGAGATCTCAAAGCCCTGTGGGTGATCGGCGAGAACCCCCTCGTCTCCGACGCCGACACCCACCATGTCGAACACGCACTCAACAACCTCGACCTGCTGGT
>Ga0209751_10005826_pt1 | contig 11536 bp, 11 predicted proteins | sample RifCSP13_1_FD_184019 | JGI IMG/M metagenome (GOLD analysis project Ga0209751, IMG submission 184019) | Soil microbial communities from Rifle, Colorado - Rifle CSP2_sed 13_1 (SPAdes) (version 2) | ecosystem: Environmental > Terrestrial > Deep subsurface > Rock core/Sediment | place: Rifle...
GCCGTCGCGCTGCTGGTCGCCGCTGCCGTCCCGGCCCTTGCGCAGCCGAGCCAGATCGTGATCTCCCAGCCCGCCGAGGCGACCACCATGGATCCGGGGCGCTCGACCCAGGTCCTGACGGTCAACTACTTCGTCAACCTCTACGACACGTTGACCCGCTGGGACACGGGGCTCCAGCTCCAGCCGGGGCTGGCGACGTCGTGGAAGACGGTCAATGACACCACGTGGGAGTTCACGCTGCGCCAGGGCGTCAAGTTCCACGACGGGACTCTCTTCACGGCCGAGGACGTCAAGGCGACGCTCGATCGCAACATGCAGCCCGGCAAGACCGTGGTGACGCCGGGCTTCACGACCATCGAGGCGGTGCAGGTGGTGAGCCCGTTGACGGTTCGCATCGTCACGAAGAAGACCGATCCGCTCCTGCCGGTGCGCATGGCGCAGATGGGCTCGCAGATCCTGCCGGCGCGGCTCACGACGGACGACGGCGTCAAGGAGCTGGCCCGCCGCGCCGTCGGCACCGGCGCCTACCGCTTCGTCGAGTGGGTCAAGGACGAGCGGCTCGTCATGCAGGCCAATCACGACTGGTGGGGGTGGGAGGGGAAGGCGCCGGGTGTCGAGCGTGTGATCTGGAAGCCGATCCCCGACGAGTTCCCGCGCATCGTCGCGCTCGAGAAGGGCGACGTGGACATCATCACCAACGTGCCGCCGGACCGCATGAAGGGCATCGCGGAGGGGCGGGCGACGAAGATCGTGACGGTGCCGGCCACGCGCACGGTCACGTTCTGGATAAACACGAACCAGCCGCCGCTGTCCGACAAGCGCGTGCGGCAGGCCATGCACTTCGCCCTTGACGTCAACGGGATCGTGAAAAACCTCTACGCCGGCATGGGCAAGCCCTTCAGCGGGGGACTCGCCGACACCGACTTCGGCTACAACGCGGCGCTCAGACCCTACCCCTTCGACCCCGCGAAGGCGCGCGCGCTCCTTGCCCAGACGGGCTTCGGAAGCGGCATCGACGTGGCACTCTACGCGGGCAACGGCACCATGGTCAACGACAAGGCGCTCGTCGAGGCCATCGCGGACATGTGGGCCAAGGTCGGCATCCGCGCGCGCATCGAGATGATGGAGATGGGCGCGCGCCAGCGCATGAACAACGACCGCACGGTGCCGCCCTCGGGGCTCATGCTGATCAACCCGCAGTCCACCCTGCTGGACGCCGACGGCAGCCTCTGGCGGCTCTTCCACCCGAACGGCTTCGGCGGCAAGTACTGGATCGGCAGCCAGCCGGGGCAGCGCTTCCACGAGCTGATGGAGCAGGCCCGCTACACGCTTGACCAGAAGAAGCGCAGGGCGATCTACGCCGAGGCGACGCAGATCATCCACGACGACAAGCCCTGGCTCGAGCTCTTCCAGGAGGTCGTGGTCTACGGCGTGAGCCGGCGCGTCTCGTTCAAGCCGCGCGCCGACTACCGCCTGATCGTGTCCGAGATGTCGCTCGCCCGCTGACGCTCGCTTCCCCCGATTTCATGGAGACCCCATGGCCCACCGCGGGATGAAACTCGGCATCTTCCTGGCTCCATTTCACAGGGTGGGGGAGAACCCGACGCTGGCGATCCGCAAGGCCTACGCGGACGCCGGCCGCCCGGTGCCCAAGGAGTTCCTGTCGCGCACGTCAGGCGGCGCCGACGCCGGGCCGATCGTCCCGGGCGGCGCGTGACCGACGGACGCTGGCGGGCCTGGCTCGGCGGCGCGATCCTCGCGCTGCTCGCGACGGGCGTCGCCCATGCCGCGGGCAGCGAGGGCGGGCACGCCGATCCCTTCGCGCCCATCCTGCTGGAGCTGGCCGTCGTCGTCCTCGCGGCCGCCCTCGGCAGGCGTGCCGCCGGCCTCGTGGGGCAGCCCGCCGTCCTGGGCGAGCTGGTCATCGGCGTGGTCATCGGCAACGTCGGCTACTGGCTGGGCGCTCCGCTGTCCGTCCTGCTCATGCACTTCGACGACGTCAGCAAGATCGTGGCGATGGCGTGGAACTCGCCCCTGACGGTCGCCGGCGCCGCGGCCAAGGTCTGGCCGGCTGCGCAGCTCGAGCCCGGGACTGTCGGCGCGCGCGTCGTCGAGGCGCTGGGCGGCTCCGAGGGCGGACAGTGGGCCGTCATGACACTCGTCATCTGGTTCCTGTCCAACCTCGGGGTGACGCTCCTCCTCTTCATGGTCGGGATGGAGTCGAGCGTCGAGGAGCTGGTCGGTGTCGGTCCGCGCGCGCTCGTGGTGGCCGTGGTCGGCGTCGTCGCGCCCTTCGCCGCCGGGTTCGTGACGACTTCGCTCCTGCTGCCCGCCGCGCCGACGGCCGTGCACCTCTTCGTGGGCGCGACGCTCTCGGCGACCAGCGTCGGCATCACGGCGCGGGTCTTTCAGGACCTGCGGCGGCTGCAGTCCCCTGAGGCCAAGCTCATCCTGGGCGCCGCCGTCATCGACGACGTGCTGGGCCTGATCATCCTGGCCGTCGTGGCGGGGGTCGTCGCGACGGGCGGGATCCACCTCGGCGAGGTCGCGCGGATCAGCCTGCTGTCCACGGCCTTCATGGCCGCCGTGGTCTTCCTCGGCGACCGCATCGCGCGGCGGCTCGCGCGCGGCTTCCGCCGGCTCGAGCCGACCCAGACGCGGCTCCTCTTCGCGCTGACGCTGGCCTTCCTGATGGGCTGGCTCGCCAACCGCATCGGGCTCGCGACTATCGTCGGCGCCTTCGCGGCCGGGCTCATCGTGAGCGACACGCACTTCCCCGAGCGGGAGGGCGCGCACGGCGCTCGCGATGAGACCGTGCACGGGCTGGTCACGCCGCTCGAGCAGATCTTCGCCCCCGTGTTTTTCCTGCTGATGGGCATGCAGGTCAACCTCTCGACCTTCGCCAGGCCCGGCACGCTCGCGATGGCCGCCGCGCTGACGGTTGCGGCCGTGGCCGGCAAGGTCGTCTGCGGACTCGCGGCGGGGAAGATCGACCGGCTTTCGGTGGGCCTCGGCATGGTGCCGCGCGGGGAGGTGGGGCTGATCTTCGCGAGCGTCGGCAAGGTGCTCGGCGTGATTGACGACGCCCTCTTCTCGGCCGTCGTCATCATGGTCATGGCGACGACCATGATGACGCCCATCTCGCTCAAGTGGTCGCTGGGCCGGGGCGCGAGGGCCGCGGGCTAACGACCTTCCGGCTCGAGCCGGGCGATCGCCGGGAAGACCTCCGCCTCCGCCCGGCGCAGGTCCTCGACGAAGTCGATCTCCGTCCATGGCAGCCCCGTCACGTCCACCGCTTCGACGTGCTGCCGGGTCACGAACAGATGCAGCGCGTCCTCGTACTCGCAGAGCCCATGGCTCTGCTCGATCACCTGCTCGAGCAGTCGCACCAGCTCCGGACCCGCCTCCGCTCCGCATTTGAAGAAGCCGATGCCCTCCCCGACGCCATCCCACGCCGTGGGCACCAGTTTCTTCCCGAGCGCGATGACCCGGTCCCGCTGGGTATAAAGCTTCACTTCCTCGCCCGTGTCGGCGAAGCCCCGATCGACCAGGAGCGCGTTCGCGGCCGCCGAGCGCACGAGGCGGCGCAGAAACTCGCGCGGGAACACCACGTCGGCGTCCATGATCAGCGTCGGTTCCCGGACGATCACGTCGCGCGCGCTGTAGAGCGAGATGGACGAGCCCTTGCGGTAGGCGGGATTGTGCACGCACTCGACCGTCATGCCGTGCTTCGCTGCCGCCGCAAGGGCCGCCACTTGATCCGCGCAGTGCCCGACCACGATCACGGCGCGCCGCACGCCGACCGCATGGAGCGCCTCCAGCATCCAGGCGAGGATCGCCCGGCCTCCGACCGGCAGGAGTGATTTTTGCGTGTGATCGGTCAGCGGCGCTAGCCGACGCGCCACACCCGCGGCCAGGATGACCGCCGTCAACTCATGGCCCAGCATGCGCCAAGAGTCGCATCCGGGAAGCGCTGTGTCTATAGTATCGTGTGTGCATGAGCGAGAGCGCGACACGGCGGTCCGAGACGGGGCTGGACGAGACGTTCAGACGTGACGGCTTCGTGGCGGTACCGGGTCTGTTCGGCGAGGAGGAGATGCGGCGGATCTCGGCCTGGACCGACGAGCTCGGGGCTCTCCCCGAGGTGCCGGGCCGATGCATGATGTACTTCGAGCCGAGCCTCCTGCGCCCGGGGGAGCGCGTGCTCCAGCGGATCGAGAACTTCTGTCCCTTCCATGCCGGCTTCGCGGCGCTGTGCGACGGCCTAAAGCTGCGCGGCACGGTGTCCCGGCTCTTCGGCGAGCCGGCGGTGCTCTTCAAGGACAAGATCAACTTCAAGCTGCCCGGCGGCGACGGCTTCAAGCCCCATCAGGACCAGCAGGCCGGCTGGAGCGCCTACGCCGACCTGTTCATCACCGCCATGGTCAGCGTCGACCCGACCACCGCCGAGAACGGCTGCCTGGATCTCTGCGCCGGACAACACCGGCAGGGACTTCTAGGGGAGGAGTGGGCGCCCCTGACCGATGGCGACATGCGCCGCCTGGGTGCCCGTCCGGTGCCGACCCGCGCAGGTGACGCCGTGTTCTTCGATTCCTACACGCCGCACGCTTCAGGCCCGAATCTCACCGCCGAGCGGCGGCGCGTGCTCTACGTTACCTATAACCGCCGGTCGGCCGGGGATCACCGCGAGCGCTACTATGCCGACAAGCGAAAGAGCTTCCCGCCCGATATCGAGCGTGATCCGACGCGCACCTACACCTTTCGGGTCTGAGACGGCGCCGCCCGGACCTTGATTCCGAGTGGCGATTCTGGTACTCATGACAATCGTGGAACCCAGACGATGACGGTCCGGCGGATTCTCCTGTTCGCTCTCGTGGCCTGCCTGTTGATCACTTCCCCTGCGCACGCCTACCTCGATCCCGGGACCGGCAGCATGCTCCTCTCGGCCGTCATCGGCGTGGCGGCGGCGGTTGGGCTGGCGCTCAAGCTGTTCTGGTACCGGCTCGTCGGCCTGCTTCGCGGCAAGAAGGGCGGACGTCCCGACGCCCAATGAAGATATGGGAGGACTGGAAGAGCTACCGCCGCTTCCAGGAGCTTCCATCGCGCGACCGCGGCATCGTCTTCTACTCCGAAACTTACCAGGACTGGCACCACCTCCAGCCGCTCATCGACTTTCTCATCGAGCGCCTCTCCCGGACGGTCTGCCACGTCACCTCCGAGCAGACCGTGCCCGTGCCGCCCCCGTCCAACTCCGGCCTGCACGCCTTCCGCGTCCGCTCAGGCGCCCTGCGCACCTGGTTCTTCCAGATGCTCAAAGCCGACGTCATGGTTCTGACCATGCTGGACCTCCAGAACTTCCAGCTCAAGCGATCGGTCCACCCCGTGCGCTACATCTACGTGTTCCATAGCATGGGCAGCACGCACATGGTGGATCACGAGAACTCGTACGACCACTACGACGATCTCTTCTGCACTGGGCCCCACCACCTCGCCGAGATCCGCCGGCGAGAGGAGCTGAAGGGCCTGGCGCCGAAGCGCCTGTTCGCCTACGGCTATCCGCGGCTCGAGCGTCTCGTCGAGCTGGCCGCCGCCCACCCGCGGGAGCCGTCGGGCACGATTACCGCGCTGCTCGCGCCGACGTGGGGCGAGCACTCCATCCTGCACGTCTGCGGTGAGCCGTTGATCGCCGCCCTGCTGGACGCCGGCATCCACGTGATCCTGCGGCCGCACTACCAGACGGCTCGGCTCGCGCCGCGTCTCGTTCAGCGCCTGGTCACCCGGTTCGGACCCGACCGGCGCTTCCGCCATGTGGACCGGATGGAGGAGAGCGCCTCGCTGCTCGAGTCCGACCTCTTGATCTGTGATTGGTCCTCCATGGCCATCGAGTACGCCCTGGGTCTCGGCAAGCCGGTGCTCTTCGTTGATGTCCCGCCCCGCGTGCGGAACCCGAAGTACGCGGAGCTCGGCCTGGAGCCGATGGAGATGCGCATCCGCCGGGAGCTCGGGACCGTCCTGCCGCTCGATCGCGTGGCCGAGGCGCCGCAGCGCGCCGCTGAGCTCCTCCGGGGCGCCGCGGAGTTCCGTACACACAGTGCGGCGTTGCGGGAAGCATGGGCCTTCAACGTCGGCCGGAGCGTGGAGGTGGGGGCGCGGGAGATTGCCCGCATCGCGGACGAGCGGGCGGGCGCCGGGGCTTCGGGCGCCGCGCTCCACTCGGGGCGCCGGCCTAGCGGAGAGAAGTGAGCTCGAGAAGACGGCTGCTCCGCTGGGGAAGCTGGTTCGCCGTCCTCAACGCGGCGCTCCTGGTTGTCGTCGGCCTGCGCTACCTCTGGTACTACTCAGCGCTCCAGCCTAGGATCGCCTGGATCTACGCAATCCTCGCCTTCCTGGGCCAGATGACCGCGCTCGGCTACATTCCGTTCCTCCTGCTGGTCCCCGTGATGGTGCTGGTTCCGCGGCCTTGGGTCATCCTGCCTCTCGGCGTCTTGCTGGCCAGCGCCGTTCTCAGTTTCATCGTTCTCGACAGCCTGGTCTTCGCCGAGAACCGGTACCACGTCGGCGTCCTGACCTTCCTCCTGCTGGCGCCGCTGACCTGGGCGTTTCTCGGGCTCTACTTCCTCGTCGGGGTGGCCATCGAGGCGATGCTTGCGCTCTGGGTCTGGAAGCGCAGCGCGGTCCCCCCGCGGCGTCGCATCGGGCGGTATCTGGCGCTGGGCCTCGGGATCTGCTTCGTGGCGAGCCAGCTCGCCCACGCGTGGGCCGAGGCGCACAGTTACGTGCCGGTGACCGCGTTCACGCGGTACTTGCCCCTCTACTTTCCGCTCAAAGACTCACGGCGGATGGCGAGGCTCGGCCTCGTGGATGAGGCCCGGGCGCGGGAGCACAGGCTCGTCACCGCCCTCGGCCGGCCGCCCGACGGCGAGCTCAACTACCCGCTGGCCCCACTGCGGTGCGAGCCGGGCCGCCCGATGCTCAACGTCCTGCTCGTCGTGGTCGACGCCATGCGCGCCGATGTCCTCGTGCCCAACGCCGCGCCGAGGCTCGCAGAGTTCGCGCAGGGCGCGATCCGGTTCGATGCGCACTACAGCGGCGGGAACTCGTCGCGGGCCGGCATGTTCTCCCTGTTCTACGGGCTCCCCGCGACCTACTGGGACGCCTTCGCCGACCTCGGCCAGCCGCCGGTGCTGATGGACCTCTTCCGGAAGTACGACTACCAGCTCGGCTTGTTCTCCAGCTCACCCGTGTACAGCTGGGTCGTCGAGCTGGATCGCACGGCCCTGGCCCGCATCCCGAACCTGCGCCGCGAGACGGTCTCCCCTGTCCCAGGGTCGGCCGCGAGGGACTGGATCTTGACGGATGAATGGTACGACTGGCTTGACCGGCGGGACCCGTCGCGTCCCTTTTTCGGGTTCCTGTACTACAACGCCGCGGCCGCTTTCGAGCCACCCGACGACTACCCCCCGGCCGTGCCGGTCCCGCCGGGCGCTTCGGAGTGGGTACGCCGGCACTCCCGCTACCTGACCGCCGTGCGCTTCCTCGACTCCCTGATCGGGCGGGTGCTCGAGGACCTGGCGCGCCGGAACCTCGGCGAGCGCACCGTGGTCATCGTCACGTCCGATCACGGCATGGAGTTCGACGAGAACGGGCAGGGCTTCACGGGACACGGAACGGCCTACAGCGAGCTCCAGATGCACACGCCGCTGGTCATCCGCTGGCCGGGGCGGCCGCCGGGGCGCGTCCTTCGCCGAACCTCCCACAACGACGTGGCGCCGACTCTCCTCGCCGAGCTGTTCGGCTGCGCGAATCCGCCCTCCGACTACGCGAGCGGCTGGAGCCTGTTTTCCGACAGCCAATGGGAATGGCTCATCGGCGCCAGCCACCTCGACTTTGCCTTGATCGAGCCGGAACGGGTGACCATCGTCCGCCCGAACGGCTACGAGATCCGCGACCGGAACTATCGCCTCGTCCCCAAACCGCAGCTCCCCAACGCCGGCCTGCGGGCTGCGCTCGCGGAGATGCGCCGGTTCTACCGATAGCTGCGCTGCTGGCGATAGCGGCGCGGCTGGGCTGGCGGAGGGGGCCGTCGGGGATCGGCCGCCAACCGCTCCGGATTGCCGCGCTGCTCCTCCTCGCGTGCGCGCCCGCCCTGCCGGTCTCGGCCGACGAGACGGGCGGCAACCGGGTCCGCGTGACGACCAGCCGTCTCGACCTGGTGTTCTCCCTCGATGGCGCCACCCCCGTTGCGTGGCGCGCCTGTCATCCGTCCTGTGCCCAGGCCGATGTGGGGCAGGGGACATCGGTCCGCTTCACCGGTCGCGATGACCCGCCTCAGGCGCGTTTCTACCTTCGCGGCCCTGGTCAGCCCATGGATCTCGAGGGCCTGCGCTTCACCGCCGAGCTGACCGAGGGCGCGGGCGCCCGGATCGTGACCTTCCGCTCCGACCTGGCGGGCGGCGGCGTGCGCATGGCCAAGTCGTTCGAGGTCTCACGGGAGGGCTACGAGGTCGTGATGACCGTGGGACTGAGCGGGGAGAAGGCCGCCGCGTTCGCGGCGGGCCGGCGCCTCGAGCTCGAGCTGGGCGCGGGGCGAGGTCTCCTCCCGGCGCCCGCACCGGGCTTCTCCGCGATGCTCGACCGCGTGAGCCGGGTGATCATCACTGGAGGCGGAGTCAGCGCCGTCGGCGACGACACCCGAGACCCCACGCCTCTCGGCGCGGGCGACTGGGTGGGATTCCGGGGCCGATTCTGGGCTGTGCTCCTGCGTCCCGACGAGGCCAGCGTCCTCGAGCCTCGGTCCGGCGCGAGCGCCGCCCTCGTCACGGCCGGCGAGCCGGGGCGGCTCTCGTGGCGCTACACCTTCTACTCGGGACCGCTGGAGAGCCGCGTGCTGACCCGCGCCGACCCAGGCCTCGAGCGGCTGCTCTTCTCCGGGCTCTGGTCATGGCTGCGCGCGCTGAGCCTGGCGCTCCTGTTCCTCCTCCACGGGCTGACCGCGCTCGTCGGCCAACCCGGCCTCGCGATCGTCGCCCTCGCGGCGTCGGTCAAGGTCCTCCTCCTGCCGCTGACGCTCGTGGCCGAGCGCTGGCAGGAGCAGGTCAACGCCACCCACGCGCGGCTTGAGCCGGGGCTCGACGCCATCAAGGCGGCCCACCGGGGCGAGGAGCGCGCGCGGCGCACGCTGGGCTTGTACCGTGTGGAGGGCGTCCACCCGCTGTACACGCTGAGGAGCCTGCCCGGCGTCCTGATCCAGCTGCCCGTGTTCGTCGCCGTGTTCGACATGCTGGCGGAGGACTTCGATCTCAGCCGGGTGGCGTTTCTCTGGATCCAGGACCTGTCGAGGCCGGACGAGCTGCTGCGGCTGCCCGTGTGCCTGCCGTTCTTCGGGTGCTACCTGAACCTGCTGCCCTTCCTGATGAGCGGCGTATCGCTGGCGGCCCTGCTCCGGTTCCGCTCCTCCGCTCTCACGCCCTCTCTCGCTCGCAGGCAGCGCAGAAACCTGACGGGCATGACCCTGCTGTTCTTCCTGCTCTTCTACACCTTCCCCGCCGGCATGGTCCTCTACTGGACCTCGACGAACGCCTTCCAGCTCGCCACCCAGGAAGTGAGACGGCGCCTAGCAGGCGGCTGAAAAGGGCCCATCTGTACCATTAACAAAGACTGTTGGGGCGCCCTCGGCCGCACGCTCGTGGCCGTTCGAGCTGAGGGGCGGAGCCACGAGGCGAGGGCTGAGATAGTCGTACGCCTCGCGTGCGGAATCAACTCAGCCCTCATCTCGCGACCGTACAGGCCGTCGCTCGCCTCGAACAGCGGGGCGCCGCCTCGCATCTGGACCCTTCTCAGCCGCCTGCGACATTTTCGGCCGCCTGCTGCTAGCGGAGGTTTCTGAGCAAATCGGCGGCGTCGGGCTGGCCCGGATTGAGCTGGAGCGCCTAGCCGAAGGCGGCTACGGCGTCCGAGGCGCGGCCTGACTGCATGAACGCCCGGCCGAGCTCGAGGTAGCCGGAGGCGTCGGAGGGCCGCAGCCGCAGGTATTCCGTGAACGCGGAGATCGCCTCGCGGAACTGTCCGCTTTTGAGCGCCTCCATCCCGCCGCCCCAGAGCGCCTGGGTCAACGTGGGCACGACGTCCTCGCCGGCGGGCGCGGACTGGTAGGCGAGGCGGGCATTGGACATGGCCTTGGTCCAGCTTCCCTTGGCCATGTAGCAGCGCGCGATGTAGGCGTAGGCGAGCCAGCGCGTGCTGTCGAGCTCGATGACCCGCTCGAACTTGGCGATGGCCTCGTCGTATTTCTAGTCCAGCTAGAGCCGCTGCCCCTCTTTCATCACCGAGTCGGCCGTCTCGGAGCCGAGCCACGCGCATCCATCCAGGAGCGAGACCACCGGCGCCCAAGTCACCAGCACCAGGCCGTGCTTCCGCCCGCGCATCATGCCTTCCCCGCCGCGAGACCGGCCGGGCAGCTGACGCCCGTTCCGCCGATGCCGCAGTAGCCCCGGGGGTTCTTCGAGAGGTACTGCTGGTGGTAATCCTCCGCGTAGTAGAAGTCGGGCGCCTCGCGGATCTCGGTGGTGATCGCCTTGTAGCCCGCCTTGCCCAGCGCCCGCTGGTAGGCGTCCCTCGACGCCTGGGCGGCTCGGAGCTGCGCGTCGCCGTAGCAGTAGATGGCGGAGCGGTACTGGGTGCCCGTGTCATTGCCCTGGCGCATGCCCTGGGTCGGGTCGTGGCCCTCCCAGAAGAGGCGGAGCAGCGTGTCGTAGGAAATCGCCGCCGGGTCGAAGACCACGCGCACGACTTCCGTATGACCCGTCAGGCCGCTGCAGACTTCCTCGTAGGTCGGGTTGGGCGTGAAGCCACCCGCATAGCCGACCGAGGTCGAGCAGACGCCCCCCGCCTGCCAGAAAACCCGCTCCGCGCCCCAGAAGCAGCCCATGCCGAAGAGCGCGAGCTGCCTGCCGGCGGGGAAGGGCGGCTCCAGACGCGCGCCGCTCACGAAATGCGCCGCGGGCACGGGCATGGCCGCCGAGCGGCCGGGAAGAGCCTCGTCCTTCGCGATCATCGAGAGCTTGTGGAGACCGAACATGGGTGCCCTCCGGCTACAGGACGACTTTCTTGTCGCGCAGCTCGCGGATCTTCCCGGGCGCCAGGCCGCACTCGGCCAGGATCTGGTCGGTGTGCTCGCCGCGGAGAGGTGCCGCGTGCCGCACTCCCGGCGCCATCCGCGAGAACTTGAGCGGCGTCCCGACCACGGGGATCTCGCCGAGCGTGGGGTGCGTCACCTTCTGGACGATGCCGCGCTCGACCGTCTGCGGGTCGCTCATCACCTGGTCCACCGTGTTGACGGGCGTGGCGGGGACGTCGGCTTCGGCCAGGAGCTTCAGGAGCGTCTCGCGGTCCCGCTCGCCGATCTCCCGCTGCAGCAGCGCCTCGAGCTCGACGCGGTTCTTGACCCGCTGCTGGTTGACCGCGAAGCGCGGGTCGGCCGCCAGGTCGTCGAGGCCGAGCGCACCGGCGAGCTTCAGCCAGAAGCGGTCGTTGGCGG
>Ga0209751_10005827_pt1 | contig 11535 bp, 15 predicted proteins | sample RifCSP13_1_FD_184019 | JGI IMG/M metagenome (GOLD analysis project Ga0209751, IMG submission 184019) | Soil microbial communities from Rifle, Colorado - Rifle CSP2_sed 13_1 (SPAdes) (version 2) | ecosystem: Environmental > Terrestrial > Deep subsurface > Rock core/Sediment | place: Rifle...
ATACTAACAAGTAACATTAAAGACAGACTCTATTTAAACATAATAATCCTTATGAGAGCAACCCCTGCAAGGCCATCACACTGCCAAAGCTGTCAGTCATAAGGGTTATTATGTTAAATAGCCGCACGCCAACGCACTCAGCCCAGTACCCCACCACCCCTTAGCGGTCTGCTTCGCAGGTCTGTTTTAGCCCCGGAGAGATCCAACCCACAAGCCACATGCCGGTAGTCATAAACTTTGGCTTAGTCAAAGATAGCTTCCCCCGGCGCACAGTCAAGGTCAGGCCCTTCGGGTTCCTGGCAAAAACTTTTTTTCTTTTATTTGATTTTTTAGCGGTAAAAAACTTTTTGCCGGAAACCTTGACACTTCCCGGCCAACTCACGAAATGGCCACCAGCACCCCGCTTGCTCATTTGTTGCCTAAGCCAAAGTTTAAGCCATCCTGTAAAGTGCATTCGGTAAGCATTACCCCAAAAGAAAACCGAAAAAAGAAAGCTCATACCACAAGGAAGGCGGGAAGGGATGTCAGGTTTTTTATTAAAAATACTACCCGAGGCACGAGGGTGGAGATTTTTAATAAAACCCGCAGGGCCTGAACTTGACAGACCTGGACGCCGACTTATCTTTGCTTTTCTTTTTTGGTTGATCCCGCTCTCCCTTAGAATGCCGGTTTTTAAGCAGAATGTGTCCATGGAAACGCCAGCGGGTCGGGGTGCGGCTATTTGGCGAAGCCCGAAGTACATAATGCCAGTTATATGACAGCCGGAAATAAAAGTTCTTCAGACCACTGAAAACAGGCTGTTGTATAACTTGCATTATGTAAAATAGCTTGGGGGCCGGTTTGCCTGGCGTGTCTTTTTGTTGTGAGCATCGGGGCAGCTCTTTGCTTTTGGCTTTTACCGCTTAAAAGTCAATTAAAAGAAAAAAACAAAAGCAATGTACTGCCGAAGGTCCGGCCACAAAAAGCATGACAGGCAAACCGGGCAGAAGGGATGGCCGCGGGGAGTAGCCTAAAATGCGTTAGGCCTACGGAGCTGGTCATTTTAGGCTACGGGGAAAAAATTTGTGCAAATCGCATTATTTTCAAATCAATTAATTTTGACCTATAAAATCAAGTATATGGAAAGTATATGCAGATTATGTGGTCAACCGAAAAAATTAGTTAAGGCTCATATCATACCTGACTTTATGTATGGTGAGCTTTTTGATCAAAAGCACCGAATCAAACAAGTTAGTTTTGAAAGCAATGTATTTAAGGGAATTACGCCGAGAGAAACAGGTGAATTTGATAAAAGTATTTTATGTGAGAAATGTGACAATGAAATATTAGGCAGTTATGAAGCCTATGCAAAGCGTGCTTTTTATGGAGGCACAATGCTGACACTTTCGAAGGAACCAGAAAGAATGTTTAATAAAACATGGATGCAAGTAGGAAATATCGATTACAAGAAATTTAAGCTTTTCCTTTTATCCATTTTATGGAGAGCAAGCATTACCAAAGGGCCTTATTTTAGGCAAGTTAACTTAGATAAGCACGAGAATATTATTAGAGACATGATGCTCAATGGTGATCCTGGTAAAAAAGAGGATTATCCAACCTTGATTATACATGCAAGATCATTCTCAAACCAAATAATATCACAACCAAAATTAGTAGGTAAAATGGAGGATAAAATATTTACATTTTTAATAGCCGGAGGTATCTTTATTTTTTTTATTGAAACTAACAATATCCCGGATTATCTGTATGAAACGACAATAAATGAAAAGAACGAAATGAAAATACTATTAACTGACAAAACCAACGCAGCCAATTTAATAAGTCTGAACTTATTTAAATAAGAACGGAAATTAATTGCTAAATTACCGGTGTATTAGTTCTTTGAAAAAAGCCTATTGTTCCAGGAGCAAGAGGGCATCAACTAAAACCATGATTTTTTAGAAGTAGATTGTCAGGATTACGGCGCCCGGTTCTATGATCCCCAGATTGGACGGTGGCACTCGGTGGATCCGTTGGCGGAAAAATACAGACGATGGAGCCCGTATAATTATTGTATGGACAATCCTATTAGGTTTATTGATCCGGATGGGATGGGACCTGGAGGGCCACAATGGGCAGCTTGGGCCGCTCAGAATCCATTACCTGCTATTGCTGATGCAGCTCGGATGTATTTTCAGGCTGCTGGTAAAGCAATTGACAAAGCATACGTTAGTTTTACATCTTCAGCAAGTAAAGTAATCTCTGAAACTAAGATTAATTTAGGTGTTGGTCAAGCAAAAGTTTCAACCAGTAATGAAGTACGCAATACTACAACAGTTAGAACTAATCTTGGCGAGTTTTTTAATTATACTGGTGACAACAAGCCGACTGCTCCATTGATTAATATTGAGAACAAAACAACAGTAACACAGAACACTAATGTTGAAGTAAATGGAACTGTCAATGGAGTTGATATTAAAAACACAAGTAGTACAAAAGTAAATTCTGCGGATGAAAGTGTTGTACAACAAAATGAAGTTGTTGCTGGGAAGGGTGATACTGGCTTTTATATTTTAAATACTACTACAAATAATGAGAATCAAATAGATTTGGGATTTAAAATTACCTTTTCAAATAATGACAAAGACACAAAAAGGACTGTTGCTGTAAAAGTTGGTGCAACCATAAAGGATGATGAAGAAAAACAATAATTATGAAGCTCTATTTATTTTTCATAACAATAATACTTGTGTGTGGATTTAGTCAATGCTCATCAAAAAATGAGACATCTGAAAATTCAAAAAAAGATATATTAAAGGTTAATAAATTTAAATTACGAAAAGGAAAGACCTTAAAAGATTGGAATTGTCATGAAATTGAGGATAATAACATTTGTATTCCTTCAACTTGGAAGACAATAGAGCAAAATAAAGTATATTATTTTACTTATCTTGACAATAATAATGATAATACTTATTTTACCATTCTCAGATACAATGCAAGTGTTGAAAATATTGATTCTAAAGAATATCTTAAGGAAACTTACTTACAACTGATCAATGATACTCTTGAGAAAGGTATGAGCTATACTGTAAAAAGGCTTATTTTTAAGAATAAAGAATCTTACTATTGTGAATATTATACTAAAATTGATAACATCTCATATATTACTTATTCAATGATATTTAACCAGGGTGATTTCTTATATGATATTAGCTTAAAAGCAGAAAAGGATGTGGCTTCTACCAATTATTATGATGTTTTCCAAGATATTCTGTATAATTTTAGGATAAAGGGGAATCAATTTTTTAGTGAGAAAGACAAGCTTAAGGAAATACAAATCATAGATTTATCAACATTATAATAAATTAATTCTATAGAAAGCACAAAACCCGGAGCGATCCGGGTTTTGTGCTTTTACGTTTTGAAATGTTATGGTCACTTATTTTTAAAGTATTCGATCATTTTCTTAAAGCTAAATCCCATTCCGGCAAAATTAGGTTCCAGGATAACGGCATCGGCCAAGGCTCTGCCGATACCACTTTTGAGTTCCCGGGCTATCCTGAAATCATCCAGGTCTTTTTGATCTTTAATATCATTAAAAATCTTTTCGATCAGGCTTACCACCTCCGTTGTGGATGAGCAAACCTTTTTTAATGGAATTAATATCATTTTCAGGTCCCCCTCGCTGAGCGAAGACTTCAATCGTAGCGGCTCGGCGAATGTTTTTAACTTCGCCGTTTTTAAAGGGCAATTTGCAATTGCCAGGTCAATAAAAGTACAAAACCCGCCTTCACAGCGGGTTTTGTGTTATAATCCGACCTGGTTACGCAGTGTTTTGAGTTCTTTATCAGAAATATCTTCTTTCTCTGATTTATCGTAAATGGTAAGCAGGTGAACTTCGGTATCTTCAATCAGTACGCAGGTGATAACCCTTGCTCCGCCTGATTTTCCTTTACGTTTGGATGCAATAGCCAGGCGTATTTTAAAACAATCTTTACCAAGTGATTTGCCTTGCGCTGGATCCTTTTCAAGGCTTTCGATCAGGGCTTCAATATCGGTTTTTAAAGATGTGTACTTTTTAGCCAGGCGTTTGGCTTCTTTGCGAAAGTTCTCGGTATATAAAACATTATAGCTCATGAAGCAGTTCCCTGGCCGGTTTAAGTTTTATTTTCCCTTCCCGGTGCAGCTTCACTTCATTAAACGCATGCTTCAATCCTTCCAATATCTCTGCCTTGGTTGGTTCCTGGTAATCCAGTTCAACCACCCCGGAAAGGTGCTTTTGTAATACCTTCCAATCTTCAATAGGGATGAACACCCCTGTTTTCTTTCCTTTATTATCGGATATATATTGCAAGTTCATGCCTGTGTTTTTATTTGGTTGCATAAGCCTGACGGGCTTTTGAATCCCTCAGGAACGTATCAATAACACGGAAAAGCATTTTTTTGGTATCTCCATCAAGGTTCTCAATGTCTTCCAAACGTTTAACCGCCTCTTTGTCGTAGGTTGCGTGTTGTCCTTCACCAATAAGGAAATCAATCGAAACGCCGAATACATTGGCCAATTTGGCGGCCATCTCAACAGAAGGGGCATTTTCGTTGCGTTCATATTTACCAATGATAGCCCGTGAAGCATTGATCGCTTTTGCCAGGTCATCCTGTGACCAGTCTTTCTGTTTTCTGAGCTGTGTTATTTTACTTCCAATGTCCAACATGTTACACTAAAGTAAGTGATTTTACTGTATTTAATGCAAATATAGTAAAATGTTGTTTACAAATATCGCAGATATTATTTGTTTGAAAGGAAAACAAGTTATACTTTTGGCATACATGTTACACTTTTAAGAAATACAAAAAAATTATCAACAATGGAAATCCGGGATATAAAAGCAAGCCTGAGTATTATAACAGTCCTGCACCATTACGGTCTAAAGCCCGACAAACATGATATGCTGGCCTGTCCTTTCCACGAAGATAAAAGCCCGAGTCTGAAGATCTACACCAAAACAAACACCTTTCATTGCTTTGGCTGCGGGGCAACGGGGGACGGCATACAGTTCATTGAAATGTTCAGCAAACTAACCAAACACGAGGCTATAGAAAAGGCCAAAACCTTAGTTGATCCGAATTATATCATAACTCCAAAACCAATGGAACAACCGGAAGAAAAAGATTTATTGCCCCGCCTGGCAGTGCTGGGCAAGGTAGCCATGGACAGCAGGGCCACCTTTAAACGGGCTGAAAAAGCCAGGGAATATTTAAAAGGCCGGGGACTGGATCCGGATAAAATGAACGTGGGATATATCGGGGTGGACCTTGGCAAGGGATGGAACCGGCAGTTACAGGAAAGCGCTCTGCAGCTTGGCATATTAAAGCAAACTAAACCAGACACCTTTGCTCCCAAGTTTAAAAACTGCGTGCTGTTTTTTACTAAAAACGAGAAAGGACAGGTTATTGATCTTTATGGCCGCTCTGTTATTGATGGAACCGAGAACCGGCACTTTTATTTAAACGGTCATCACCAGGGCATTTATCCTAAATACCCGGAACCGGGAACAAAGAAACTGATCCTTACCGAGGCCATTATCGATTGTGAAACCCTCCTGCAGCAATCAGAGCTAACCCAGCATTACAACTTCATATCCCTGTTTGGCACAAACGGTTTTACAACAGAGATACAGGAAGCCATAAAAGGACTGCAGGAACTTGAAGAAGTAATATTGTTTTTTGACGGCGATAATGCCGGAGAAATGGCAGTAACCAGGGTAAATGAAAAACTGCAGGAAATCCGGCCGGGAATAAAAGTAACATACGTTGATACTCCAAAGGACGAAGATGTAAACAGTCTTTTACAAGGCCATGACCCTGAAATCTTCTCCCACCTTATAAAAGAACGCAAACCAATCTCAATTAAAAAGAAAGATTTAGACGATCAGACAACCCTTAACCCTTCTGAATCTTTACAAGACCCGGAACCATCCGCCTATGAACCGGAACTAACCATCACCAATCCCGACCGGATTACCTGGCATGACGGCGAATTGCAGTTTACCATCTGGGGTGGCATTGAAAAGGATAACATCCACCGGCTTAAGATAAACCTCTTGGTACAGCTTAAAAACGACGCTTTCAAGTATTACCAGGACGATGTCAATCTATACAGCAATGGCCAATTGCAGCGATATATCCGGGGAGCCTCGGAAGAACTGGAAGCCGGCACTACCCTGTTAAAAACCACGATCCGCAAATTACAAACCCTTCTGGAAGAATACCGCTTAAAGCAGCTGGAAGAAGAAAAGAAAGCATTAAAACCAAAGGTTTATCAAATGTCAAAGGCCGAAGAACAGCAAGCCAGGAACTTTTTAAAGTCGAGAAACCTGGCACAAAACACCCTGAAAGCTATTGAAAAAAGCGGATTGGTTGGCGAGCAGAAAAACGGCCTGTTACTTTTTTTTCTTTATCTGAGCCGCCTTTTAGATGAGCCTTTGCACGCCATTATTTACGGTAAAAGAGGAAGCGGTAAAACCTACCTGCAAACCAAAATAAGCGAATGCCTTCCCGATGAAAGCGTAAGGACAATAACCAGTCTGACTGAAAACACTCTGTACTACTCCACCAAAGACTTCTGGAAACATAAAGTCCTTTTAATTGAAGATCTTGAGGGCGTTTATAATGCCTTTTTACCATTAAGGGAATTTATGAGCAAACAAAGCATATCCAAGTTTACCACCGAAAAAAATGCAAAAGGCGAAAACGAGCAAAGGATACTGATGGTTGAAGGCCCGATATGTGTAAGTGGAGCCACTACCCAGGGCAATATATACGAGGACAATGCCAACCGTAGTTTTCTGCTGCACGTGGACGAGACCCCCGGCCATGCCAGGGAAGTGATGAACTACCAACGAAACCATCAGGCCGGGTTAATCAATGAGCTTGAGCAGGATCAGAACAGGCAGATTTTGAAAAACGCCCAAAGACTGCTACATAAGGTAAGGGTAATCAATCCATATGCTCCGCAGCTGGACATCCCGGAATGCGTATTTAAGAAGCTTCGAACCAACATGCACTACCTGAAACTGATCGAGATTATTACCTTTTACCATCAGCAAGGAAGAGAGTGGAAACAGGACCGGGAAGGGAGACCATATATCGAAACCACCCTTGAAGATATCGAGATGGCCAACTGGCTTGTAAAAGATACACTGCTCAGGAAGTCAGACGAACTGGGCGGAGATCTCCGCAGCTTCTTTGAAAGCCTTAAAAACATTATGAGGGCTAAAGAAAACTCCCCGGCTTTTTATGCAAAGGGAATCCGGGAACACTTTCGAATGAATCCCATGAAAATAAACCGGTACTTGAGGGATCTGGAAAGCAGGGGATTTATACAACGAAGTGGCGGGAATCGTAAGAACGGCTTTGAATACGAGATCCGTGCCTGGGACGAGTACGAGAAATTAAAAAGCGGCGTGAATATCCTGGATGATATCCTGAAAAGGCTAAGGGAAAAGGAGCAGCCTTCTGAATCCCCCAAAGAAAAAACTCAAATGGCAAGTATAACACAAGTATAACAGAAGTATAACATGCGGGGCATGCTTATTTAAAATCCACTATTACAGTAAGATAAAGCTAAGTATAACAGTGTAACAAGTATAACACGGTAAGAGCAAGACCCCCCATAAAATGCAACCTTTTACTATTAAAACCCCTGAATTTATCCAACTGCAAGAAAGCTTTGGCAAGTGGCTCCAGCTGCTAAACTTTGAACAAAGCACGGTAAAGTATGCCCCACGAAAGGTGCGTGAGTTCCTTGCCTGGCTTGAAGGGCAACAAATAACAGAGCTGTCAAACATCACAAAACCGGTTATTGAAAAATACTTTGAGTATCTGAAAGAGCGCCGGAACAACCGGCGAAAAGGCAAGCTAAGCCGTAATTATCTGCGCACTCATATAACCGCTCTTCGAAAACTTGCCCGATACCTTCGGGAAACCGGCCGGGAGAGCTTTGAAGTGGACGTGCATCTGCCGGGAAAAACCCGGAACATCAAAACTATCTTTACCCAATCTGAAATAAAAGCTTTATACAATGCCTGTGAAGGCGATGTGCTGGGAATCCGGGACAGGGCCATGCTAGCCGTTTACTACGGTTGTGGGCTTCGGAGAAACGAAGGGATAAGTCTGGATGTAACGGATATACTAACCAGTAAAAACCTATTGTTTGTAAGTAAAGGCAAGAACTATAAAGAAAGATACGTACCCATGACCGAAGCCGTGAAAGAAGATATACAGAATTACCTTGACTTCGCCCGCTCTATGCTCCTGAATAAATCCACCGGTGCGCTGTTTTTAAGCACCACAGGAAACCGGCTTATAACCCAATCCATGGCAAACAGGCTTCAAAAGCTTAAAGAAAAAGCAGGGATAAGCAAGGAAGCCGGATTGCATACGCTCAGGCACTCCATTGCTACTCACCTTTTGCAATCGGGCATGAAGCTCTCACAGATCAAACGATTTTTAGGGCATAGCAGCATGGAAAGCACCCAGATATACACTCACCTGGCCAATGAACTTGAATAGCAAATACCGTCAATTAAAAAGAAAATACAGTGAGATCCTCGCTGACTTTGAAACGCACCTTCAAAAGCAGCGATATGAAGAAAATACCATCCGGCAGTTTATCAATTACCTGGCCTTTTTTATGGAGTGGAAAACCAGGCTGAAACTTTACCAGGTAGAATACAGCGATCTTTTAAGCTTTATAGCCTTTTGCCTGAGGGAAGGTGATCATCCCAGGCTGATCAACCGAAGGCTGGCATCCATACGAAAATACTACAGCTATTTACAAAGCTCAGACAAAACAATCAAAAACCCGGCCACGGGGCTCTATCTTAAAAGCAAACGCCACGGAATCCCCAAAGACCTTTTAGAAAAAGAGGATCTAAATAAGCTTTATGAAAGCTACCAGGTATATGATTTAAGAACGTCTCGCAACAGAGTAATCCTGAGCCTGCTCATTAGCCAGGCGCTAACCACAGATGAGCTAAGGAGGCTGGAACCAGCGCATATAAAGCTAAAAGCCGGTAAAATAGAAATACCCGGCAGTAAGCACAGTAATGGCAGGATCCTGAAACTGGAATCCTATCAAATCATAGAACTGCATGAATACTTGTCCCAAACCAGACCGGCCATATTAAAAGCCATCACGGAAACCATGAACTGGCCAGGAAGAAAGGCAGAAAAACCGGATATGAAAAAACTCGAAAGTCAGCTGTTTATAAGCATGAACGGCGGAAGTAATTTTAAGAACAGCCTGCATCACTTGTGCAATGCCCTAAAATTGATTAATCCGGAGGTAAAAGACCTGAAGCAGATCCGGCAGAGCGTTATAACTTTCTGGCTTAAAAACGAGGATGTAAGAACTGTGCAATACAAAGCCGGTCACCGGTATGTAAGCACAACGGAACGTTACCAGGCAACCAACCTGGAAGACTTGCAGGAAGCATTAAATGAGCATCATCCTTTGAAATAAACCGATCCTAAGAGTCGGAAATTTGAATCCCTCCGGGGTCATAGATTTAAATCCCAGCTGGATCATAACCCTCACAGGCAAAATTAACCAGCTCCTGCGGCCAAGCCTAATTTTGCCTGTTCCCCACGCCGCCCCTTCTGTATTTATTTTTGTCATGGTTTTTGTGCCACCGCTCATGCAGCACATTGTTTTTGGGCTGTTGGCATTGGTTAAATTGATGATCTGGTCAAAGCCCAAAACCAAAGAGCTGCCCCGCCCACGATACAAAAACCCTCGCCAAAAATAAACGCCCTAAGCTATTTAAACATAATAATCCTTATGAGAGCAGCCGCACCAGGCCACCACACTGCCAAAGCTGTCAGTCATAAGGGTTATTATGTTAAATAGCCGCACGCCACCGCACACAGCCCAGTACCCCACCACCCCTTAGCGGTCTGCTTCGCAGTTCTGTTTTTGCCCCGGAGAGATCCAACCCACAAGCCGCATACCGGTAGTCATAAACTTTGGCATAGTCAAAGATAGCTTCCCCTCTCGCACAGTCAAGGTCAAGCCCTTCGGGTTCCTGGCAAAAACTTTTTTTCTTTTATTTGATTTTTTAGCGGTAAAAAACTTTTTGCCGGAAACCTTGACACTTCCCGGCCAGCCCACAAAACGGCCATCAGCACCCCGCTTGCTCATTTGTTGCCTAAGCCAAAGTTTAAGCCATCCTGTAAAGTACACTTAGTATAACATTTACTCACATCTGTTAATTGATTTTAAAGGTGTTCGTGAACCTGTAAACAGGGTTCCCCAAAAGAAAACCGAAAAAAGAAAGCCCATACCACAAGGAAGGCGGGAAGGGATGTCAGGTTTTTTATTAGAAATACTACCCGAGGTACGAGGGTGGAGATTTTTAATAAAACCCGGAGGGCCTGAACTTGACAGACCTGGACGCCGACTTATCTTTGCTTTTCTTTTTTGGTTTTTTGTTCTGCCATGCTGCTTTCACCGGAATGTCTGTTCATGTGCAGTATGCTGGTTCTGACGTGGGTCGGGGTGCGGCTATTTGGCGAAGCCCGAAGTACATAATGCCAGTTATATGACAGCCAAATATACATCTAAATACCGCTGAAAAACAGGCTGTTATATAACTTGCATTATGTAAAATAGCTTGGGGCACGGGTTGCCTGGCGTGTCTTTTTGCCTGCCTGCCTTGCGTGGGCCTGTGTGATGGCAGGCAGGTATCGAGCGTTGGGGCAGCTCTTTGCTTTTGGCTTTTACCGCTTAAAGTCAATTAAAAGAAAAAAACAAAAGCAATGTACTGCCGAAGGTCTGGCCACAAAAAGCATGACAGGCAAACCGGGCAGAAGGGATGGCCGTGGGGAGTAGCCTAAAATGCGATTGGCCTACGGAGCTGGTCATTTTAGGCTACGGGGGGAAATTAATCACTTGAAATTAATATCTTTATGAATAGATAAATACTAATGCCATGCAAATAAAAGATATGTTAATCGTTATATTACCAATAATTACAGGCGTTTTTGGTAGCTACCTTACTTACTATTTTACAATTAGATCTAAAAAACAAGAAACCATCCAAAAGTTCAAAGAAGAAAAGTACAGTAACTTAATCCTTTTGCTACAAGGCTTTATAGGGAATACAGTATCTAAAGAAACAAAAAAGAAATTTTATGAAGAACAGTACAAGTCATGGCTGTATAGTTCTGATGATGTTGTTATGGCAATAAACGAATTAACTGAACTATTAATGGACCTAAAAGGAGCTGATCCGGATCCTTTAAAAGGCCGCAAAGTAGTTGGAAATATTATACTTCAAATGAGGAAGGATCTTTTAGGTAAAACCAAACTGAAGTATGAGGCCTTTAGATATACAGACGTCCACTAATATCTTTTCTTTTATCTGAAATCTTCAAATAAAAGAAAAAACTGTATCTTTCGGGTAAAGCAAGTTCTTTGAAAAAAGCCTGTTGTTCCAGGAGCAAGAGGGCATCAACTAAAACCATGATTTTTTAGAAGTAGATTGTCAGGAT
>Ga0209751_10005828_pt1 | contig 11535 bp, 8 predicted proteins | sample RifCSP13_1_FD_184019 | JGI IMG/M metagenome (GOLD analysis project Ga0209751, IMG submission 184019) | Soil microbial communities from Rifle, Colorado - Rifle CSP2_sed 13_1 (SPAdes) (version 2) | ecosystem: Environmental > Terrestrial > Deep subsurface > Rock core/Sediment | place: Rifle...
CGACTAGCTCGAGGGCCCTTCTTCGAGCTCGTCGCGGACGGCGGAGAGCCACTCGATCGCGATCAGGTCCTGGGGTCTGCCCGCCGCGCGCTTCATGCGGATCAGGTCGTCGATCGAGGCGACGCGAACGACGAGCCCGTCGAGATCCTCGTCGCTCGCCGACGCCTCCAGGTCGGGGAAGCCGTCCGTCCCGGCCGGGATGCCGAGGACGCCGAGCGGGCCGGCCGTCGTCGAGAAGGTGAAGTGGTCCCCCGCCCTCAGGATCGCGGCGTCGAGGAGGAAGGGCACGTCCCCCGGCGCCCCGCGGAGCGTCGCTCCCAGCTCCGTGAGCGCGGCCGCGAGCGCGTGCAGGTTCGCTTCGTCGCGGGCGTAGCAGATATCCAAGTCGCCGGTGATCATCGGAGAGCCGCGGAGGGCGGCCGCGTACCCACCGATCAGGACGAACCGGATGCCGTGCGCCGAGAGCACGCGGAGCGCCCCGAGCGGATCGAAGGACGGCTCGCTCATCGAGGTGCCCGACGCCGCCGGAACACACCCGTCGCCTCCCACTCCCGGACCGCCAAGCGAGCGCGCTCGCCCGGCGCGAGGCGCAAGCGCTCCGTGATCAGCGTCCGGTCGACGTCCCGACCCTGTCGCGGGGCCAGCTCGAGCTCGAGGCCACACTCGCGCAGCAGCCGGTCCAGGGTCTCGAACCGAGGAGACGCGAGACCCCGCTCGATGCGCGAGATCGTCGGTTGAGGGACGCCGACCCTGCGGGCGAGCTCGCGCTGACCGAGTCCTGCCTCACGCCGCGCCTGACGGACGAGTGCTCCTGCTCGCATCAGTTTAGGTGATAGCGTAAACACTATCACTCGAATCTAGTCCCGGCCGCGCCGATCACGGCCGCCTGCACCGTCACCTCGTGGTGGCGCATCATGACCCCCGTGCCGCGCGACCTCCCCTCCGGGACCGTCACCTTCCTGTTCACAGATATCGAAGGCTCGACGAAGCTCCTGCACGAGCTGGGTGAGCAGGCCTACGCGGACGCCTTGGCCGAGCACCGGCGGGTCCTTCGCGAGGCCTTCGCCCGCCACGGCGGCGTCGAGGTCGACACGCAGGGTGACGCCTTCTTCGTCGCCTTCTCGACCGCCCCGGGCGCACTCGAGGCCGCGGCCGAGGCGCAGCGGGCGCTCGCCTCCGGCCCGATCCGCGTGCGCATGGGCCTTCACACCGGCACGCCCCACCTCGCCGAGGAGGGCTACGTCGGGGAGGTCGTGCACAAGGGAGCCCGAATCGCGGCCGTCGGGCACGGGGGGCAGGTGCTGCTGTCGGCTCAGACGCTCGAGCTCGCCCGGGTGGAGGTGACCGACCTCGGCGAGCACCGCCTGAAGGACATCGAGGAACCGGTCTGGATCTTCCAGGTAGGAGCGGAGCACTTCCCACCCCTCAAGACGATCTCCAACACCAACCTGCCCCACCCGGCGAGCTCGTTCGTGGGAAGGGAGAAGGAGGTCGGAGAGGTCGTCTCGCTGCTCGAGGACGACGCCCGCCTGCTCACCCTGACCGGCCCCGGCGGCTCGGGGAAGACCCGGCTTGCGATCGAGGCGGCATCCGAGCTCGTGCCGGGGTTCAAGGCGGGCGTGTTCTGGGTCGGGCTTGCCTCGCTCAGGGACCCGGCGCTCGTCCCCGAGACGATCGCGCAGACGCTCGGGGCAAGAGACGGCCTGGCCGAGCACATCTCAGAGCGCGAGATGCTGCTCCTGCTCGACAACCTCGAGCAGGTGGTGCAGGCGGCTCCCGAGCTGGCCTCGCTCGTCGAGGCCTGTCCCAACCTGAGGCTCCTCGTCACGAGCAGGGAGCTCCTTCGGGTCAGAGGAGAGGTCGAGTACCCGGTGCCCCCGCTCGCCGACCCCGAGGCGGTCGAGCTGTTCTGCGCCAGGGCGCGCACGGCGCCGGACCAGTTCGTCCACGAGCTCTGCCGGGCGCTCGACGACCTGCCGCTCGCGATCGAGCTCGCCGCCGCTAGGGCGAGCGTGCTCTCGCCGGCCCAGATCCTCGAGCGGCTCTCGGGGCGGCTCGACCTGCTCAAGGGGGGACGCGACGCCGACCCCCGCCAGCGGACGCTCCGGGCGACGATCGAGTGGTCCCACGGCCTGCTCGACGAGGACGAGAAGCGCCTCTTCGCCCGCCTCTCGGTCTTCCGCGGCGGCTGCACGCTCGAGACCGCCCAGGAGGTCGCCTGGGCGGATCTGGACACGCTGCAGTCCCTCGTCGACAAGAGCCTGCTGCGCCACACGCGGGAGCGGTTCTGGATGCTGGAGACGATCCGAGAGTTCGGGTTGGAGCGGTTACCGGAAGGTGAGGAGGAGGCGATCCGCGGGCGGCATCTCGACCACTTCCTCGTGGCGGCGGAGCAGGCCTACGAGGAGCGGCTCGTCTCGACGTCCACGTGGCTCCAGATCATGGAGGTCGAGCACGACAACATTCGCGGCGCGCTCGACTGGGCCCGGATGAGCCGCCCGGAGGTCGAGGCTCAGCTCGCCGGCGCCATCGCCTATTACTGGCGCTTGCAAGGACACGTGCGGGAGGCGCGCGAGCGGATCGCCCGAGCGCTCGCCGGATACGAGCAGCACGACCGGATCCGAGCTCGCGCGCTCACACACCTCGGCGAGCTCGAGGACCCGGGGCCGGAGGCGCTGGCTCACCTCGATGAGGCCCTCAGGCTGTGGCGAGAGGAGGGCGACGCTCTCGGGGAGGCGCTGACGCTCGAAGTGATCGGCGGGACGCACCTCTACTCCGGAAAGTACCGGCCGGCGCGGCTTGCCTTCCAACAGAGCTTGGCCCTCCGCCGGAAGGTCGGCGCGCTGGAACTCGAGGGGGCGGGGGCGTTGGCCGGACTCTGTCAGTTGCTCGTCGCGTCGGGCAAGATCGAGCGCGTGGAGCCGATGGCCCAAGAGCTGTACGAGCTCGGGAAGCGATACGGGAACCTGGACACGCAGGGGGACGGGCTCCACTACCTTGCCGACTGCCCGCTTATCGGTGGTGACTACGCCGAGGCCGAGAGGCGCTACCTCCGAGCCCTCGCGCATGCGCGCAGCTCGGGGATCCACGGGCAGTGTCCGCCGGAGTTGCTCGGCGTCGCCATGTCCGCAGCCGGGCGAGGTGACCACACCCGCGCGGTCCGGCTGGCGGCTGCGGCGTACGCTCAGCGCGAGGCTCTCGGCTTCGGGCCCGGTAACCCCGCTCATTGGTGGAGCAGGCTGCAGGAACGGTACATCGGTGGTGCGCGCGCCCACCTCGCGCCCGGCGAAGTCGAGGAGGCCGAACGCGCTGGCAGAGCAGCGCCCTTCGACGCCGTGCTCGACGAGGTGCTCGGGACCGAGACGGCGCCCGAGGCCCAATGACCCCCGTGGGGCGCGATCTCCCGTTGGGAACAGTCACCTTGCTGTTCACCGATATCGAGGGCTCGACGAGGCTCCTGCACGAGCTGGGTGCGGAGGCGTACGCCGAGGCTCTCGCCGAGCACAGGCGGGTCCTACGCGAGGCCTTCTCCCGCCACGGCGGCGTTGAGGTAGACACCCAGGGTGATGCCTTCTTCATCGCCTTCTCGAGCGCGCCCGGTGCGCTACAGGCGGCGACCGAGGCGCAGGAAGCCCTAGCCCAAGGTCCGATCCGCGTGCGCATGGGACTGCACACCGGCACGCCACACCTGGTCGAGGAGGGCTACGTCGGAGAGGTCGTGCACGAAGGAGCTCGGATCGCGGCCGCCGGGCACGGGGGCCAGGTGCTCCTCTCCAAGCAGACGCGCGAGCTGGTCGTGGTCGAGGTGACCGATCTGGGAGAGCACCGCCTGAAGGACCTCGAGGGGCCGGTGGCGATCTTCCAGCTCGGCCCGGAGCGCTTCCCGCCGCTGAAGACGATCTCCAACACGAACCTGCCTCACCCGGCGAGCTCGTTCGTGGGTAGGGAGCGCGAGCTCACCGAGGTCGTCTCGCTGCTGCGAGACGGCGCCCGTCTGCTCACGCTCACCGGCCCGGGCGGCTCGGGCAAGACCCGGCTGGCGATCGAGGCAGCCTCCGAGCTCGTGCCGGGATTCAAAGCGGGGGTGTTCTGGGTCGGCCTGGCGCCGCTCAGGGACCCGGCGCTCGTCACCGAGGAGATCGGGCAGACGCTCGGAGCCACCGGCGGCCTGGCCGAGCACATCTCCGAGCGCGAGATGCTGCTGCTGCTGGACAACCTCGAGCAGGTGATCGAGTCAGCTCCTGAGCTTGTCTCCCTCGTCGAGGCCTGTCCGAACCTGAGGCTCCTCGTTACGAGCAGGGAGCTCCTTCGGGTAGGAGGAGAGCTCGAGTACCCGGTGTCACCGCTCGCCGAGCCGGAGGCGGTCGATCTGTTCTGCGCCCGTGCGGGAGCCGAGCCGGACGAGCCCATCCATGAGCTCTGCCGGGGGCTGGACAAGCTACCACTCGCGATCGAGCTCGCCGCCGCCAGGGCGAGCGTGCTCTCGCCGGCCCAGATCCTCGAGCGGCTATCGGGGCGGCTCGACCTGCTCAAGGGGGGACGCGACGCCGAGGCCCGCCAGCGGACCCTGCGGGCCACGATCGCGTGGTCCTACGAGCTGCTCTCCCCCGAGGAGCAGCGGCTGTTCGCTCGCCTGTCGGTCTTCGCCGGCGGCTGCACGCTGGAGTCGGCGGAAGAAGTCTCAGAGGCTGAGCTGGACACGCTGCAGTCCCTCGTCGACAAGAGCCTGCTGCGCCACACGCAGGAGCGGTTCTGGATGCTGGAGACGATCCGCGCGTACGCGGCCGAGCGGCTCGAGGACTCGGGCAAGGGCGATACGTTGGGCGACCGTCACGCGGAGCACTTTCTGGCGCTCGCGGAGGAGGCGGAGCCGAACCTACGGGGGAGCCCCAAGGGATGGCTGGACCGGCTGGAGCGCGAGCACGACAACCTCCGGGGCGCGCTCGACCGGCTCGAGGCCTCCGGCGAGACACAGCTCGCCCTGCGGCTGGCAGGAGCAGCGTGGCGGTTCTGGTACCAGAGGGGCTACGTGGAGGAGGGTCGACGTCGTCTCGAAAGCGCCCTCCGAGGTGATGAGCATCGAACGGCGGCCCGCGCCAAGGCGCTCAACGGGGCGACTGCCATGGCACTCGAGACCGGGGATCTGGCGGCCGCGAGGTCGTGCGCCGAGGAGGCGTTGGCGATCCACCTCAGGCTCGGGGATGGATGGGGCACCGCCAACTCCATCCTCCTGCTCGGCAACGTCCACGCTGAGGAACGCGATTTCGCGACCGCGCAGCAGCTCTTCGAGGAGAGCCTCCAGCGGTTCCGAGAGCTCGGCGACGAGCACTACACGTTGCTGGCGACTCGCCTTCTTGCGTGGATGTGCTACGACCAAGGAGACCGCGAACGCGCACGGGTGTTGCACGAGGACGTCGTCCGCCGGGCGCGCGTCGCGGGCAACGAGCGCATGCAGGCGACGTCGCTCGGAGCGCTTGCGGAGTACGCGATCAACGACGGCAGGGTCACCGAGGCGCTCCCCATACTGAGGGAGAGCACTCGTATCTACCGTGACCTCGACGAACGCAATGAGCTCGCGGTGAACCTCTGCCGCTTCGCCCGCGCCGCGGCTGCGGCGGGAAGGGCGGAGACGGCCGCCCACATCCTGTCCGGCGCGGAGGTCCTCCGCGAGGAGATCGGCGTCAGCTGGAGCTACTGGGTCGTGGAGATGAACGACGTGACCCTCACTGACATCCACACCGACCTCGACGAAGCCGCCTTCGCCGAGGCGTGGGAGCAAGGCCGGGCGATGACGGACGGCGAGGCTGTCGAGCTTGCCCTCGGAGCGTCGTTCGAACGGTCGGCCGAGCGATGAGCATTAGCGCCCGACGGCGTGGCAGCCTGCCTACCGGTGGACCGCGTCGCACACGATCCGCCGTGGGTGGATCCGAACGATCACGCGCGTCTCGAGCTCACGTCGTTCGACCGGGTAGACCCACCCGTAGAACCGTTCGTGCCGCGTGTACCTTCGCGTCAGGCGGTCGAGCTGCGCCTCGGCCCCACACGCGATCAGATCGACGTCGCCGCGGATCTCGATCCACCGGCCGTCGTCGTCCGGGTCGATCACCAGGAGCGTCGCTCGAGGGTCGTCTTCGAGGTTCCGACCCTTCCGGCGTTCCCGCGTCGTGTTGACCAGGAGGTCGTTGCCGTCCACCTCGAACCAGACGGGCTGGACCTGGGCGAACCCGTCGGGCAGACGCGTGCAGATCACGGCGTTCAGCGGTCGTTCGAGCAGGTCCCGGTGCGTGGGCGGGATCGCCGGTTCGTCCTCGCAGGCCCGGGGCCGGTTCCATCCCCATGGCGTCGGCCGGCTCGTCCGACGTCCGTCCGGCGAGCGGAACGGCCCGGTCCGCACCGCCGCGGGGAGCAGCCGGATCCGGAGGGGATGCTCGACGGCCGCGAGCTCGGCCGGGACCACCGCCCCGAAGTACGGAGCCGTCCCCGCGTACAGCCGCGCGAGCTCGTCCAGGTGGTCCGACGCGCCGAGCTCCTCGATCTCGACCCGACCTCGAACCTCGAGCCATCGATCAGATATGACCGGGTCCCGGACGAACAGGGTGGCTCGAGGGCTCTTCCGCAGGTTCCGGGCCTTCTGGAACTCGCGCATCGTGTTGAGCAGGACGTGGTTACCGTCCCGGTCGCACCACACGATCGTCGACTGGAGCCGCCCATCGGGCATGCCCGTGACCAGCACGGCCGGGAGGGCCCGGTCGAGCAGGTCGACGTAACGGGCCGGCAGCTGCATCTCCATCGGGCAGCGTTGCGGGACATCGGCTCGCATACCTCGATCCAATAGGCCCTCGCGCGGGCCCGACAGGACCGATGGTCGCATCGCGGCCGCTCCACCCGGCCCGGTCGAACGACGTCAGCGGGCGGGCTTCTCCCGGGCCCGCGCCTGCACGACCTGCTTCACGAGCGTGACCGGGAGCGGGCGGTCCCACTCGAAACGGATCGTGCTCCCGAGAGGTAGGGCGTGAGGGCCGGTCCAACGAGCCGATGGCGCTCAGCCAGGCGACTTCTTACCCGGCGGGGTCGCGTTGACCGGGAACTGGCCAGCGGCGCCGTAGACGGGACCGACGCAGTCCTCGCGCAGCGCGAGTGGGTCGGGGGCCCGCGGCTCCTGCGCGAAGTCGAAGGCCGACAGCATCGGGGTCGCGTCGCGGTCGCGCTCGGTCAGCTGCGTGAGGCCCCAGTTGTCCTCGATGAACCGCAGGACGCTCGAGAACTCGCCGAGCTCGCCGCTCACCTCTCCGTCCCTCGCGTAGGGGCTGATCACGATCATCGGGACGCGGATCCCGAAGCCGAAGCCGTCGACCTGGGGCGGCGGGACGTGGTCGTAGAACCCGCCGTAGTCGTCCCACGTGAGGAAGATGGCGGTCGTGGGCCACATCTCCGAGCGCATGATCGCGTTGATCACCCGCGTCGACCAGTTCTCGCCGTGGCAGAAGTTGAACTCGGGGTGCTCGGAGAGCTCGAACCGCGGCGTGATCCAAGTGACCGGCGGCAGCAGGTCGGCCTTGATATCGTCCACGACGTCGTCCACCGGGAACATGTGCCGCTGCCAGCGCTCGGGGTTCTCGCGGTAGCGGCGGATCGCGCTGTAGGCGCTCCAGATGTACCCGCGCTGGTCCTCGGCCGCCGCGTAGTAGGCCCACGGGATCTTGGAGCGGTTCAGCAGGTCGCCCTCGGTGAGGAAGTCGAAGCAGGGCCGGACCTCCTTGATGTTGCCCTCGCTGTCGTAGACCTCCACCGTCTGCCCCTCGGGCGCGTCGCAGCCGAAGGTGATCGAGCCCCTGGTGGAGGGCAGGTCCCGCCGGGGGTTGTCGTGGGCGCCGCCCGAGGTGGCCGCGATCGAGTACAGGTGGTTGGGGAACGACGGGCCGTGGGCGCTGGCGAAGAAGTTGTCGAACAGCACGTTGCGCTTGGCCCAGTGCCAGTAGTTCGGCACCTGGTTGCGGTGCAGCTGGGTGTAGGCCCACTCCGCGTACGTGCCGACGAGGAACCCGTCCATCGCGCCGTCGTTCCACGCGTCGAGCGCGCACGTGTAGCAGTGAGGGAGGTCCCCGGGCAGGCGGGCGTCGGTCCCGCGCACCAGCGGCTTCGGCTCCCCGAACGCCATGCCGGTGCTCGTGCCGTTGACCCCGGGGAAGGTGCCGAACAGGTTGTCGAAGGTCCGGTTCTCCTTGATCAGGAACACGACGTGCTTGATCGGCGTCGCGGTCTCGAGCTCCGTCGCGTCGAAGACCTCGGGGGCCCCGGTCGTGACGACCTCCGGGCTCGGGAACGCCGATGGCGAGGGGGACGCCCCGCCGTCGCTGGCCGCCTCGCTCGGGGTGCACGCCGCGAGCAGGAGCCCGAACCCGAGCAGCCCGGCCACCGTACGCACGGAACGGGGACGTCGGGCGTCGGTCATGGCGGCCAGGAAGTCTATCGGGCGGGCTCGTGAGGCCCGGGGGCTAGCTCGGACAGGCCCCGCACGTAGCTCAGCCCGAAGTCCTCGTCGAGCCCGGCGGGGGACACCCCGATCTCGTTCAGCGCCCGGGCCCATCGCGCGAGCGCCATCCGGCGTGGGTCGGCGCCGAGCGCGAGCGTCTGCTCGATCGCCCGCTCGTAGCCTCGGGCGGTCCGGTCACCGCCCGCCGTGGTCTCCAGATGCTCGCGCGCACGGGCGCCGAGCCGCTCGCGCAGCTCCCGGTCCTCGGCGAGCCGGGTGAACGTGCTCGCGAGCTCCGCCGCGTCCGGCCGGCCCGGCGGGACGCGCACGACCACGTCCGGCGGAAGGTCCAGGTACGTGCCCACCCCGCTCACGACGCACGGGCGGCCGACCTGCATCGCGCGGATCAGCGTGCCGCTGACCTCGCCGCGGTGCGGGAACCGCAGGTCCGTGACGACGTCGGCCGCGTGCAGCCAGCCGAGGAACTCCTCGTCGGTCACATCGGCCGCCACGGTCGCCCGAGTGCCGAGCCCACTCGCGCGGACGACCGGGCCCGGGTCCCACGTCGGGATGCGGCGACCGACGAGCGCGAGGTGGACGTTCGCGTCCAGGCGGGCGACGGCCTCCACGACGACGTCGAGCTGCTTGGCCGCGTTCATGTCCCCCGGCGCGACGATCAGCACGTCGTCGCCGCGGAGGCCCAGCCGCGCGCGGATCTGCCCGCCGACCTCGGCCGAGCGCCGGATCGCCGCCGGGCGCTCGACGACCGGGTGCGGGACCACGAACACGGGCGTCCGGCAGCCGAAGTCCTCCAGGTAGCGCTTCGCGAAGTCCGAGTGGACGACGATGCCGCGCGCCGCCCGAGCGATCGCGGCGCACCACGGCCGCGCGAGCGGCTCGTTCTCCCGCGCCTCGGGCAGGGTCATGACCTCCGAGCGCAGGAGCGCCTCACGGCCGGCGCGGTACCCGAGCGCGTCGCCGGAGGTCACGAGGGCGTTCACCAGGTCGTCGAGCCCCAGGTCGTGCAGGACGACCAGGCTGGGGTGCAGCGACGCCAACCGGTAGATGTCGCCGTGGAAGTCGTGGTTGTTGCCGACGTGGTAGACGCCGAGCGCGTAGCGGGCGATCGTCACGTCGTGCTTGGGGCGGACGGGCCAGATCACGTCGATCCGGCGTCGGCTGCGGTAGCCGGTGCGCTCCAGGCCCGCGAGCACGGTGGCCGCGTAGCTCGCGATGCCGGTCTTCGCGGGCGGCATGGGGGAGACCCAGGCGACCTTGGCGACGCCGGGGTCTGAGATAGGCTTCGGGGTCTGGAGCCGCTCGATCAGGCGAGCAACCGTGCGACCACCTCCGGCCAGTCCGGCACCTCGTGCTCGACGCGCGCGCGGCCGGCCTCGCCCATCCGCGCCGCGAGCGCCCGGTCGGTGAACAGACGGTCGAAGGCCTCCGCGATAGCCCGGGGATCGGGCGGCGTCACGAACCCGGTCTCCCCGTCCTGCACGAACTCGAGCGGACCTCCGCTGTCGGCGAGCGTGACGACGGGGCGCCGGGCCGCGAACCCCTCCAGCGTGACGTACCCGTAGTCCTCGTCGAAGGGCCCGTAGTAGACGCCGAGCGCCCCAAGGAGCAGGTCCTTCAGCCGCTCGTCCGAGGGGCCCACCTCGATCGTCACGCGCTCGGCGAGCCGATGCTCATCGATCTGCCGACGCAGGGCGGCCTCGTCCGGCCCGCGCCCCACCAGCACCAGGCGGACGCCGGTCCGGACATGCCGCATCGCGTCGATCACGAGGGACTGGCGCTTCAGGCTCTCGAAGCGGCTCGGGAACACGATCGCGTCCCCGAGCGGTCCCGCCTGCCGGGTCAGGAGGTCCTCGGTGAGGGGCGAGCGGTGGTAGAGGGGCTCGGACGGGATCCGCAGCGAGTCCCACAGACGACGCTGGACGTTCTTGGAGTTCGCGAAGACGCGCTTGGCCTCGCCGAGGGCCACCCGGTCCGCGACGTGGATCATGTCGCGGACGACCACGCCGTCCTGCTGGCGGGCCAGGTCCGCGTAGCGCGGGTGATCCCAGAGCTCGTACGCGGTCCGGTGCTGGTGGATCAGCCACACGATCTTGCGCTCGTGGTTGATCAGGTACGCGGGGAACTTCAGTGGGATCACCACGTCGATCGGCAGGCCGTTGGACTCCGACAGCTCCATGCTCCGCCACACCGCCATCTGGTGGACCAGCTCGGCGCCGGGGTACCACTTCCCGGCGACCTGCACGAGCTCGGCCTCGTGACCCGCCTGCCTGAGCGCCAGCACCAGTTGCTCCGCGTGGGTCTCGGCGCCGCCGCGGACGAACGGGGTCTGCGGGTGGCAGACCGCGATCCTCATCGAGCGGGCCCCGTCGACCCACGCAGCTCCTCGACCTCGCGACGCAGCACCTCGATCTGGGCCTCGGCGTCCGCGAGACGCTCGGCGAGCATGCGACTCATGGTCGCGAGGTCGGCCAGGAGCCGATCGTAGCGGTGGGTGACCGGCCGCAGGGTCGAGTAGACGGAGACCTTCACGTTCCGCTTCCACCTGGACGCCGAGCCGAGCAGCGGCTCCTGCCGTGGCACCCTGGACCGCTCGTCGGCCCGCATCCGCGCCGCGAAGTCGTGCAGCGCGATGCGCAGCTCCCTGGTGCTCTGGCTGGTGGGCGTGTTCGGGTCGCCCGCCCAGTACAGCTCGCGCTCGAGGACGCTTCGAGCGTCGTCCTTGAGTGCCTGCGGCGCGCCTTCGTCCATCGCCGGATCGGACGGCGGATCGGGCTCCTTCATGTGAAGGCGGAGCCTACCATCGGGCGCTCGGCCGGCTCGAGGCGGCCGTCGATCGTCGCACGGATGCCACGGATCGCCGGGACGTCGAGCGAAGGGCCACGGGTACGATGCTTTGCGTGCGGGTCGCGATCGACGCTCGGGCAGCCATAGCGCCGGGGAAGACTGGGGTCGGGTACTACACGTGGCACCTCGTCCGTCGGCTCCCGCTCGTGGACCCCGCCACCCGATACATCGCCTGGTACCTGAACGCGGGCGGGTTC
>Ga0209751_10005829_pt1 | contig 11535 bp, 8 predicted proteins | sample RifCSP13_1_FD_184019 | JGI IMG/M metagenome (GOLD analysis project Ga0209751, IMG submission 184019) | Soil microbial communities from Rifle, Colorado - Rifle CSP2_sed 13_1 (SPAdes) (version 2) | ecosystem: Environmental > Terrestrial > Deep subsurface > Rock core/Sediment | place: Rifle...
TTCCTGAATTTTAAAAATTGGTTTCATGGTTTAAGGTTTTTCACTTTTCACTTTTCACTTTTCATTATCCACTCCACCAGCCCTCCCTGCTCCAGAATCTGCATCAGCTTATCGGGCAACGGGTTAAAATTGAATTTTATACCGGCAATTGTAATCGCTCCCCCTGCAAGATCCACCGATACAGGATCGCCCTGCCTGTATGCATTTACTGCTTCGGGCAGCACCAGCACAGGCAGTCCCTGGTTAAGAGCCGAACGGTAGAATATCCTGGAAACCGATTTAGCGATCACGGCTTTTATGCCCAGGAAAACGAGACCTACTGCAGGGTGCTCCCGTGAGCTGCCGCAGCCGAAATTATCACCGCAAATCAGGATATCACCCTGCCTGGCTTTGGCGGCAAACTGTCCGTCAAATCCTTTGAACAGGTGGGGCGCAATTTTATCAGGCTGGGAACTGTTGATCTCGTAGGTCAGGTTTCCGGCAAACATCTGGTCGGTATTCAGGTTATCCGCATCGCTGTAATTCCATATCCCGCCGGCATAGCGGTCGTCATTAGGCTGTATGGTCAGGGTGGGACTTTGCCTGATCTGAAAAGGAAACTTATTATTCGCCTGAGGCCGGGCGGGCGAAGTGATCTCCCCTTTCAATGCCGAAATGGCAACTGTTGCCGGAGAGGCCAGGTAAATAGAGGCCCTGGCATTGCCCATACGGCCAAGAAAATTGCGGTTTGCGGTGGAAATAATGTTAATTCCGTCCGGAGGTATTCCCTGTCCCGTTCCCAGGCAAGGCCCGCACGATGGGGTCAGCAGGGTTGCCCCTGCCTGGATGAATACCTCGATCAGACCTTCCCTGATTGCCTGCAGGTATATTTCACGGGATGCCGGCGTCACCAGCAGCTGCATGCCCGCTGCCACCTTATGTCCTTTGAGTATGCCCGCTGCCGTCCTCAGGTCCTCAAGCCTGCCGTTGGTGCATGTACCTATGAGGGCTTGTTCCAGTTTTGTACCTGCTACTTCATCAACGCTTCTGACATTGTCAACATGATGCGGGCAGGCGACTACCGGGTAAAGGCCGGTCAGTTCAATGGTATACTCCTTCAGGTAACGGGCTCCGTTGTCCGCCCATACACCATCCGTCTTCTCTCCCAAATACTGCTGCAACATGTCATCGGCAGGAAAAACAGCGTTCTTGGCACCCATTTCCGATGCCAGGTTGGCTATCGTCATCCTTTCAGCTACCGTCAGCGAGGCAACACCTTCACCATGATATTCCACCGAGAGGTAATCTGCCCCGTCCGATCCGATCATGCCTATGATATACAGGGCCAGGTCCTTGGCATAAACATTTTCCGGGAGTTTTCCCGTAAGTGTGATCTTCACCGATTCCGGCACCCTGAACCAGGTTTCACCCTGTTTCCACAAACCGGCCGTTTCCGTGCGGTCAATCCCCGCAGCAAAAGCATTAAAGGCACCTGCCGTGCAGGTGTGGCTGTCGCTTCCGACCACGACCATGGAAGGACGGGCATATTTTTCCATGAGCTGGTGGCAAATGCCATCCCCAACATCATGAAAATGCCTGATTCCCTGGAGGCCAACAAAATTCCTTATCTGCTGGTAGTCGTTCGCCAATTTGCTGTTGGTGGGCGGTGCGTTATGATCGAGCACGATCAGAAGCTGGCCGGGGTCTGCCACCCGGTCACTTCCCATTTTCCGGAAGGTCCCTTCGATGCTGGCTGTATTGTCATGTGACAACACGATGTCGGGTTTGTGAAAAACTATGCTGCCCGCGGGCGCCCCGAATATTTTCTCTGCAAAGGTCTGTTTTGGCATATTTGTATTCAATAATTCCTTGGCAATTAACAGACACGTGGGTCTGTCCTTACAGCAATAACAAATCCCCTTTCTGGTATATCTTCATCTGTATATTGGAAAACTTACTGATCCCGGCAGTTTTGTTATTACGCACATTGGTAATGGTTCCCTTTCCCAGGTCGATGACCACCTTATCACGGTCCTTTAGTTCCAGGAGGCTGATGTCTTTGAAGGTCAGTACAGGGAAACCGGCATTAATGGCGTTGCGCTCGTATATCGACCCAAATGACTGTGCGAGGATGGCCTGGCATCCGAGCGATTTGAAACAATCCACCGCCTGTTGCCGTGAACTGCCCGATCCAAAGTTTCTTCCGGTAATAATTATGTCCCCGGATTCCGCTTTGGTAACAAAATCTTCCCATCCCTTCAGGTTTCCAAAGGTATATATGCCCATTCCCTTTTGATCGGTGACCGCAAGGTGCCGGTTGTGATAGATCATATCCGTGTCGATGTTATCCTGTGGGATAAGCCAAACCCTGCCTGCCAGTACTTTTTCCTTCAAGGGAGCTGTATCAGGCTTACCAGGGCGGGCTTTTGAGGTTGAAGTTGCAACAGCGAATGTCGACGGCCTGACGGGTAAATCACCGGCCGTGGTGATATGCCCGGCGACGGCTGAGGCTGCTGCTGTTGATACCGAAGCCAGGTATACTTCTCCTTTGCCCTGCTTGCCTTCGAAATTGCGGTTCCCGGTGCTTACGGTTATCTCACCGGGACCGTTCTGCCCGATCTGACCCGAAGCGCATCCGGCACAACCGGCATTCCCAAAAAGTGCCCCGGCTGCTTTGAAGATCTCTATCAGGCCTTCCTTCAGGCATGTGTTCCAAACCTCGTCAGTTGCAGGAACAATTTTCAGTACCACCCCGGGCGCTACCTTTTTATCCTTCAGTATGCGCGCAGCCTCAATCATATCCTCCAACCTCCCGTTGGTACAACTGCCGATAAACACCGAATCGATCTTTGTTCCTTTGACCTCTCTTACAAATGCAATATGATGGGGTTGTCCCGGAAGTGAAACTGCCTGTTCAAAGTTTTCGAGGTTAAGTCCGTATTCCCGCTGGTACACTGCGTCAGCATCGGCATATACAGGTGTAACCTGGGAGTATGTGCGCGATTTGCAATACGCGATCACATCCGGAGAAGGCGGTATCAGCAAAACAATGGCGCCCATTTCCGTTGCCATGGAAGAGATGGTGATCCGTTCATCGAGGGTGAGCCTTTTCACCTCATCCCCGTAAAGTTCAACGGAGTAGCCCAGCAGTTCATCCGCCCCGAAAATGTTAAGAAGGTTTAGGACGATGTCCTTGGCTGTAAGTTCGTCAGGCCGGATGCCCTGCAGGGTGATCTTTGCGGTTTCCGGAACTTTGAACCAAACGGAACCGCGCGACCAGGTGGCCGCAATATCACGGTCGCCCATACCCTGGCCGAAAGCACCAATCGCACCCAGGATATTTGCATGGGAATCTGTTGAAACAAGCGTACTGCCAGGTATGGCCAATCCTTCATCAATGGCCAGGTGGGTACCTATACCTGCATTGATGTCGAACACCCGTATACCGTTTTGCCGCGCATAAAGGCGGCACGTATGCTGGTTAGCGGCATATTGCTGGTCCGATCCGGTGGGATTGCAGTCGAAAGTGAAAAATGTCCGGCTGCTGTCGGCAATATTCAGGTTATTGACCTGCAAATTCCGCAGCACACCTGCCCCTCCAAAGTCCCTCGCCAGTCTTACATCCACATCCACATCCACGATATCGCCCGGAACCACTTTTGCCTTCCCGGAATGCGATGCCAGTATTTTTTCAATTATGGTCATATTCCTAATTTTTACTAAAACCTGTCACCAGTCACTTTTCACCAGTCACTTTTTCTTAAAAGGAAGAAAAGTCATAAAATCCGCATGATGCACAATATAAGCCTCCGTCGATCGCTTTACCAGGTCGCCCTCTGCTGCATGGGCGGCTATAATATGACACACTTCCGGGGGAACTCCGCACTGCTCGGCCAGGGATACACCCGAAAAAGGATGCCTGAGGTATTCCCCGTACTTTCCCTGGAAGCTGTTTCCGTTTTCATCCACTTCATATTCCAGCAGTTTGCCAACATCGGCCAGTAACGCTCCCGCAATCAGTACATCCATGTTTACCGGGAGCTCTTCTTTGAAAAAAGCATTGAATTTTAACCCGCATTCCCGGGCGATATGCACCACGGCCCGCTTATGGTCCATAAAACTGACCTTCAGTCCGGGACCGGCCAGGAGTGTAAAAGGTATCCTTTGCAGATCAGCGGGCTTCAAAACACTTTTCCGGAACGCCAGCTCCCAGGTCCTGGCGGTTTTTTCGCGGAGTTCCGTATCCTGGATCCAATCCAGTTCCGGCCATAATTCCTGAATAATATCCATCATGTTTTTGCCGATTATTTATTTCTCAAAATTTATCGGGCAGGGGCAAGCCCTTCTCCCTACTCCCTACTCCCTTAATGATCTCATCCGCCATCTCCCGCGTAGAGGCCGCTCCTTGTTTCAGCGCATCGGGACTTCCTTTCATCTTCATCATATCATATGTCCTCACCTTCCCCTCACTGATCACATCTGCTATGGCGGCCCTTATCCGGGCAGATACAGCATTTTCACCCAGGTAATCCAGCATCATGCATGCCGATTCGATCATGGCAATGGGATTTACAATGGAAACCGGGTAATCTGCGTATTTTGGTGCCGAACCATGCGTGGGTTCAAACACAGCCACCTTTTCACCGATATTGGCGCTGCAGGCAAATCCCAATCCCCCGATCAGGCCTGCAAAACCATCGGAAACAATATCTCCGAACATATTGCCCGCCACAATTACACCGTAATCTTCGGGATTCTTGGTAAGCCACATCATCTGTGCATCGATATTGGTGTTCCAAAGCGCAATATGTGCGTATTCTTTCTGGATTTGTTTGGCCATATTGTACATCATACCCGATGTTTCACGGATCACGTTGGGCTTTTCACATAAGGTGACCGATTTATATCCGTTGTTACTGGCATGTTCAAAGGCTGCACGCAAGATCCGGTCCGTAGCCCTGCGGGTAAAGATCCTGGTGGACACGGCTATTTCCTCACGCGGCACCTGGCCAAAGTTCCTGACAAAATTCTTATGCGAACGGAGTGCTTCATAAACAATGCCATCCGGAGCATTCCATTCGACACCGCAATAAAGGCCTTCCGTATTCTGCCTGAAGATCACCACATCCACCGGCGGTTCCTCGATACCGCCCTGTGTCCCGCGCCTGATGAAATTCAGCGGATTACCCTAATAGGTATGACAGGGCCGGATGCAGATATCCAGATCGAAATACTGGCGCATGCCCACAATGGGACTGGCATAAACCAATCCCCTGCCCCTGAGTTCCGGGGCCAGTTCAGCAGCGGCTTCTTCCTTCGGCTTCGAAGTGATGGCACCGAACAAACCTACCTTGTGTTCCTCCAGCAATTTTATCGTTCTGTCAGGCAGCGGGTTTCCTTCTTTGCACCAATACTCCCACCCGATATCCGCATGTATGTAATTGCCACGGAATCCGGCTGCATCAAGTACCCTGAGTGCTTCCTCCATTACAACCCGGCCAATTCCGTCGCCGGGCATAGTTACTATTGTTTGTTCAGGCATAAGTTAAGGTTTCAGGTTTCAGGTCTTGGATCTTTTATCTTTTATCTTTTATCTATTCATCTCTTCACCTGTCTGACAACATCAATCACCGTCCCATCCACCCATTTTATCGCCGCAACGATCTTATCCGTAAATTCGGGCTTCCGGGGCACTCCGCAAATGGCTTCCGCTTCTTCCTTCAGCTGTTCTATTTTTTTCAGCGGCAAGCCCGAATCTTTGGTTTTCCCTATCAGGTCGGTTCTCCGGGGATTAATGGCAATTCCTCTTTCGGTGATCACAACGTCAACGAGTTCACCGGGACCGCACAGGGTTGTAACTTCATCCCGGATAACGGGAATTCTGTCGCGAAACAAGGGAACAGGCAGTATTACATTCCGTCCGAACAGGCAATTCTGCCAGCCTCCGATGCCGTGGAGCAGGTAACCGTCCGAATGGGTTACCACGTTGGCGTTAAAATTCAGATCGACTTCGGTAGCGCCCAGGATAACCACATCCAGCATACTGGCAAAATTACCCTTGCCGTGGTAGTTATAACTTGAAAAAGGACTGGTCATCACATGGTCCGGATTTTCGCGTATTGACCGTACCCCTTCGAGGTCAAAGGTTTGTCCGTCGAGAATGTATTCCACCAGTCCTTCCTCGAGCATCTCCACCAGGTATTTGTTGCTGCCGCCTCGTGCAAATCTGGCCCTGAGACCTTTTTTACGCATTATTTCGCCGAAGTAATTGCCCACGGAAAGGGCAGTTCCCCCCGCTCCGGCCTGGAAGGAGAAGCCTTCGTGTATAATGCCTGCCGCCTCACAGAATCTGGCAGTGAGGTCCGCGATCAAAAGCCGGTCGGGGCTCCGGGTAATTTGGGTTGTACCCGATACAATTTTTTCGGGAATACCCACCCTGTCTACCTTTACAGTAAAATCGACGTAATTTCCCTGGATCTGCCAGGGGATACAGGGAAAAGGCACCATATTGTCCGTTACCACAATCACCCTGTCGGCATACTGCGCGTCTCCCACGGCGAAACCCAGTGAACCGCTTGCCGAGGGACCGTTTAACCCGTTGGCATTGCCGAATGGATCGGCACAGCCGGCACCGATCACGGCAATATCGATCTTCACATCCCCGTCCTGTATGGCCTGAAACCGACCTCCATGGGAACGGAGCACGGCCGTTTTTTTCATCCTGCCCTCGGAGCAGTACCTGCCGAGTGGGCCGTTCATGCTTCCCTCGATATGGCTGATCGTGCCGTCATCAAGATATTTCAGCAAATAGGCATGGCATGAGAAGGAGGCGGAAGGGAACCAGCAAAGGTTCTTTATTCCCAGTTCACTGGCACAATCAAATACCATATTGGCTACCAGATCGCCTTCCCTGAAATGATGATGTGTCGAAATGGTCATGCCGTCCCTGAGCCCGGCTTTTACCAGGGCTTCCTTCAGACCGGAAACCTGTTTGTTGCCGTCGTCCGGATAGTCAATACATGTGGATATGCCTGAAGCATGTTTTCTACCCTGTGGACGGTATTTGCCAACCCCCATGAACGGAATCACGGGCTGACCGTTTATCATATCGGGAATCATCCTCCCGGCAGCATTTCTTTTCTGTTTATCGGCCATTGGTTTCCCTCCAGTTTATATTTAGCCTGCCGGATTTAACAGCTTTTTCAATAGTTTTAAGTGCCCTGTTGACTACAGGCATATCAATCAGTTTGGAATCGGCCGCAACCACGCCCAGGCCTTCCTTTTCGGCTTTTTCATAGGCAAGCGTGATTTTCCTGGCCCTGTCAATCTCGCTCTCATCGGGCAGGAAATTTTCGTTGATCACGGCAATCTGGCGCGGATGGATACACCCCATACCTGCAAAACCGAGTGATTTCGATTCCCTTACCCGTTCAGCAAGCGTTTCCATATCATCGATATCGGAAAATACAGAATCTATGGGCTGAATACCGGCTGCCCTTGCAGCGTTTATCACCATGCTCCTGGCAAAGAATGATTCCTTTCCTGCAACGGTACGCTGTACGCCAAGATCTGCTGTATAATCCTCGAGCCCGATGGCCATAGCCACCACATTTTCCGACGCACGGGCTATTTCAAAAGCCCGCATCACACCGGCAGCATTTTCAATGATCGGCATCAGCCATACGGAAGTGTTCTTTTCACCCAGGATCTCAGTGATCTTTGCGTCAACAAGGGCTACCTGCTCCGGGCTATCACATTTTGGGATCAGGATAAGATTTACCTGGTGCGGAATAACAAAGTCAAGATCTTTGAGACCTTCCGGCAGTTGGTTAATTCGCACCATACGTTCGGCTCCGTAAAAGTCTACCGACCGAAGGGCGTTACGAACCAGGAATCGCGCTTCGTATTTCTTTCCGGGATGCACGGAATCTTCGAGATCAAGGATAATTCCATGGCAGCCATATATCCCGGCGTTGATCATGAGCTTGGGATTGTTGCCGGGAAGGTACAATCGCGAGATCCTTTCGGTATCCGGTGCGGTTTGATAAATATTTTGGGGAAGCACCGGCAACAGGTATTCCAGGGTTGTATCCAGGTGTTTCCTGATCACAGCCTCAATCCGGGCAGCCAGGGTGAACGGTAAAGCACCGCTGTCATCGATTTCAAGCACCGCCTTTTCAATTCCGTAAAAATGGAACATATCCCGGCAAAGCATTTCAATGGATCCGCCATACATCCACTTCACCTTGCTGTGGATACTTATTGAAATACCCTGGCCGGAATCAGGGGTCAAACTTATATGACAATCCGATCTGACGCCTTCTCCGTTGTTTCCAGCTGTATGGATCATGGTCGTTCAATTAATGGATAAAAGTTAGTGATAAATACAGCAATATTTGCTGACAGTTGTCAGGTCGGAAACTTTGACCTATCCCCATAAAACAAGTAGAGACGGGTTTGAAACCCGTCTCTACCTCAAGATTATAAAATAATTGTATCGCGAAGTTTATTCCGTTCCCGGTACATAAGCTTCTCCGGCTACGGGAACCGCCTTGGGAATATCTACGTCCCCGAAAGCAAATACCGTGGGACCAAGCTTCATATCCGAATTCATCATTTCATCCATGGTAACTTCTCTACCGGTATATGCCGACACCCGTCCCATAATGGCAACCAGGGTTGACATGGCCGTGTTCTCAGCCTCGTTGAAAGGTTGTCCATTGCGTATCGAGGTCACCAGGTCGATATGTTCCTGGACATAGGGGCTCACTTTTACTTCATCCGTTGCTTCACCCTTGTCGTTCAGCGGGTATTCGTATTTCCAGATTTCGGTACCTGCCGGATCCCAGATTGTATTCCTGCAGTTCGAATTGCCACCTGAGCCCTGTATCCATTCAGAAACATTGTTTACACAGCCGTTGATTTGTCTGCACATGCTGTGTACGTGCATGTTGTTGTCAAAAACATAATCAATGCTGAAATTATCGAACTGGTCACCGGTCACCCTCCGTTGTCTCGATCCGAAACCGACAGCTTTCACAGGGAATTTACCGGTAAACCAATGGATCACATCAAGATTATGTACATGCTGCTCAACAATATGATCACCTGAGAGCCAGCACCAGTTAACCCAGTCGCGTATCATGAATTCCATTTCAGACCAGTCCTTATTGGGATCACGGTGCCACAGTTTACCACCGTTCCAGTAACAGTTGGCCGATACAATTTCCCCGATCGTTCCACCTGTCACCTGCTCATAGGTGGCGACATAATCGCGCTGGTGACGGCGCTGGGTTCCGGTAACAACCGATAATTGAAGTCCCTGTGCCTTCCGTGCCGTTGCAATAACTGACCTTGCACCCACCGGATCAACACAAACGGGCTTTTCCATGAAAACATGCTTGCGTGCCTCAACGGCAGCAGCAAAATGCTCGGGGCGGAAATAAGGAGGAGTGGCCAGGATGACGATGTCAACTCCCGAAGCAATCACTTTCTGAAAGGCATCAAATCCCACAAAGCAATTCTCGTCGGCCAGTTCCACTGCTTTTTGCTTCTTCAGCTCTTCGCGGAACGAAGTTACCCTGTCAAGCAGCACATCCCCAACCGCTGTTATTTGCAGGTTCGGACCGGCATTTAGGAAATCGATAGCAGCACCTGTACCTCTTCCGCCGCATCCGATCACTCCTGCTTTCAGCACCGGACCATCCGGAGCCTGGTCGGGAAATACCGTAGCTTCAACTTTCTTTTTTCCTTTGGCCGGAGAGCATGAGGTGATCAAAGCAGGAATGGTTGCCCCTGCCAGGCCAACAGTAGCTGTCGTGCCAAGAAAATTCCTTCTTGAAATCTGGTTTGCTTTCATTATTGTGATTATTATAGATTAAATATATAGTACCTGATGTGAATAGTATATCTTATTGGTTGCCGGAGGCTCCTTTCCCGGTTTTTTCGTCGAATTCGCAAACAACCCGGAAGCCCACATGGAAGCAGTCGGAATACCACCAGATGCTCTTGGGCATCTGTGGATCGGTCCGCAGCCATGATACGGTTCTTGTATAGTCACGGGCAGCGCTTCTGATCTTTCCGGCCGGATCCCTGAACGATCCGCCACGGATGACCCGCTCCACACCCGATGCGGGCCCGGCGGGATTATTCAAAATACCTGAAGGATACTGCTGATAAGCGTCGGGCTGATACCAGTCGCTGCAAAACTCGGCCACATTACCTCCCATGTTCTTCAATCCAAAAGGATTTGCATCAACAAATGCGGGTTCCTGGGTTTTTCCCGGACTGTTCTCATGATACACTACGTAAGTATTGATAAATGCGGTGTCATTTTTAGACAATTTCGCCCTGATCCCCTTCTTGTCAAACCTGTCGGGCTTGCCCTCAAAGAAATAGGGGGTTGCGGTACCTGCCCGGTAAGCATATTCCCATTCCGCTTCGGTAGGGAGCCTGTACTTCTTCCCGGTTACCTGCGAAAGCCAGCGGCAGTATGTTTCGGCAGCATGATAAGTGATCGAAATGGCAGGTCTTTTGCCTTTTCCCCAGCCCTGATCAGGTTGTCCGTAGGGCGGGGTAGCACCGGTAATGGCATCTGTTTTCTGGTTTTTCAACAACCGTGATCCTTCCGTATCGGTCGAACGGCCTTCGGCTGAGGTCTGTGCATAAAAAGCAAGATACGCATCCCAGGTGACTTCCACTTCGGCCATATAAAATGAATCCACCTTTACCTGCCTCACCGGACCTTCGTCGGTATTGCGCAACGGTTCGTTATCCGGTGATCCCATGGAAAATGTTCCGGAAGGAATGGCTACCATATTGAAACTCACGGACGAGCCCGTGATTTGTTCCGTAAACGTTTGAAATGCGCTAACGGCAGCAGGACCGGTGAAATTTATCAGGCTTCCGGAAATTGCACTTCCGAAACCCGTAACACTGCCGTGCACATATCCTTCGATATAGTGACCTGCATTCAGGTGACAGTTAATACAATGGAGATCGGCCGGACGGCTGGCACTGGTATAATAAAGGTGGGCATCCTCCCCTTCTTTGGTGAGTTCGTGTGGAAATAAATTCTCATGACAGGCCAGGCACGATGCTTCATACACGTGTTTCCTGGCATGCTCTATCGAACCCTTTTCTTCCCAGTCAAATGATTCCGGATCTTTGGTCCATTTTCCCCAGAGATCCCTTGCCCCGGTCACTGCCTTGGCCATGAGATAGCCTTCGCCGTGCGGGGGGAGGTGACATTCAACGCAGCCGGTGCGGGTTCCCGATTTGGTAACATAATGAACCGATTGCTTCCAGGAAGTGGTGGAATGGGGATGTATTTCATGGCAGGAATTGCAGTATTCGTCGGTGGAGGTTTTATTTACGGCAACTGACCCGGCCCCAATAATAATTATACCAGCCAGTACTCCCGGTAAAAACCAGATCCAGAATTTTTTCATGAAAGGCAAAAATTACAGGTTGAAGATATAAAAAATATGAATAGTCCGACATGTTGAGGCAATCAAATTGAAAATACGGGATGATGGTCAGTAAGTGCATCATTAT
>Ga0209751_10005833_pt1 | contig 11531 bp, 13 predicted proteins | sample RifCSP13_1_FD_184019 | JGI IMG/M metagenome (GOLD analysis project Ga0209751, IMG submission 184019) | Soil microbial communities from Rifle, Colorado - Rifle CSP2_sed 13_1 (SPAdes) (version 2) | ecosystem: Environmental > Terrestrial > Deep subsurface > Rock core/Sediment | place: Rifle...
TAGCCTTCGATACGAATCAACCATAAAGCCAGCGATGATCTGATTCGCCATAATCACCGAGGGATCCGGCCGGTCCACGCACGCCGCCCTTCCCCCCACATTCGTATCGATCTGCCGCTTTGCAACAATATCGTACAAGCCCAGAACCTCGGCCGGTGTCCCGCCACCCGCTTCGGGATGATACACCACGACCTGGCCCGCGTCGACACCGGTCCCCCCGCTGATGAGCACCTTGTTTTGATCCCTACATCTTTCACTCAGGACTATGCGCGTCTCAAAGTTATCCACGCAATCGAAAATGGCATCGTATGCCGAAACATCCGTATCTTCTCTGAAGGATGTCACGCTCCCCTGAGCGTCCATTCCGAACATTTCGTTCAGTCTTCTGGCGACCGTCTCGGCCTTGCGCAATCCGATCGCATCATAGAAGAGCACCTGCCTATTGAGATTTGTCATCTCCACCATATCAGGGTCGGTGAACGTGACCTTTCGAAAACCGGCGCATGCGAGCCCGAGGCCCACAAAGTTGCCCACTGCCCCGGCGCCGACAACACATATCCCGGCATCGTAACGGTTGGGACCAAACTTCCTCCTGTTGTAGGTGATCACATCTTCCGATACCTTTCCGCCCATGAGGATGTTCTTCGTCTCTTCCAAGACTATGCCGGACGCAACAATGGCCAACACACCATCATTGAAGTGATCGGTCGGCAAATTCCTTGATGAGATGATTTCCTCAAGTTCCTGCCATTCTCGGCCCTTGAGATACGTAAAAACCGTCAAGCCCTGCTCCCCATCGCGCTCGTAGCAGAAGCCCCTGATAACCGGGATGTCTTCTCTGAAGCCTTTTTCGAGCAACAACTTATTCGCGAGCGCGTAGTGGCTCAGATCGACAAGAACAGCGCACCCGCCAAATATATCGTCCAGCAGCGGGTGCGTGTAAAACCCCTCGAGGAAAGTGATCTCGAGTGCGGGGTTAATCTTGTGCGCGATGTCGAGAAGGGTGGCATCTAATCTGGGTGCCATGACAACCATGTGCGTGATCCCGAGGGCCGATGCGGACATGACGTATAGCGATGCCAGAAGATCGTCGTCACCTACGATGCCAATTTTCGCGTCGTCCAGGGCGCGTTGGTCCCACCCTTCTATACGCAATTGCCGATCAAGTCTTCCTTTACGCAGCATGGCTCTGGGTGTTAAGTCTCAATTTCATAGCGTACACTTCGTCATTTTCCTCATGGTTCGTAGGAACTACCCTTGTAACCTTAAAACCAACGTTTTCACACAGTTTTACGACTCCTGGCTTTACGACCTCCACATCGAGCTCAACCTCCAGAATGTTCATTTTCGTCAGGCTTTCGAGAGCGGACTCTACGAGCATTGTCCCTATTCCCTTGCGCCGATGCTCAGGGTGGACTGCCAGTCTCATGAGCATTGCCTTGTTTTCCATTGGCCAGTAACACCCAATAAGGAAGCCGAGAATCTCCTTCTTCTCGAAGACCAAAAATAAATCGGTCAACGCCGCTGTGAGATCGGCATAATCCCATTGGCGTGGGAAGGAAAGTCTATCGATCTCCGCAATTCTCTCCAAATCCTTCTCAGTGGCGAATCGAATGCATGTCAGGCGATCTAATCGAGTAATGTCCATGACCATCCTCTCCTACGTACATCCTCTCTCAAACCGTTCTGGCGTCCATCTCATCGGTTGGATTTTCGTCTTGACTTCTTCGGTAAGGGCTTCGACATCCTCCCGAGTCAAGGACCGACCCGTGTGCATACGAATTATTTCCGCCTCTTTCTTACTCTCCGCGGTCTGGCCCGATAGGATGCCCCGGGTCTTGTAGTGGATCTCCTGTTGGTGCCACCCGTCATCGCCAACCACGATGGCGTAACAGAAGCCGCCATAGACGGTTTCCAGGATCTTGGCTTCCCCGATGGGCGCATCCGTGATCAGCGATACACTCCCCCTGGCCAAGTCCTTCTCGGTACACCGGTCTTTGACTAACAGCACGAGGTCCTTGATCGCGATCTCCTTCTTCGCCACGGGCTTTCTCAACAGGGCCGTGACGTAGTTCAGCACGGTCAGCTGATTCTGCTCATCTGTCCTGGAAAATTGCCTGTAGCCGAGACTGCCGTGGGAGTGTATCCATCCGTTGATGACCTTGTCCTGGGGAAGCGATTCCTGGTAGGCAGCGATACTTTCGGGGCTGATGCTCGTGTACTCAATCAGGTTTTGATCGTTCCTCGGCAATCCGATATCGACGATGAGCTCGGGATCGTCTCTCGCCGCGATGGTGTATCCGTACCACTCATAACTCTCTTTGTGGACGGCGCGAACCAGCTCGTTGATCTTGAAGGCCTTGGCCATCGCGTACTCGGCCGCTGTAATGGTTTGCGGTAAATCTGCCAGCACGCGCTCATAGGAGTCCGGCCGTCTCAGCTCTGAGAGGCTCTTGAATCTCACCTCAACTTCTCCCTCACGTAATGGTCGTCTACCACGAGTTCTCCGGTAAAGCTTCCCGGGAGTCGGTACATGTCGTCTAAGAGGACTCGGTGGAGAATGCTGATCAAGCCGCGAGCCCCTGTTCCTTCGTGTTCAGCCCGATGGGCGACCTCCGTCAACGCATCCGCGGTAAACTTTAGGTCGATGTCCCATGCTTTGAGGTCGTTGATATACGCCCGCAAGGGGCTGTCCTCGCTCCTGACCATGATGTCGCTCAGATCGTGAACCGAGAGTGGGTCATAGACGACCCGCACCGGGAACCTCCCCATGAGCTGTCTCTCCATGCCGTAGGCCACGAAATCATCGGTCAACAGGTAGTCTTTCCAATCCCCCCCTAGTCCATGCTTCGCCATCCGCTTTTTGACCAGGGGTTCGAGATTCTCGTACACCCCCCCGACAATGAAGAGGACGTGCTTGGTCGAAAGAGAGAGTCTTTCCTTCCCGAGATCAATGGTATTTTCCGCGCCCTCCACCAGCTTCAGGAGTCCCTTCTGAACGCCCTTTCCCGAGACGTCTCTCTGCACCACCATCTCGGTGGCAATCTTGTCAACCTCATCCAAATACACGATCCCCATTTGTGCAACGTGCGGGTTTCCCCCGGCCGAGATCAGGAGGTCAACCAGGATATCGCTGGTGTTCTGCCCCACGTAGCCAACCTCGCTGAACTTCGTGAGATCCTCCACCACGAACGGGACCCCCACCAACCGCGAAGCAACTTCGCCGGTATAGGTCTTGCCGCAACCCGTCGGCCCGACCATCAGGATGTTCGCTTTCGGCGTTTTCGTCTTCCGCAGTGCCGTGTCGATATCTTTTCCATTTTCCCCTATGGCCTGCTTCAGCGCGCTTCCCAACCGCCTGTAGTGAAACGCAATGGCCGTGGAGATAACCTTTTTTCCCCGTTCCTGGCCGATGACAAACCGATCCATGTACGCCTTGACATCGGAGGGCGTCTTGTCAAATTCGATGATTTGATGGACCGCTTCGGTGATCTGATGTTCCCTGAGTTCCTCGAGTTTTTCCCTGATCTGCTGTTTGCTCCCTTCCGAGATTCTGTCCGGCATCTTGATCACCCTGGTTCACGTTCTCCATGGGCCTTGTGGCTCTCAGGTCTCTCTTGTCGGTCCGCCAAGCTCCATCAGGAGGGTCGCGAAATGATAGTGGCTGAGTTTCTCGGGGGCGAGGGCAGGGTCCCGACGGAATAGCGATCTGCAGAGAAGGATCTCATCAGGTGAACTGACGAAGTGCATATAGGGGTTGTTGACCATGTCAATGATTGCTGTCGTCACTCGATACTCTGCTTCACTCGAGAGGGAAAACAACGGGGATTCCCACTGATCCTTCGGCCTCATCCAGTACACCGCCAGGTATTCTCCGAGGGTATCATCCGAAAAGCTCGCGAGATTGGCCAGAAACGGTTCCCCCAGCGCATGTCGTTTGACGATGTCGTTGATGCGATCAAACAGCGTGCGGCTCAAAGGAATTTTCGCCCGCTGCTGTGCCCGCCCGCGTCTGATGTCCTTTACCAGATCCATTTCACTGACCGTGGGAGCTGATTCTTTCCCCCCCACACCGGTTCCATGCTTACCCGTGGGGCACTCCCCAGAGGAGGACCTCCCAGGGGGTGTCCGCGGCAATCCAGGGGAACTTCTTCTCCAGTTCTTCGAGCCTTTTTTTCAGGTACTTCACCCGGGCCTTGAGATGCTCGTTCTCCGGCTCGTCGCGAAGGGCCGCCTCCGTATCCCGCAGGAGGACGCGAAGCTCGAGGTACTCCTTTTCCACGGGCTGGGTCTCCTTCCGGAAGGCTTGCAACAGCTCCTCGGGCTCATCGTAGAACCACATCGGGTCGCTTCTCTTTTTCAGCCGGCCTTCTTTGATGTCCCGCTTTAAATCTCTATCCTTTGCCTCCATGTCACTCCTCTCGCTTTCCGCCCCCCGGGACAGCAATCCGTCTATGGCGTGTGCTGGTTTGTGACCTCTACCTGTCCCGAGGCGATCTTCGGGTGATCTCTTGAGATCCGGTAATCCTCGAAATTGACGGCCGCGACATACCTCCTCGGGATCAGCGGATCCTCCACGTCCGCACCCTTTGTGTCGTCATTCCACTCGGCAGGTGGCATCGAAGGCTTCAATCGGTCAAGGCTGTGATACCCGTTGCGCCGTCTGCCGCTATAACCGTAGAGCAAGGCGTTGATTCCCTCTTCCAACGCGACGACTACGTTGCACGCCGTGAACACCCTTGGCGGAGTGGAGCTCCGCAAGCAGATGGCCTGGCCTGGACCATACCCCTCCACAAACGGATGCTTATAGGGGTCTATGACGATTGGCCTGAGGGGCGCAATGGTGGACACCCCCACTCTGCAGTCGGGAAACAGGTATAACCGACCGAAGAAATCCCTGAGTGCGAACTCTCCCGTGTGCTTATAAATAAGGTACTCGTCGCCCAACCCGATCCGGGAAAATCCCAGACCATCGATCTCCAGGCCGCCCTTCTCAACAATGAAGAGCAGGATAGCGAGGTACTTCCGTTGCGTCCCGCCGAACTGTTCCCCATGGTATAGCACGTGCTTCAGGCGTGCTTTTTCCCCGTTCAAGATCTCCACTTCTAATGCCTTCACGAGCCATCCCCGGAGCTTGGGCGCTGATATCAGCCCGTCTTCTGGCGGGTCGATTCTTGGTATTTTTGCCTCCAACTCGTCAAGCAGAGACCGCAGGGGTCCGGCATCGAGGAGCCTCGTTGCTTGATCGTAATATCTCTTCGGTATATGGATCTTCTCCACGATCAGATCGAGAATCTCCTCTTCGCTCAGCTTCCGCCGCTCGAGACTTCTGCTCCTTCTGAGGAAATACGGCATCACCTCAAAGACGATCTTTCGGAGTTTTTCGCTCAAGGGGAGACGGCCCGGGCCAGGAGTACCGAACCATTCTTGCAAGCACGTGCTGCGCACCTGCTCGTATAACTGCGGATCGATCTTCTCGTAGCTCGTCATCAACGAGCGTAAGCTCAGGGACCGGATGAAATGCCTTCCGCCAATCGTAAACAGGGCTTTGGATGTGGGAGAATTATGGAGTTCCCTTTCAATAGCCGGATCAAACAGGAGAGGCAGGTATATGCATCCGGATTGGATCAGAAGCTCAAGATCGGAGTCCAACAGTTGCCACATTCCTTGGTACTCGACAGACTTGACCGTGGGCTGCCTGAACCCACAGCCGCAAATCTCAGCTCACGGGTTTGCTTTCTTGGTGACAGCAATCGGGCAGCGGCAACCGATAGAGTGTCGCCCCATGGTCTACTTCATCGTATACGCCTTGTGAGAGTTCAAGAAGTCGCCGTAGCTCCTCCTGGCATTTTGGACAACTTGGATCCCACTTCTGCTGTTCCGGCTTATCCATGCTCATCGCCCCGATCCGGTCTTACCTACCCAACACTGCCTTCAGCGGACAGACCCCCCCTTCCTGGGGCTTGAGCGCGCGGACAGCCGCGTAGAGGTATTTTTCTCCTTGCTCTGTTTCTTCAAGCACGGCATACTCCAGCGCAGCGCGGTCAATTGTTCCTCCCTTACAGAGCAGTCTCCCACCATCGAGTTGGCGCTTGATGTCATCGAGTATCTGCTGCTCCTCGATGCTCCAATGCCCTTTGCCGAGCGTCTTCTCACAGAGCTTCCGCAGGGATTGGCCCTCGTAGCTCCCGGCCTCGTACACGTCGATCAACCCTTCACCGGCTTGGCCCGGTATAATTTCGATGACCAGTGGCAGTGCCTGTTCCATGACCTCGGGAAGGGGGGCCCTCTTAAGCTCACTCATCAGTTCCACTCCTCGCTCTTTACTCTTTGTCCAATATTGATTCGAATAACTATTGCCCAGACGGGTCCACTTTCCTGCGCAATTCTTCCGTGAATCTTCCCACAAACTCCGTACGGAAGGCCTCGATGTCCATGGCCTCGTCCTGCCTCCCGGAAAGATACAGGGCCATGCCCTTGTATATGAGGGCCTCCCTGCTTTTGGGATCTCTCTGTAAGGCGGCATCGAAACAGGGCAGGCTCTCCTCATGCCTTCCCAGCCCCATCAAGGCGCAGCCTTTGCCTGTCAAAGCGAACGCATGGTCACCCTTTTGCGCCAAAATTTTGTCGAAAACTTCCACGGCCTCGTGACTCCGGCCCAGGTCGGTCAGGCAGGAGGCCTTTAGCTCCAGCGCCTTCACATTTTCCGGATCGCGCGCCAGCTCCTTATCGGAACAAAATACCACCTCTTCCAAAAGCCCCTTCTGCGCGAGAGCCGTCGCCCCCTGTATCCATGGGATTGGATCCTCGGCTCCGATGACTTTCATCATCACACTTTCATAGGTCTCTTCTATAACCTTTCTCCCGATCCCGGCCACGGGCAGGCCATGGCCGGGGAGGACGTTCTCAATCTCCCTCTTGAGCAGCGCCCTGAGCCCGAACAAGTAGTGCTCCAGGCTTCCTCCGGCATGTGGGTCAGGCGCACCCACCGCCTGGGGCAATGCCGTGTCGCCGGTAAAGACTGTTTTCGTCGGGGCGTGATACAGGCAGATGCCGTCTATGGTATGGCCGGGCGTGTGAATCACTTCCCATTCAAGGCCGCTCAGCTCCAGCGTTTCGCCCCCTCGCACCTCGGTCACGCGGGAGCCGAACTCTTTCACCACCTCCTTGAGCTGAGGGGGGGCCGCTTCATGCAGGATCAGCTCAAAGCCGCCGCCCTGGACGAGACTCGGATACGATCGTAAAAGCTCGAACGCCCCCATCGCATGGTCGGGGTGTCCGTGGGTGAGGACGACCTTCTTGATGTCCTCCGGCTTCACTTGGATCTTGAAGAGATCCATGAATGCCGTGTAATCATTGCCGGGATCCACGACCGTCAGATAGTCTCCCGTGAGGACGTAAACGTTCGAAGAGAATGTATCAACGCTCCGGAGGAAGAGGAATCTTTCAAAAAGTGGAGCCGTGGTATCAAGGACCCTCGCCAGAGGCTGCCAACCCGGGTGCCGGGGCTCTTGCTCTTGCTCGACTTCGCCTGCGTTGGTCATATTTCCTCCCTTGTTTCTATACTACATCCCCGTCCGCCAACACACAAGAGTGTTACCACTGCCGTTCCAACTTTTCTCACCCCAGTGCAGAGGTGTGCGGAGCCAAGTTCAGCTAGCTGGCTTCCTTGGCCCGTTCCTTCATTGGAACGGGCGCAATAACTTCGAACGGCACCAGATGAGAAAATCCCCCTCCCCTGGTAAAAACGATCAGGAGAGGGGGATAAATGGGAAAAACGCTCCAGGTGGGCCCTTGTGGGGGACAGGGCTGTAAACCCTATTTTACGCGATGTACGGGACCTTGTAATCGAGCTTCATTTTCTCCTCTGGCCACCATTTGACGCTCATCTTTTCCGTGCCCGGATACACGTCTTTGCCGCCCACTTTCTCGACGAGCAGCTCCAGGAAGTGAAACGCCGTGAGCTTATGCTTGGTGATCGCCTCAGGCGGCAGTAAAACCGCAAGGCCCGACTCCTTGGACGCCTTCCATTCAAAGGGCTCATTCGGGGATGCGACCTTGCTCCCCGTACTACCATCGTAGATCGCCAGGATCTTCCCTGAAACCGTGTCGCCCGGCTTCACCTTGTATTCTTCGTACAATTCGTCGGAGACGTGCCACCACAGGCATCGATCCCCTGTCTTCACATATCCCTTCACGAGAACGGGGTCGTAGCCGCAGACCCCCACACGACATTTCTCAGCCATCGCCCCTCTCCTTCTTCTCTAGCAGTTGCTCGGCCTCCGCGTCCCTCAATGCGTCGCGCAGGTCCTCGACCAGGCTGTAGCAATAGTCGAGGAACTCCTTGGCCTCAGGTCCGCTGAGGTACTTGCACTCGTGCATCCTTCGTACGTAAGGATAGACGTGGGTCTCGATCTCCTCGGAGAACTCTCGGGCCAGGAATTCGTCCCCTCCGTCGGGGGACACCCACTCGAGATAGCTCCTCTTCCACCTGAGTACCATCCCCTTGAGTGTCTCCAGTTCCTTTTGGACGTTTTCCTCCATGCTCATGCTTTATTTGAATCGAGCTGGTTGATAGGGGGCATAGACACCCTTTTCAAAGGCGTAACACTTCTTCACGCAGTTGAAGTCCGTCACGCACCAGAAGAAGGGCCAGTGGATCTGTGCGCACCAGCCGATCGTGTCTGCCGGCGGGAACTTGGAGCCTTTGATGACCGGCTTGAAGTGCTTGCAGTCCCAGCACATATGCCCTGTCTCCCGAGTATACTCGGGGGTAAGAACCTCAGCGAGGAATTGATCAGGTGTTAATTTAGGCTCGGCCATGGGCTCTTCCTTTCTCTTTTCGACACCGGGTTTCGGAACGGCGGCGGGGACCGGGGGAGCAGCGGCCTTGGCAACCAGCGGCTTGGCCCCCTTCTTCGGGGCTACACCTCGCCCGACTCGGGGAACCGGCTTGACCCCTTTAGCCTTGGGCCTGCGCCCCTTCGCAGCTCCTTTGCCACGAGCAGCGCGCCTCCCCCTCCTCGCCCCTTTGCCTTTCGGCTTGGGCATCTACTACTCGCTCCTTTCCCTCACCAATCCTTCACTTCACCCTTCTTCTTCTTCTCCTGATACTCCTGCCATACCTCGGGAGAAAGCTTCTGGATCTCCCACTTGTAAGGGAATTGTCCGGCAGTGCCAGCGGACGGCGGTTGCGGGCGCCATCCACGCAGCGGCCTGCCCCGTATGCTGAACTTCACCATATCGGCTTTCCCCAGGTAGATATGCCTGGGGAGGCACTGGTAGGGCCTGGTCCTCCCCTCGATGCCCGGGTAGTACCCCTTATAGCCTTCCAATGGTTTGTCCGCATACAGCGGGCTCGTGTCGGGCTTCTCACCGGGGCGCTCCTCCGGCCCTTTGTAATTGAAGCCCTGAATCATGTGGATGTAGTACACGGTCCCGCATTCGGCGCAGTTGACCTTCCCCTCCCAGTTCCAGAAGGTGTACGGGTCCAGGTAGTTCACGGTGTTACAGGGCTTGCCGCCCTTTTCTTTCTTGCACCAGATGATGTCGCACACGGCACTGCCTCCTTTCGAAGCCTGCAGCTATCAGCAGTCAGCCATCACTCTTAGACTGGGGACTGGAGACTAGAGATTGGAGTCTCCGGTCTCATTTCTCCCCCTGCTGACCGCTGACTGCTGACAGCTTCTCGGCTGTTAGATCCAGGCCTTGGCGTACCACTCTTCGATCTTGCTGATCGGGTAGCCAAGCATATCCCGGTAGATCTTGACGTTATCGGCACCCACTGGCCGCCAGATCCAGTTGACTTTCCGGGGGGTCTTGGACAGGTGCCCGGTGCTATAGCCGGACATGTTCAGGATATCTCCGTAGAGGGGGTCATCCATCCACCTGATGGTACCCCTCTCCTTATAGTGGGGATGCTCGTAGACCTCCCGGTCGTTCATCACGGGATAGGCCAGGATGCCGGCGTCGGTCATGGCCTTGACGACCTGCGATCGCGTCTTATCGGCGGCCCATTTTTCCAGCGCGTTGTAGATCTCGATCTGAGCCAGGGCCTCGACCCGGTCCTTGTGCGCCTTGTACTTCTCGTAGAGTTGCTTCTGCCCGGTGACATCGCAGAGCGCCTTGAAGTCCGGATCCTGGAAGGCGGAGACCATCACGTACCGGGCATCATGCTTGTCCTGCGGATTCTGGGCATCGGGGAAGTCGGACTTGCCGCACAGGATGATCCCGTGGGCGCAGAGCTGGGTGTCCCAGTTGCCCCACCGCTGGCGCACGATGCCGAATCGCCCGTAGAGGGGCACGGCATACTCAGTAAACATGGTCGAGGTCTGGACCTGGGAGAATTCGATCATGGTGCCGAGCCCGGTCTTCCTCCTCCAGTGGATGGCCCCCAGGACCCCGAAGGTGATCAGGGACCCGGAATTCCAGTCCATGACCCAGTTGGAGGACTTGGTCGCATGCCCGCCCATGTGCTCGTGCATGCCGGTGATCGAGGCGAACCCGGCGTGGGCCTGTGCCAGGATGTCGTACGAACCCCCGAAGACCTTCGGCCCGTAGCCAAAGCCGCCGCCCCACACGTAGATGAACCTGGGGTTGATTTGCTGGAGAGTCCGGTAGCTCATCTTCCACTTATCAAGCGTGCTAGGCCGGTACAGTTCGGTGAGGCCGTCGCTCTGCCGGACCAGGTTGTAGAAGACTTCCCGCATCTCCGGGATGTGGTAGTCCATCGAGAGGTAAGACTCGTTCGGGTTGGCGTTCAGGAAGCCGTACCCGGTCCCGGTCATCGGCCGGGTGTCGTGCAGGGGATAGAGGTACGCCTCGTTGAACGGGGAGGTGTGCCGCATGGCGTCGCCCATCCTGGGGATCTCGATCTTGATCACGTCGGCCCCCAGCTCGGCCAGGTTGGCTGCGGAGTGGGGCGTGAAGATGTACATGGTACAGCTCAGCCACCGGATCCCCGTCAGCGCCCCGGGCTTGGCGTGCTCATTGCCCGGATCGAAGGCCTTGCGGCAGTACTCCTCATAGGGCATCTTCATCTCTTCCAGCTCTTCCTTGCTCTTGGGTCTGATTTCACCCGCCATTAGATAACCCCCTTTCCTTTGAGTTCGTCCACTTTCGTTGGGCCCGTGCCGACCCACCGCTGGTAGATCTCGTAGTTATCCTTCCCCAGTCGCCGCCCCATCCACTTGAGCCGATGCGGCGTCCTCATCTGGTAACCGTTATTGGACGTCGCGTAGAGGACCGTCCCGTAATCGGTCTCAGAGGTGTAGACCCAAGGCCGGTACTTGAAGTGGGGGAACTCACAGGTCTCGTCAATGTACAAGATCGGCCCGGCCGCGATCTCGTAGTCCATGAGCTTCTCTTCGGCCTGGATCCGGTTGATGTCTCGGAGCCACCGGGTGGTCACGGAGTACGTCTTGATCAGGGCGTGCAGGGCGTTTCGGGCCCCCACCTCCTTGAGGAAGGGGTCTTCGTGGATCAGCCGGCCGAACTGCGGGTAGTCCCGCTCGATGCACATCCCGATCCGG
>Ga0209751_10005834_pt1 | contig 11528 bp, 8 predicted proteins | sample RifCSP13_1_FD_184019 | JGI IMG/M metagenome (GOLD analysis project Ga0209751, IMG submission 184019) | Soil microbial communities from Rifle, Colorado - Rifle CSP2_sed 13_1 (SPAdes) (version 2) | ecosystem: Environmental > Terrestrial > Deep subsurface > Rock core/Sediment | place: Rifle...
CCATGTTGAACGTTCGGTACATCTCGTCGCGGCCGACACCGCCGCGATCCTGGATGAATCGAAACAGGGGCGGCACGGTCCACGCCTGCAGATCGATTTCCACCGCGCATCCTTCCGGAAGAATCCGCGGCACATTTTCCGTGATCCCGCCGCCGGTGATGTGGGCCAGCCCCTTCACCTGCTCGTGTTCGAGAAGCGGACCGACGAGCGGCAGGTAACAGCGGTGCGGCGCGAGCAGCGCCGCACCGGCCGTCGCGCCCAGTTCCGCGATGACGGTGTCGGGCCGCAGGCCTGCGACATCGAAGAACACGCGCCTGGCGAGCGAGTAGCCGTTGGTATGCAGGCCCGCCGACGGCAAACCGATCAGGACGTCGCCCGGCACAAGAGTCCGGCCGTCGACGATCCTGGTCCGGTCGACCGCGCCGACGATGAAGCCGGCCAGATCATATTCGCCGTCGGCGTAGAAGCCGGGCATCTCGGCGGTCTCGCCCCCAATCAGCGCGCAGCCGTTCTCGCGGCACGCGCGGGCGATTCCGCCGACGATTTGTTCCGCAACGTCTGGAGACAGCCGCCCCGTGGCGAGGTAGTCGAGAAAAAACAACGGCTCGGCGCCATGGACGAGAATGTCGTTGATGCAGTGGTTGACGAGATCCGCGCCGATCGTGTCGTGGCGGCCGGTCATGAACGCGACCTTGAGTTTCGTGCCGACGCCGTCGGCGCTCGAGACGAGGACGGGGTCGCGAAACCGGTCGCGGTCGAGACGGAACAGGCCGCCGAACGATCCGATGTCGGACAGCACGCCTGGGGTGAACGTCGCCCGCGCCAGCGACTTGATCCGCCGCACCGTCTCGTTTCCGGCGTCGATGTCGACCCCGGACTGACGGTAATCCATCAGAAGTCCAGCTTCCCGATCAGCGTCTGCATCAACTGGCGGTTCGCCGATCCCTCCGGAGATTCCCAATAGGCGCGGCGTACGGCGGCGAAGAAGGTTTCCTTGTCCAGGTCTTCCTCGAGCATGTCGAAGCCCTCCGCCACGAGATCGATGGCGCGATCCCGGTCGGCATGCTTTCCGAGGACCGAGAGCATCAGGGGCGTGTTGCGCAAGGCAATCGTCGCGAGCGCCAGTGACACGGGCGCACGCGTGGGATCGTGCGAAGGAATGCCGACGTCGAACAAGGCGCCGGCCGCTTCGTCGTGCCCGCCGGCAACCGCCAGCGCCCCCAGCCCCGCCGCCGCGCCGCGCAGAAGTTCCTGGAATCCGAGGTTCGGGTTGCTGTTGGCGAACTCCAACGTCTCGATCAAATAGTTCTCGTGCGAGCTGCAATTCACGTCGAGAAGGCAAATCGCCGCGGCGACGGTCGGTTGTGTCTGGCGCGGTGCGGTTTTCTGCAGCATCGCGAACGTCTCGAGCGCGCGCTTGTCCCCGATTTTCCCCAAGGCCAGCGCCGCATCGTCCTGCAGAGGACCGTCGAGCTTCGCGACCGCCACGAGCGCGTCGTACGCGTAGAGGGCCTTGTAATCGCCGAGCGCTTCGATGACGGCGCTTCGAAAGTAGTCTTCCCCGCGTCCCACTTCACCGAGCAGCCTCTGCCGGATTCGCGGATCGTCGAACATCGCGCCGTGGGCCACGAGGGCGCGAATGAGCGACGGGCGGACGAACTCGCCTTGCTCCTGATCGAGCGCGGTCAGGAGATCGGCAATCAGGGCGCGATCGGGATGATGTTCGCAAAAGCTGTACGCGACGGTGCGAAGACGATCGTTGGGGCTGGTGCGCGACTCGCGCATCGCATCCTTCGTGCGCGGATCATTGAAGCCGGTGAGGATGACAAGCGCGCGATAGCGGACGTAGCCGTCCGCATGCTCGGCGACGGTCTGCAGCAGCGCCGGCACCGCCTGTGTCGCGACGGTTCGGCGTACCGTACGTGCGGCGCCGGTACGGACGGCGTAATCGAAGTTGCCGAGCTTGTCGATGGCGGCGTTGAGCTGGTCGGGTGCCGGCGTCTGAGGAGCGGGAGGTTCCTGGCCAGAGAGAAGCGCCCCACCACGGAGGACACCGACGACACAGAGGATCAAGCCAATTCGGAATCTCCGTGTCTTCCGCGTCCTCAGTGGTAGAGAGCTCATCATCCCTTCGCAACCGGCTCTGGGTCGGCGACCGGCTCTTTGTCCGCGGCCGGTTCCTTGTCGAGCTTCAGCGCGAGCTGCAGGTACGTCGCCTCATCCTGCGGAAATGGCACCGGATAGACGCCCGTGTAGCACGAGCTGCAGTACGAGTTGCGCTGGGTGCCGACGGCCGTCATCAACCCTTCGAGGCTCAGATAGCCGACGCTGTCGGCATCGAGGTACTGGGTGATCTCCTCGAGCGTGTGCGTCGCCGCAATGAGTTCCAGCCGGCTGGGTGTATCGATGCCGTAGAAGCAGGGAGAGATCGTCGGCGGACAACTGATCCGCACATGCACTTCACTAGCGCCTGCCGCGCGCACCATCTTCACGATCTTGCGGCTGGTGGTGCCCCGGACGATCGAGTCGTCTACAAGCACGACGCGCTGCCCATCCAGAATGCTGCGGACCGGGTTGAGCTTCACCTTCACGCCGAAGTGCCGGATCGAGGCCTGCGGCTGAATGAACGTGCGGCCGACATAATGATTCCGGATGAGACCCATCCGCAGCGGAATGTTCGCGGCTTCTGCATAGCCCATCGCGGCGCACACGCCCGAGTCGGGCACCGGCACGATGACGTCGGCGTCGACCGGCTGCTCTTTGGCGAGGATGCGCCCAAGGTTCGTCCGGATTTCGTTCACGCTCCGGCCGAAAACGTAGCTGTCCGGCCGCGCGAAGTACACGTGCTCGAACACGCAGTGCGCAAGCGGCGCGGACGGAAACGGCTTGATCGAGCGTACGCCCTCCGCGCTGACCACCAGCACTTCCCCCGGCTCGATGTCCCTGATATACGTGGCGCCAATCAAATCCATCGCGCACGTTTCAGACGCGATCACCGTGGCGTTGTCGAGACGTCCGAGCGCGAGAGGCCGGAAACCGTGAGGATCGCGGACGGCAATCATGCGGTCGCGGATCATCAGTGCCAAGGAAAACGCGCCCTGGACCTGCGAAACCGATTCGACCACGGCGTCCACCGGGTTCTGCGCCTTCGATCGCGCATAGAGGTGCAGAATTACTTCAGTATCGCTGCTCGATTGGAAGATCGAACCCTGGCGCACCAGGTCGCTTCGAAGCTCGCCGGCGTTGACCAGGTTCCCGTTGTGGCACACCGCGATCTGCCCGTGCGCGCACTCGATCAGGATCGGCTGCGCGTTGGAGATCTTGCTCTCGCCGGCCGTGGAATAGCGGACGTGCCCGATCGCCATCGAGCCGGGAAGACGCGACAGCACCTCGCCGTTGAATACGTCGGCCACGTAGCCCATGGCCTTCGAGACGCGCACCTGCTCCCCGTCCGACGCGGCAATGCCCGCGCTTTCCTGGCCGCGATGCTGCAGTGCATACAACCCGAGATAGGTCATGTTGGCCGCTTCGGGATGGCCGAAGATGCCGAAAACACCGCACTCGTCTTTGAACTTGTCCATTACGCGATCTTTTTTGCGAAATACGAATCAATCGACGCCGACCACGCGCGCTCGGCGTCGTCGGTCGCCATGTCGATCGTCATACGCCCGCCTGTCGCAATCCGCAGCCGGTTCCCGCCGGTTTGGCCGATGACGCGCGCCGGGACGCCCGCCGCCGCCGCCAGCTCCAACACCCGGGTGATATTGCCCGCCGCCACGGAGAGGACGACCCGGGAGGCGGATTCGCCAAACAGGGCGGCCGCATCATTCAGCGGCTGGTCGCTCGAGATCTCCGTGGTATCAATTGAGATCTCCACGCCCATTCCGCCGCTGTCGAAACAGCACTCGGCGACTGTCACGGCGATGCCGCCGTCCGAACAGTCGTCGGCCGACCGAATCAGCCGTGCCTCCGCCAGCTCCACGACAAGCCGCTCGATCGCCCGTTCACGGTCGAGATCGAGCGCGGGCGGAAGACCGCGTACCTGATCGTACACGAGCTTGAGGTATTCGCTCCCGCCTAACTCGCCGCGCCCGTCGCCGAGAAGTACGACAACGTCGCCTGATTCCTTGAAACGACCGCTGATCACCCGATCGGCGTGCTCCAGAAGGCCGACGACGCCGATGACGGGGGTGGGGTAGATCGCGTTGCCGTCCGTCTCGTTGTACAAGCTGACATTGCCGCCGGTGATCGGCACGCCGAGGGCGCGGCACGCCGCGCCGATGCCTTCGACGGCCTGCGCGAACTGCCACATGATCGCGGGCCGCTCGGGATTGCCGAAGTTCAGGCAGTTGGTCGCGCCGAGCGGCCGGGCGCCTGCGCAGGCGACGTTGCGCGCGGCCTCGGCGACCGCGAGCATGGCGCCGCGCCGGGGATCGAGGTAACAGTAGCGGCCGTTGCCGTCGACCGACATCGCGAGGGCGCGCTCGGTGCCTTTGACGCGGACCACACCCGCACCGAGGCCGGGGAGATTGATGGTGTTCGTGCGAACCATGTGGTCGTACTGCCGATAAGCCCAGCGCTTGGTGGCGATGGTCGGCGAGGCGAGAAGCCTTACCAGCACGGCATTGGCGTCTCGCAGCCGCGGCGACGGTGCAGGTGCGAGGGCGCCGACGTCGAGCTTCCGCGCGTCCTTGAGATACTCGGGCTCCGACATCGGCCGGCGGTAGAGCGGCGCTTCGTCGGTCAGCGCCCGATTCGGGATATCGGCGACGGTCGTCCCGCGATCCTTGACGCGCAGCCTGCCGTCGGCGGTGACCTCGCCAATCCGGACGGCGTGCAAGTCCCACTTATCGAAGATGCGCTCGACTTCCGACTCGCGTCCGCGCTTGACGACCAGCAGCATCCGCTCCTGCGATTCGGAGAGCATGATCTCGTAGGGCGTCATGCCGGTTTCGCGCTGCGGCACGAGAGCCACGTCGATCTCCACGCCGGCTCCTCCCCGCGATCCCATCTCGGATGTCGAGCACGTCAGGCCCGCCGCTCCCATGTCCTGAATGCCGATGAGCGCATCCGACTTCATGACCTCGAGACAGGCCTCGAGGAGCAGCTTCTCCATGAACGGATCGCCGACCTGCACCGCCGGGCGCTTCTCCGCCGACTGATCGTCGAACTCCGCCGACGCCATCGTCGCGCCGTGGATCCCGTCGCGGCCCGTCTTGGCGCCGACGTAATACACCGCGTTCCCGACGCCCGAGGCGACGCCTTTGATGATGTCGGCCGCGGGAGCAATGCCGAGACAGAACACGTTGACGAGCGGATTGCCGGCGTAGCACGGCTCGAACACGATCTCGCCGCCGACCGTCGGGATGCCGATGCTGTTGCCGTAGCCGGCGATTCCGGCGACGACGCCCTCGAGCACCCGCCGCGTGCCTGGCGCGTCGAGCGACCCAAAACGCAGCGAGTTCAGCAGCGCTATCGGACGCGCGCCCATCGTGAAGATATCGCGGATGATTCCGCCGACGCCGGTTGCGGCGCCCTGATAGGGCTCGATGAAGGAGGGGTGATTGTGCGATTCGATCTTGAAGATCGCGGCGAGCCCGCCGCCGATGTCGACCGCGCCGGCGTTCTCGCCCGGGCCCTGCAGCACCTGCGGCCCTTCGGTCGGCAGCGTCTTGAGGTGCACGCGCGAGCTCTTGTAGCTGCAGTGCTCGGACCACATCACCGAGAAGATGCCCAGCTCGGTCAGGTTCGGCTCGCGGCCGAGACACGTGACGATGCGGTCGTACTCATCGCGTTTCAGCCCGTGGCGTTCGAGAACCTGGGGATCAATCATGGGTCATCACGCGCGAGCAACCAACGCTCCCGACTTGACCGATTGCACCGCCGACTCGAAAATCAACAACCCGTCGGCACTGCCAAGGATTGACTCGCAGGCCCGCTCCGGATGCGGCATCAATCCAACGACGTTCCGAGCCTCGTTGCAGAGACCGGCAATGGCCGCCGCCGACCCGTTCGGATTGGCGTCGTCGGTGACCTCACCGGCCGCATTGGTGTACCGGAAGATCACCTGGCGGTTCTGTTCGAGACGCGCGATGACGTCCGGCTCGGCGAAGTAGTTGCCGTCGCCGTGAGCGATCGGCAGCTGCAGGACCTGGCCCTTCCGGCAGGCCGACGTGAATGGCGTGTCAATCTGCTCCACGCGCAGATGCACCTGTTCGCAACGGAACTTCAGGCCGCGGTTCCGCAACATCGCGCCGGGGAGCAGCCCGGCCTCGAGCAGGATCTGAAATCCGTTGCAAATGCCGAGCACCGGACCGCCGCGGTCCGCGAACGCCTGCACCTCGCGCATGATGGGTGAGAAGCGCGCCATCGCGCCGGTGCGCAGGTAGTCGCCATGGGCGAACCCGCCCGGCAGGATGACGACGTCGGCGCCCTTCAGGTCCGTGTCCTTGTGCCAGACGTATTCGGCGTGCTCGCCGAGGACGTCTTTGGCGGCGTGGTACGCGTCCTCGTCGCAGTTACTGCCGGGAAAGACGATGACGGAAAATGTCACTCTCTACTCCCCGGCCTCGAGCGTTGACTCTCGGCCTCGGGCGTCAGTCCACTTCAATCCGGTAGCTCTCAATCACCGGGTTGGCCAACAACTTGTCGGCGACTTCCGCAGCGAGCGCCCGGGCCTGCGCCGCTTCGGTCGTCGACAGATCGAGCTCGAAGTATTTCCCCTGCCGGACGTCGGCGACGCCGTCGTAGCCGAGCGAATGCAGGGCGTCGGCGATGGTCTTGCCCTGCGGATCGAACACCGATGGTTTGAGCGTCACGAAAACGCGCGCGCGCATGCGGTTTACACCCTCGTGTGGACTGCGTGAAAGACCCGTTCGAAAATGTGGTCGACGTGCTTGAGCTGGTCGTCGAGGTCGAAGGCGCGCTCGATCTCGTCGCGCGACAGCACGCGCGCGATGTCCGGATCGGCGAGCAACAAGGCCTTGAAATCCCGCTGCTCGGCGAACGACCGCATCGCGTTTCGCTGGACCCACTCGTACGCCTGCTCGCGGGTGACGCCTTTCCTGGCTAATTCCAGCAGCACGGTTCCCGAGAACACGACGCCCCGCGACCGGTTCAGATTCTCGCGCATCCGCTCGGGATACACGAGCATGCCACCAACGATCCTGGTAAAACGCCGCAACATATGATCGAGCACAATGAAGCTGTCGGGCAGAATCACGCGCTCGACCGAAGAGTGGGAAATGTCGCGCTCGTGCCAGAGCGCGATGTTCTCGAAGGCCGCCTGGCAGTTCGCGCGAACGACGCGCGCAAGTCCGACAATCTGCTCGCAGCCGATCGGGTTGCGCTTGTGCGGCATCGCCGAGGAGCCTTTCTGGCCCTTTGCGAAGGGCTCCTCGACCTCGCCAACCTCAGTGACCTGCAGGCCGCGAATCGCCAGCGCGAATTTCTCGAGCGATGCCGCGGTGATCGCCAGCGCGGCCATGAGCTCCGCGTGCCGGTCGCGTTGAATGACCTGCGACTCCGCCGTTGCCGCCTCAAGCCCGAGCCGGCGACAGACGTCGGCTTCGATCTCAGGCGGCAGGTGGGCAAACGTGCCGACCGCTCCGGAAATCTTTCCAACGCTCACCGTCGAACGGGCGCGGCGGAGGCGTTCGCGGCCGCGATCGAGTTCCGCGTACCACAGCGCGAGCTTCAGGCCGAGGGTCGTCGGCTCGGCATGGACGCCGTGCGTGCGGCCGATCATCGGCGTCGCCCGATGCTCGATCGCGCGATCACGAAGGGCGTCGGCGAGCGCCGCCAGGTCGCTCAGGATCACGTCGCACGCCTCCCGCATCTGGAGCGCCTGCGCCGTGTCGATGACATCCGACGACGTCATGCCGAAGTGGAGCCAGCGCGCCGACGGGCCGACCTTCTCGGCCACCGCGGTCGTAAACGCAATCACGTCGTGCTGGGTGATCTGCTCGATCTCTTCGATGCGCGCGACGTCGAAGGCGCCGCGCTCGCGGATGTCGCGTGCGGCGTCGGCCGGAATGATGCCGGCGGCGGCCATCGCCTCGGCGGCGGCGGTTTCGACAAGCAGCCAGGTCTCGTACCGCCGCTGGTCGCTCCAGATCCGCCCCATGTCGCGGTGGGTGTACCTAGGGATCATGAACCAAAAACGCTACCACGGAGGACACGGATAACAACCGAGGCCACGGCTTCCGTGTTCTCCTTCGTTTCCCGTGCTCTCCGTGTCAATCGAGATCGAGCCGCTCGCGTGGAACCTGCAGGCCGTTCACGTTGCCAAGGACGGTCGCCGACAGCGAGCCGTTCCGGAACAGATCGACGGCCACACGCTGCACATCAGCCGCGGTTACACGCTCGATTCCCTCCAGTGTCTCGTCCAGGCCGAACTGGCGATCAAAGTAGATCTCCTGCCGGGCTAGGTGCGACATGCGGCTCGCCGTGTTCTCGAGGCTCAGCATGAGGCTGCCCTTCAAGTGATCCTTCGCGCGCTGGAGCTCGGCGACCGGAACCGGCGTCTGTTTCACGCCGTGCAATTCTTCGACGACAAGGTCGATCACCTGGCCGACGGCGTCGTTCGCGCAGCCGGCGTAGACGGTGAAGGATCCAGCGTCGCGGTACGCGCTCAGTCCGCTGAACACCGCGTACGCGAGGCCGCGCTTTTCACGCACGTTCTGAAAGAGACGCGAGCTCATCGACCCGCCGAGGAGCGTGTTCAGCAGGTAGCTGGAATAGCGATCGTCGTGGTTCTGAGGATAACTGCTCACGCCGACGCACAGGTGGCTCTGCACGAGCTCCTTATTGCGAATGAGCACCTTGGGCACCACGTGAGGTGCGTGCTCACCTAATACCGAGCCGCTGGCCGCGAGCGATCCGAACTTCTCTTCAACAAGCTCGCGGACCCGCTCGTGTTCCACGTTGCCGACGGCCGAAACAATCAGATTGCGGGCCGTGTATGCCTGCTGGAAGTAGTCCCGCAGCAGTTCCGTGCTGAACGACTCGACCGTCTCGCGAGTGCCGAGGATGGGACGTCCAAGCGGATGGTTCTCCCAGAACCCCTGGGTGAAGAGCTCGTGGACGAGGTCGTCGGGCGTGTCCTCGACCATCTTGATTTCTTCGACGACGACCTTCTTTTCGCGCTCGATGTCTTCAACGCTGAACGCCGGATTCCGAACGATGTCCGTGAGGATGTCCATGGCGAGCGGGAGGTGCTCGTCGAGGACCTTGATGTAGTAGCTGGCGTATTCTTTCGCAGTGAACGCGTCGAGCTGACCGCCAATCGAATCGATCGCCTGGGCGATATCTTCCGCAGACCGCGTGGCGGTGCCCTTGAACAGCATGTGCTCGACGAAATGGGCGATGCCGCTCTTGTCAGCGCTCTCGTGACGCGAGCCGCGCGTCAGCCAGACGCCGATGCTCACCGACCGCACCTGAGTCATGCGCTCGGTGAGAATACGAAGCCCGTTACCCAGAACGTCTCGAACGATCGGCGAATTCGACAAGGTGACGCTCGCAGCAGGAACCGTGTTCAACCGGCGGCCTGGAATATGCCGCAAAGCATTGAGACAGAAGGAATTACAGGTCGATTCACACTATAACACGTGGCCCGCGATTGGGGCAAGCGCTCCGACGAGAAAGGACGCCCGTCCCGTTTCTCCGATAAAATCGAAAGTCCGGCAAGTGGTTAGAAACGTGAGAGATACCGTGCCTGCGTCCCGCACCGATCTCGCCAATCTGGAACGCTCCGCCCTCGAGGAAGCCCTCGTGGCGCGCGGACATCAGCGCTTCCGGGCGCATCAGATTTTTCAGTGGATCTACCGGCACGGCGTGCCCGACGTGGCGGCCCTGTCGACCATGTCTGACGTGCCGCGCGGGCTGCGCGAACAGCTTGCTGCTGAATTCGCGTTGACGACGCCCGATCTCACGCATCGCGAACGGTCGATCGACGGCGCCGAAAAATTCCTGTTGCGCCTCGCCGACGGCCAGCAGATCGAATCGGTGTTCATCCCCGGCACGCCGTCGATGACCTTCTGCATCTCGACCCAGGTGGGCTGCGCGATGGCCTGCGCGTTCTGTCTGACCGGTAAGATGGGTCTCATACGAAACCTGACGGCGGGCGAAATCGTCGGGCAAGTCCGCGTGCTCGCCGATGCGCTGGCGATGCGGGACGCAAAGTTCAACATCGTGCTGATGGGCATGGGCGAGCCGCTTCACAACTACGACGAGACGATGAAGGCGCTCAGAATCCTCACCGATGAGCATGGGTTTGCGATGTCGCCCCGCCGGATCACATTGTCGACCGTCGGCCTGCTGCCGGCGCTCGAAAAGTTGGCCCGCGAGCCAATCATGCCGAACCTGGCGATTTCGCTCCACGCCCCGACCGACGCGATGCGCGGCGAACTGGTGCCGATCAACAAGAAACACGGAGTCGGCGACATCATCGAGGCGTGTAAGCGTTTTCCGCTGAAGCGGCGCAACCGAATCACGTTCGAGTACGTGCTGCTCGCCGGCGTCAACGATTCACCGGCCGATGCGCGGCGCCTGGCGAAGCTGCTGTCAGGCGTGAAGTCGAAGGTCAATCTGATCCCGTTGAACGAGGCAGCCGGAATTCCCTTCGAACGGCCATCAGACGAGGCGATCGATCGCTTCGCGCGGATTCTGGCCGACCATCACCTCGTCGTATCGGTCCGCAAGAGCCGCGGCCGGGACATTCGGGCCGCGTGCGGTCAGCTGATCGTGGAAGGGCCGCGCAAATCACCCGCCCAGCAGCTCGCCGTCATGCTCTGACGTGAGCCGGACGCTCACCCATTCGTTGCGGGTGCGGCCGGGCGGAATCCTCAGTTTCAGATAATTCCCCGTCACGACAAGCGATCCGTCCTCGAGGGTCAGGCCCCGATGCACCCTCCCGACTTGTGAAGCGCGGAACGCCGCGGCCAGTCTCTGACCGATTTCGCGGATGGCACGCGCGCGTTCGCGAATGATGGCACCAGGCACCTTGTCGCGACGCGTCGAGGCACGCGTCCCTGGCCGGTCGGAATAGGGAAAGACGTGCACATGCGTCAGCGGTGACGATTCGAGATATGACGACAACTCCGTGAAGTCGTCGTCGGTTTCACCCGGGAAACCAACGATGATGTCGGAACCGACGGAGGCGTGAGGGATGCGCGAGCGGATGGCGTCCACGAGCGCGCAGTAGTACTCAATCGTATAAGGTCTCCGCATCGCCGCCAGCATCCGGTTGGTCGCATGCTGGAGCGGCACGTGGAAGTGCGGCGCAAAGCATCCGGCGCTTGCGACGAGATCAACGATTTCCGACGTGCAGTCCATCGGTTCGAGCGAGCTGATTCGAAACAGAACGTCCTCACACGATTCCTCGGCAAGGCGTTCCAGAAGGTCCACCAAAGATGACCGCGGTTGCAGATCGCGGCCGTATGACCCCAGATGCACGCCGGTGAGCGCGATTTCCTTGAAGCCGGCAGCCTTCACGCGCTCGACTTCAGCCAGTACGCCTTCGATCGGCA
>Ga0209751_10005836_pt1 | contig 11526 bp, 7 predicted proteins | sample RifCSP13_1_FD_184019 | JGI IMG/M metagenome (GOLD analysis project Ga0209751, IMG submission 184019) | Soil microbial communities from Rifle, Colorado - Rifle CSP2_sed 13_1 (SPAdes) (version 2) | ecosystem: Environmental > Terrestrial > Deep subsurface > Rock core/Sediment | place: Rifle...
CTTTTCGGTGGAACACCTGGCGGAGGTGCCGATCGCCCTGAAAGCCAGGCGCGCCGAACCGCCGCGGCTGCGCGATGTCGCCACCGTGGCATGGGACACATGGCCGCTCCTCGGGGATGCCGTCATCAATGACGGAGTCGGCCTGATGATGATCGTCGAGAAGTTGCCGTGGGCGAACACGCTCGAGGTGACACGGGGAGTCGAGGAGGCGCTGGCCGCAATGCGGCCAGGCCTGCCCGGCATCGAGATCGACTCCACGATTTTCAGGCCGGCGACCTTCATCGAGGCGTCGATCAAGAATCTGAGAACGGCGCTGATCATCGGTTGCATCTTGGTGATCGTCGTCCTGGGAGCCTTCCTCTATGAATGGCGTGTGGCGCTGATCAGCGTCATCGCGATTCCGCTGTCCCTGGTGGCCGCAGGGGTCGTGCTCCATTTCTGGGGCGCCACGATCAACACGATGATCCTGGCGGGATTCGTCGTCGCCATCGGCGACGTCGTGGACGACGCGATCATCGACGTGGAGAACATCATCCGGCGTCTTCGCCAGCACCGGCTGGCGGGCAGCGGCAAATCGACGGCACGCATCATCCTCGATGCGTCGCTCGAGGTGCGCCCCGCCATCCTGCACGCGACGCTGATCGTCGTGCTGGCCGTGATGCCGGTCTTCTTCATGGGCGGGCTGGCGGGCGCGTTCTTCGAACCTCTGGCCCTCGCCTATCTCCTCGCGATGCTGGCGTCCATGCTGGTGGCGACGACGGTCACGCCGGCCTTGAGCCTGGTTCTTTTGAATCGCGCCGGCATCGAGCAGCGGGAGTCCCCGCTGGTCTCCCGGCTCAAGCGCATCTACAGCGCGATCCTGTCACGGGGCGTCCAGGCGCCCCGCGCGACGTTCGCGGTCGCAATCGCACTGATCGTCGTCGGCGTCGGGCTCTGGCCGTTCCTCGGGTCGGAGCTCCTTCCCCCGTTCAAGGAGAGGGACTTCCTGATGCACTGGGTCCCCCCCGAGGGGACGTCGCACCCGGAAACGTTCCGGATCACGCAACGGGCCAGCCGCGAGCTTCGCTCCATTCCGGGGGTACGCAACTTCGGCGCCCATATCGGTCGCGCCGTGGCCGGAGACGAACCCTATGGCATCAATTTCACCGAGAATTGGATCAGCATCTCCCCCGAGGTGGACTACGACAAGACACGCGCGAGCATCGAGGCCGCCGTCGCCGGCTATCCCGGGCTCTATCGCGACGTGCAGACCTATCTGAAAGAGAGGATCAAGGAGGTCCTGACCGGCGCGGGAGAGTCCATCGTCGTGCGCATTTTCGGACCTGAGCTCCCGGTCCTCCGTCAACAGGCGGCGGAAGTGGAGCACGCCCTGAAGGATATCCCCGGCCTCGTCGACCTTCACGCCGAGCAGCAGGTCGAGGTTCCGCAGGTCCGGGTGAAGGTGAGCCTCGACGCCGCCGCACGGTACGGGCTCAAGCCGGGAGACGTCCGCAGGGTGGTGTCCGTTCTCATGTCGGGCCAGGAAGTCACGGACATCCATCGGGAGGGCAAGGTGTATGACGTCTTCGTCTGGTCGTCGCCGTCCTCCCGTCTCAACCTGGACGACATCCGCGAGTTTCTGGTCGACACGCCGTATGGCGGGCGCGTGCGGCTGGGGGAAGTGGCGGATGTACGTCTGGAACCGACTCCGAACAAGATCAAGCGCGAGAACAACTCCCGTCGCATCGACGTCCATGCCAACGTCAAAGGGCGGGATCTCGGCGCGGTGGCCGGAGAAGTCGAGGAACGGCTCGGGAAAATCCGGTTCCCGATCGGGTACTACCCGCACCTGCTGGGAGAATACAGGGAGCGTCAGTCCGCGCTGAAGAACTTCCGCGGCATCTCGATCGCCGTCGTGGTCGCGATCTTCCTCATTCTCCAGGCGACTTTCCGAAGCTGGCGGGTGGCCACCCTGGCTTTTCTCTCCTTCCCGGCGGCTGTGGTCGGCGGCCTGGTGGGAACTTTCCTGAGCGGTGGTATCATTTCGCTTGGTTCCCTGATCGGGGTTATCACGATCCTGGGCATTACCGCGCGGAACGGCATCATGCTCATCGAGCATTATCGGCATCTCGAGCAGGTGGAAGGCGAACCGTTCGGCGTCGGGCTCATCCTGCGCGGGGCGAGCGAGCGGTTGTCGCCGATCCTGATGACCAGCGCGTGCAGCGTATTGGCGCTGCTGCCGATCGTGGTTGCCGGCAGCATTCCCGGTTACGAAATCGAACACCCGATGGCGGTGGTTATTCTGGGCGGCCTCGCCGCGTCGACGTTGCTGAGCCTGTTTCTCACCCCGCTTCTGTACCATCGGTTTTCGCGCAGTTCGGGGGACGCAATCGTCGATCCGCCCCCCGAAGGGACATCGGGCTAAAGGAGGAAAGCATGGTTCGCACGCTCGGTTCCTGCGTGGCAATCGCAACGGTCATCGTTTCGGCGCTCGGCACGGCCGCACCCGCCTCGGACGCCGAACCGGACCATATCCGCGGTCAAATCACTTCGGTCCAGGCTTCTTCGATGGTCGTGAAGACCGATGACGGAAAGACGGTGCGCCTCGGGCTCCCGGCAGATGTCACCGTCATCAACCTGTCCAAGGGAAGATTCACGGACGTGGATTTCGGAACCTACGTCGGCACCGTCGCGGTGCGGCTGGACGAATACAGCCCGATACTCCGGGACTCGGCGGTTTTTTTGCACAGGGGGTTCGAACTGCGGATCATCGACGAGCAATTGCGCGGCATTGCCCTGGGAGAGAAGAAGTGGGACCTGACGCCCGAGTGCATCATATCGCACGGCTGGGTCGACGACATCGAGATCCGCGTCCTTTCGATCAAGTGGGGCCCCACCGACTATGACGAAACGGATGTGGAAATACCCCGGGACGCACCGGTTCACAGGATGTCGCTCGGGAACAAGAGCCTGCTCAAGCCGGGTGCGCATGTCTTTGCCGGCGCCCAGAAGGAGGCAAGCGGCAAGGAGGTAGCGGTCTTCGTTTTCGTCGGCAACGACGGCATCGTCCCGGCGATGTGAGAGCGGAGGCGTTCGAATGAAAACGGACTCCATGGCCGCCAGGAGGGCGGACCGTAACCGGGGGACGTTCCAAGGCGTGTTCGTTATCCGGGCGGTGCTTGCGACGCTATTGCCGGCACGGAAAGAGAGGGTCCCATGATCATGAGTAAGCCGTCAAGCATTGCCGCGCATCTTGTTGCGATCGCCTTCGTCGGTGGTGCGGTACCCTGTCGTGCGGCCGAACCCCTCGGATTGCCTGCCTACCTATCGGACCGCGGCGACGGCATCACCACGTCCCTGTTCGGCACGTACATCCGGGAGAAGGAATTCCTGTTCTATCCGTTTTACGAGTACACGTACACCGGGAAATTCGAGTACGAGCCGATCGAGCTCGGTTTCTCGGGAAACCAGGAATTTTCCGGCGGCAAGCTGGAGGAGCATGAATTCCTTCTCTTCTTCGCCTATGGATTCACCGACTCGCTCGCGGTCGAGCTGGAATCCGCCGTATACAGTTCGGCGGACTTCACGAAGGACCCCAGCGATACCACTGGCGTTCGGAATATCCGGGAATCGGGACTCGGGGACACGGAAGTCAATATCCGCTGGAGGCATTGGAAAGAAACGGCATCCCGGCCGGAGATCACGTTCTTCTTTCAGACGGTTTTCCCGTTTCAGAAAAACAAGAGGCTGATCGGTACGCAGGACTGGGAATTCGTGCCCGGCATTGTTCTGACCAAGGGTTATCCGTTCGGAACGCTCGCGCTCCGACTGTCCGCGGCTTACGACACCGGGGAGAACAAGGCGGAATTCGACGAGTGGGCGATTGATTACGTGAAACGACTTGCTCCCGTCTGGCGCGTCGTACTCTCGCTCGAGGGCGAGCAGACGGACGAGGTGTCCATCATCGGCGAAGTGCAATACACCCTGAGCGAGAACGCGGTGCTGAAGATCAACAGCGGTTTCGGACTGACGGAGAAGGCGCCGGACGTCGCACCGGAGATCGGAGTGCTGTTCAGGTTTTAGAACGAAGTGATGCAATTGCGCAAGGAGGGACTTCCATGAAAGTCGAATCCATGATCAACGGGAGGGCGGATCGCGGCGGGAGAACGTTCCATGACGCTTTCGTCGCCTTGGCAGCGGCGGCAACGCTCTTTCTGGCGCCGGCAGCGGCGCGTGCGGCGGATCCGGGAGGGCCGGGGCCGGTCGGCAAGAGCCCTGCGGTCACGCTCGAGAGCATCCCCGGTACGACCGCCAAGCGCGTCATTCTGAGCGCGAAGGCGGGGGAACGGCTGGGCATCGAGACGGGCAGGGTGGGCGAGGAGCCGGTCGTCCTCAAGCAGATGGTCAGCGGCCTGGTCATCCCCCCGTTGGGGAAACAGCCGAAACCCTCCAGCGGCGTGTTTGGAGGCATCGGGCGCGTAGCGGGGGCATCGGCCCCGAAGCTGACCGCAGTCGGGTTCGGAGGCTTCCGAAGCGTAGCGGCGACATCGGGGCCGCAATCGGTCGCATCGGCCGTTCCGGTGCCGCAGCCGGTTGCTCCACGGGCGACGTCGCCCGCCGCCGGCGACGTCTGGGTGCTCGTGACGCTGTCCCCGGCGGAGTGGGACAGGCTGGCGAAGGACAAGCCGGGGCGCCTCCTGCCGCTGGCCACGCGCGACAAGTTGAAAAGCGAATTATGGGCAAAGCCATCCGGAATGGCGCCGCTGGAGGACATGAAGCGCTCGATGTTGTCGCTGTACTACGTGGTGCCCGGCAAGGATCACGGCCTGACGATCCACAACCGATTACGCGTCGAGCTGCAGCTATCGGGCAGCAACGAAAAGAAGAAGGTCGTGCCGTACGGTGCGGTGTACTACGACGCGAAGGGCGACGCCTGGGTTTACGTCAATACGAAACCGTTGGCATTCGAACGGCGCCGCGTCGACGTGGAACGTGTCGAAGGTGATCTGGCGTTCCTGTCCGACGGCCCGCCCGTCGGAACCCCGGTGGTAACCGTCGGCGCGGCCCTGCTGTACGGTACCGAGATCTTCGGAAAATAGATGCGGAGAGGGGAACCGCGGTGCGGCGTCGAAGCCTTCGGAAAGTGAAGGCACGGAGGGAGGTCTGAAGGACATGTTTCGCTGGATGATCGGATCGAGCCTGCAGTTCCGCTTCCTGGTGTTGGGCGTGGCCGCGGCGCTGGTCGTGTTCGGGACTCTCCAACTTCGGAAGACGCCCATCGACGTCTTCCCCGAGTTCGCGCCGCCGGTCGTGGAGGTCCAGACGGAAGCGATCGGGCTGTCCGCCGAGGAGGTGGAGAGCCTGATCACCCTCAATCTCGAGGAGTTGCTGAGCGGAGTGCCGTGGCTCAAATCGATCCGCTCGGAGTCGGTGACCGGTCTTTCGTCGATCGTGCTCACGTTCGAGCGGGGAACCGACGTCATGAAAGCCCGGCAGATGATCCAGGAACGCCTGACGCTGGCGTATACCCTGCCCAACGTCGCACAACCACCGGTCATCCTCCAACCCCTGTCGACGACCAGCCGCTTCATGATGATCGGGATTTCGTCGGACAAGGTCGAGCCGACGGAACTGTCGCTGCTCGCCCGCTGGACGATCAAGCCGAGGTTGCTGGGCGTGCCCGGCGTGGCCAACGTGGCGATCTGGGGCCAGCGGCTGCGGCAAATGCACGTCCAGATCGATCCCAACCGGTTGCACGACGCCCGCGTGATGCAAGAGGACATCATCACCGCTGCCGGAGACGCGTTGTGGGTGTCGCCCTTGACGTTTCTCAAGGGATCGGCGCCCGGGACCGGCGGTTGGATCGACAATCGCAATCAGAGGCTTACCGTTCAGCATACCATGCCGATCGAGTTGCCGGAGGACATGGCGAAGGTGGCCGTTTCGCCATTCCACCTGCTGATGAGCGGCAAGACGATGTCCTTGGGCGAGGTAGCCGAGGTGACGTTCGCGCACCCGCCGCTGATCGGCGATGCGGTCGTAAAAAACGGCAACGGCCTCCTGCTCGTCGTCGAGAAGTTCCCGTCCGCCAACACGTTGGAAGTCACCCGCGGAGTCGAGCTGGCGCTCGCCGAGTTGAGCCGCGGCCTTCCCGGCGTCGAGATCGACACCAGCATTTTCCGGTTGGCTTCGTACGTCGAGGATTCGATCGCCAACCTGGTCGTGGCGATCGTCATCGGCGCCGTCCTCGTGATGCTGGTCATCGGCGCATTCCTGTTCGATTGGCGGAGCGCGCTCGTCAGCGTCGTGTCGATCCCGCTCTCGTTATTGGCCGCCGCGATCGCCCTCCACCTGACCGGCGCGACGATCAACACCATGATTCTTGCCGGCCTGGTTGTCGCCCTCACCGTCGTCATCGACGACGCGGTCGTCGACCAGGAAAGGCTCATGCAACGGCTGCGTGGGCGCACGGAAGGCGGCGCCTCTACGGCGGCCATCGTCTTTGAGACGACGCTGGAGATGCGGAGCACCACCCTCTACGCCGCCCTGATCGTCATGCTCGCTGTCCTGCCCATCTTCTTCATGGGCGGGGTATCGGGTGCGTTTTTCCGACCGCTGGCCCTGTCCTACTTGCTGGCGGTGGTGGCGTCCATGGTCGTTGCGTTGACCGTAACACCCGCATTGAGCCTGATGGTCCGGGGGGAAGCGTCGCGCGGGGTTGGCGAGTCAACCGTTGCGGTCCGGCTTCGCGGGAGGTACGAGACGGTTCTCCAGAGCGTCATCCAGGCGCCCCGCAGGATGTTCATTGCCGTCGCCGTCGTGGTGGTGGTCGGCATCGGGGCATGGCCGTTGCTTGGGCAATCGTTGCTTCCCCCCCTCAAGGAGAGGGAGCTGGTGGTGAACTGGTCCACCCCGCCCGGCACGTCCCATGCCGAGACGTACCGGATCACGTCCCGGGTCAGCAGCGAATTGCAATCGCTGCCCGGGGTGCGGTCCGTCGGCGCCCATGTGGGACGCGCGGTGACAGGGGATCAGGTCGTGGGGATCAATTCGAGCCAGATCTGGGTCGGCATCGACCCCAAGGCGGACTACGACAAGACGATCGCCGCGATTCGAGAGACGATCGACGGATACCCGGGGATCGAACGCAACGTTCAATCCTACTTGCGCGACAAAATCGGCGAAGCGCTGACGGGCTCGAGCAATGCGATCGTCGTGCGCGTCTACGGCCAGCAGCGCGAGATCCTGCGGCAGAAGGCCGAGGAAGTCAGGCAGGCGCTGTCCGGCATCGCCGGGATCGTCGATCTGCGCGCCGAGGGCCAGGCGGAGGAGCCTCAGGTGCGGGTCAAGGTGGACCTCGATGCCGCGGGACGCGTAAACGTCAAACCCGGCGACGTGCGGCGCTCTTCCGCGACCGTGTTCTCCGGACTGGTGGTCGGCTATCTCTTCAAAGAGCAGAAGATCTTCGAAGTGGTGGTCTGGGGAGCGCCCGAAACGCGCCAGAGCCTGACCAATCTTCGCGATCTGTGGGTCGAGAAGTCCGATCGCCACCACGCGCGGCTGGCCGACATCGCCGATGTGAGCATGGTGTCGACCCCGACGGTCATCAGGCACGAGCGCATCGCGCCGTACGTCGATGTCGTGGCCAACGTGGCCGGGCGGGATCCCGGCTCGGTGGCCGATGAAGTCGACGACCGGCTCGAGACGATCCAATTCCCGCTGGAGTATCACCCGGAGCTTTTGGGCGAATATGCCGAGCGGGAAAGCGCCCAGCGGCGCATGCTGGGCGCAGGCGCCGCCGCCTTGATCGGGATTTTCCTTCTGTTGCAGGCTTGCTTCAGAAGCTGGCGCCTGCCGCTGATCGCCATCCCGGCCTTCCCGGCGTCCATCGCCGGCGGGGTGCTGGCGGCGTCGGCCGGCGGCGGCGTGATTTCGCTGGGCTCGATCGTCGGGTTCCTCGCGGTGCTGGGCATTGCCGCCCGGAATGGCATGTTGCTGATCCGTCAGTATCAGCAACTCGAGGGACAGGAGAATGTGCCGTTTGGTCTTGACCTCGTCCTCCGCGGAGCGCGGGAACGGCTGTCACCCATCTTGACGAGTTCCGCGGCGATCATCGCCGCGTTGCTGCCGATTGTCGTTTTCGGGCAGATTCCCGGTCTCGAAATCGTGCGGCCGACGGCGATCGTCATCCTGGGCGGCCTTGTCGCCTCCACCTTGTTCACGCTGTTCGCCATGCCGGCCCTCTATCTGCTCGTCGGGTCGGGAGCAAAACTCCAAACCGACCTCGGCCTGGAGGACGAGTGAACCAGGGGTCGCGGGATTCGTTGCAATGACGGTCACCAACGATGGACAACGGAGCGGCGGCTTCCACCGGATGGTTCGAACCGCATCAGTCGTCGTGGCGTGGTCGACCGTGATCGCCGTCGCGTTGGGGACAGGCAGGCCGGCCGTCGCCTTCGAGGCGACCCACGACAGGAAGGAGGGCGTTCCCACCGAAGCGGCGATGGTGCCGGAGGACGATCCCCCGACGGCGGAGCCGATCTCCGAGCTCCAGGGGTCCGCCGACGCCGACCCGGTCGGAGAATTCCTTTCGGATCCTGGAGCAGCCGGGACCGGCTCGGAGCCGTCGATCCGGGAGGGCGCCCCGGGCGTCCCGACCAAAGGTCCGATGGCGCAATTCCAGTTGCCTCTGCATACGCGCATCGGGAGGCCGGCAAGGCCGGCGACCCAATTCCTCCAGTACCAATATTCCTGGGGCAGTGAGTCGGAGATCAGGTATCGACGCAACCCGGATCTCAATCATCGCGTCCGGGACGATTTCCTTCTCCTGCTGCCTCAGCTGAACGGCGCCGTCATCTATCGGCCGACCGACTGGCTGACGACAACGCTGGAGATGATCGTCGAGAGGGAGATCGCCGTGCAGGAGGAGAAGGTAATCATTCTTCCGAACGGAGAGACGCAATTTGCGCCGAAGAGACGCACCTCGCTGCTTGTCGACCAGGCGTTCGTGACGATCCGGGGCTTCACCGCCCCCTTCGAGTTTCACGCGGGCCGCCGGAATTACGAGGACGAGCGGCATTGGCTGTATGATACATCGATGGACGTCGCCAGCATCATGTTCAAGAAAGGCTCCGTTCGAGCCGAAGCGTTCGCGGGACGAGAGGTCTTGTGGGACCTGGATCTGCTCCAAAAGCAGGCGAAAGATCGGATCGACACCTACATGCTGTACGCGGACTACCGCGGAATCGAAGACATCGTCTTTGCCGGATACACGGTTTTCCGCAATGATCGCGCGCGGAAGGAAGGGCGGCCTCTGCACATCGGCGTGGGCGCCCGGGGGATGCCGTCCGAGAATTTCAGCTTTTGGACCCAGTTTGCGTCTACGCGCGGGAGCGATGAGCTGAAGCGGAAATTTTCGGCCTACGCGTTCGACGTCGGCGGCACGTATCGGTTCCTGGGTCTCCCGTTCCAACCGAATGTCACCCTGGGGGTTGCGTTCGCGACCGGCGACGGCAACCCGGACGACAACAAGAATACAGAGTTCCGCCAGACCGGACTGCAGTCGAATGAAGCGAAGTTCGCCGGTGTTTCCCAATTCCTTGTTTATGGCGAGGTGCTCGACCCGGAACTGAGCAATGTCGGGATTCTCACCGCGGGTCTCGGCTTTCGGCCGGCGCCGAGCGTCACCGTCGATCTTGTGTACCATCGATACCGGTTGGACAGAATCGCGGACGAAATTCGCAATTCGGCACTGACGGCCCAGATGAACCAGGATGACGCGAATCTGAGTAGGGATATGGGGAGCGCGTTCGACATCGTGCTCGGGTTTCGAAACCTGTTCGGCGTGCGGAGGCTCGGATTGGACGTAAGGGTGGGATGGTTCTTTCCCGGGAAAAAAGCCTTTCGCATCGAGGAGGGCGACCCGGACAACCCCGTGTTCCGCCGTGCGGACCAAGGGAACAGCGTCGTTGCCAAGATCTGGTATTGAAGTTCGTACGGCGACCATCGAAGTGAATCCTGTCGGATACGAAGGAGGGCATTCCATGATTACGCGATCATTTCCATGGGTCCTTGGCGTTGCGGCGATTCTTACGGTTTCCACGACATGTGCGCAGGGCATGGGGGCGAAATCGTCATGGCAGGAGGAGTTCGGCATCGAAAAATGCAATCTGCTGACGACAGGCCGGAATCCATACTTCGTCCTCGAGCCCGGCTTTCAGCTCGTTTTGGAGGGGGGGGATACGAAGCTTGAGATCACGGTCCTCGAGGAAACCAAGACGGTCGGTGGGGTCCTCACCCGCGTCGTCGAGGAGAAGGAATGGAAAGACGGGAAATTGCACGAAATCTCGAAGAACTACTTCGCGATCTGCGAGCAGACGAAGGACGTCTTCTATTTCGGGGAAGACGTGGATAACTATAAGAACGGCAAGGTGGTCAATCACGAGGGTTCGTGGCTCGCGGGCACGAAGGGCAGCCGGGCCGGTCTGATGATGCCCGGAACGCCGAAAGTGAACATGAAGTACTACCAGGAGATCGCGCCCGACGTGGCGATGGACCGGGCGGAGATCGTCAGTCTCGATGAGACGTGCAATACGCCTGCGGGTACGTTCTCCGGATGCATGAAGGTACAGGAAGGCTCGGCCATCGAATTATTCGCAAAAGAGTACAAGTATCACGCTCCGGGGATCGGGCTCGTCAGGGACGAGGACTTGCAACTGATCAAGTACGGCTTCATCAAGGACAAATAGCCGATCCCATCGTGTCCGGGAGGGGACAGGCCCCATGACAAAGGCGGTTGCCCGGCTCATCCAGTGGTTTTCTCGTGGATCGTATACAAGTCGCGCGCGCATCGCGATCGCGTCAACGCGAAGGGGATGAAGGACCCGCGACTTGCGACCATGACGGATCCGAAGTCGATGCCCTTCGACTGTAAGCGCATGGTCGGCGGCGGTTTCAAGATTCTGGTCGACGCTTTAGCGCCGTGCACAGGGCTCCGGGAGGGGGAAAAAGGCAGTCGCGTTTGGTCACAGCAAGACATCGGGGGAAAACCCCCTCCGCATCGTGTTTTCCGTGATGACCCTCGGCTCCATGAACTGGAGGAGGTAATCGGGCCCGCCCGCCTTGGAGCCGACGCCCGACATCCGGAACCCCCCGAAAGGCTGCCGGCCCACCAGTGCGCCCGTGATCCCCCGGTTGATGTAAAGATTGCCGACCGCGAACGTCTCCCTCACGCGCGCGATCGTCGCAGGGCTCCTTGAGAAAAGCCCGCCGGTCAACGCGTAGTCGGAAGAGTTCGCCAGGCCCACGGCTTCCTCGATATTCCTCGCGCGGATGACGGCGAGCACCGGCCCGAAAATTTCCTCCCTCAAGATCCTCGAATCCGGGGGAAGGTCCGTGAGAATCGTCGGGGACACGTAAAACCCTAGCCCAGGGACCGGGATTTCGGCGGCCACCTTCCCGTCCCGCCTCCCGAGCTCGATGGTTGCCTGCACCCTCTCCTTCGCGGCGCCGTCGATCAAGGGCCCGATCATGTTGGCGGGGTCCTCC
>Ga0209751_10005837_pt1 | contig 11523 bp, 8 predicted proteins | sample RifCSP13_1_FD_184019 | JGI IMG/M metagenome (GOLD analysis project Ga0209751, IMG submission 184019) | Soil microbial communities from Rifle, Colorado - Rifle CSP2_sed 13_1 (SPAdes) (version 2) | ecosystem: Environmental > Terrestrial > Deep subsurface > Rock core/Sediment | place: Rifle...
TACCACTACGACGAGCCGGCCACCAACGACGCCGCCCACTCGGCCGGGGCCTCCACGGAACGGCCCTACGTCAAGATGTACGCAGAGTTCCGCGGGCATGCCCTGACCCAGGAAGTCGGGCCGGACGGGCGCGCCACCAGCACCTGGTACCACCAGGACGACGCCCGGCGGGGCCAGCCGCACACCGTGCTGGTCAGCCAGCAGGACTTCTGGACGGCCTTCACCAGCCTGGACCCGGGCAGCTGGAGCTACTCCAGCCAGGGCACCCGCCAGACGGTGGGGCGGCTGGATGGCGACATTGCCCTGAAGAACAACAACCCCGAGCAGGACTGGGACGAATTCGCCATGCGCAATACAGACAGCCTGGAGAATGGGGATATGTTGCTGGTACATTTCCGCCTGAGCGAGAGCGGGGCGCGGTCGGTGCTGGCTGTAGAGACCACCGGCAGCCGACGCTGGGGGATCTACGTCCACGACGACCTGATCGAGTGGCAGCGCAACAGCGGCTCGGGCTTCGTGCAGGGCACGCTGCTCTCCGGCTTCCAGCGCGAGAAGTGGTACGTACTGCTGCTGGGCGTCGACAACCAGGGATTCTTCCTGCAGGTCTGGGAGCGGGAGGACCCGGCCGTGGTGGGGCGCTACACCTACAGCATGCCGACCGGCATGGACTGGCACTTTGCCAACTACCCCAGCGGCGGGACGACCTGGCTGGACGCCTACGCCGAGGGGCAGGTCTATTCGCTGACCACCACCCTGTACGCCTCCGACCTCCAGCCGCATGGCACGCTGCCCATGGCCGAGTATGGCGACACCCTGCCGGCCACCGACCTGGCGATCACCTGGACGCGCCCGGTGCAGGAAAACGTCCAGACCTTCGAGGGGGATGCCAGCTGGGTCGGGCGGGCCAGCCTGTACGAGTACGTCGAGAGCGAGCAGGGCGGGACGCAGTACGGCAACCAGACGCGGGTCATCGAAGCTACCTGGGACGGGGCCAGCCTGGCTCACTACCGGGCGACGCGCACCCAATATTATCCCTTCACAGACGGGGACACCTATCTGGTGGGGCTGCCGGGGATCAAGCAGCGCTACGAATGCCCGGGGACTACCTGCGACTACGCCACGGGGGACCTGCTGGGAGCCACCTGGTACCTGTACGACGGCAGCACTTTGTTCAGTACGCCGCCGTCTGCGGGAAGGCTGACCGCCCAGCGCACGCTCTTGCGCTGCGTCAACAATAACTGCACCAATGCCAACCAGCGCTTCGGCGACGAGACCTACATCAACGATGCCTGGGGCAACCGTACTTCCGTCACGCGCTACACCAACGAAGGCACTTACAGCAGCCTGGCGACGACGGAGGCGCAGACCACGGCCACGAGCTATGACCCCACCTACCACACCTACGCCACTGCGGTGGACCCGCCAGTGCTCCCGGCCACCACCTACACTTACGACTATGCCCTCGGAGTGGTCACCAGCGAGACCGGCCCCAACGGGAGCGAAACGACGATTAACGCCCGCTACGACGGCTTGGGACGATTGACCAAGGTCTGGAGCCTCCCCGACACAGAAGCCTCGCCGACGGTGCGCATCACCTACCACGACACGGACCTCCCCTCCTGGGTCGAGTTGGAGCAGCGCATCACTGGCACGACCTACACCAAGGTGCGCAAGTTCTACGACGGATTGGGGCGGCTGGTGCAAATGCAGACCGCCGCGGCCGTCCTGGACGTGGGCACGCGCGATATCGTGGTAAACTACTGGTACGACGCTTACGGCAACCGGATCAAGCAGTCCGTGCCGTATGCGGTGACGACCGGCAGCGGCTACCGCACCCCCGACCTGGGCCAGGCGTCCACCCTGACCAGTTATGACACCCTCGGCCGCCCGCTGCTGGTGACGGCCACGGACGGCAGCCACCCGGCCACCTACACCTATCTCGACCTGGAGACGCAGGTGATGGACGCCAACGGCCACACCACGCGCAACCACTATGATATCTGGGGGCGGACGACGGAGGTTGACCCGCCGGCCGGGCCCAGTGTCACCTACGAATACGACGAAGCCGATCATCTGACAAATGCGATCTTAGGACCAAGTGGACAAAATGAGATTTCCACGGCCATCGGCTATGACCTGGCCGGCAGGAAGGTCACCCTGACCGACCCGGACCTGGGCGCCTGGAGCTATGCTTACAACGGGGTGGGGAATCTCACCCAGCAGACCGACGCCCTCGGCTGCAGGATCACGCTGACTTACGACGCCCTGGACCGCCTGTTAAGCAAGAGCTACGGCCTGTTGGGCTGTGTCGGCATCGGCACGATCGGCTACACCTACGACGCCTACGACCCACCCAATGGGCAGTACGGGCGCGGCTACCGCAGCGGCATGACGGACGGCTCCGGCTCGACGGCCTGGAAATATGACGCCCGCGGGCGGGTGATCGAGGAGACCAAAACCGTCACCGGCTCGGGGACTTTCATGACCCAATGGGGTTACAACTCGGCCGACCTGGTGGCCTGGATGAAGTACCCGGCCGACAACCTGGGGAACGTCGGCGAGCAACTGCTCTACGCCTACCACGCGCAGGGCTGGCTGAACACGGCGATCAACTACTCGGGCTACAACTACGTGCAGGGCACCAGTTACGACGCCGCCGGGCGGGTGCAGCTGCGCACCCTGGGGGCGGACGTGCTGCGCACGGACTACGTCTACTACGCCTGGACGACGGCCAATGGCCTGGGGCGGTTGAAGCGGATCAAGACCGGCACGCCAGCTGCTGCCACCTCGCTGCAGGACCTGCGCTACGGCGATGGGACCCCAGAGGTCTCCTGGTACGATGCGGTGGGCAACATCCTGACCATCAAGGACTACAAGGCTGGCGGCACGCAAACGCAGACCTTTAGCTATGATAACGCCGACCGGCTCTTGAGTGCCGCTGCCAGCGGGGGCACGGGTGGGATTTACAGCGAGACATATACCTACAACGGCACCACCGGCAACCTGTCCACCAAGGCCGGGGTGACTTACACCTACGGCGATACCAACCACCGGCACGCCGTGACGTCCACGACGGCGGGGTCAACTTTCCAGTACGACGCCAACGGCAACATGACCCGGCGCGTGGTAGCGGGCCAGACTTACAACCTGAGCTACGACCCGGAGAACCGCCTGGTGGGGGTGAGCGGGGCGGCCAGCGCTTCCTTCGTGTATGATGGCGACGGAAAGCGGGTCAAGGCGACGGTCGGAGGTACCACGACGGTCTACATCGCGAATTACTACGAGTGGACTGGCAGCACCAGCACCATGGTCAAGTATTACTACGCCGGGGGGCAGCGCGTGGCCATGAGGAAAGGCAGCACGGTCTACTTCCTGCTGTCCGACCATCTCGGTTCGACCACCATCACCGCCAACAGCACCACCGCATTAGAGGTGGGCGAGCTGCGCTACAAAGCCTGGGGGGAGACCAGGTATACTTCGGGGACGACGTACACAGCCCGTCATTTCACCGGTCAGATCGATGAGACCGGGGACATCGGGTTATATTATTACGGGGCAAGATTCTACGACCCAGTGCTGGGACGTTTTAGCCAGGCAGATACCCTTGTCCCCGAGCCGGGGAATCCACAGGCGTGGGATAGATATGCGTACGCAAATAACAATCCGCTTCGATATATCGACCCGAGTGGTCATGGAGCCTGTGATGGACCCAATGCCGATCCTGAGGATTGTGCTGATACACCAGAAAATGACGCAGATGGGGAATACAACCCCGGCGAATCGCTTACACAGGCTTTGAGACTCGCTAAAGATTGGTATTACGAAACAGGTGAAGAAGTTCAATATTTTGGCCCACAAAGTTCGCTAACCATGGACATAATGTATGACCCAGGTGTTGATCAATTTCGAGAAGCTTGGGAATTGTTGGGATATCAATTGCCCTTTGAATGGCGTCATGAAGCTGATGAACGAATTCATGGGCTTTTGCCAATTAGAATTTTACAAGGTATTGGAGTTTATATTCGTGAGAATATTGAATTAGGTTTAGCCTCTATTGGTCTTGGATCTAAGACCCCAGCTGGATCCATAGATGCAGTAGGAGGAGTAATCGGATCTTTAGATAAAATTTCTGTAATTGATACCGGAAACGGTATGGTTAAGTTCGTTGTTTATAATGAAATGGGGTGGGGATCTGCGACTAGATTTCCTGGAACGAATTGGTCAATCCTTAGAAATGAATCTCGAAATGAAAGGGGCTACGGTGGCACAATAATCCAGTATTTCTATTGGTTTGAACCAATGCCATAGGTTTTTGGATTAAGTGGAGAATTCCATGAATCGAAACCAATTATATAGATTGACTCTCGTCCTCATTTGTATATTGCTGATAGAACAAGGTTGCCGTCCAGAATATTCAAATCCAAATCAAGCTTTTCAAGAGTCAGATCTTGTCGGCATCTGGGAAGTGAAATATGGAGAAAGGGGAGCTGACAGCCTTACTATCAAAGCGGATGGAACGTTTAAACAGATCTATAAAGATTACATAGATAATGACTATATTTACGAAACTCCATGGAATTCGTGGTGGTTAGAGAGATTTCCCGATGGGAGAGTGAGAATACATCTTATGGGGGCACGTTACTACTTAGAAGGTATTTATAGAGCAGAACGAGATGGGATGGGAGACCCTTGTCCTGATGAATTGCCAGATTGTGTTTGGGATAAAAGCCCCTTTTATTTCTATGATCCAATCGCAAGAGAAACCGTTTACATGATTGGAGAACTCGTACTCAACATCCGTAGTGATTCTTCAGGAGAGATAATTATGCAGCACATGTGGACGAGTAGCGATAGAGGGTTTCCATTAATCGGAGCACAGTCAGAAATATTTAAAAAAATCGAGCCTGCAGATTCTAGCATAGATGGTTAGGTGTTTTCTGTCAATGGATCTAGCTTACTCCAGGTCGTCAAAGAACCTAAAAAATATATTCTTCGTCATCATCCCGTACTGTCGGATTGCTTTTTACTTTACTCGATAGCACCTTTACAACTTGTGCGATGTGACCGTCCCCACCAGCGACGGCAAGCGGGTCAAGGCCACGGTCGGGGGAACGACCACGGTCTATATTGGCAACTACCTCGAATGGACTGGCAGCTCGAGCACGATGGTGAAGTACATCTATGCGGGGGGCCAGCGGGTGGCCATGCGGGTGGGTACCGGAGCCACGCGCTACTTCCTGCTGTCCGACCATCTCGGTTCGACCACGGTAACTGCCAACAGGAGCGGGGCTTTCTATGCCGAGTTGAGATTTAAGGCGTGGGGAGAAATAAGGTATTCCTCGGGTACGACGCCCACGAAATTCAGATTTACAGGTCAACGACAGGAAGATTACATTAAGTTGTACTGGTACGGCTCAAGGTGGTATGACGCCCCTTTAGGAAGGTTTTGTGCGATTCATAGACATCATTTCACTATAGAATGAGTTTATGGACACTGAGGTACGAAAACGACTTGAATGGATTAACCTTTACTATGCAACGAAAGATGCAGGCTTGACCTGTCGGAAATGTGGTATCTCGCGTCCCACTTTACGTAAATTGTACTCTTAGCCATCGTCCCGTATTGTTGGGTTGCTTTCTTTGCCCGATCGTATTTAGCTCTCTATTCGCCATTTCCCCCATTTCCTGGGTTCAGAAAGCCCAATTGATTTAAGGCTTTTCTGCGACGAAATTATCGAACAGGATGTTCGTGCCGGGCACATCCCGCGCGGCGGCCATTAATCCGATATCCCCCCTGGAAAAATCTGTGTCTTCTACCTCGGCCAGCTTGGTCCCGTTGGCATACAGCCGGAGCGTGGTGCGGATACACTCGGCGCGCAGCTGGTTGCGGGTCTTTCCCTGGTGGATGGAGTCGCTGTACCCTTCGCCATTTTTTAGGAAAGAATACTCCCCATCCTTGTATTTGCCGACCTGGTAAAAGCCATCGCTGCTGATAGCGAGCAGGTAGAAATTGTCTGGGTCCTGGTAGCGGCACAGGATGCCGAAGAAATTGTCGTCGGCTCCGGCGATCTTATCCGCCTCCACCTGGATGCTCACCGCCTCGAAAACCTGGCCAGGGCTGGCCCAATACATCCTGTCTGGCTGGTCGACGTAAATGCGGTAACCCCCCGCGGCGTAATCGGTCTGGCTGCCGGCGTCTTCACTGCGGTCCCAGCCACTGGACGGGTCGGAAAAATCGTCCCTGAATACTGGTACTTCTGTTAATTCCGCTGCCTCTGTGGGTGGGGCGAGCGCCTGCGTGACGGAGACTTCGGGCAGGGTGGGGGGCGCGGTAGGTTGGGAAGAAGGCCTGAACATCAGGTTCCCGCCCGCCAGTAACAATCCCACCAAACCGCACAGCCCGGCCAGGGCGATCAACCCGCCCAGCAGCCACGCCCACACCGGGAGGCGCGTACGTCCTTTTGGGCGCGGCGGTTCTGGCGCGGGGCCTGCCCTGCCTGCGGACTCACGCAGGACTGCTAAAGGCGCTGGCAAGCCCGCCGCGCCCGGCTTTGCGGGCTTGGCCTGGGGTTTTCCCTGCCCAGGTTCAACTGCCGGCGATGGGGGCTGCCTGGCGATTGTCTCCAGGCTCCCCGCCATTTCTGCCACCGATGAGAAGCGTTGCTCGCGCTGCTTGGCCATCGCTTTGGCGACGATCGCTTCGTAGTCGTCGGGCAGGTCGGCCTTCACTTCTCGCAGGCGCGGCACCGGGTCGGAGAGGTGTTTCAGCATCACCCCCATCGGCGTAGTCGCCTGGTAGGGTTGTTTGCCGGTCAGCATCTCAAACAGGATGGCCCCCAGGGCGTAGATGTCGCTGCGGCCATCCAGTTCCCCGTCGCCGCGCGCCTGTTCCGGGCTCATATAGGCCGGCGTGCCGACGATGTTGCTGCCGGTCAGCGTGGCTGCCGATTCCGTCATGCGGGCGATACCGAAATCAGTCAGGTACGCTTCGCCATACTGATCGAACAGGATATTGCTCGGTTTCAGATCGCGGTGGATGATACCGCGCCGGTGGACTTCGTCCAGGGCAGGCGCCAGCCGAGAGAAGACGAGCGCCACCTCGTTCAGCGGGATCGGCCCCTCATCCAGCCGGTCGGACAGGGTTCCCCCTGACATATAGCGCATCACCAGGTAGAGTTGCCCGTTCTCCTCCCCAAAATCGTATACTGGTACGATAGCGGGATGTTCGATGGCGGCGATGATCTGCGCCTCCCGCTCGAAGCGCGCCCGGAAGGTCGGATCGTGCAGGAATTGAGGCGGCAGGACTTTAATCGCCACGTCGCGCTTGAAGCGCGGGTCGTGGGCGTGATAAACGGTCGCCATCCCCCCGCGACCGATCTCAGCCTTGATCTCGTAGCGGCCGATGCGTTCTGGGATCATTGCTGAACCGTAATATACACCGAAACCCGGCGAGACGCAATCGATTCGCCGCGTATCGCTGGCCTTTCCAGCGGGTTATTTTGGATATCTAATGGTACACTATGGATGTTAATCCATTACCGTTATCGAGGCATAATTGTGGTCTCACCCCTAAAAATCCAGCCAGTCACGTCCCACCGTGACCTGCGCGACTTTATCCTCCTCCCCTGGCGCGTCTATCAGGGCGACCCGAACTGGGTCCCACCATTGATCTCCGATCAGTTCAACAAGCTCGATCCGGCCAAAGGACCCTTCTATGAGCGCGCCGATGTGGGCCTATTCCTGGCGCGCCAGGGCCGCCAGGCGGTGGGCAGCATTGCCGCCTTTGTCGACCACCGCCGTGTCGCTCACTTGAGCCAGCAGGTCGGCGGCTTTGGTTTCTTCGAAGTGATCGAGGAATTCGCCGTCGCCGAAGCCCTGTTGGACGCCGCCGTGGATTGGCTGTACGAACGCAACATCTCCTTGATGGGCGGTCCCACCAATTTCACCGAAAACGAATGCCCGGGTGTCCTGGTGGAAGGCATCGATTGCCCACCGGTCATGTTGGCAGCGCACACCCCCCTGTATTACAAAGACTTCCTGGAGCACTACGGGATGGATAAAGATCACGACCTGTATGCCTGGCGGGCCTTCCGCTCGCAAATCGGCGAGGAATTAAAGAACATCCCTGCGGAGCTCAACCGCGTGGCTGACGTAGCGCGTCGCTCCGCCAACGTCACCCTCCGCAAGGTGCGAACCGAAAACTGGGAGATCGAGATTGCCACTGCCCATCGCCTCTTTAACGATACATTGAACCATCTCCCTGGCTTTGTCCCGATCGCCGAAGAAGAGTTTCGCAGCTTGGCCAACCAGCTGCGACCTTTCCTCGACCCGGACACCGCCCTCTTTGCTGAAGTGGATGGAAATCCGGTTGGCTTCTGCGTCGCTCTCCCCGATATCAACCGGGTGTTGATCCACCTCAACGGCCGGCTTTTCCCCTTCGGCTGGCTCAAAGCCCGGCGCCTAGTCAGGCAGATCGACGTCGTTTCCTTCAAATTGATGGGCATCCTGGAAGAATACCGCCGTCGCGGGATCGACGCCCTGCTTTACCTGGAAACCGTCAAGGCTGTCTACGAGAAAGGCTATGCCTGGTTGGACGGTTCGATTACCTCCGAATACAATCCCATGATCAACTTGCTCGCCAACCGCCTGGGAGCCGAACGGTACAAACACTACCGCCTGTACCAGCTGAAACTTTAGACCCAGGGCGTTTCCCGCAAATTGAATTGCATTTCCCAGGATTGTGAGGCCGTCGATGCTGCATGCCAAGCTGACCATGTACGAAGCCATCCGGCAGGTGGCCGCCGCACGGCTGGATCAGGAAGCCCTGGTTTGCGGCGAGGCTCGCCTGTCCTACGGCCAGCTGCTGGCTTGCATCGACTCCCAGGCGCAAGACCTCATCGCGCTTGGCTTGCAGAAAGGCGGAAAAGTCGCCTGCCTCCTGCCGCCGGGCCCGGAATTCATCTTCCTGTTCTTCGCCCTCGCCAGACTGGGAGCCGTCATCGTCCCCCTCGATCCGCAGCTCCGTCGCCAGGGCCTGCTGGACGTGTTGCGTGACGCACAGCCTTTGGCCCTGGTGAGTTCTCAGCCCGTCGATGAGGAACTCCTTCTCCAGCAAGTCCCCAGCCTGCGCCACTTCATCCTCGCCGATGGTCCGGAGCAAAGCCTATCTGGCGCAGGATCACTGCCCTCGCTCGACGTCTTCCCCCAGGACCTGCTCGCCCTGCTTTACACCTCAGGCACGACCGGCCGGCCGAAGGGCACAATGCACACCCACAGCAGCCTGATCGCTCCGGTGGTCGCCAGCATCAAGCTGCGCGAGGTATGGCTGCACAGGCCCAGCCTGAAGTCTATTGGGCAGACGGCTAAAGCCATCGGCCGCTACCGGGCGCGCCTGTTGCGCGCCGCTGGCCGGCCTCAGACCTTCCTTTCCACGGTCGGTTGGCATACTATCACCGGCCTGGAAGTCGTGCTCCAGGCACTTTTGATGGGCGATCGCCTGGTAGTGATGCCGCGCTTTCACCCTCGCCAGGCTCTACAGCTGGTTGAGCAGGAGCGAGTGACAGTCCTGATCGCTGTGCCACTGGCTTTCCAGATGATGTTAGGTGTGGAGGAATTCGACCATTATGACAGCTCCTCCCTGCTCATCTGCGGTACCGGGGCAGCGCCCTGCCCGCCGGATTTAGCGCGCCAGATTCAGCGCCGCTTTGGATGCGCCGTGCATATTGGCTTTGGAGCGACTGAGACAGCCGGGGGAATCGCTGCCACCAGCCTGGCCGACTCTGCCGACCGCCAGGCTGCGACTGTAGGGCGGCCAATGCCCGGCATGGAGGTCAAGGTTGTAGACGAAGAGCGCCGCCCGTTGCCTCCCGGTCAGGTGGGGGAGCTGGCCGTGCGCAGCGACAGCCTGATGCTGGGTTATTACAATGCTCCAGATATGACCGCACAGGTGATCGATGCAGGCGGCTGGTATTACACTGGCGATCTGGCGCTGATCGACGCCGCCGGCTACATGCGCATCGTGGGCCGCAAAAAGGACGTGATCATCCGCGGCGGGCAGAACATCTACCCCGCTGAGATCGAAGCCTATCTGGCAGGCAATCCGAGCATCCGCGAGGCTGCTGTCGTTGGAATCCCCTCTCCCCTGGGGGGTGAGAGTGTTTGGGCCTTTATCATTCTGGAAGAGGGTGTAGAGATGAACTCTCAGGAGGTCCTGGACTACTGCCGCGCCGCGCTGGAGCCATATAAAATCCCCAGCCAGGTGCGGATCGTGGCCGATTTTCCCCGCACAGAGACGGGCAAGCCGCAGAAGTTCAAACTGCGTGATGAAGTACTTCAAGGAGAAGATTAAGTCTGATGGACATTCCCCCTAAGAACCCCATGCCATTCGAGGATTTTAAGCGCATTTTGGCTGAGGAGCTTCAAATTGAAGAAAGCAAGATTGTCCCCGAGTCCACTTTTCTCGGTGACCTGCTCATTGACTCGATCAAGCTGGTCGAGCTCATGCTGCGCTTAGAGGAGATGGGTCTCACCATCCCGTTGGAGGCCGCCTGGGACGTGGAGACGGTGGGGGATGCCTACAATCTGTATGCGCAGCAGATCGCCCCTTGATCTAGCCTTCCCCAAGTCAATCGGAGAAAGGCTTGCAAATCTCACTTGGTTACGGTATAGTTCAAATTATCTAGGATTGGGACGATAACTAAAATGAACCGCTACCAGGATTGGCTTGCGCAAGCACAGCGTGATTTTGATAAAGCCAGGTTAGACCTGGAGCATGAGTACTGGGAATGGGCCTGCTTTACCGCCCAGCAGGCGGCAGAAAAAGCAGTCAAGGCCTTGCTTTTATTCCAGGGGCTCGATGCCTGGGGGCATGCTATCACCCCAATGCTGCGGAAAATTCAAAATCTTTCCCCCCCAATGGAATTGATTGAAAAAGGACAGCTCCTGGATGCGTTTTACATCCAGACTCGTTATCCCAACGGCTTTCCCGAAGGGATTCCTGCCGATTACTTTTCTGCTGCGAAAGCCCGAGAGGCCATAGATGCCGCCAGCCGCCTCATCAAATTCTGTCAAAATCATATCGCTGAATCGGAATAAACTGCTCCAACACCTTCAGCAAATTACTAGACGAATACAAAACGATCACCCCAATGTGGCGGAGATACGTTTATTCGGCTCTTTAGGTCGTGGAAATCAGACTGGGATGAGCGATGTCGATATATTGATCATTCTTGAGCATACAGTAGAAAAAGACCCCTTACAGAGAATTTTAACCTTTCTCCCCTATTTTGAGATCGATCGTGGCGTGGACGTCCTTGTATTCACGCGTTCGGAAATTGAAAACAGGCTGACTGGGGGGGACACCACTCTCAGCCGAATACTTGCAGAGAGCATTTTGCTTTAAAACAAAAAGTCTCTTGGCGATGACCTACTCTCCCGGGAGGTCGCCCTCCGAGTACCATTGGCGCTGACGGGCTTAACGGCCGGGTTCGGGATGTTACCGGGTGTACCTCCGTCGCTCCGATC
>Ga0209751_10005838_pt1 | contig 11523 bp, 7 predicted proteins | sample RifCSP13_1_FD_184019 | JGI IMG/M metagenome (GOLD analysis project Ga0209751, IMG submission 184019) | Soil microbial communities from Rifle, Colorado - Rifle CSP2_sed 13_1 (SPAdes) (version 2) | ecosystem: Environmental > Terrestrial > Deep subsurface > Rock core/Sediment | place: Rifle...
GACCAGGTTCGTCACTTGTGCGACGAGGAGGTTTTCGGCGGCGCCCGCCGAAGTCGTTACGACAGTGGGCGTGATCTCGCACCCGCGCCGCTCTTGAATAATAACGCCGTGCACGCCCATCGCCTCGGCGGTCCGCAGCAGGGCGCCGACGTTGCGCGGGTCCTGCAACAGGTCCAGCAACAGGATGAAGGCCGATTCGCGGCGCTCGGCGGTGCGGGCGGCAATGTCCTCGAGGTCGGCGTAGGGATATGGCCCGACCTCCAACAGCAGGTTCTGATGCCGCTCGCCGTGGACGGCGACATTGAGTTCTCTCTTGTCAATCGTCTCGACGGGGAGTTTGCGGCGGCGGGCCTCGGCGAGGATATCCTGAAGCTCGGCGAGATCGGCGTCGCGTGCGATCACCAGCCGGTGGAGTTTGCGGCGACCAGCGCGCAGGCACTCGCGCACGGCGTTGCGGCGGAAGAGGATTTCGCGGGACATGAACAGGCTGCTAACGCGGGTCGTTGAATAGCAGCGCCAGGCTGGTCAGCCAGAACACTGAGTAGTTGAGCACGCGCTTCGACCGGACGTACGCGCCGAAATACAGCGTCGCCAGGACAAAGCCCACGATGAGCCGGACCAGTCCCAGCGGCTCGCGAAAAGTCGAGTGCGGCGTGAAGGGGATGAACGCGGCGTTGGCGGCCAGGACGAGCACGGGCAGGCTCAAATCGCGCGCCCACAATCGTCTGAGGCTGGCGAAGACGCCCCACAGGCTAGGTAGAACGACCATAGGTATAAAGATTATGGCGAACAACGCCAGCGCCGCCAGGCTGACCGCGCCGATGCGCCACAGGCCCATGTAGGGGATGACCTCGAACGGCGTGGCCAGATAACCGCCGGACCCCAGCCCGAACCGCCCAAACCATTGCCGGATGAGCAGTTGAAAAACGCCGAACGGCAGGAACGTCAGCGCGCCGAGGCGGAGCACGCCGGGCCAACTCTGCCTCACGGCCAGCCACAGCAGGTGCGCCGTGATAAACAGGATGGTCGTCTCTTTGGTGAACAGCGCCAACCCGTAGAACACGGCGGCCCACGTCTCATGCCCACGGCGGCTCGCCAGCAGGGCGCCAGCGACGAGGGCATACGCCAGTGGTTCCGTCATCGCCAGCCGCACGGCGTAGGTCAGGCCCGCCCACAGCCCGTACACGAGCGCATACCAACGGCTTGCGCCGTCGCCGGCCAGCAGGCTGCCCACCAGATCGGCGCCGATGGCCTGCGCGATGATGTTGAGAATGATCAGCGCCCAGGGAATGAGCGACGGCTGGCCCAGCGTCAGCGCCCGGACGAGCAGGGGATACAGAATGCGTTGATAGCGATAAGCCGGGACATCCAGATGTGGGGCGACCGAGGCCGGGTTGGGATCAAGTGCGATGAAATAGTTATACTGTCCATCGTAGCCTTCCAGGGCCGTGCGGTCGCCCGCCTCCCAGCGGATGCCCAGGCGGGCCATCTCCACCACGTCGCCCCGGTTTTGCGCCAACGCAACCGCCACGTATCCCGCCATACAGACTGCGACGACAAGCGCCGGAGCGAAGCGGCGGCGGAGGCCTTCTGGCGTCATTCTTTAGAAATAGCAAGGGAGCCGCGGAGCTGGGGCGCGGGGAGCTTCACCCCCGCAGCCCCGCGCCTCTGTCGGCGTGCTCACCCTATCTTCCACGTCGTCCCGTCTTTGCCGTCTTCCAGGATCACGCCGAGGCCTTTGAGCTGGTCCCGGATGGCGTCGGACTGTGCGAAGTCCTTGCGTTTGCGCGCCTCGGCGCGGAGCTGAACCAGCACGCGGATCAGTCCGGCTTCGCGCTCGGCGCTGGCCGAGGTCGTGGCCTGTTCGGGGAGGATGCCCAGCACCTGCCCGCCGAGCTCGCGGTAAAGCGCGTCCGCGGCTTCGAGCGTGGCGCGGCCGGGCGCGGTTTCGGCGTTGAGCAGCGTATTCACCACCCGCGAGAAGTCGAACAAGGCAGCGATGGCCGCCGGGGCGTTGAAGTCGTCGTTCAACGCTTCGACGAATTTGCTCTTCGTCTCGGCGATGGCCGCGGCGACGTTCGCGTCATTCCCGTCGGGCAAGGCGGGAGAGCGGAGACGCTCACGCACGGTCAGGGCCGGGGCAGTCATGCGCTCCCAGCCTTTGCTCGCGGCTTCCAGCGCCTCGTCCGAGAAATCAATCGGGCTGCGGTAATGGCCGGAGAGGATGAAGAAGCGCAAGGCCTCCGGCTTATAGTGTTTGAGCGCGTCCTTGATGGTGAGGAAGTTCCCCAGGCTCTTGCTCATCTTCACACTGTCCACCGTGAGCGAGCCGCCCAGCAGCCAATAGCGCGCGAAAGGCCGGCCGGTGGCGGCCTCCGCCTGCGCGATCTCGCACTCGTTGTGCGGAAAAATGTTGTCCACGCCGCCGCCGTGGATGTCGAAGGTCTCGCCGAGGTATTTGGTCGCCATGGCCGAGCACTCGATGTGCCAACCCGGGTAGCCCCAGCCCCAGGGGCCGAGCCAGCGCAAAATGTGCTCGGGCGGCGCTTTTTTCCACAACGCAAAATCCTCCGGGTGGCGCTTTTCCTCACGCACCGCGGTCACGACGCGGGCGCCATCTTCCAACTCTTCTACCCTCCGCCCAGAGAGTTTGCCGTAGTCGGCGAAAGAACTCACGTCGAAGTACACCGAGCCGTTCACTTCATAGGCGTGCTCGTCGGCGACAAGCTGCTTGATCATCTCAATCTGCTCGGGGATATGGGCCGAGGCGCGGGGCGAGATGTCGGGGCGGGCCACGCCGAGCGCGTCCATGTCTTCAAAGTACGAGCGGGTGTAGCGCTCCACCACTTCCATCGGCTCGATGCGCTCGCGCGCCGCGCCTCTGAGGATGCGGTCCTCGCCCGTGTCGAGGATGTGTCCCACGTCGGTGATATTCTGGACGTAGCGCACCGTAGAGCCGGAGTAGCGCAGGAAACGGACGATCACATCAAAGTTGACATAGGTCTTGGCGTGGCCGATGTGCGCGTGATCGTAGACCGTCGGCCCGCAGACGTACATGTGCACACGGCCCGCGACGAGCGGCGTGAACTCTTCTTTCTTGCGGGTGAGGGTGTTGTAGACGATGAGAGGCATGGGTGAGAGGGGTAGGGGCAGACGGCCGTCTGCGCCTGCATTATTTGCCGTTCTCAGGTTTGGCGAAGATCATGCGCCCGGCGGTAGTCTGGAAGACTTTGGTCACCTGCACGGTGAGTTCCTTCTGAAGATAATGTCGGCCATCGTCCACCACGACCATCGTGCCGTCGTCCAGATAACCGACCCCCTGGCCGGGTTCGCGGCCTTCCTGGATGATCTTCACCGTCAGGGTCTCGCCCGGCAGGAACACCGCCTTGACGGCGTTCGCCAGTTCGTTGACGTTGAGCACGCTCACGCCCTGCAACTGCGCGACGTGGTTGAGATTGTAGTCATTGGTGATCACGGCGCTGTTCAACTGTTTGGCGAGGATGACGAGCTTGTCGTCCACCTCGCGCACGCCGGGCACATCCTGTTCGGTGATGCGCACCGGGACGACGGACTCTTTGCGCAGGCGCTCGAGGACCTCCAGCCCCCGCCGGCCCCGGTTGCGGCGCAGGGCGTCGGGGGAATCGGCGATGTGCTGGAGCTCATTCAGGACGAACTTGGGCACGAGAATCGCGCCGGAGATGAAGCCGGTGCGCGAGATGTCCGCGATGCGCCCGTCAATGATCACGCTGGTGTCCAGCAGGACGCTGCGGCCCTCGTTGGTGGTGCCCGCGCCCTCGGCGGCGAGGCGGCTGGTCACGCGCCCGCGAAAGAGCGAGAAGATGTCGCGCTGGCGCATGACAAACACGGAGATGCCCAGCCACGAGAAGAGCACAGCCCCCACCATCGGCAGGACCTGGCTGAACGGCTGGGGCAGCAGAGACAGGGGGAAAGACGACAACCCGGCGATGATCAGCCCCGTGATCAGGCCGATCATTCCGGCGACGAGGCCGGAAGCAGGCATGGCGATGATCCGCGCCCGGATGGCGCGGGCCGGACGGGTGGTGACGAAGGGCGTGATCACCAGGCCGACGAGCGCGCCGACCAGCCCAAACACGACGGCCCACAGCTCGGGCGGCGTGTTGTCCACGCCGGAAAGGCGGATACCCAGGTATACCCCCCCGATAGACAGGACGATCATGCCCACAATGCGGAAAATAAATTCAATGCTCATACCAATTCTTCCCTTTCCAGCCCGCCTTTAAACAGCACAGGGTGAGCGCCCGGATGTCTCCGCCGCTCACCCCGTTCGACGCTTAAGCCTGGCTTCCGTCTCGTCGGCGAGGAGGCCTCAGCCGCGCGAGGGAGGATGGATTACCTGCGCCAGGAATGCTTCACTGCTGAACCGGATGATGGATGAAGAGGATAAATCCGAGCCGAGGCGGCGGGTGTATGAACGATGATGCGCCGTCTCTGCGGACTATCTTAACACAGAGAGCAGGGGGCGTCAACGGACTACATCTCGGCTTCGAACTCGGCGCTCACGCCCGGGGCATCAGCGCGGCTTCCAGCGCCTCGCGGAGGGAGCGGGCCTGGACGATTTTCAATCCCTCCGGCCAGGCCCCGGTCCACCGGGGAGTCTTGGGGATGACGACGGCGCCAAACCCGAGCTGCTTGGCCTCCCGCAGACGCTGGGGAAGCTGACTCACCGCGCGGAGCTCGCCCGAGAGGCCGATCTCGCCAATGAGCGCGCAATCCGCGCGGGCCGGGCGGTCCCACACGGACGAGGCAATCGCGGCGGCAACCGCCAGGTCCGCCGCCGGTTCGCTCACCTTCAACCCGCCGACGACGTTGACGAACACGTCCTGATCGCCGAGCTTCAGGCCGAGGCGTTTGCTCAGGACGGCGGTGATGAGCAGCAGCCGATAGAAATCCACGCCGTTGGGCGTGCGGCGCGGGTTGCCGAAGGAGGTGACGCTCGTCAGTCCCTGAATTTCGACGAGCAGAGGGCGTGTGCCTTCCATCGTCACGGCGATGGCCGAGCCGGGCGCATTCACCATCCGCTCAGCCAGGAAAGCCTCCGAGGGGTTGCGCACCTCGACCATGCCGCTGCCCATCATCTCGAACACGCCGACTTCGGAGGTGGCGCCGAAGCGGTTCTTCACCGCGCGCAGCAGCCGGTAGGATTGATGCCGCTCGCCTTCGAGCTGCAAAACGGTGTCCACGATGTGCTCCAGCACGCGCGGCCCGGCGAGCGTGCCTTCTTTGGTGACGTGGCCGATGAGGAACACTGCGACGCCGGACGATTTCGCCACGCCCTGCAGCCGCGCCGCGCACTCGCGCACCTGGCTTACCGACCCCGCCGCGGAGGTCAGCCCCTGCAGATACACAGCCTGAATGGAGTCGATGACGACCAGCCGGGGCTTCACCGCTTGAATGTGCTCGAGGATCGTCTCCAGGTTGGTCTCGGTGACGAGATAGAGTTGGTCGGAAAGCTTTTCCGCGAGCGCAGCCTCGGCGAGGTCGGCGTCCTCGCCGCGCAGCAGCCGGAGGGCGCGCATTTTAATCTGCCGCTCGGACTCTTCGCCGGAGACGTACAGCACCGGCCCGGTCTGGTCGGCGAGCAGGAGCGCCATTTCGAGCAGCAATGTACTTTTGCCGATGCCTGGATCCCCGCCCAACAGCACGAGCGACCCCGGCACGATGCCGCCGCCGAGCACCCGCGCGAATTCGTCAATCGGCAAAGCCCAGCGGTCTTCGACGTCGCCCTCGATTTGCCGCAGGCTGCGGGGTTTGGAGCGCGCCGTCCCCGCCGGATGCCGGGCGTCGGCCCTGGGCGGCTCGGCGACGATCTGCTCGACCATCGAGTTGTACGTGCCACACTGCGGGCAGCGGCCCATTTGCCGCAGCGTCACCCGCCCGCACTGCTGGCAGACGAATTGGGTCTTGATCCTAGCCATGCGGTGAATTAAAGCGCAAAGGGGGAAAAACTGCCACTCATGGGGAGAGGCTAAAAACAAGGCCCCGAAGACCAGATGGCCTTCGGGGCGCGGAAATCTAGAGCGAGGGTCGCGTCACGCCGCGGGTTCGGCCTCGGGCTGCGGCTCCGGGGCTGGGGGGGCGCTCTCGTTGACCAGCACAACGTCGTCATTTTGCGCTTCGATACGCACCGTGTCGCCGTCGTGGACCTGGCCAGAGAGCAGGCTGTCGGAGAGCGCATCTTCCACTTTGGCCTGGATGACGCGGCGGATCGGGCGGGCGCCCATGTCGGGGTCATAGCCGAGTTTGGCGAGCAGGTCGCGGGCCTCCGGCGTCAGGGCGAGTCGGATGCGATGATCTTCCACGCGCCTAGCGACCTTGTTGACTTCCAGGTCAACGATCTGCGCGATCTCTTCCTTCGTCAGGGCGCGGAAGACGACGACGCCGTCCACGCGGTTGAGGAACTCGGGCCGGAAGACGCGCTTGAGCGAGTCGGTGAGGGTGCGGTACATGTCCTCGTACGCCTGCTGCTCGCTCTGCGCCTCGTCCCGTTTCACGGCGAAGCCGAGGCCGGTCTGGCGCTTGATCAGCTCGGCGCCGATGTTGGAGGTCATCACGATGATGGCGTTCTGGAAGTTGACCTTCTTGCCTTTGGCGTCGGAGAGGTGCCCCTCTTCCATGATCTGCAGGAGCATGTTGTGCGCTTCGGGGTGCGCCTTTTCGACCTCGTCGAACACGACGATGGAATAGGGGCGGCGGCGCAGGGCTTCGGTGAGCTGTCCGGCCTCTTCGTACCCCACGTAGCCAGGCGGCGCGCCCACCAGCCGGGAGACGGTGTGGCGCTCCATGAACTCGGACATGTCCAGCTGGACGAGCGCCTCTTCGCTGCCGAACATGAATTCCGCGAGGGCTTTGGTCAACTCGGTCTTGCCCACGCCGGTCGGGCCGAGGAAGATGAACGAGCCGATGGGCCGCTTGGGGTCCTTGAGGCCCGCACGGGCGCGGCGCACCGCCTTCGAGATGGCTTCAATCGCCTCGTTCTGGCCGATGATGCGCTGGTGCAGGGCGTCTTCCATCTTCAACAGCCGCGCCGTTTCTTCTTCGGTGATCTGCACGACCGGGATGCCCGTCCACATGGCGACGACCTCGGCAATGTCCTCGGCGGTCACCTTCGGCCCGCTGGTGCGGTCCCAGCCCGCGCGCATTTGCTCGAGCTTGGCCTCGAGTTCGGCCTGGCGGTTCACCAGTTCCTGCGCGTCGTCGAGGCGGTCTTCCTCGACGGCCAGTTGGTGCTCGGCGCGGAGGGTGCGCAGGTCGGTGATGGTTGCCTTGAAGCGCTGCGCCTCCGGGCTTTTGTACATGCGCACCCGGGAGGAGGATTCGTCAATCAGGTCAATGGCCTTGTCGGGCAGGAAGCGGTCGGGCACGTAGCGCGCCGAAAGATGCGCGGCGGCGTCGAGCGCCTCGTCCATGATGGAGAGCTTGTGGTGCTCTTCATAGGCGCTGCGGACGCCGCGCAGGATTTCAATCGTCTCTTCAATCGTCGGCTCGTCCACGTTCACCGGCTGGAAGCGCCGCTCCAGCGCCGCGTCGCTCTCGATGTATTTGCGGTATTCGTCGAGCGTCGTCGCGCCGATGACCTGCAGCTCGCCGCGCGAGAGGGCGGGCTTGAGGATGTTCGCCGCGTCCACCGAGGAGCCGGCCGAACCGGCGCCCACGAGCATGTGGACTTCGTCTATGAAGAGGATGGCTTCGGACTGCTTGAGTTCTTCGATCACGCGCTTGAGGCGCTCTTCGAACTGGCCGCGATACATCGTCCCGGCGACGAGCGAGCCGACGTCCAACTGGAGGACGCGCTTGCCCAGGAGCGGCTCGGGCGTCTCGCCGGCGACGATGCGCTGGGCCAGGCCCTCGACGATGGCGGTCTTGCCCACGCCGGGTTCGCCGATGAGGGCCGGGTTGTTCTTCGTGCGGCGCGCGAGGATCTGGATGACGCGCTCGATTTCCATCTGCCGCCCGATGACGGGGTCGAGTTTGTTATCCTCGGCCAGCGCCGTGAGGTCGGTGGCGAGCTGGTCTACAAGCGGGGTCTTGGGTCTTTCTTTCTTTTGGCCCTGGGCGGTCACAGGCTGGCGGGCGGTGGACTGCACCGGGTTCTCTTGCAGGACGCGGCGCGTCTGGCGGCGGATCTGCTCGGCGGAGATGCCCAGTTTCTTGAGCACGTCAATCGCCACGCCTTCGTTCTGGCGCACCAGCCCGAGCAGGAGGTGCTCGGTGCCGATGTAATGGTGCCCCATGCGGCGCGCCTCGTCCACGGCGAGCTCGAGCACACGGCGCGTCCCGGGGGAAAGGTCAATTTTGGCGATGCCGGTGGTCTTGCCCGCCCCGGTGAGGCGCTCGACCATTTCCTGGACGCGCTTGGTCTCCACGCCCAACTCACGCAAGACGCGGCCGGCGACGCCGCCTTCCTCGCGTAACAGGCCTAACAGCAAGTGTTCCGTGCCGATATAGGCATGATGCATGCGCTCGGCCTCTTCTTGCGAGAGACTCAAGACGCGCCGTGCACGTTGGGTGAAGCGCTCCATTTTGTTTGACACGGGAAAACCTCCCTACTCGGATACCACGATCCCAAAGGTCATTCGACGATCCTATTCTATCAAAAAACCCCAAAACCGGAGGCTACCAGTTCTGGGGAGGGGAAGTAAGTCCTACATGAGAAAAACTCCGGGCGCAGTCTCGATTTCCTGCGCCCGGCTCGTTAGCGCCTGGTTATTTGTCTTCCTCGGCCGCGGAGGCGACCTCGTCCAGATTCAGCGCCTCGGCGACTTTTTCCCAGTCGGCGTCCGCATATTCGGCGGAACTGGCCCGTTTGAGGCTCAAACCGATGCGGCGGTTCTCGGCGTCTATCTTCACGACGCGGAGGGTGACGGGTTGGCCTTCTTTGACGGCCTCGCGCGGATGTTCGATGCGCCCATCCGCCAATTCGGAGACATGGATCAAACCTTCCACGTCGTCCGCGCCGCTGATGCGGGCGAACGCGCCGAACTTGGTGAGCTTGGTGATCGTCCCGGAGACCAACTGGCCCACCTGATACTTCCGCTGCATCAGCGTCCAGGGGTCTTCCTCGCGGCGCTTCAGCGACAGGGCGATGCGCTTGCGGTCCCGATCCACGCTGAGCACTTCGACTTCAACTTCCTGCCCGACTTTGATGACTTCGCTCGGATGGGTGATGCGCTTCCACGACAGCTCCGAAACGTGCACCAACCCGTCGGCCCCGCCGATGTCAATGAACGCGCCGAAATCGGCCAGGCTGATCACCCGGCCCTTCCGCACGTCGCCGGGCTTGATTTCGGTGAGCAGGCGCTCTTTCTCCGCCTCGCGGCTTTCCTTGGCGGCGGCGCGCTCGGAGAGGATGAGGCGGTTGCGGCTCCGGTCTACCTCGATGACTTTGACCATCACGCTCTCGCCGACCATCTTGGCCCATTTCTGCTCCGGAGTCTCGGCGCCCTCGGAGCGGCGGCGGCGCGTCTGGCTGACCTGCGAGGCCGGGATGAACCCGCGCACGTTGCCGATCTTGACGATCAGCCCGCCCTTGTTGAACCCCGCAACCGTTCCACTGTAGACCTCCTGCGATCCGAGCAAATCTTCCGCCTGCCGCCAGTCCCTCTCCTCCTTGGCGCGGGTGAGCGAGAGGACGATATTGCCGTTGCGGTCTTCCGGATCAACCACGTAGACCGAGATGCTCTGGCCGATGGCCAGCGACTTGCGGGTGGCCTCGTCAAGTGACTCGAATTCTCTGCCGGTGATGACGCCCTCGGACTTGGCGCCGACATCCACCAGGATTTCGGAATTGGTGATGCGCGCGATGACGCCGTCGCGCATCTCGCCCTTCGAAGGCATGCTCATGCCGGCGTCGTTGTCCAGGAGGGTCTGCATCGGGTGAGCCGCCGACGGTTGGGCGTCCGCCGGCGCCCCCTCCCCGATGTTGCGATCATGAGAAGTCATGTAATCCTTGTTCTCCATCCACTGAGATGCGAGCATTATACGGGTGAATCGGCGGAATCGCAACCGCCAGCAATCCGGGACAGGATGGTATAATCCCATGGCGGATTGCGGATGAGGCAGTCTGCAATCCAAAATCAACCATCAGAAATCTCTATTCTCATGCCCGCCATTTTCCCGTTCACTGCCATCGTCGGCCAGGACCGCATGAAACGCGCGCTGGTGCTCAACGCCGTCAACCCGCGCATCGGCGGCGTGCTCATCCGCGGCGAGCGCGGCACCGCCAAATCCACCGCCGCCCGCGCCCTCGCCGCGCTGCTGCCGGAAGTCAAAGTCGTCGAGGAGTGCCGCTTTGGCTGCGACCCCGACCGGCCCACGACGTGGTGCACCGAGTGCAAAGAGCGCGCCGCCCAGTCGGGCAACGGCCATCTCCCCTACGCGATGCGCCGCACCTCGTTCGTCAACCTCCCCGTCTCGGCCACCGAGGACCGCGTGGTCGGCACGCTCGACATCGAAAAAGCCATCAAACGGGGCGAGCGCCACTTCGAGCCGGGCGTGCTCGCGGCGGCGAACCGCGGCCTGCTGTATATTGACGAAGTGAACCTGCTCGACGACCACGTGGTGGACGTCCTGCTCGACTCGGCGGCGATGGGCGTCAACGTCGTCGAGCGCGAGGGAATTTCCTTCGCCCACCCGGCCCGCTTCATCCTCGTCGGGACGATGAACCCCGAAGAGGGCGACCTGCGCCCGCAGCTGCTCGACCGCTTCGCGCTCGCGGTGGACATTCGCGGCCTGCAAGCCCCCGCCGACCGCATGGCGATCATGGAGCGCACGCTCGCCTTCGAGACCGATCCCGACGGCTTCCGCGCCCAGTGGATGCCCAAGGAGCGTGAGCTGAGCGAGGAGATCGAGGGGGCGCGCGAGATCGTGGACGAGGTGGAATACTCGAAGCGCGACCTCCACTCCATCGCCGCGCTGACCTCGTCGCTGCAGGTGGACGGCCACCGCGCCGACCTGGTCATCCTCAAGGCCGCCCGCGCCCACGCCGCGCTGCAAGCCCGCAGGGCCATCGGCGACGTAGATATCGCTCTGGCCGCCGAACTCGCGCTGCCGCACCGCATCAAGCGCGGCCCCTTCCAGCAGGCCGAGGTGAACCTCTACAACCTGGAAGAGCGGATCGAGCAGATTCAGAGCGAGTGGGGCGGCGAAGAAGGCCAGCCGGAGCCGAGCGAGACGCAGCAGCCGGTAAAAAAAAACAGGGCGTAGCGCAGGAATCCGCTGAGGAGACGCCCGATTTCGGCCAGGCCGAGCCGCAGCCCCAGCCCTTTGCCAGCCAGCAGGACTCGTACTGGTGGGAAGGCGGGCAGAAGGTCAAGACCGGCGAGCATTTCGCGCCGCGCAAGCTCGACACCCCCCTGGACAAACTGACGCGCAAGACCGGCGGCCGCCGCTCGCGCACACGCACCGACCGCAAGCGCGGGCGCTACATTCAGGCCCGCCCCGCCCACGGCAAGACCAGCGACCTGGCTTTCGACGCGACGAAAG
>Ga0209751_10005842_pt1 | contig 11517 bp, 8 predicted proteins | sample RifCSP13_1_FD_184019 | JGI IMG/M metagenome (GOLD analysis project Ga0209751, IMG submission 184019) | Soil microbial communities from Rifle, Colorado - Rifle CSP2_sed 13_1 (SPAdes) (version 2) | ecosystem: Environmental > Terrestrial > Deep subsurface > Rock core/Sediment | place: Rifle...
CAGCGACTGTAAGAGCACCTCCCGCCGCAAGTAACGTCAGTGTACTCTGAGTGATGACAGCCAAGGCACCAAGGGTATCCGGCCCGCCGCTAAGAAACCGAGTAGAAATATCCACCAGTAGACTAAGTGATGCCACCAAGAACAGCACGGCGAGCGCACTCCACAACCAGTCAAAGCGATCCCAGCGATGTGGGCGCGCGAGGTTGTCAAGCGACCACCACCAGGCTTTCTTGGGAGGATTTAAGCTGTTGCGCCAGTCAGCCAAATTGATCTTGTTCGCTATAGTATCAGCCTGTTTCTTTAGGCGGCCGTCGAGCTCGATTACCTGTAGGAGAGACGGTGTCGAATCGCGGGTTGTGTCGTTGAGGGCCGTCCAAACTGCATCACGAGCGACGAGAGTATCCAGAACGTGTTGGGGCTCAGCGTGTGGCGCAACGTCCTCGATTGCAGCAAGCGCAGTCGCGTATCGCTCAAGGGCGCTGTCGAGTTTAGGGACACTCATTGCGCTAGTCCTTATTACATCTCAGGCTCCGCCCGGGCCACGAAGAGTGTTTCGTATCGGAGGCAACAAATCCTCTGCAATCTATGAACGGCTCACACTTGCCGACAGCATTCGGAGCGTGGCACACAACCCTTCCGGGCGAGCGCTAGACGTGATGGTACCCTGCGAGGCCGTGTTTCGATAAAAAAAGTATAGACCCGATTCCAAGGCAGCGCAATCGAAAGGTCGATTTCCAAGCTTAGCGTCGGTATTCACCTCTGCCGCACCCAGCGCAATACCGACCTTCCGCGCAGGTAACTTCGCCGGCCGGCGAGACGCGTTGTGGGCGGATTGGTGATATAGATATACCAGCGTTGCACACGAGGCAGCGGGGGCTGCTCGCCGGTAAAACGCTGTTTGGTTTCTGCCGTGAAGAGTGCCCCCAGGTCGTCCGCGATGAACAGGCTGCTGTTCAGCGCATCCAGCGGGTAGACGGGCACTCTCATGGGGTTATCCCCCAGCAAGATCGTCGCCGGTTGCCGGCTCTCGCGCCGCCGGATCGTCTCTGGCGAGACCGTCGAGAAGATGAATCGCCGTTGGTCATCGGTCAACACCACGATCGCTGGATACGGGGTGACTGATACCTGCGAGATAGCAATCAGGTGGACGTTCTCGCCCGTCGCACCCAAAGCTACCTGATTCAGGAAGTGAAGCGGGTCGTCCAGCGCACCCTGCGCCTGGCGCGCCGCGTTCAGCGACTCGCGGCTGATCCGGATGTTGGTCAATGCCCAGATGTTGAACTGGACAACGAGTGGCTTCCGCAGCCTTTCCATTGCGAAGAAGATCGTTGCTGCCGACGCAGCGACAGCCAGAGCCAACGTGCCGAAGTCAAACAATGGTTGGCCGGGTTGCCTGAAGCAAATTCCTCCGTCAATCCGGCGGCGTAGGTGTAAGCGTCAAACTGCCTGACCTTGGAACGGGGGTAAGTCCGAGGTCGGTCCACCAGCCTCTAGGCAAGCGCGACCTCTAACTGCCAGGTCTGTTATCGGCTCTCGACGTTCCCATCGCTCTGGAGTCTCTGGCACGCGGCGATAACCGGCTTCCTCCAACACCGCTTCAAGCGTACCCATGCGCTGGCATTCCTCGAGAAACAGTGATACGGCTTCATGCAGAGCGGCCAGTGCCTCATCCAGAGAATCGCCAAAGCTTGAGACGCCCAGCTCTGGGCATATCGCGACGATCTGCCCATCCTCTTCGAATAGCTGACTCGTATAGCGAACGTGCACAGAGGTACTCTCGCCCATCGGACACTTCCACGAGCATTATACCGCACCTCAACAGCGTAGCGCCAGGCTACCGTTCTTCGAATGCCATCGTATACAGATCGTAATACCGCCCGCGCTGCGCGAGCAGCTCGTGATGCGTGCCGCGCTCGACGACCTGCCCGCCGTCGATCACCAGGATCAGGTCGGCCTTTACGATCGTGCTCAGCCGGTGCGCGATGACGAACGCCGTCCGCCCTTCGAGCAGCGTCGCCATCGCCGCCTGGATTTTCTTCTCGGTCTGCGTGTCCACGCTCGACGTCGCCTCGTCGAGGATCAAGATGCGCGGGTCGGCGAGCAGCGCGCGGGCGAACGAGATCAACTGCCGCTGCCCGACCGACAAGATCGCCCCACCCTCTTCGACTTCGGTGTCGTAACCGTTCGGCATTTTCGAGATGAACTCGTGGGCGCCGACGGACTGCGCCGCCGCGACGACCTCGGCGTCGGTCGCGTCGACGCGGCCGAAGCGGATGTTGTCCGCGACCGTGCCGCTGAACAGAAACGTCTCCTGCAGCACAACGCCGAGCTGCCGGCGCAGCGAGCGCTGCGTCACGTCCCGCACGTCGTTCCCGTCGACGCGCACGCGGCCGCCGGTCGCGTCGTAGAAGCGCGCGAGCAGCTTGACGAGTGTCGATTTGCCCGCGCCCGTTTCGCCGACGAGCGCGACCATCTGGCCGGGCTGCACCTCGAACGACACGTCGCTCAGCACGGGCACGCCGTCCTCGTACGCGAAGCTGACGCTCTCGTACATGACGTGTCCTTCGATATGGGGCATCTCGTTCGCGCCGGGCACATCGACGACCTCCGCTTCGGTGTCCAGCACTTCGAAGATGCGCTCGCCGGCGGCCATCGTCGACTGGAAGGTATTGTAGCGCTGCGCCAGGTCGCGGATCGGGTTGAAGAACTGATCGATGTACAGGACGAACGCGACGAGCACGCCCGCCGTTAACCCCCCGCCGAGCACCTGCGTCCCGCCGATCCACACCACCAGCCCCACGGCCAGCGACCCGATGAAATCGACCGTCGGGAAGAAGGCAGACGACAGCCGGGCCGAAGCGACGTTCGCATCGAAGTTGTCGCGGTTGATGTCGCCGGCGAAATGACGGGTGTTGCGCTCCTCGCGCGAGAACGACTGCACGACCCGCACGCCGGCGATATTTTCAGAGAGCGTGCCGGTGACGCGGCTCTGCGAGCGGCGCGTCCAGCGATAGGCTTCGCGCGCGCGCGAGCGCCACACCGCCGTCGCGACGCCCATGAGCGGCAGCACCAGGAAGGTGAGCAGGCTCAACCGCCAGTCCAGCACGACCATCGCGACGACCAGTCCCACGAGATGGAGCGCGTCGCGCGCGACGGCGACCAACGCCCAGGTGACGAACTCGCGCATGACGCCCACGTCGTTGACGACGCGCGAGATCAGGCGGCCGACCGAATGGCGCGCGTAGAAACCGAGCGCCAACTGCTGCAGATGGTCGAACAGCTCGGCGCGCAAAGCGAAGATGATCGACTGGCCGGCGATCGCCATGGTGCGGATGCGCCCCCGCGTGGCGAACCACCAGGCGCCGTTGACGATCAGGTAGCCCAGCGTCGCCAGCCACAATACCGTGACGTTGCCGGTGGCGACGCCTCCGTCGATGGCGACTTTGATCAGGTACGGCCCGGCCAGATCGGCCAGCGTCCCGACGACCATGAGCGCCATCGCCAGGGAGATCGCGCGGCGCTGCGGAGCGAGATAGCTCAACAGGCGCTGCGCCACGCGCGCATCGTACGCCTTGCCAAGTACCTCGTCGTCCGTATGCAGGTTAATCCGCTTCGCTGCAACCTGGCTCATATTGGCTTATCGCCTATCGCGTATCGCGTATCGCCTATCGCGTATCGTGTATCGATTATCGCAGATCGCTTGTCGCACATGGCTTATCGCGGATCACATATTCACGTCATCACGTTATCACGCATTACGTATCACGCATCACGCAACACGCATCACGCAACACGCACCACGCAACACGTATCACGCATCACGTCACTGCTTCCTGGCGAGAGGTGAACGCGAAGCTCTTCCGCCTGCCATCCTCCGGAGCTTCTTCGAACCACGCCAGGTCGCGGCGCAGCTCTTCCTGGTCGCGCAACTGCAAGTCGTAGATCTCGCGATACAGGCCGCCCTCGCGCAGCAGATCGTCGTGCGCGCCGCGCTGCACGATGCGTCCCTGGTCAAGCACCAGGATCTGGTCGGCGCGCTTGACCGTCGTCAGGCGCTGCGCGATGACGAACGTGGTGCGCCCTTTCATCAGCTCGGCGAGCGCCTGCTGGATCGCGTACTCCGTCTGCGTATCGACCGACGACATCGAGTCGTCGAGAATCAGGATGCGCGGGTTCATGAGCAGCGCGCGCGCAATGGCGACGCGCTGGCGCTGGCCACCCGACAGCGTGACGCCTTTTTCGCCGACGATCGTGTCGTAGCCGTCCGGGAACGCCGTGATAAAATCGTGCGCCCGGGCCGCCGTCGCAGCGGCGACGATCTCGCCGTCTGTCGCGTCCTCTCGCCCGTAGGCGATGTTGTCGCGGATCGACATCGAGAACAGGATCGATTCCTGCAGCACGATGCCGATCTGCGAGCGGAGCGATTTGAGCGTCGCGTCCCGAACGTCGAACCCGTCGACGCGCACCGCGCCAGACGTGACGTCGTAGAAACGCGGGATCAGGTTGATGATCGTCGATTTGCCCGAGCCGGTGGGGCCGATCAGCGCGACGACCTGATCCGGCTCGGCTGCGAAAGAGACATCCTGCAGAGCCGCACGCGCCTGCTGATGGCTTGCCTCCGCCCCCAGCGCCGGGACGGGAGACGGTGGCCGCCGGTAGGCGAACGTGACGCGATCGAACTCGACCCGGCCTCGCAGCGCAGGCAGGACGACCGCGCCGGGCCGATCCGCAATCGAGATTGGCTCGTCGAGTACCTCGAAGATGCGCACAGCCGACGCCGTCGCCTCGCCCGCCATGTTCACGATGAAGCCCAGGCGCTGCACCGGCTGCGACAGCAGCAGGATGAACGAGTTGAACGCGACCAGCTCGCCCAGCGTCAGCTCGCCCGCGATCACGCTCTGGCCGCCGACGCCGATGAGCAGCGCGACCGACACCGCGACCATAAGCGACATCGTGGGAAATGCGCTGCCCCAGTAGCGGATCGTCGTGACGCGGCTGTCATACAACTCGCGGTTGCCCGCCGCGAATTGCTCGCGCCGATTCGGCTCGCGCGCGAACGCCTTCACCACCTGCATCCCACTCAAGGTCTCCTGAAGGACGGTGCTAATGCGGGCAAGGGCCTGATCGATGCGGTTGAAATAGGGCGTAATGCGAATGCCGAAGCGCATCGTGTAGGCGATCAGGATCGGGAACGGGATCAAGGCAATCAGCGTCAGGCGCATGTCCGTCGCCAGCATAATCGCGAGGATGCCGGCGAACAAGAGGATCACGTTGACCAGGTCGATCAAGGCGAAACCGACAAAGCGCTGGACGTTGCCCACGTCTTCGGTGCTGCGCGCCAGGAGCTGCCCGGTCTGCGAGTGATCGTGGAAGGCGAATGGCAGCCGCTGGATGTGCTCGTACAGGGCATTGCGCGCGTCGTAGGCCAGCCGGTGGCTGAGCCACTCGGCATTGTAGCGCTGGACGAGGTTCAGCAGCGCACGGGCAAGCCCGACGCCGATCAAGGCCAGGCCGATCTGCGCGATGACGGCGGCGTCTCCCTGCGCCAGGCCGAAGTCGATCGCCGTCTGCAGCAAGCGCGGCACGGCTAGGCTGAGCGCCGTAATCGCGATCAGGCATGCCGTCGTCACGACGATACGAAGCCAGTACGGTCGAGAGAACGCTGCAAGCCGAATCAGGGATCGCATAGCGCGACTCGCTCTGCGTGCCGTAACCAAAAGACCAACCACGGATGACACGGATTCCACAGATGTTCAGACTCGGCTATCTGTGACATCCGTGGTATCCGTGGTTAAGAAGACTTTCCCATCCGCGTCACACGCGAATCGCCTGCCAGCGGCCGCTGCGAAATCGGAGCCAGCCGAATAGCGCGCGCACGCTGAAATCAGCCCAGATGCCGAGCCACGCGCCCGCCAATCCCAGGTGCAGGACCTGCGCGCCCAGGTAAGCCACGCCCAGCCGCACGACCCAGATCGACGTGACGGTGATGGCGAGCGTCGTGCGTGTATCGCCTGCGCCGCGCAGCGCACCCATGAAGACGAAGGACGCCGCCATCGGAGGCTGCGCGAACGCGCCGACATGGATCGCGGTGATGGCTTCGGCAATCACGGCCGGATCGCCGGTGAAGATGCGCAAGATCGGCTCGGCGAAGAAGTATAGCACGGCGGCCATCACGAGCATGACGCCGAGCGCTAACCGGAAGGCCGCATACGCACTCTCTCGCGCGCGTTCGGGCGCGCCCGCGCCAAGCCATTGCCCGACCAGAGTCGTCGCGGCGACGGCGAAGCCCCATCCCGGCAGGAACGACAAAGACATGATCCGGATGCTCACGCTGTAGGCCGCATACGTCACCGTGCCCAGGTTCGCAATCACGGTCGCCAGATTCAACAACGCAAATTGGAGCAAGACTTGCTCCGCGCCTGCCGGCAAACCGACGCTCAGGATGCGCTTCAGGCGGCGCGCGTCCGGTCGCCACCCGTTCGCGGCCAGGCGGCGACTGCGCCACAACAGCCACAGCACCAGCGCGCCCGTCGTGCTGCGCGCGATGGCCGTCGCAATTCCAGAGCCTTGAACGCCCAGTTGCAGCGGGCCGTATACGAGCAGGATGCCGAGGACGGCGTTGACGACGAGCTGAAGCCCGGTCAGAACCATCGGCGTGCGCGTGTCGCCCGCCGCGCGCATGGCCGCGTTGCCGGCGAGCGCGATCGCAGCCAGCGGCATGGACAGCGCGATCGTGCGCATGAAAGGCGCGCCCAGCTCGACCACGCCTGGCTCCGCTCCGAGCGCTTGCAGGATGCCCGGTGCGAACACACCTGAGACGATCGCCGCGCCGCCGCCCAAAAGCGCAGCCGCCAACAGCGACTGCTGAACCGTGCGCGCGGCTTCGGCGCGCTCGCCTGCGCCCGTCTGCCGGGCGACGACCGCCATGCAGCCCACGGCAATCGCGCCGAAGAACGCCATGCTCAGCATGACGACCTGCCCGGTCAGGCCAACGGCGGTGAGCGCGGCTGCGCCCAGGTGGCCGACGATGAACAGGTCCGTCAGATCGACGCCGGCGATGAGAACCTGCTCGACGACGGCCGGCCAGGCCAGTCGGAATACCGCGCGCGTCATGCCCGGCGTGCGGGCAGGCGGCGCGCGGCGCGTCCGAAGGGGAGACAACAAAGCCCCGGCCTGTGGGCCGGGGGCACGAGAGGTTCGCCTGGATGTATTCACGCGCTGCCTTTCACGTCTGACGCGCCAGAGTGATCTGCCGTTCGCCAGCGGCGCGTATCATAGCACGCGATCATGTAATTGAAAAGATAGACCTGGCCGACTACGGCTGGGTGCACACACCTTCGGGGAAGAGATAACCCAGGATATCAGGATCGGTCGTAAGGTTCGGCTCGATGTGATTGCCGGACTCGTCCCAGATGCGCACTTGCTGCACCCTGATCCTGCACCGCCGCCAGCGCACCAGGTAAGTCGCCTGGCCGCCCGTCTTCTCCTCCCAGATGCCGGTATCCGGGTTCTCGACTGCGAAGTGATACTTCCCGTCACCACCGCTGCCCCAGATCGTCACGTTGCAGGTGTAGTTGTCGCCATCATAAGTGCAGAAGTCGTGGGTGAAACCCCAGTCGAGCGGGGTCACGGCGGCCTGCGTCGGCGTCGCAGGCGGCAGCGTCGGCGTCGCAGGCGGCTGCGTCGGCGTGGCAGGCGGGCGCGTGGCAGGCAGGCGAGTCGGGGCCGGTGTATGGGTCGGTGTCGGGGTAGACGTCGGCGTGGGCGTGTCGCTTGGTACGAGTGTCGCAGTCGGCGTCGGCGTCAGCGTCGCAGGCGTTCTGCCGGGCGGGAGCGCCTCGACCGGCACACCTTCCATATCGACGGCATTCGCCGGCACCCAGCCACCCGTGCCATCCGGGAACTCGATCCTCAGCCATTGGGAATCGACCGATCGGGCGTGCACCGTGAACAGGCCGAACGCAGGACCAACCACACCTTTGATGCGTGCCTCGGCGCCAGGCTCGTCGCGCAGTTCGACGGTTTCAGACGTGAATCTGCCTTCGGGCGGTCTGACCTCCGTCGGACTCGGTGCGAGCGTGGGCGACGGGGTCGCCGTCGCAGTCGGCGTCGGCGGCGCTTGCGTGCTGGATGCAACCACGCCGATCCCGCCAACAATGAGCGCCAGCACGACAAGCGCGATAACGGGAATCAGCCACTTGGGTCGCCCAGCGGTGGGTCGCGTGACTGGCTGCAAGGCGACCTCAGGCATAGGGCGAGGTGCCGCGGTTGTAGCCGGCGCCGACGGCCGCGCGGCGGTCGAGCTGGTGCCCACGCGCGCGACGGTCGCAGAGGATGCTGCCCGCTCCGGCTGCGGCGTCACCGCGCCGATACGGCCGACGACGGTCGCGCCTGCCAATTTCATGGCCGAGCCACCCTTCATCTGCTCGGTCGGCGTGACGTCGGCCGGGAGGCCCATCGCGCGCTTCAGATCGGCCGTCATCTCGGCGACCGTTTGGTATCGATCGTCCGGGTTCTTAGCCAGTGCCTTGACGATGACGCGCTCGACGCCCTCGGGCAGGTCCGGCTTGAGCGCGCGTGGAACCGGCAGCGGCTCGTTGATGTGCTTGAGGACAACGGCCAGAGGCGTATCGGCGTCGTACGGCAGCCGCCCGACGGCGAGCTGGTACAGCATCACGCCGAGCGAGTAGATGTCGCTGCGCTCATCACCCGCCTGGCCCATGCCCAGCTCGGGCGACATGTACGACGGCGTGCCGACCATCGCGCCGGAAGCGGTCAGGTTGGTGGCGCTCAAGATCTTGGCGATCCCAAAATCGGTCAGGATGACGTGGCCGTCGCGGGTGATCATCACGTTGGCCGGCTTCACGTCCCGATGCAGCATGCCCCGCTCGTGCGCGTAGCGCAGCGCCGAGCCGACCGACAGCACGATCGTGACCGCATCGTCGAGGGTCACCCACTCGTCCCGCTCGTGCATCATCTCGAGCATCGACCTGAGCGTGACGCCGTCGATGAACTCCATGACCATGTAATACTGGCCGTTCTCGACGACGAAATCGTACACCTGGACGATATTCGGATGGCGCAGCGTGGCGATGAATTTGGCTTCGCGCTCGAAGCGCACCTGGAAGTCTTTGTCGTCGGCGAGGAAGGCGTGCATGATCTTGATCGCCACGTAGCGATCGAGACTGGACTGAAACGCCTTGTACACCTCGGCCATGCCGCCCCGGCCCAGGTGCTCGGTGATTCGATAACGCCCGATGGTTCTTCCGATCAAGCCTTCCACGGGAAAACCTTCAAACTCTAAACTTCAAATTGCAAACTTCAAACGGCGCTCACGGGACACGTTGCAGCACTTCGAAGGAAACGCTTTCGGTCTGCAGGACGGTGGCGCCGTTGTTCAGCAGATCGACGCGCGCGACATAAGAGCCGCCGGGATCGCCCGGCGGCAGGTGCATCGTCAACTGCACCTGCGGAGACATTGCGCCGACGACCGACGTTGCGCGCTCCTCGACGCCGTCGCGCAGCAGCGTCACGTCGAAACTGGGCTTCTCGAAGAACGGTGTCAGGTCGACCGAGACGAGAACCCGCCGGTTGTCCGGCATCACCTCGACGCGAACGTCGGTGATGCGAACGTCTTCCAGCGGGCGGGGCGTTTCGTCGGAGGTATCGAAGAAGTGAATGGCGCCGGACATGATACTGACCTCAAGTAATTCAAACGAGATTATACACTGCGCCATGAGGGGCGACAAGTAAAGATCGCGTTACAGTTCGCTAATCGCGGTTAATGTCCATGTCGCGGCTCGACCGCGCCGGTGTCGCCTGCCTCGACCCTGAAAATCACGCTCGCCAGGAATGTCGTGATCGGCACCGACAGCACCAGGCCCAGGCTGCCGACGAGCGTGCGCACGACCTCCTCGGCGATGAACTCGCGGTTGAGCGTCTGGGCGAAAGGCTGCGGGTAGATCGAGAACAAGAGGAGCAGCGGCAGCGACGCGCCGACGTACGCCAGCACGAGCGTGTTGACCGTCGAGGCGATGTGGTCACGCCCGATGTTCATCGCCCGGCGGAAGACGTCGAGCGGCGCGAGGTCGGGGTTGGCCGCCGCCAGTTCGGTGACCGCCGACGCCTGGCTGATCGTGACGTCGTCCAGCACGCCGAGCGCGCCGATGATGATGCCGGCCAACAGCAGGCCGCGCAGGTTGATCGCCGCGCCGGACGCCTGCAGAAAGAGCGCTTCCTCAGCCCCCTGTCCCGTCAACCGCGCCAGCCCGACGGCGAGCGCCGCGAGCAGGCCGGTGATGATCAGGCTGAACAGCATGCCCGTCACGGCGGCGTGCGTCTTGCGCGTCCAGCCGTAGATCAGATACAGCGTCACCGCGAGCACGACGAACGAGCCGGCGACGCTGATCGCGACCGGATCGCCGCCGGCGAGGATCATCGGTAAGATGAACTGCGTGATGACCAGCAGGCTGACGAGCATGCCGAGCAGCGAGCGCACACCCTGCCAGCGCGCGACGACGACGATGAACACGACGAACGCGATTGCCAGCCAGGCCATGGCGTCGAGGCGCACGGCGTCGGTGATGATGAACACGTCGCCCCCATCGGGGCCTCGGCTGCGCAGCACCCACACGCGATCTTCGGCGCGATACAACGACTCAGGCGACAGAAGCGAATACAGGCCGTGATCGATGGTCACCGCGCGGCCGGCCAGCTCGCCGTCGAGCAGCACCACGCGGAGCTTTTGATACGGTTGCATGATCCCGCCTCGATCGATTTCGCCTTCCTCCAGCACCTCGAGCACGCGGGCCTGCACAGTCTCTTCGACGCCAGCGGGCAACGGTTCGGTCGGCACGCGCGCCGACCGGCCGATCGCCGTCATCGCAACGATGATCAGAAAAGCAACCCCGACGAGCAGCAGCCGTGTCTTGTCGATATTCACGCATTCCCTCCGCACCGTCAAAGGCAGACCTGGCAGGTCTTCAAGCGCCCGAATACGTCTAACGCCTGCCGATAAGACCTGCCAGGTCTATCGCTCCACAGTTGACCGCCCCAGCGACGCCAAGTACAATCGCGCCATCCTTCTCCTGAGGATCGTACATGACACACCCACCCCACATCGAGACGCTTGCCGTGCACGCCGGGCAGCAGCCCGATCCGAGCACCGGCGCGGTGATGACGCCGATCTACCAGACCTCGACCTACGTTCAAGACGGCGTCGGCAAGCACAAAGGCTACGAATACGCGCGCACGGCCAACCCGACCCGCGCCGCGCTCGAAGCATGTCTGGCCGAGCTGGAGGCCGGCCGCTTCGGGCTGTGCTTTTCGTCCGGCATGGCGGCGATCGATACGCTGCTGCGGCTGGTCAGACCCGGCGAGCACGTCCTGGCCGGCGACGACGTGTACGGCGGCACGTACCGGCTGTTCGTGCACGTCCTGGCCGAGTACGGCATCCAGTTCGACTTCGTCGACATGAGCGACCTCGACGCGGTGCGCGCCGGGCTGCGGCCGAACACG
>Ga0209751_10005843_pt1 | contig 11516 bp, 10 predicted proteins | sample RifCSP13_1_FD_184019 | JGI IMG/M metagenome (GOLD analysis project Ga0209751, IMG submission 184019) | Soil microbial communities from Rifle, Colorado - Rifle CSP2_sed 13_1 (SPAdes) (version 2) | ecosystem: Environmental > Terrestrial > Deep subsurface > Rock core/Sediment | place: Rifle...
CACGAGATCGAGTCGAGCAAACAAAATAAGCGCCAGATTCTCATCAAGCTGCGGGGCGTCGATGGGATTGACAACGCCCGGAAATGGGTCGGGGCCACCATCTGCGTCGACCCAGACGTTCTCGAACCGTTGGAGCCGGGGCAATATTATCACTATCAGGTCGTAGGTTTCGAAGTTTACGCTCTTTCGGGAGAGCGGATCGGCGTGATCACCCGGGTCTGGTCGACGCCTGGCGGCGAACTCTATGTTGTCCAGGGAGCGAAAAAGGAGTATCTGGTGCCCGCCGTCAAGGAGATCATTGAAAAAGTCGACTTCGCCGCGGGACGAGTGATCATCAATCCGCCAGAGGGGCTTTTGGACCTCTAGAAAACCGTATCCGTTAATCCCATCGGTGTAATGTCCCGTTACCTGCTCGAAAGGGATGAGCAAATGCCAGCGCATCTGAAGCGACGCCACGATAGCGGAAACACCTGGCACATCGTTGAGGAAGATTACTCAGGGGAAATACGGGTTAAGTCTAGCCAAAGATATTTGAAATTGTCGGTTGAATTCTGGTTGCGGAGTCGAAGAAGAATACCTCGCGCAAAGACGCTAAGAACGCCAAGTGACGTGCCCTCGGCTCGTCATCCCGAGCGAATGCGATGGATCTAAGAAAGATTTCTCCCGGAGTCTACCCTGAGCGTGCCGAAGGGGTCGAAATGACACGGAGCGTCACTTTGCGCCTTGGCGTCTTGGCGCGATAAATTTTTTTGGAGTCGTTCTCTTTAATATCTAATTGTTTACGTCGTTGCCTAACGGCCCATTGGGGTCCAACGCTCGCAAGACTCGCCCGGCAAAATCGGAGCTTGAGATCTCGAAACAAGTCCTTGGACATACGGCAATCGCCACTGTTTTCGGGACTCTGACCCCGTGCTATATTGATCGGTAGGCGTCACCCCAGGTTGGGCGAAATCTTTATCGCGAGGGAAGGTGAGCGGCGGCCATGGGAGCCTTTTACGTCAAGTGCAAGATCGAGAATCCTGTTGACAGGACTCGATCGGCAATTATTAGCAAGCTGCTGGTGGATACCGGAAGCGAGTACAGCTGGGTCCCGGAGCGCACGCTTGAAAGGATTGGTATTCGCCGAGAGAAGAAGGATATCGCCTTTGTGCTCGCAAACGGGCAACAGGTCACTCGAAGTGTTGGCTTTGCGATCATCCGGCTCGACAAGTTTTTCACGATCGACGAGGTGGTCTTCGCTGAACCAAACGATCTCCAGCTCCTTGGGGCGCGGACACTTGAAGGTCTCAATCTATCCATTGAGCCAGCCCAGAGAAGACTTGTGGCCTCAGGGCCTCTTCCGGCAGCATCGCCGACCCGTGCGCGGCTAACCTCTGCACCGCGTCGAACGCGCAAGCGCTAGCGCCTTGCGATTATTTCCGTAGTAACCCGCTACCGTCTTGGCCTTCCGACATCGGCGACCTGGCGTTAGATACTAACCAGGTAATTGTTTCACAAAACGAGTTTAAGAAATTTATCGCGCCAAGCACGCTAAGCTCGCAAAGAAAGAACCCTTGTCATTTCGACCGAAGGGAGAAATCTATTTTAGATCCCTCGCATTCGCTCGGGATGACGGGCCTCGGACCGTCACCTTGGCGTCCTTTGCGTTCTTTGCGCGAGGCATTGTCTTATCCGATCTTCTCTTCATCCCGAATTTTCAAATATCTTTGGCTAGACTTCACCTCGCCTTGCAGTTAAACTTGCTCGCGAAAACATATATGTTGGCTTTTACCGTCATAACAATTTTCCCGGCGATGTTCACTTCTCTGCTCGGCCACAGCATTTTGAAGAAGGCCCAAGAGAAGGCATTGATCGCCGTTCGGCTGGTCGATCCACGCAGTTATACGACCGACCGCCACCATGTCACCGATGATTATCCCTACGGCGGCGGCCAGGGCATGGTGATGAAGCCGGAGCCGTTGGTGGCGGCCATCGAGGATGTGCGTAGCAAGTCGCCGCAGGCTCGCGTGATTCTGCTCTCGCCGCAAGGAGCTGTTTTCAATCAGCGCCACGCCGCCCGCTTCGCGCAAGAGAAAGAACTGGTGCTCATCTGCGGCCGCTACGAAGGTGTCGATGAAAGAGTCAAATCCTTCGTCGACGAAGAATTGTCGATCGGGGATTACACGCTGAGCGGCGGCGAGCCAGCCGCCAACGTCGTGATCGACGCGGTGGCGCGGCTGATTCCCGGAGTTCTCGGCAATGAAAGTTCCGCGGCGGACGAATCGTTCGTCAACGGATTGTTGGAATATCCGCAATACACCCGCCCCGAGGATTTCCGCAGGATGAAAGTCCCGGAGGTCTTGCTCTCCGGCGATCATGAGCGCGTCAGGCGGTGGCGGCGCGAAATGAGCCTTAAGCTGACCCAGGAGCGACGCCCGGACCTCTTGGCAAAAGCTCCCCTGAGCCAAGAAGAAAGAACCGGGGCCTTGGCCGTTCAAGCCCCGCTGTACGTCGCCCTGCTGCACCATCCGGTTTACGACAAGAACGGCCAGGTCGTCACCACCGCGGTTACCAACATGGACATCCACGACATCGCCCGCTCGGGCAAGACCTACGGGATCAAAGGTCTTTATGTCGTGACGCCGGTTAAGGCATTACAGAAGCTCGCGCGCAAAATCATCGACCATTGGGAGGAAGGCTACGGCAGCCAGTACAACGTGACGCGCAAAGAGGCGCTGGCGCTGGCCCGGATCTCCGACACCCTCGACGACGTACTGATCGACGTCGAGCGAGAGTCCGGCGAGAGGCCCCTGCTAGTCGCAACCTCCGCCCGAGCCGGTGAAGAGCGCGCCTCTTTCGCTGCGCTGCGAGACATGCTAAAAAATAATACCCACCCCTTCCTAATCCTATTTGGCACAGGCTGGGGACTGACTGAAGCAATATTTTCACAAGCGGATTACGTCCTCGAAGCGATCGAGGGAACGAGCGGCTATAACCACCTGTCGGTCAGATCGGCCGCGGCCATCGTTTTGGATCGCCTGTTGGGACAGTCCTGATCTAAGGAGATAAAGTATGGATATCGTAGGTAAACTTGAAGCGGAACAGTCAAAGAAGGAAATTCCGGCGCTGCGGCCAGGCGAGACCGTTAAGGTTCACGTCAAAGTGGTGGAGGGCGAAAAAGAACGGACGCAGATCTTCGAAGGGATCGTCATCGCTCTATCGGGCAGCGGCAGCCGCGCGATGTTTACCGTGCGCAAGATTTCCTACGGAGTGGGCGTAGAGCGCATCTTTCCGATTCACTCCCCCCGCATCGAGAAGGTCGAAGTGGTGTCGCGGGGAAAAGTGCGACGGGCCAAGCTCTATTATTTACGGGAGCGATCGGGCAAGGCCGCACGGCTCTTTGGTGAAGAGGGTTCCAGGAATTGAGCCGTCTGGCTTAATCGCCGCCTAAAATCAGTCCCGTCCCTTCAAACACGGCGCCGGGGTGGATCATCAACTCGCCGACTCTTGCTTCGCCCTGGAAGTGGCCACCCGGTAAGATTTCAAAACAGCCGATCACCTGCACATTGCCGATCAGCTTTCCTTCCAACTTTAGATGCCGGGCGGAAATTTGCGCATCGACTACCGCGTTTCGCCCGATCACCAACAATTCCGTGGCTTTGATTTCACCGCTGAAGCGACTGTCGATTTTTACCGGAAGGTTGTAACTGAGTTTTCCCGATATCGAAGAGTCTGGAAAAAGCACCGTCCTGGGCGCATTGCCCTGGATAAACGTTGGAGTTTCTTTGTCAGCTGCGTCGGTCACTCTGGCATTACCCCGTTAAATTAAATCATAGCATATCATCGAGGGACCGCTAACAAAAGCGGCACGCTAGCGAGCTACAATCCTGCGACATTATTGTGCTACCCTGAATTGTTCATGGTCCCACGTTAAGCGACAATATCCTGGAGGCCGAGGGGTAAAGCCTGGAGGGAGAAGGCACACGACCCTTCGGCATCTCAAATGGCAAATCTCAAATTGCAAATCTGAAATCTGAGATATGCGATTTGCAATTCCGAGCGTCAGCGAGGACAGGCCCATTGCCTTCTCCCGGAAGGGTTTACTCCTCGGCCTCTGTCTACTATGAATGATGCGGGATAGCATATCGGTATGGATCTTTTCGAATCGACACCGTCTCACCCGCGCAGTTTTGTCCAGCCGCTGGCGGAACGAATGCGTCCGAGAACTCTGGATGAGTTCATCGGCCAGGAGCATCTGCTGGGCCCCGGAAAACTCCTAACCGGGTTGACCGGCGGGGGCCGGCTACACTCCTTGATCTTGTGGGGACCGCCGGGCAGTGGCAAAACCACCTTGGCGCTGATTCTAGCCAATTCCGCCGGCGCTGCCTGCGTACATTTCTCCGCGGTGACTTCCGGCGTCAAGGATCTCAGGAAAATCATTCAAGAAGCGGAGGAGCTGCAACGCTTGGGCAAACCCACCGTTCTTTTCGTCGACGAGATTCATCACTTCAATAAAGCGCAGCAGGACAATTTTCTGCCACATGTCGAGCGCGGCACGCTGGTCCTCATCGGGGCCACCACCGAGAACCCATCCTTTGAAGTGATCTCTCCCCTGCTGTCGCGCTGCCAGGTTTTGGTTTTGCAGCCGCTCTCCGCCGACCATGTCGGAGCGATCATCGACCGCGCGCTCAGCGACTGCGAGCGCGGACTGGGAAAGTCGGGGTTGAGCTTGACCGCGGACGCGCGCGACTTTCTGATTCAACAGTCTCAAGGGGACGGCCGCGTCGCCTTGAACGGGCTGGAAACCGCCGCGGCCCTCGCTACTCGCGACGACAGGAAGATCATTGAATTAGACCATCTCCAAGTTGCGCTGCAAAGAAAGCCGCTGCAATATGACAAGGCCGGCGAGGAGCACTACAACGTGATCTCCGCTTTCATCAAAAGCCTGCGCGGTAGCGATGCGGACGCCGCTCTCTACTGGATGATGAGGATGATCGAAGCCGGCGAAGACCCCCTTTTCATCGCCCGCCGTATGATCATCTTCGCCGCCGAGGACATCGGCAACGCTGATCCGCAAGCGCTGCAAGTCGCCGTCGCCGCTAAAGATGCCGTCCATTTCGTCGGCTTGCCCGAAGGCCGCATACCGCTCGCGCAAGCGGTCACCTATTTGGCGACCGCGCCGAAATCGAACGCTTCATACAAGGCGATGCTCGCCGCAGCCAAAGATGTCGAAGAGAAAGGCGCCCTGCCGGTTCCCCTGCACCTGCGCAACGCGCCCACGGAGCTGATGGAAAAACTCGGCTATGGCAAAGACTACAAGTACGCGCACAACTACGCCGACTCCATCGTCACGCAGGAGCATCTACCGAAGGAACTGGAGGGAAGAAAGTATTACTCCCCGTCGGAATCGGGCTATGAGAAGCAGATTAAAGAGCGGCTCCACTCGTGGGAGAAGAAGAAAGCCTTTCCTTAGTCTTGGTCTTCAGGGTTCTGTGTGGCTAACTGCTAAACAAAACCCATTTTAAACTACGAAGCTCGCAGCGAGGCAGAGTCGCAACCGAAAACCGGAAGATCTCCCGCAAAAACGCCAAGGCGCAAAGGTCGGATAAGAGGAAACCAATTTGTTTAAGGAATGTTATTGTTTTCTTCCAAACTTAGCGTCTTTGCGTCTTGGCGCGAGGAATATACGAATCCGAGAGTCTTCGACTTCCAGAAAATTTGCGCAGGCTACGACAGCTTTCAAGGATGGTAGTACACGCGTAGACTTTCGCGCCGCGCCCGGATAGGTTGTCATTCAATGGTCTACGGCCGTGGCATCATTGCATCGTTTGTTCTGGTTTTAGCCTTCATCTCCCAGACCGGCCATTCGGCTGTCGAGCAAGCGCTTCAATATGATTTGGCCGTGTCCTTCGACATCCCGCGTTCCAAGCTCATAGGCTTGGCCACAATCCAGGTTTTTCGCTCAAAGCCCTTGTTGTTGAACGTTGGCCGGCTTGCGATTCACAGCGTGCGCCTCAACGGGCGCCGCCTCGAATTCGAGGTACGGAGCGGTCTTCTCGCGCTCACGCCGCCGGACAGTGGTTCCCTGGAAATTAGTTACGATGCGGTCTTCGCACCGGCAGGCTCAGTTTCCCCCGGGCGGGACGCAAGCATTCCAAGTGTGATCAGCCGGGAAGGAATTTTTCTGACCTCAGCCTGGTATCCCCAGATAGAAGCGCTGGCGCGCTATCGATTGAAGGCCAGTTTCCCGCGCGGCTTCGTTGCTGTCTCTGAGGCCGACAAAATCGACACCCGCGAAGAACGCGGCGGAGTGACCTTTGCCTTTGAGCTGGATCATCCGCTCGATGGCATCAATCTCGTCGCCAGCGACCGCTTTCGTATTACGCGAGAACGCTTTCATAACATCGAACTGTCGGCCTATTTTTTTGCCGAGGATCAGGCCCTGGCGCGCAACTATCTGGACTACGCCAAGAAATATATCCAGCTGTATGAAGAACTGCTGCTGCCTTTTCCTTTCAAAAGATTTGCCATCGTGGAAAATTTTCTTCCGACGGGATATTCCATGCCCACTTACACACTCCTGGGCCAGGAGGTCGTGCGCCTTCCGTTCATCGTGGAAACCTCCCTGGGGCATGAAATTCTGCATCAATGGTTCGGCAACCAGGTATTCTCCGGCGAGAAGGGGGGCAACTGGACCGAGGGGTTGACAACCTATCTCGCGGATCATCTCTATGAAGAGCTCAAGCAGGAGGGATGGGCCTACCGCAAGCAGATTCTCATCGATTATGCGAGCTATGTCCGGAAGGACAACGAATTTCCGCTGGAGAGTTTCACACGGCGATTCAATGCCGCTTCGCGGGCAATCGGTTATGGCAAAACCGCCATGGTCTTTCACATGTTGCGGCAGATGCTGGGGGACGAAGCTTTTTTCAGCGGCCTCAAAAGCTTGATTCGGCAAAAACAGTTTCAGCGCGCGTCCTGGGATGATCTCAGGGACGCTTTTGAGACTCAATCCGGGAAAACGTTGGGCTGGTTTTTTGAGCAGTGGGTCAAGCGCACCGGTCTTCCCGGGCTTGAGATGAGCGGCATTGCGGTCGAGCGTAGCGGCGGCAACTTTGCGCTCAGCTTCGACCTGGCTCAAAGCGGTCCGGCCTATCAACTTGATGTTCCGATAAAGGTTGTCTACAAGTCCGCGGATGAAAAAAAGACTCGTTTGCGGCTTGACGAAGCGAAAAGGCGGGTTCGACTTGAGCTTGACAATGAACCTGCCACGGTCATTCTTGACGAGGACTTTGATATTGCGCGCAAACTAGCGGACCAGGAAATCCCTGCCGTGATTGGGCCTCTGTTGGGCGAGGGTAACACGATCGTTGTCCGCCCTGTTCGAGATGAGTCCTATTATCAACCGGTCATAGACAGCTTTCGGACCAAAGGCGCAGAAGTAAAACCCTCAGCGGCCCTCGACGATCTTGCCGCCCAACCCGTCTCACTCCTTATACTCGGCGGGGACAGTCCGGCTGTGCAAACGCTTTATGGCAGCGCGGAGGCCACCGGACGCGGATTCAGCATCGTTGCCAAGAAGAATCCGGCGAATCCCGCACAGGTGGTCGGAATAATCTCCAGCGACTCCCTTGCCGAAACAAACGCTGCGTTCCCCAAGATTTTTCACTACGGCAAGTATTCCGGGCTGAGATTTGAGAACGGGGTCAATGTCGTCAAGACCGTCGCCCCATCCGAACGCGGAATTCAAAAAACTGTCAAAGATGAAGCGCTGGCGATCGATCTGTCGGCTACGCAAAGCCTTTCGGATGTTATTGAGAGGGTTGCCGGCAAAAAAATCATTTACGTCGGCGAAGGACACGATAAATACGCCCATCACCTGGTCCAGCTCCAGGTCCTTGAAACTCTGCATAGGAAGAATCCAAAAATCGCCCTGGGCATGGAGATGTTTCCACGACCATCCCAAACGGCGCTTGACGATTACATCTCGGGCGCGATCGACGAGCGCGCCTTCTTGAAACGGTCCGAATATTTCAAGCGCTGGGATGTCAACTACCACCTATATAAGCCGCTTTTAGACTATGCCAGGAGCCATCAAATCCCGGTGGTTGCGCTCAACTTACCGCGCGAGATCATCGACAAAGTCGGCAAAACCGGACTCGACTCCCTTTCCGCAGCCGAGAAGCAGGAGATTCCTCAGGATTTGGATTTTTCCGACGAGGCCTATCGCGCCCGGCTGGAAAAAGTATTTAAAGCGCACCAAAACTTCGAAGAAAAAACCTTCACTCACTTTCACCAGGCACAGGTCCTTTGGGATGAAACCATGGCGGAATCGATTGACCGCTTCCTAAAGAAAAACTCCGATTTCAGGATGGTTGTCGCCGCTGGCGCCGGGCACTTTGAATATGGTTCGGGAATACCCAAGCGCGTCTTCCGCAGAAACAGACTCGATTATTCCATTTTGCTCAGTGACGCTGCCCTGCAGCGAGACATTGCCGATTTTATCGTGTTTCCCGAGCCCGCGGAGGCCGCGACAACTCCGAAGCTGATGGTATTCCTCCAAGAACGGGACCAGAAAGTGCAGATTACCAAGTTTGTTCCGGACAGCGTGTCCGAAAAGGCGGGCCTCAAAACAGAGGACATACTTTTAACCCTGGATGACCACCCAGTCGAGAGCATCGAAGATGTCAAAATTGCGCTTTTCTACAAAAAAACGGGCGATCCCATCAAGGTCAAAATCAGACGCCCCGCTGTGCTCTTCGGCGACGAAGAGAGCGAATATCAGGTTATCTTACGTTAGCGATGACGTGCTTGCCAGGGGGCCAAACCAAAGGCTTAGGTGCTGAATTTTTTGCCTGGGCCGTCGGTAGCGGTTAAGAAACGGTAAGCGATCTGCCGGCCTTCAGCGGAACCCGCGAGATCGACCCGGTCACTTTCGGCAACGCCAAAAAGCCGCACGATAAAGTCGCATTGATAGCAAATTAAATAATCCGGTTCGTTAACGACCGAGGGATTATATGAGATCGTGTGAATTCTATTCGCCCCGCGCGCGATGCGTGAAGCTACCAAGGTTTTCAGCGACGCGTCTTCACTCGCGACCACCGGACAGCGCTGACGTTTTCAACGAGACTGATAACTGTGCGGGTTACTTCTCGAAGGGTCATGGAGTTTTTCTGTGGTCAAAACTCAAGCGGTGAATCGAAAATTTAAGCGGCCTGTCCCCCTTTTCCCCCTTTTCTCAGTTTACTTGATCTATGGAAACTCCCGGACCCGATGCCGGGTCCCTTCCACGATCACAATGGCGCCCCTCATCAACGCATCCGCGCATTCGGAAATCACGTCAGCGAGGCGCTGAATTACAAAAGAGAGTCGAGTATTCCGTAAGCGAAATAGTATGACTCCCGCCTTGCGCCCTTTGGAAAACGCGACGATCTCGCCGAAATCGAGATCAAAGGTCACGACCACGCGGGACTCAGCGATCGCCTTTTCAAAGATCCCACCGTTCGGCATTCGCTGAAGCCCTTCGTCCCGAAGGTGCGTCGCATCGTGACCCTGCGAATTTAACCAGGTCACAACGCGCACATCCATGCACATGTCGGCAAGAAATCGCACCTACCCATTCCTAACGGAAGTGAATCTCTTCCTGGGTCAGCCAAGCCGCATATTCGACCGCCTGTTGAATATCGTCTCTCTCCAAGTCGGGATAGCCTTCAAGAATCTCATCGAACGTTGCGCCGTGAGCGATTTGACCCACAATGACGGAAACTGGTATGCGCATGCCACGAATGCACGCCCGGCCTCCCATGATTTGGGGATCAAAGGTGATTCGGTCAAACATCTTTCGCATCCTCCTTTCTTACCCGGGTACAGCCAAAAGCATGGCGTCTAAAACCCTCATCTGTTCGTTTTGCTCAGCATACAACGCAAAGGAGGGATTAGCCAAACGGAGAAAGTAACTGGAGATCGAATCGGCCAGATAGGTTCGTATTCACAACTAGACACAGAGTTGTATCGGCGTTGCCAATCTTCAACGTTTGGAACGACTGGAACTGCTGGAACGTTTGGAACAGGTGGGGCTGAGATGGTGTTGGGCAGCTTGAACGTTTTGAACGTTTGGAACGATTGGAACGGGCTTTAGTATTATTTGAACGACTTGAACAAGGCAGTAAGGTCAAGAAAGCATTTCATCGGGCCAGAGCAAGATCCCAGACCTGACGCGCGAAGGTTGCGACGATTAAGATTGTAATGATTGGTATGTCAGACCCCGCGCCCGAACATTAAGCCATCCGCCTCAGGCGGAGTGGGACTTCCCTCATCAAATGAGAGTCACCCTATGGATCACGACAGCAATTCATCTGGACACGCTGATTGTGATTCTGCTGAAAAACCTTTCGTTCATCCTTCGAGAGCCTCAGGACGAACGGAGGAGCGTGTGAAATCATTGGAGATTTTCTGTTCATGCTGAGCCTCGTCGAAGCATTCATAGGGTTTTTCAGCAGAATCGATTGGTATGTCAGACTCCGCACCTTCTTGAATTCAAAAGCCCAGACTTCTCACCTCCAATAAAATCAATAAATTGAAGCCTGACGCCAGTCCCGAGGCGATTCCAATGGCAGGCACCTACATGGTAACGCGCAAGTGCGAAGGAGAACCGTTTTCCGAGTCCCATCGGGCCCATCTCGTGGTGGGCTTTAAGCAATAGCGGGATCGGCGTCACCCTCTGAGATCACCGCAGAGATTGATATGATTGTTATGCAAAACCTCGTGAACGACCCCGTCAAGATGGGGCACCGAACTTCGATGATCGCTGCTTTTTTTCGCTGCTCGCCGTCGGCCATATCGAAAATGGTCGTGCGCAGTCTCTGAGCGTGATTGTAGTTGGATTCATGTGCACTCATCTTTCCTATCTGTCAAGCCTGACACGCGTTCCTCTTTTCAAGATAGTCAAGATGTAAAAGTCTGACCCTGTCGCTAAACTGACCCTGTCGCTAAAAGTCTGACCCTGTCGCCAAGATGTAAAAGTCTGACCCTGTCGCCTGACCCTGTCGCACGACAATCTTTGTAAGATACTCGGCAAGCTTTCTCGCAGGTCCCGACATCGGTCCTATCGAGCCATTCTCGATGAGAAAATGCGTAAGATCTGTAACCCAGGTATTTCCCATTCATCCCTTCCCATAACAGCGACGAGCGACTTGCTCTTCATCTCTTCGTTTTTTGAGTCCGGAATATTGGACTCCTCCCCAATTTCGTTGTGGTCGAGGGTGTCGGATACACGTTTATCGACGAGCAACGCTACGATTGGAAAAAAGGCGACCTGTTCCAGTTGCCGATCAAGCCTGACGGCGTCGTCTTCCAGCATTTCAACGCCAGCGACAGCGCGCCGGCCTTGCTGATCGCGGCGGAGCCGAATCTAGTAGCCGCCACCGGCGTCGACCGCGCCTGCGGCTTTGAGCAGTTGGAGAAGGCCCCGGAGTATAAGTGAAAGCCCGAGGGGCGGAATCCTGAGCAAGAGCCCCCGGCCAAGGCCAGGGCTCAAG